>Ga0070761_10001321_pt1 | contig 15605 bp, 7 predicted proteins | sample HubBroMetageREF1_FD_66724 | JGI IMG/M metagenome (GOLD analysis project Ga0070761, IMG submission 66724) | Reference soil microbial communities from the Hubbard Brook experimental Forest, New Hampshire, USA - Hubbard Brook CCASE Soil... | ecosystem: Environmental > Terrestrial > Soil > Temperate... | reverse complement strand
GTCCCGGCAGTGGGACATGCGCGGCGCCCGCCGGAAACTACAGCATTTACTCCTACACCTCCTTGGATTCAGTCTTGGGTGACCGGTGCTACTTTGAGATCGACGACTTACAGGGTGACCCCGGCTGCAGACAACTCTTAGCGTCGACGGCAGGCACTGCGGGTAGCAACTTGCTCTGCAATAACGTGAATCCCTGTCCTTACGGGCCTGATACACCGCTGCCACAGGCAATCATCACCGCGCTGCAGGGACGGCATTGGTTTGCCGCGGGGACGGATATTCTCCCCGAAGACGCCAAATTCGCGTTGATGCGCATGTTTACTCCCTGCGGCCAGACGATTTGGCGCCAGCCGTTTGACCAAGGCCTGCGGCAAACCTACGGTCTCGGCTATCAGGGTGTGATTGCGACGGTTGGCGTACCCGTACTCAGCGGTTTCAGAGTCTTTTCCTACAATACGCTGGACTTCAACTTCACGGGGAACGACCCGATCATTACGAGCTTTCCGGTTCCCCAGTACAGCCTTACAACGCTTGGAGCCAAGCCCATCCTCGTCGCGGTGAGTCCCGCTGGCGGCACGGGCATTGGCGCAGCCACGGACATCACCTCGTTCACGTTAGCTCTCTTCGAGGAGGGCATCCTTGGACGCAGCACGGATCTCATCGGGCCAACGGACACAGCCCCCATCACGACGCTCATCAATGAGCCGTTTTCCGGCCCTTACAACGTCATGGAGTGCAGCGTGCCGAACAGTTCGCAATTCCACACGTCGCAGGACGACAATAATTGCAACGGCGATGGCGGCGTCTATTCCAACGCCATGAACCTGCAGTCGACCAACGGCCAAATCCCTGCGTTTCGGGTGCGCGTCCTCGGAACCAATGAAATGATCGGCCAGATTCAAGCAGGGACATCGGGTGATCAGCGCCTCGGCTATTTCTACTGGAGCGCGGCAAACGCCAGCACATTCACGACAATGAACGGCAAATACTTGACGGTGAACGGCGTCGACCCTCTCCAGGATGAATATACAGACGGGGTACTACCGGGCGTCGATTCCGCCCACCCATTGTCCAACGTCACGTTCAACTGGCTGAACGTCGGCGACTATCCCATCTGGTCGGTGCTTCGCATCATCAGCCAGGTGCCGACTCCCATCGGCGTCACGAATCTGGTCACCGCCGCACAAGGGCTGAATGTTAGTCAGCACAACTTCGTCGACACGGCCAGCCTCCAGGTATGGCATTCCCACTATTACCTCCCGGTTACCGGCAGCGGCGTGGCATCTCTCGGCAACACCATCAACACGCCGGGCGACCTCTGCCCCGTCCTTGGCGCGCTGCCCGAGTTCGGCGGCGACCTAGGCGGCGCGAATGTTCTGAAGCAGGTGAATATCGACTTCTGCTCAGACTTCAGCAACATCACCGGGCTGATCAACAAGGCCAACTGAGAACTCGGATACGTCAGCCATCGAGAGTCCGTGAGTGGTTCTCGATCTTTCACGCAAGCGTCAAATCACGGTAACATTTGCATCCGTCTCCATCGATTAATCTACGGTTTTAGCCTTCTCATCGATGGAGGATGCCTTGTCGCTACTGGTTAAGATAATTGCCGGAGTTCTTCTGGCCACAGCTGTCGTTTGGCCTCTGGTTGGGTCCAAAACGGCCGAGGTCGCGGAACTCAAAGCCACCATCCATGAGTGGAACGTGCCCACAAATGATGCGAAGCCTTACGCGACAGTGGCCATGCCCGATGGCTCGATCTGGTTCACTGAAGAAGTGGCCAATAAAATTGGCTGCCTGAATCCCAAGACCGGCGAGTTCAAGGAATACCCCCTCACTGAGGATAAGAGCGCCAGTCCCCATGGCATCGCCGCCGACCACGATGGGAGTATCTGGTACACAGCTAGTTCTGGCGGATTCATCGGAAAGCTGGAACCGAGAACAGGCAAAGTCACCGTCTTCAAAATGCCTGATCCCGAGGCTAAAGACCCGGACAGTTTGGCCATCGATTCGAAAGGCACTCTGTGGTTTACGCTGCCAACCTCTAACATGGTTGGCAAGCTTGACCCAGCTTCAGGTGGGGTCAGCCTGAAAGCAGTTCCTACGGAAAGCGCCCGGCCGAATGGCATTCTGGTCCTCAAACGAGGCCTTCCTGTCTTCAGCGAAGCTGGCTCCAGCAAGATCGGCTTTGTTTCCCCGGATACCTTTACCATCCGGGAGTTTCCTCTTCCCCCGGGCTCGCGTTCCCGCCGCCTCGTGATCGCGGCGGATGAGAACACACTCTATTTCACGGACTTCGTCAGCGGGAATCTCGGCAAGCTCGATGTTTCCATCGGTGCGTTGGTTCTGTTTTCCTCCCCCGGCGGATCTGACTCCAATCCTTACGGTCTTACGATTACGCCTGACGGTATGGTCTGGTACACCGAGACGGGTACCCAGCCGAATAACATCGTTCGCTTCGATCCTAGACTCTCCACCTTTGCGCGCGCGCCGATTCCGTTCGCCACTGGCGCTGTTCACGATGTGACGGCTACTCCCGACAGCAGGGTCTATTTCACCAGCAGTGGTGTCAACAAAATTGGCGCCGTTGAGGCTTCCAAGTAGGTTCGATAGGCGACCGGGATTTTGGGGTGCCTGGACTGCGGTATGGTTCGCCCCGTAAGTTCGTAACCCCAGCAGAAAAGGGAATTGGTTCGTTCCACCAAATGCAAGACACTCAAGAATAGGGCTCTGCCTCGGCGATAAGCGTTTACACCGTTTTCATCGAACCGTAAACAGAGGTAAATCTGAAATCCCTACCTTCACCCCCTTGGTCGTGTCCATTGTTCCGTGAACGGATGACGACGAGTTCCAGACCGTCTAGAGAAGCACGCGAAATGCAGAAACGTCCCGCCACCAACTCGCCTCTCACCGTCGAGGAACTAGCGATCGTCGGTCAGTTCATTGACGCTGCGTTCGAAAATCCCAATCTCCGATTCGAGCAAGTTCTTGCGAAAGTCTTGGGGCACCGCTGCCCTGACACACCAACCGGCCAGCGGTTACGCCGCGAGTGCAAGGCCGTCTTTGACAGAGACCGAGTTAATAAGTAGCGAGGGGAACTCGTGCGCCGCTTTGCCGATGCGCGCAACGCGCGTTATACCACTTCGCCGAAAGGTGGATTTATCCTAAGCATCGTGGTCATACTACGCAATTTGCGTCGAGGGGAAATGGATTGATTGAGCGGCCGTAACTACGCTCTCGTAACGAGAAGGCCACGATCGAAGCCGACCCTCAGGGCGGTCAAGCCGCGCAGCCCGGCATTAGCCCGCCATTCCAATGCGTCGTCAAGCAAGGCAGGTCGCGAAAGTCTGCGCAGGAGTGAGTTGAATGCGATTTGGCCCTCCATCCGCGCCAAAGGCGCGCCGAAACAAAAATGCGCCGCCCAGCCAAACGCCAGATGCCGGTTGTCGGGCCGAAGCAGGTCCAAACGGTCTGGATCGGGGAACCGATTTGGATCGCGGTTCGCAGCAGCTAGGACCGCCACAACCCTCGATCCCTTTTGGATGGTCTTTGCACCAAGCTGCAGATCGGCGGGCGCAATTCGCGCCGTGTGTTGAACGGGCGACTCGAAGCGAAGCAGTTCCTCAATTGCGGAGCCGATAATCTCGGGGTGAGCGCGCAACTGTTGGAGAGACTCAGGGTTCCGTAGCAGCGTCAGAAATCCACCCGCGATCAGGTTGGTCGTCGTTTCATGACCACCAATCAATGTGATGATTGTATTTGCAACGACTTCTTCATCCGAGAGCCGCTGGCCATCAGCCTCGGCCGTCATTAGAGAGTGAATTAGGCCGCCGGTTGGACACCTGCGTTGCTCCTCCACCCTCTCGGCAACGTAGCCCTTGAGGTCTTGGAGGCTCTGCACTATTTCCGCGACGCGATCAGGATGATGCTGGAAATTTCCGAACATTTCCGCCAGATCGATCACCCAAGCATGGAGCTGCTCATGATCTTCGACTGGCACACCAAGGAGCTTTGCCGTAACGATTGCAGGTAACGGGTTGGCAAAATCAGTGATCACGTCCATGTGTCCGGAAGAAATAACCTGGTCAATAAGTTCGTTGGCTATGGACTCGATCACCCGGCGCAGCTCCTCTACCCTGCGCGGTGTGAATGCGGCCGCGCAAATGCCGCGCAGACGCGAGTGCTTGGCACCGTCCATAAACATCATCTGCTGCAGCATGATTTCGGCGAACGGTTTCATGAAAGAGAGTCCAAGCCGATCCAGGTAGTCCGGCGCGGGAGTGCGATCCGCCGAATAATTCATCAGTACCGTGGTAACGTCCAAGTAGCTGGTCACCACCCAAGCGTGCATGTAGGGATCCCAGTGCACCGGATCGTGCTCGCGCAAGGCGCGAAAAAGTGTATACGGGTCCGCTAACACATCTGGATTGAGCATACGGAGGAGACTTAGCCTCTCGCTGTTCTCCTTTGCAATCGGCTTTGCGCCGGGAAGCTGCATCGCCGCATGCTCCGTCAAACGCGATCGGGCTTCTTCCTCACTCACAGAATCCACAGCGTCGATGTTGGGTCGCCTTCATCCTCGTCAGGCACACGCTCTAGTCAGGATCCCGGTCGGCACTGGAGCCGTCGACTCAGGAACGTCGACGCCGAAAGAGAAAGGCCTGTCGTGGGTTGCCGACGAGAGATGGGAGACAATGACTTCCGCAACGCTCCGCAGGACTGTTTCTTTTTGAAAATCACGATGATGCGCGCCCACATACCGTGCATACAGGTTGTCGGGAACGACTTTCTGCCATCCGGGAAGGAAGTTCGCGTGAGGAGGGCGCTCAGAGGCCAGAATCAGGAGCACCTTTCCTTTATACTTCGCTGGCTGATACGCCAGGGCCGCGGTTTGAAGCGCCGCGAGCATCTCACTTTCGGCGGACTCTTTTCCTTCCGTGCGGCCGAAACGCTCGAGCAGGTCCTCCCGGAGGTAGACCAAGCTCTTCCGCAGTCCAAGCCGAGTTGCTCTCTTCAGGAGGTAGCGTGCGTACTTCACCTTACTTCTTAGCGAGTCGCAGGACTGGATGTGTGAAGGGTTCGGCGCGTCCACGATTGCCACCAGCGACACCTCGTGGCCAGCCGTTCGCAGTTGAGACGCGATTTCGTAGGCGAGTAGTCCGCCGAGACAAAAACCGCCGATAGTGTACGGGCCCTCGGATTGCACCGCCTGGATCTTGCCAAGCAAGCACCTGGCAAAGTCTTGCAGAGTAGGTGTTTCGCCGAGAAATGAGAAGTCCTCTGGGGTAAGCAGGACGGACAGAAACGGTAGATGGTCCCCGACGAGCTTGGCCAAGCCTACGCTTAGATTGTGGTGGACCCAGAAGAGATTGTGGCGGGTTCGGCCCGGTTGCAGTGCAAGAACTCCATCCGGCAGAGCGGGTTTACCTTTCGTCTTTCTCGGCGCGAGTTCGGCACGCTGGTGAACGGTAGGACTCCCAGCGAGGCTCTCTTCCTTCAGCATAGTTTCGATCAATAAAGCCAGGTGTTTAACCGTGGGAGCTTCAAAGATCTGACGCAATGACAGATCCACACCGAAAGTCCTGCGCAGGCACATCACGAGCTGCATCCCCAATAAGGAGTGTCCTCCCGCCAAAAAAAAGTTGTCTTCTGCCGCCACTACATCGGTTTTGAGAAGCTCCCGCACCATGGCCAGCAGCTTTTCTTCAACCGATCTAGCGGGAGTCTTTGTAGCCTTTCCTTCAAGCAAGTTCGCGTCCGTTGGCTCCACAAGCATCTTCAGATCAAGTTTCCCATTGGGCGATACGGGGAGCGCATGTAATCGCACAAAGGCAGCAGGCATCATGTATTCGGGCAGGCTGCGTAGCAGGTGCTTACGCAGTTCGTGCGCAGTAGGAGCAGCAACATTCCTTTTCGGGAGAACGTGCGCGACGATTTGGTTCTCTCCCCCCTGCGAGGTGCTGGTGATCGCTGTGGCGAAATCGATGCTCGGATGGTGAGTGAGCACGCTATCGATCTCATCCAGTTCGACTCGTTGTCCGCGGATCTTTGTCTGCCGGTCGAGCCGTCCGCGAAATTCGATCTCCCCATCCGGCCGTCGGACGCCCCGATCGCCCGTCCGGTACATGCGGGCATCTGGCGCTCCTGCAAAAGGATCAGGCAGGAAGCTTCGCTTGGTACAATCAGCGAGGTTACGATACCCGCGACCGACACCGCCGCCGCCGATGTAAATCTCGCCAGAGCTACCATCGGGCACCGGTTCACCGTGCTCGTTCAGCAGATAGACGCTTGTGCCGGCTATCGGCCTACCGATGGGTGGTGCCCCGTGTGACCCAGGTTTGAGCACGGCGGATGTCGCAACGACCGTGCATTCGGTGGGTCCATAATTGTTGACGACGTCGAATGGTAGCCCGACGGCTGGAGCGCGGTGCAGCACGTCTCCACCAGTAAGCAGAAGGCGAAGTGCTGTCGTGGCCGACCACTCCATCGCGATCATGGGCGTGGCGTAGACGGTCGGGACGAATGCGATCGTCACGCGCTCGCGAATCATCCATTGGCGCAACAACTCCGGCGAAGAGCGCACGGCATCATCCGCGAGACACACGGTCGCCCCCGCGGCAAGATGTGGCCAAATCTCCCAGACAGCCGCGTCGAACCCAAGACCTGCAAGATGACTCGCGCGATCCCGCTGCGTGACCCCAAAAGCATCTTTGTGCCATCGAATTAAATGGCACAGATTTGCATGTGTGATCTCCACCCCTTTGGGGACTCCAGTGGACCCCGACGTGTAGATCACATAGGCAAGCCTCTCCGCCTCGACGGTCCTGCGTGCCGCACCAGGAGCGGCAGCAATCGCGGCTGCATCACGGCAGGTGTCGATTCCGCGCGCTTTGATTTGGAGGCGATCGAGAAGGTCGGCTCGGGCCACGAGAACAGTTGCGCCGGAGTCTTTTACGGCAAAGCGCAAACGCGAATCGGGCCAAGCGGAATCCAAGGGTACGTATGCAGCACCGGCGCGCATGGTGCCAAGAGCGGCCACGATCCAGTCGAACGACCGTTCCATGCATATGGCCACAGTGCCGCCAGTTACCACGCCACACTGCGCCAAATATCCAGCAAACCTATCTGCCCTGTTATCAAGCTCTTCGTAACTCAGCTGTCGATCGGCATAGCTCAGGGCAACGGAATGCGGGCAATTGTGCCGCAGATCTGAGATCTGTTCAGTAACAGGCTGAGTATTGGCAGTCAACGTCGGCATCGAAATGACCTGAGCGCCCTCAATAGACCAGTCGTCGGGATAGGTGCACTTTGCGTGCCAACCTTACCGGACAGACCTGCCCAACTCTATCTCTTTGCTTAGCACGGGCATGCCGGGGAAGATCGCCAGCGCGGGAACGTTCCCGACTCGGCGGATCGTTGAATCTGTCACCATGCCGTTGGATTATCCAACCTTGGCGAACGTCACTTTAATTCGCACCAAGAACGGACACTATGGCGCTTCTGGCATTCCAGGTGTGCGCATCGCACGGAATGCCTTCGAACCCGCCATCCCTACGCACTAAGTTCTAGGTCGCCCCTGCCCCGCTGGCATTATATATCTAGGCTGCGCTGCAAGGAACCCCCGAGGATCCCAGAGCGATACGGATCACGAAACACTCAAGGCATCGCGTCAATCTGCTCGTGTGCCGGTGTGTTGCGAAGGGATCGGAAATGTTCGCTGCAACATTATCCCCGCTGAGGCCCAGACTGCTTGAAACAAAAGAGGCCATCTAAAGAAATTCTGGATGTGGACTCCGGTTCATGGAAGATTTATATCGGCTTCATTATGACGTAAACTCGGCCTGCGAAACCTACCTGGGTTGACCTTTGTTCCAACTCGCACGTCGGAAGTGTGCGAACTGAGTTTGAGCCGCAGTGAACGGAGAGGCTGATGGTCTACCGGGCATGCGACGGTCGTGTTGGAACAACCCCCTCACGAGGTGGTGAACCAGTGAACGCTATCAGCTTCAATCGTCGCCAATGCAGCCCGAAACCGGCTCGCCTCTCGCGAAGCCGATTGCGCGGCCGCTCGGACGAATCCGGCTACGCGTATTTGATGGCGTTGTTCATGGTTTTGATGGTGATCGTAGCCTCGGCTGTGCTTCTCGCGAATTCGGCTACCGAGGCTCGCAGGCAGCGCGAGGACGAAATGATGTGGCGCGGGAAACAGTACGTCCGCGCCATCAAGCTTTACTATCGCAAGACGGGTCATTACCCGCAGAATCTCGACGACCTTCAGAAGGGCGTCGCCAACGTCCACTTTCTTCGCCAGGCCTACAAAGACCCGATGAACAAGAGCGAGGACGGGAAGTGGCGCTTCATTTACACGAACGCCACCGGCCAGATCATCGGCAGCGTCCGCTACGCCTCGATGCAACAGATGGCCATCCTCGACCTGAATGGCGGAATCATTCCTGGAGCGCCCGGGAGTGACTCCTCGCAAGACAGCAACGTCACTCCCGTCCCGCAGCCGGACCAAGGCACGTCGAATGGGAATTGCCCGCCAGCACCCGGCGAGAACGCAGCCGGAAATCCAGCGCCGGGCTCCGGGATCGGCGTAACGAACAGCTTGAACGCCAACCAATCCCAATCTTCAAGTCCCCAAGTTGCTTGTCCGCCGAATCAGGGTCAGAGTGCGAACCCTCAGCAGGGCAGCGGACTGCTCGGAGGTCTGCAAGGGCAAGGGCAAGGACAAGGGCAAGGTCAAGCGCAGATGGGTGGCGCGCAACTCAGTGGGGGGATTCAAGCGCAGCAGCTACAAACGCTCGCGCAGATGAAGCCCACAGGTCCCGTGGATAGCCCCGTTATCGGAGGCTTTATCGTGGGGGTCGGGAGTACGGTGGACGCCAAATCGGTAAAAGTCTACAAGCACGGCAAGACATATAAGGATTGGGAGTTCATCTGGAATCCGCTGGAAGAACAAGCGCTGGGAGTTGCGCAGGGAATGAACCAGGCCGCGCTCATGCTTGCCAATCAGCCAAACGGGCTCGGCAGCGCGCCTGGGTCGGTGTTCAATCCCAACGGTCCCGCGTTGGCCAGCCCAGGGCAGGCCCCGCCACCGGGGACGCAGCCCCCGCCTCCGCAGCCGCAGTAGCCCAATCGCAGCCACCCGAGGGTTGTTTCCCTGCGCTGTGTCCACAGATCCCGCTCAAATCCTTCGCTTGGAGAACGCTTGGCGGTGACTCCGATGACGATGCAGTTGAGCTTTGTGATGATTGTGTGGCGATGGTGATGAACATCGGTGAGTCCACGACCAATTGATTCGAACTGACCCGAATCTCGTCAGGCCCTACCTTCCGGGCGGAAGCGGGAAGGCCCACCGCTAGGGATACAATTGCCTTCTTTGGGTGAAATGACGATCGAAACACGAGCGCATGCCAATCAAGAGGTGCACTTTCATACGAAGGCTCAGAGGGCCAAGCAGACGCGCCAGGCGCAAAGCATTGCATGCTGAGGCGGTCAGAAGTACATTACGGGTCGGTCGGGAAGTCGAAAACAGAAATTCCGGTAAGGAGCCAATGTCAAGAATTCGCATAACGCTCTCGCTTCTGGCTGTCGCTCTCTCCATCCAGGTGGGAATCGCGCAAACGCCGTCGCCGGCTGATGTCGAACAGCGTGTCGACGCTCTTCTCAAACAAATGACCCTCGATGAAAAAATCCAGCTGATTGGCGGCACCAACGGTTTCTTCACGCGCCCGATTCCGCGGCTCGGCATTCCGTCTCTCAAGATGTCCGATGGGCCGGTTGGAGTTCACGACTACGGCCCGACGACCGCCTACGCCGCCGGAATCGCCCTTGCCGCTTCGTGGGACACCGACCTCGCAAAACAGGTGGGAGCCTCGATGGGTCGCGACGCGCGAGCGCGCGGCGTGAATTTTGTTCTGGGTCCGGGAATGAACATTTACCGCGCGCCGATGAACGGCCGAAACTTCGAATATTTTGGCGAAGATCCTTATCTTGCGTCGCGAATCGCCGTCTCCGTGGTCGAGGGGATGCAATCACAAAGTGTGATCGCGACAGTCAAACACTTTGTCGCAAACAATATGGAATACGGCCGCAACGATCATAGCTCCGACGTCGACGAGCGCACGTTGCGAGAGATTTACTTGCCGGCCTTCGAAGCGTCGGTCAGGGAGGCCCACGCTGGGGCCGTCATGGACGCGTACAACCTCGTGAACGGCGAGCATATGACTCAAAACGAACACCTGAATAACGAAATCCTCAAGAAGGAATGGGGATTCGACGGCATTCTGATGTCGGATTGGGGAGCCACTCACGACGGCGTTGCAGCCGCAAACAACGGGCTCGACTTGGAAATGGCGTCGGCGGTTTTCATGACGCCCGCCGTTCTACTTCCCGCGATTCAACAAGGAAAAGTAAGCGTCGCGACGATCGACGACAAGGTGCGCAGGATTCTCCGCAAAGCGATTCAGTTCGGTTTTCTGGATCGTGCTCAGACCGATCAGAGCATTCCGCTCTATGACCAGCAGGGACGGAACATCGTGCTGAAACAGGCGAGAGACGGCATGGTGCTGCTCAAGAATGAGGGAAACCTGCTTCCGCTCGACAAAACGAAGTTGAAAACAATCGCGGTGATCGGTCCGGACGCCTATCCCGCGGTGATCGGCGGCGGCGGAAGCTCTCAGACGAAGCCGTTCAATCAAGTCAGTTATCTCGAAGGCGTCAGCAATTACCTCGGAACCAGTGTGAAGGTGCTTCATGTGGTCGATTCGGTCCCGGCTGCGGACGTCGCCATGAACACTCAGTTTCGAACGGGGCCGGATGGCCCTGCTGGACTGACTGCAGAATACTTCGACAACCAGAATTTGGAGGGTGCGCCGACGCTCAAACGCGTAGATCAAAATGTCAATTTCGATTGGGGCGAAGGCAGTTTCGAGGACGGACATCCGGTGGATCACTTTTCGGCGCGATGGACGGGCTACTACACACCCGCGAAATCGGGCGACTACAAATTCTATGCGTCTTCCGATGATGGATTGCGGCTCTATGTAGATGATCAGCGGGTGATCGATGACTGGATCGACCAGTCGGAAACCGTGACCGTCGCATCGAAACGCCTGGAGGCGGGGCATCCATACAAGGTGAAGCTCGAATATTTTGAGGATTCCGGATCGGCGGCAGTGCATTTTGGCGTTATCTCTTCTGCGGAAGTGGTCGGCCTGCAAACCAAGGCACTGGCTGCCAAGGTTGATGCGGTCATCCTGTGCGTCGGATTCGATCCGACCACGGAAGGCGAGGGCTTCGACCGGACATTCAGCCTTCAGGGCGGACAGGACGAACTCATCCGGCAGATTGCAAGCGTCAACAAGAACGTAATCGTGGTGTTGACGGCGGGCGGCAACGTCGACATGACCGGCTGGATCGACCGCGTGCCGAGCATTCTTCACGCATGGTATTCGGGAGAGGAGGGCGGCACGGCGCTGGCGCAACTGCTGTTTGGCGACTTCAGCCCCTCGGGAAAGCTACCAGCTTCGTTCGAACGACGTTGGGAAGACAATCCGACCTTCAACAGCTATTACCCGGAGAAAGGCACGAAGCGCGTTGTATACAAAGAAGGCGTATTCCTCGGATATCGCTACTACGATCGCTCGACGACGAAGCCGCTTTTTCCATTCGGCTACGGTCTCTCGTACACGCGCTTTCAGTTCAGCAATCTGAGCATTTCTCCTGGGCAGAGCGACAGTCCGGATTCTGTCGGAGTTTCGTTTGATGTGAAAAACATCGGCTCGAGAGCTGGCGCTGAAGTTGCCGAGGTTTACGTCGGCGATTCACACTCAAGCGTTCCTCGTCCCACTAAAGAGCTGAAGGGATTCGCCAAGGTGTTGTTGGAACCGGGCGAGCAGAGACGAGTCAGCCTGACGCTCAATCGCCGCTCATTTTCCTACTATGACGTTGGCGGCAAGCGATGGAAGGTTGAACCAGGAGATTTTGCAGTCTTGGTTGGGGAATCATCGGCGCAGATAGAATTGAATGGTATCTTCACTCTTACGAAGTGAGAGGAACTAAGTGCGGGATACGGTAGTTGTAGCGAAGTTGTCGCGATTTCTCGTTCCGTCCAGTATTTTTCACAACAGCTTACTTCCTTCCCGCCGAAGCAAGGGGGAGGGAAGCAATGACCAACAAAAGGTCCTCGCAAAGAACGGCTCGTTTCGGCTATCGGGTGGAGAACTTGAACTCCGTCACCTGGTGATACCGCTGCCCAGGTTTCAATTCGGCGGTCGGAAAATCAGGATGGTTGGGAGAATCTGGAAAATGCTGGGTCTCCAGACACAGGGCCGCGCGGTGAATGTACGCTTTCCCTTCCTTTCCCTTGATCGATCCATCCAGAAAATTGCCCGTATAGAATTGAAGTCCGGGCTGAGTCGTCCAGACGGAGAGAACACGCCCCGAGGTTGGTTCGTAGACCTCGGCGGCCTCCGCGAGTTGGCCTTCGGGTTTGTCCAGGACCCAGTTATGGTCGTACCCCTTGGCGTTGCGCAGTTGTTCAGTATCTTCGTCGATGCGCAACCCGATCACCGTCAGTTTCCGGAAATCAAACGGGGTCCCGCCAACAGGCTCCATTCCTGTCGGAATCAGGTTCGTATTCACTGGAGTGAAATGCGAAGCATTGATCTTCAGCTCGTCGCTTAGGATGTCCCCGTTTCCTTGTCCAACGAGGTTGAAGTAGGAATGGTTGGTGAGATTCACCACGGTGTCTTTGTCGGTGGTGGCCGAATAGTCTATGCGCAGAGTGTTCCCCACCAAGGTGTACTCGACAACCGCTGTGAGGGCGCCGGGGAATCCCTGGTCTCCATCGCTGCTCACATGCGTCAGTTGAACGCCATTCTCGATGAGCTTCGCCTTCCAGACCACTTTGTCGAATCCGCGGGTGCCGCCGTGAAGCGTGTTGTCGCCATCGTTCTTGGGCAACGTGTAGAGCTGGCCATCCAGTTTGAATTGGCCGTGGGCGATGCGATTGGCGTACCGCCCAATCAACGCTCCAAAGAAGGGGCCGGGGTTGGCCACATACCCATCGACCGAGTCAAAACCCAGGACCACATCCTGGCTCTTGCCCGAGCGGTCGGGAACCTTTAGCGACTGAAGAATGCCACCATAAGTGATGACGCGCGCTTCGACGTTCGCGCCGCCGAGCGTGTAGATGTCGACGGGAGTTCCGTCTGCTAGTTTGCCGAAAGGCTGCTTTGTCACTTTGGTCTTTGCCTCCAAACTGAACGTTAGCACCCCCAGAATCAAAACGGCGGCAAGTTTACTCGCTGCGTTTACCCAATACATGCGATGCCCTCCATTAAGTCATGCGCTACCAAGGCTGACCGCCCGTGGAACAGGCGACGAGACCGAACGGATGGTTCACCTGCTGGAATCTCGCCAGCGAGTCGTGTCCGGCACCCGGGAAAAACGCTCTACGCCTCCCATTGGATTACCGCGTAGGAGCGAGCTGGGACCTCGAATGTTGTGCGTCCACCCGCCGTCGAGGGCTTCCCCATCTCCTGCGGGATCACTTTCCGTGGTGCTTCAAAGCTGTTGGACGCCTTCAGGTCATCTCCGGTCAGAACCAGCGACGCAAGCACTCGTCCCGGCGTTTTGTCCTGCCAATTCACTTCGAGTATATGCGCTTTGGACAGATCCCGGTTAAGAATGAAGAGGGAGACTCCCCCGTTGTCGGCCTGCGTACCGACCACATCCAAGTACGGGACTTGGCCTATTCCCGACACTTCGTATGTCGGCGACTCAGTCAAGACATTCAGCACCGAGCCGCGAGCGTAATCGAGCGCCCAGCTATACGGGTAATAAATCGTCTGTAAGTAAAGGCCATTTTCGTTTGTCATGATGGGTGCAATGACGTTCACCAGCTGCGCGAGACATCCGATCTTCACCCGGTCAGCATGGCGGAGCAGCGAATTTACCAGCCCGCCTACCAGCAGCGCATCCTCGAGATTGTAGACCTCTTCCAACAGATGAGGAGCCTCGTTACGATGGCCGTTGACGGCATCTCCAATTCGCTCCCGGTACCACACGTTCCATTCGTCGAAGGAGAGCCACAGCTGCTTAGGCGAACGATGCCGGCCCTGCACCATGTCGCAGACGGCAAGCGTCTCCTCGATCTGCTGGTCCATAGTGAGATTCAATGCGACATACTTTGAGGTGTCGCCTCCGGTTTCCAGCGGTGTGTTGCCAAAATATCGGTGCAACGAAAGGGCGTCCACATACTGATAGCACTGTTCCAGCACTTCGCGGTCCCAGTCAAGGTAAGTCGGCATCAGCGGCCCACTCGACCCGCATGCGATGAGCTTGAGCGAGGGATCCACGTATCTCATCTGCCGCGCTGCATCCGCGGCCTTGGTTCCATATTCGACTGCCGACATATGCCCGATCTGCCAGGGACCGTCCATTTCGTTCCCGAGGCACCATTGCTCTACCCTGTATGGCTCTGGATATCCGTGTTTCCTCCGCAGATCGCTCCATTCGGTGCCTTTGTCGACGTTGCAATACTCCACGAGCGCGGCCGCCTGCTCCGGAGTTCCCGTACCCAAATTGAGCCCCATCAGCGGCAGCGTTCCCACGGCCTTGCACCACGCCATGAATTCATTGGTTCCGAATTGATTCGTTTCGATGGAATTCCAGGCCTTGTCCAACACGATCGGCCGCCCTTCCTTAGGCCCGACGCCATCCAGCCAGTTATAGCCCGAGACAAAATTGCCGCCAGGATAACGAACGATGGGAACGCCCAACTTGCGTACTTGATCCATCACATCCTTGCGGAACCCGTTCGCATCCGACAACTTTGAGCCGGGATCATATGTGCCTTCGTAGATGGCGCGGCCCAGGTGCTCGAGAAAAGAGCCAAAGATATTTCGGTCCAGTGTCGCGATCTTCCGCCGCGAATCCAAATAGATCCGAGCTACCGTCTGCGAATTCGGCAGATGTGATTGCGCTGCCAGAAAGCGACCAAACAGAAGGTTCGCGGAGCACGTCACTCCTGCCGCCATCGTCCGGCGCAAGAAGTTTCTTCGGAGCGGAGAAAAGATATCGCCCTCCTGATCTATTCGAGGCATCTCTAGTTTCCAGGCCTGATGACCCGCACGCGTCTGCTCTAACGCAAACGCCGCGGGAGCAGTAAACGATTACTCAGATATTGCAATATATAAACCGTCCTTCGAGCCCAAACAAGTCATTTGTGCCAACTCGAACCGGAAGGTAAATTTCGAGCCGCAAAAAAAATGGCGCCGCTGTCTGGTCCGGACCCTCTAAGTAGTTGCCCTCTGCGCTCTCATGCTTGATCGTAGCGCTTGTTTTCGTTTTGGCTGGACCCGCTAGCGATGGGTTCGTTGACAAAGCAAAGCATTTTCGTTACAACTCGAAGGGGGCAGCAGAACAGTTTCCCCCACGTCAGGGATCGCGGAATACATTCAAACGAGAGTATCGCGAGCACCTTTTGACTACCGATGTCGACCAGGTGGGAGCCAGATCGTTTGCCCAGCGTTCTAAGGTAAACGTTTTCTGGTAGAATGGCTGGTGACTCGCACCTGATTGACGTCGATTCGTCT
>Ga0070761_10001320_pt1 | contig 15615 bp, 19 predicted proteins | sample HubBroMetageREF1_FD_66724 | JGI IMG/M metagenome (GOLD analysis project Ga0070761, IMG submission 66724) | Reference soil microbial communities from the Hubbard Brook experimental Forest, New Hampshire, USA - Hubbard Brook CCASE Soil... | ecosystem: Environmental > Terrestrial > Soil >... | reverse complement strand
GCCGTGACAGGGCAGCGTTCTAACCAACTGAACTACGTCCCCACTCGCCAAATCAACGAGATACGCAATCGCCAGTGTTTATACGGCTTTGCGCGATTTGCATACCGTGCACGGAATTGCCTTTGTTGCCCAAAAGAGCGCGATTCCTGTCCGAACCGCCCCCAAACCGCCTCCAAATTTCGGCATTTCTCTGCACCTGTGCCATGTGAAAATCCATTTGCACAGACAGCTCCGGGCGGCCCAGATCATAGCCAACCTGGACGGAACCGCCAATAAAATCGTAGCAAATGTTTAGCACAGAAATATCCTAACAGCTTCTCGCAGAACACGGAAGACCACCTTCATTTTCCCGGTTCGGACTGTACGAAATCCTCAAATTCGGCGGCTGCTTGACACCCGGACTGTCTTGGGCGATGCCTCCACCGATGATAGCGTCCAGTGCCCGGACGTCGTGCCCAATGTGCCCCCTATCTCTATCCGTCGGGTGCAATCGGAGGCAGAGTCACCATCGCACTCGCATTCACCACACCGGTTCCAGCCACGACGCAACTGGATCGGTTGCAGGTGTTTATGGATACCATCTGCTGAGGTCACGGAAAGCTGTCGCCAGTCCGCCGCAAAAGACGCATCCGGTCAGGGCAAGGGCTACGTGTTGTCACGCCTGATGAACTGCCTGAGGCGCAGGGCGGAGTCTGGCAGCCATCCTCACCAAGTCGGCGAGAGAGTTCGCTTTCATCTTTTGCATGACCCGCCCGCGGTGTGCTTTTACGGTGAATTCGCTGATCCCCAGCTCTCCGCCGACCTGTTTGTTCAACAAGCCCGAGACCACTAGTGCCATGACTTGCCGTTCGCGAGCAGTGAGGGACACATAGCAATGTCGAAGATCCCGCAACTGCATTTCGCGATCAAGCGCCACACGGCCGCGTTCGAGGCTTAGGCGGACTGCACCCAGCAAGACGTCGTGGTTGAAGGGTTTCACGAGGAAATCGACGGCTCCGGCCTTGATGGCTTGTACGGTTGTCGGGACATCTCCGTACTTGGAAACGACGATAATCGGCGTCTCCGCGCGTTCTCGCGCGATCTGCCTTTGCACTTCGAGGCCGTTGATATGCGATAGAGAGACAGCAAAGATCAGGCAGCTTGGAACACTCGCCCGCGCACGGGCAAGAAACTCATGCGGGGATGCGAATGTCTCCACGTGCCACCCTTCGCGGCCGGCCAGCACCTCCAGCGACTCCCGCAGCGAAATGTCGTCGTCGACAACGAAGACGATTGGCGCGAGGTTCGATGCTGGGCAGAAACCTAGGTCTCGACCGACCGTGTGCGTTGCATTCCTGAAGCTTGCGGCAGGAAGTCCGATTACGGCTGAGCTCATCACTCAACTCCTTTCTTGCATTCGTTCGCGGGTACCCCAAGAAATTGTGGCAACCGATAACAGTGCAACGGCCAAGGTCCGTTCGTTGACCGGTCTTGAAGCGTGGAGTGAGTGTGCAGCAACCGGCACTTTACTTACAACGGTAGATGGTCGAATTTTTCCATCAACCATGGTCTAGTCAGAAGCCACCCCTTTTGGATGGTGAGAAGATGTCATTGTTTCTACACCTGCAGGTGTCTTCTCCCATAAAGGCGAGCATCCACAGAGAGGGCGCCTGGGCCGAGCATTGCTGAAGTTCCGCCGATGGTTGCTAACATAATCGAAATCCACGGGTTTCCGAGGTGCGTTACCGCGATCCACAATTCGGTGACGGCGATCAATGTTCCTGCTACTGGCGTCCAGAGGCCGATGAGAAAAAGCATAGCGGCGCATCCACCAATGATGTGCGGCACCATAGATGCGGAAAAAGACGAGTCTGTGAGCTGGATAACACAGAAGCGAACGAGCATGATTGCAGCTACAATGCGCTGCAGCAGAAGACCGACCCCTGGCCAACCGTTGGCAAACGTCGAATAAAGTCTTTGCAAGATCCCTCCCTCCAGATCGTAAAAGGAATGGCGAGGAGAGCGAAAGACCTCAAAGTCGGAAGTTTTTTCTTACTTTTGAGTAGAATCCAGCTCGATGATGCCGCGCTTCAGCCCAATGGTTACGGCGTGGGCTCGATCGTTGGCACCAAGCTTAGACAATATATTTGTAATGCGGCTCTTGACAGTCGCTTCGCTAATCGAAAGCTCATCAGCAATCTGTTTATTTGCGTTGCCGGCTGCAATCAACCTTAAGACGTCGATTTCACGTTCCGTCAGGGAATCATCGGTAGCATGATCAGCCAGCTCGGCGGCGATATCGGGAGGGATCCGCTTCTTTCCCGCATGCACAGCGCGGATCGTGTCCAGAAGTTCGTCGAGCACGTGTCCCTTAAGGATGTAGCCTCTTGCACCAGCTTTGAGGGCGCTCACTACCTGGACGTCGCCCGTGTAGGTCGTCAAAACGATGATTCTCGCGTCTGGAAACTCACCACAAATGACGTTGATGGCTTGAATCCCATCCATCCCTGGCATTTGCAGATCCATTAAAGTTACATCTGGCAGGTAAGATCGAAATGCCTCGATGGCTTCTTTCCCATTCGATGCTTCTGCGACCAACTTCAAGTCGGGTTCAGGATTAATTAGGGCTGCGAGCCCCTTGCGTAAGACAGGGTGGTCGTCCACTGTAAGGATCCGGATTAGGTTATGAGCGGTGTGCACGACTCGTCACCTTTCGAAGTAATTTCGCTCGATAGCTATCACGGGTGTTTTCGTAAGCAACCGCAGCCGGAATGGCCAGCTCGACTTCGGTGCCCTCGCCGAGTTCGCTCCAGAAATCCACACGAGCTCCGATTCGCTCGGCACGTTCACGAGTCCCTCGGAGCCCCCAATGCCCCAGTCGTCCACCCTCTTTTAACACATTCGGATCGATGCCTCTTCCATCATCTCGAATTCGCAGACGAAGAACGTCATCACCGTACCGAATCTCCGCCTCGATTCGACGAGCGTGCGCATGCCGATAGGCATTCCTCAGAATTTCGAGTGCGATTCGGCAGATCTCGCTGCTGGTCGCCCGAGACAGCCTTTGCTGATCACCTTCCTCGATCAAATCGAAAACCGGCGGTACTGGGTCTGCCGCAGAGGTTGCCAGCTCCCGACTCGCCGACATAAGCAAGTCCGCAAGGTTACCCGTTGCCATCGGCTCCAAACGTAAACCTTGAATCGCGTCCCGGCTTTCGGCAAGTGCCTTTTTTGTCTCACCGATCGCGTCGTCCAGGGATCGCATTGCGTCATCCGGTCTTCGAGGCAGAAGGTTGCGGGCCCCCTGAAACTGAAACATAAGTCCGTGCAGGCTCTGCAGCAGCGTATCGTGCAGTTCGCGCGCGATACGCGTGCGCTCGTTAACGCGCGCTTCAAAACCGATCGCGAACTGCCGCTGCAGCTGCTGAACCCGGAACTGATAGATGGCCCACAGCAAGAGCAGAAATGCGGCCCCGCAGATTGCTCGGAACCAAGCCGTTTGGTAGTACGCGGGAAGAATGGAAAAATCCAGCGCGGCACCCGCCTCGTTCCACACGCCGTCGTTATTGCATGCGATCACGCGGAAGTGGTAGTGGCCGGGGCGCAGATCGCTATAGAAAGCCTGACGCCTCGTTCCTGGTTCCTGCCAGCCCGGATCGTGCCCCTCAAGCCTGTAACGAAATAGAACCTTTTGCGGAACCACATAGCTCAGAGCCGCGTAGTCAATTTCGACATCCCGCGTCAGCGGAGGAAGACGAATTGCTGGATCCAGTGAGTACGTCTTGTGGTCTGCCACAAGGCCATTGATGTCCACCGGGGGCGGAAGAGTGTTCACTTGGATGTGGGCTGGATCGACCATCTGCACCACGCTGCCATTTGCGAACCACAGTCGTCCGTCGGGGGTTTTGGCGCTGTTGGTGAAGGAGGCCAATCCGGCTCGCGCTCCGTCGAACGCGTCGAACACTCTTAGCTGCAACCGTGCTTCGGGGTGATCCCACCAGAACTGAATTTGATCTTTCGGGATTTCTATGAGGCCACATAGTGTATGGAGCCAGAGGTTAGCCGCATCGTCCGAAATGAGTGCGCCAATGTTATTGCAGGGCAGGCCGTTCCGAACCGTAAGGATCTGTTGTTTCCCATCCTTCCAACCAAGAACGCCAAACCCGGTTGCTCCTAGTATGGAGCCGTCGGATGCCGCAGTCATGGCCCAAACGTGAGAGTTCGGGTGATTGCCGAAAGTAAAAGTATCAACTCGGCTGGTGCGATAGCGAGCCAAATCGCCATTCGCCAGACCCAACCAGATTCCGCCTTGAGGATCGGCCACAATCCTTCTGGCTAATGGCACTTCCGGCTCTGAGAATTCTTGCCGGACCTTCAAGTCTTGGATTTGAAAGAGCGTTCCTCCCGTTCCCACAAAAGCCTCAACCCAGACATTATGCTCCGAATCTTCAGCGATCCCCGACACCATTCCAAGCGCGGTGCCATTCTGTCTTCTGATTTGGCGAAACCCTCCGCGTTCATAAACGAATAACGTGTTGTTCATGCCAGCCCACAAGCGACCGGCATGGTCCTCGAGGATAGAGGTAACCTGGTCTCCGGGTAGTGCTTTTCCTGGTTCCAAAGACACTTCTTCATGTCGAAGAACTTGCAGACGGTTCGTTCCTATCCAGACAGTGCCATCCCGTGACGCGGCAACTGACTGGACTGTATCCGAGCTCAACCCCTCCCGTTTAGAAATACTCTTCACAGGAAGGTCACGAAACATGTCGAGTCCTTGCGGCGTAGCGATCCAGACGTTGCCTTCGCGGTCCTCAAATATCCCGTTTACATAGTCGCTCGATAAGCCCTCGTCACTTGCATAGTGATCGACATCCATACCACAGATTCGGTAAAGACCCTGACTTGTTCCAACCCAGATACCGTTCTGATGATCGGCGTGGAGATCAAGCACGTCGAGGGTCTCGCCATTCAAATTTGGCGCACGAAATGGTTTGAGGGCGCCTTCCACCATGTGCTGCAAGCCCGCGCCTCGGCCAGGAGACATTCCCACCCAGAGAGATCCATCGGCCGCCGGCAAAAGCGCCATGACGCCGCTACTTCCCGCGTTGGATTGCAACGACTTTGGCCGGTAAACTGTCGAGTCTCCCGGTCGGCGCCATCTGGTGAGAGTTGTGTTGCTTCCCACCCAAAGATTACCCGAACTGTCTTGCGCAAGCGCGCCTCCGCCGTTTGCCTCAACCCCTTCTTTGCGTCCGTAGCAGCGGAGTATAGTACCGACGACCTGGCACAGCGGGTGGGTTCTGTCCTGAGGACGATAACGGTCGATCCAGATGTTCGCGTCTCTATCTTCCAGGATGTACGAAATTGGCCATCGCTCATTCTTCTCGAACAGGATCAATCGGTTGCTGACAAGGTGAGCCAAGCCTGTATCCATTCCTATCCACAGGCTTCCATCTCGCGCACCCAGCAGCGATACGATGCGATTAGAAGGCAATTCTTCGCCGGCTTGGGCGCTCCATCGAACAAAACGCACGCCATCAAACCTGAAGAGTCCGGCATCTGTTCCCACCCAGATGTAGCCGTCTGTCGTCTGTGTGACCGCCCATGCCTTACCCCCGAAATACCCGTCCTGCACTCTCCAAACACTGTGGCCGTATTGCGAGATGCGACTTGTGGGGTCGAGCGCGACGATTCGACCGGCGGTATATACGAAAAATGTTGCCAGGAGCGCTAGCGTGCGCAAGATAGCCGAGTTTTGCGCACCTGCCATGGCACCGTCAATTGCTGCGCGACCGTTGTTCCTGCTGAGGGCGCTGGCACAACGAGCTTTGGCGCACTCAGAATCGGCAAAAGAAATTGGAGTCTCGAACCGATTCATAAACATCCCCCCACAGGATGTCGAACGGCGTCGCGTGACAGCTAGGATGCATCAGTCCGTGCGCAATGTCCAACCCATACCTTGGTATTGGTCGATACGTTCGTCGTATGGACGCGTCACTGCGCCTATGGCTTAATCACACGAGTCCCTTAGAAGAAACGGACATCCAACGACGCTCCGAAGGAGAATGCATCATGAGCATTGCCGCTATCGAAAAAGTATTGTACACAGCCAAAACGCACACCACGGGCGGGCGTGAAGGAGGAGCGTCCCGGCTTTCTGATGGACGCCTCGATGTCAAGCTTTCGGTTCCAGGAACTTCTGGTACTGGTACTAACCCGGAACAGCCATTCGCCGCAGCTTGGCCGGCTTGTTATTTGCCGGCGTCAAGATCGTGGCGCACGCAATGAAGGTTGATCTTCCGCCAGAAGTCGCCATAGACGCCGAGGTGGATCTCGGCATAACCAATGGCAGTCATTTCATTCAAAGTCGCCTCAAGGTCAGCCTGCCTGGTATTGATCACGTACTCGTACAGAAGATCGTAGACGCCGCGCACTCGCAATGTCCCTATTCCAAAGCCACACACGGCAACATCAACCTAGTAACAACCGTTCGGACGGAATCCGCCGCACGGTAGCTTGATCCGACAACCCTCCCCATCATTGATCCGCAACTTGAGATCCAGTTTCTCGACGCTGCAAGGTCACGGAAAGTTGCAAGGGCGAAAGACCCGACCGCTACTCCAGAGCGCCGATCCGAGCCTTTTGTATTCTCTTTCATCAGTGCGCGGTCGCCTTCATCAGACTCGACCTCTGCGTCGAGATCTCTGGCGACCACGAGTGCCGCGTCACTCCCGTATGGACCAATGAGACTGGCCATCGAGTCGTAAGACAGGTGCACTCCGTCGGCGCGCTAGCTGAGGACAATCCGATCGAGGTCGATGGAGATAATTAGCGGTTCGGGAGCGGGTCGTCCATCCGGTTGTCGTCGGAAGACGCGCCTTTTTGTCGGGAAGACGATGCCACAAAACTCTTTGTGATCGTAGACGTAGTGTGCGGCTCCGGCGGTGCCATCGATTTCGACGTTGTAGTCGAGTCTCCTCAACAATCCTTGCTGGTCGAGATAGAGTGCCTGCTCTGTGCTGTGGGTTGCGATATCGGAGGGGAAGCGGACTTTCAGGCGACGCCACGTTTCGCCTGCCTCTTGCCACGGCTCGACTTCTTCTGACTCAACGCCGGGTCTGGCAAGGAGAAACGGAATACTCAGATAGGTCCACATCGCGTATCCGGCGAAATAGGCGACCTGCAAATCGCTCCAGAGCGCAGCGTGTCCATTGAATGAGGAGCGGGGTTGAAGGAGCTCTTCAAGGACCCTGCCGTTCGCGTCTTCGAGCGCGACCCGGTGCGGCTCGAAGCGCGACCTTCGATCCGGAGAACCGAACGGCCAGTGCGACGCCTTCTCGTCGCGGAGGTCAACCGTCACGGTCACGTCAGCCAGGACTCCCGTCTTGCCCTTAGCGGCCCAGAGTGCGCCGCCATCGATCAGGTGAGCTGAAAGCGTGCGGAAGCGGTTCCAACGTTCAAGGCCACCGTGGGCATCGATTGCCTGCTGCGCGAGTTTGTTCATTGTCATTGTCCTTGGTTCGATGAGTTTCGGCTCAGCTGCTTGCGTGCATTCTCGGTCGAACCTGTTCCGTATCAGGTGATCCGTGTTCGTGGGAAAACGTCTCGATGATCGCGTCGGCGATCGCGTCGGCGTACTCGTCGAGGACGAAGTGTCCGCCGTCGAAATAGCGCAGTTCGGCCGCCGGCACGGCCTGCTTGATGATTTCTGGAGCCGCTGACGAAAAGACAGGGTCATTTCGTCCCCACACGATGAGCGACTTCGGCTGCCGCTCTTTAAGATAGGCGTTCCATTCCGCATAGTGCGGGATGTTTGCCGTGACGTTCATAAACAACCTTGACATGAAGGCCCGAGTGGCCGGGATCGAGAAGGCATAACCATCAATCGCCCAGTAGTCCGGGTTCAGGGCCTCGGGCCGGTGCGCTCCCCTCTTGTGGAGAAAGAGGGAGCGGTCCACCGTGGCAAATTGCTCGGTCTCGGCCAAAGTCTCTGGGGTTTCAGGACCGCCGAGGCGTTCGTACACTTTCAAGCGGTCGGCGTTCCAGCCCTCTACCGCAATGGTGAAGTTCTGAAAAACCAGGCCGGCGATTCGCTCGGGATGAGCCGTCGCCATCCGCATCCCGATCGGACCGCCAATGTCGTGCATATATAAGATGACTGGCCCGGGCGCGCACTGGGCGATGAACGCCTCAATGGCCATGGTCACATCGTCGAAGGTTGGTCGCAGAACAGCTGGGGCCGGCGCCTCGCTATAACCCATCCCAGGATAGTCCGGCGCGATGACATGAAACCGATCCGCCAAACGCGGGATGAGGTCGTGGAACGAGTACGAGGACGAGGGAAAGCCGTGCAGCAGGACGATTGTCTGCTTCGACGGATCCCCGGCCTCACGGTAGAAGATCTTGAGTCCCGCAATGTCGGCAGTCTTGAAGTGCATTAATTTTCTATTGTCAGTCGGCGTTGGTGTTGCTGTCGTCACCATGTTCATGACACTCTCCTTGCCTGGCAATCTGGTTACTCAATATGGTGCGAACTGCGAGTCTGACGCAAGGAAGGCGGCTGTCTGCCTCGTGAAGGACTCGTGAAACTGAAACAAGCACCCGTGCCCGGAGTCGGGATAAGTGAGTAGCACGGCGTTCGGCAGGTGCTCGCTCAGCAGATACGAATTTCTGACTGGGATCAAGATGTCGAACACTCCGTTCACCACGAGGCACGGCTGGCTAATTTTGCGAAGTTTAGCGAAGCGCTCGCCGGTGAAGCTCTCCCAGGCGCGAAAAGCGGCGATCTGGGCCTTTGCAACCTCGGGGCCCGATGCTGGTTCACGATCTTGGCTGCGTTGTGCCAGTCTTGCTATGAAAGCCTCGCCTGCCGCTTGACTCGACGCGCTCGGCGCGAAGAAAAGCGTCCCCAGCCTTTGCGATGATGAGAGATTGGAAGCGAAGATTGTTCTCACCTGCGGTTTTTCCATCCGCATGATTTCCTCACCACCCTCTGGAGCCGTGGCAACGAGCAGCATTTTGCGCACAAGGGATGGTCGTGCCAGAGCGATTTCTTGCGCGACCATCCCACCGAGGGAAAACCCAAGCAAATCCACTCGTTCGAGGCCGAGCGCATCCAGGAAAGCCAGCGCATTCGCCGCCATTTCCTGAACTGTCTCGGGGACGTTTCCGCTTGAGCGTCCGATGCCGGCGTTGTCGAACAGAATGACCTCTCGTCCGGACGCGAGGATATCGGTGACCGCGGGATCCCAATTGTCGAGATTCCCCGTGAAGTGTTGCAGACAGACTAGAGGATGCGCGGAGCCGCCACCGAAGCGGCGGTACGCGTACGTTTCGTTCTTCACCTGGAGAAACTGCGTCGGCACGGTGATGTTACTCGGAACGATCGTTAAGGTTGACATATCGATCCACCCTCCTTCGAAACGGCGAGACCATGCTTGGCTGATGCGTGGCATTCCTGCGTTTGTCATCTTCACTTCTCGCGTGCAGTTATTTCTGCTGCGGAGCGGGAACTACGAACTCCACGACTTTGCTGCAACCGGCGATCGGCCTGTGAATTGTGTCCGCCAATTCGAGGCGCACTTTGTGCGGGCCGGGCTGCAGCCCCACGAAGACCACCGTTTCGCCGCTGCTGTCGACCGTGGGCCAGGATTGGTCGTCCAGGAAATAGTACAGATGACCCACTCGCGGCGACACTTCCAAAGCGGCTTTACCGAACACCGGTAGAATGCGCAGGTTTTCCGTCCGATACTGAATGAATACGCGGCCCAGGGCCAGTTGTTCGGGGATTGGTGGATCGACAATCAGTTGCGCGGGAGCCTCATTCTGGATTGCCACCAGCGGCGTCGCTCCTTTGATTTCCTTGGCAGTCTGTGCCGAGAGCGAGAGCGCGCTCAGCGCAAACGCAATGCCGATCAGGGCGGCCCTGCCTTTGGCGCTTACCGTGATATTGCTGGCTTTCGATGTATTGATCATTGAAACCCTCCATGGTCAGAAGTTGTTCGCTTATATGCATCGCTTTGCGAGATGCAAATGCGGAACGACACGATATTCTCGCGAGGGCGGCAGTCGCGCCATTAGACGAAGGTCGTGACCGCTACCTAGGTAGTGGTTCTCATTTGCGTGGCATCCTGAAGCAACTACCACTACCAAGGTGGAATTGCGCTGCGCAGTAAAATTCTGCATTCTTTGTTTCTGTAGAGCAGCACACGAACAGTTTTGAAACGGAGCAACTATGAAACGAATTATCTTTTCGCTGGTTGCAATTGCAGGACTGGCCGCAGTGGTTGCCTCATTCAACCCGGCGTCTGGCCATGCAGCTGAAGAGGCTTCTCCGATCTATGGAGTCACGATCCCCCCGGGATACCGCGATTGGCAATTGATCGCCGTGAAGCAACTCCAGTTCGCCGGCAAGGGCGAGCAATTGCGCGCTCAAGTCGGAAACGATATAGCGATCAAGGCCTTCAAGGAAGGGACGCGTCCGTTCCCCGATGGCGCCATCATTGCAGCGCTTCATTGGACTCGCGTTCCGTCGGCAGACAATGACAAGGTCCTGGACGGTCCATTCCCCGGCACTCACTCCTTCGTTGTGGGGTCGCCCGTGAATGTTCAGTTCATGGTCAAGGACTCAAAGAAATACGCCGCGACGGGCGGCTGGGGGTTCGCTGACTTTACGAACGAAAAGCCGGGCGACAAGGCGCTGCACGAGACCTGCTTCCCCTGCCACGCGCCGGCGAAAGATCGCGACTTTGTCTTCACGAATTACGCGCCCGCGCCGTAACGTTGAGAGCCGCAGCGCAAATTTCGGACAGTTGCCCGCTTACCAACAAGAATGTCGATAAAGGAGGAACCCGATGAAAAGGATTGCTTTTTTTTGTGTCGCCGTTGTAATGGTTGCCGGTGCTGTCGCCTTCACGACTTCGGCATCCGGCCATTCCGATGAAGAGGTTGCCCCGGTGTACGGAGTGAGAGTTCCTCCAGGATACCGCGATTGGAGGTTGATCTCCGTGGCCCGCGTCGGAGATCCGCTCAACGACCTTCGCGCCAAACTGGGCAACGATACCGCCATGAAGGCCTACCGGGAAGGAAAGCTCCCGTTCCCTGATGGCACAATCATTGCCCGGCTAGCCTGGCAACAAGTTACATCAGAGGCAATTACAAATGCCTTTCGCGTTCGCGGAGGAACAGAGACGCACCTCTCTCCGGAGCAAGTCGAGAAACTGGTGGACGGATCTTTCGTGGCCGGTCCCCCAACCAACGTTCAGTTCATGGTGAAGGATTCCACAAAATACGCTTCGACTGGCGGCTGGGGCTTCGCCCAATTCAACAATGGCAAACCTGCCGACGAGGCGACCCACAAAACCTGTTTTTCCTGTCACGAGCCTGCCAAAAACAGCGACTATGTCTTCACCCGTTACGCACCCTAATTCCGAGGACCACGACAGAAAGGAAGGAATGAGGCGATGACCGCATACAAAATCAACTGCGGCACAAGTCAAACAAATCCGAAACTACTAAGTAATGAGGTGGCTATGACCGAAACCAGTGCTACACCACGAAACAGCAAGCGGGCAGCTGACGCCGACGCCCCCCGTGAGACTATTCGTACGTCAACAACACTAGGATTTACCCGCCGCCGCTTTTGCAGCGTAACAGCGGCAACCGTTTCCGTGGGCTTGCTAGATCCTCGCGGTTTTTGCAGGAGAGATAAAGCTATGACGAACGGCATCGCTGGAATCAAACAAGAGACGGGCAGAAATACCTCCGGTATTCGTTCGTTTAGCGTGAATGTTCCCGAAGCGGAGCTTGCCGAATTGCGCAGGCGCATCAACTCGACTAGGTGGCCTGATCGGGAGACGGTCACGGATGAATCGCAAGGCGTGCCCCTGGCGACAATTCAGGAACTTACTCGCTATTGGGGCGCAGACTACGATTGGCGCAAGTGCGAGGCGAAATTGAACGCCCTGCCGCAGTTCATCACCGAGATCGATGGACTGGACATTCACTTCATTCACGTCCGTTCAAAACACGAAAATGCGTTGCCGCTCATCGTCACGCACGGATGGCCCGGCTCAGTCATCGAGCAGGCTGAAGATTATCGATCCACTTACCAATCCTACGGCACATGGCGGGAGCGCATCGGACGCCTTCCATCTGGTGATTCCGTCGCTACCGGGGTTCGGGTTTTCGGCAAGGCCCACCACTTCCGGCTGGGGTCCCGAGCGCACTGCAAGTGCCTGGGCCGTGCTGATGAAGCGCCTTGGATACGCACAGTTTGTGGCGCAAGGCGGCGATTTGGGCGCGGGCGTCTGCACTGTGATGGCCAAACAGGCGCCTCCGGAGTTGCTGGGAATTCACACCAATTTCCCTGGGACTATTCCACCCGACATCGCGAAGGCGCTCCAGTGTGGCGATCCCCCGTCATCCGGCCTATCCGCCGACGAAAGACGTGCTTACGAGCAGCTGACCAATCTATTTACAAAGAAACGTGCTTACGCACAAATGATGGCGACTCGCCCGCAAACGCTGTACGGATTGGCGGATTCGCCCGTCTGCCTGGCAGCTTGGCTCTTTGATCATGGTGACGGTTATGGCCAGCCGGCAGCACCGATCACCTCGGCGGTGCTTGGGCGCCCGATTAATGGATACTCCGCGGGTGACATGACACGAGACGATGTACTCGATGACTTCACACTCTACTGGTTGACGAACACGGCGGTCTCTGCAGCCCGTTACTATTGGGAACTTCACCTCAATCTTTATAACGCGGCCAATGTCTCCATCCCAGCTGCTGTGAGCGTCTTTCCCGGCGAGAACTATGAAGCCCCGCGAAGTTGGACGGAGCGGGCATATCACAAACTTATTTATTACAACAAGGTCGACAAAGGCGGCCACTACGCGGCGTGGGAGCAGCCGCAACTGTTTTCAGAAGAGGTCCGTGCGGGCTTCAGATCGCTGCAATCAGGCGTGGCGAAGTCGGATTGAACTTGGCCAAAGCTAGCTAACTGTTTGTAAAGCAGGAGGAGAGCTTCGAGGGTAGCGGCTCTCCTATTTTGACTCAGCAGAGCTACGAGCCGGAGCCAACGAGCCGCAGCGTTAGGAGGAAAGGACATGGCAAATCCGACACAAGAAAATCATAGTAACGACATGAAACTCGAGGTCGTTGTCATCCCCGTCTCGGATGTGGACCGCGCCAAGGAGTTCTACAAGAAGCTTGGGTGGCGACTGGACGTGACTCCGCCCGCCGTGGTTCAGTTAACGCCGCCTGGCTCCTGGTGCTCGGTTCAATTTGGCAAGACGCTCACATCGGCGGCGCCCGGTTCGGCCAAGTCATACCTGATCGTTTCTGATGTCGTGGTCGCGCGGAGCCAGTTGGTTGCCGCCGGCATCGAGGTCGGCGAGTTCTTTCACTTCGGCCCCGAAGGCCGGGGTGACGGTCTGGATCCCGAACGTCGCACCTACCGCTCGCGCGCCTCTTTCAGCGATCCAGACGGCAACGTCTGGCTGCTCCAGGAGGTTACGGCCCGACTTCCCGGACGCGTCGACTCTGGCGCAACTTCGTTCGGGTCCGCAAGCGACTTGGCGAGCGCGCTTCGGCGCGCCGCCGCCGCTCATGGCGAGCACGAGAAGCGCATCGGCGCAGCAGATCAGAATTGGCCCGATTGGTACGCCGAGTACATGGTGCGGGAGCAGACCGGCGAAGAGCTTCCGCGTTGAACGAATACGATGCGACCACGATTCGCAGAGGCACTGGTTGTAGGGGGGCAAATCAAGGAGATGAGGAAAAGCGGAATGCACTTCAAGACTACCGATGTAGGAAGCCTTAAGGTTTCTACCGCGAGGCTGGTAGTCCGTCGAGACCGACCACCGTCCTGCTGCATGGTTTTCCCACTTCGTCGTACCAGTTCCACGATCTGATTCCATTTCTGGCCGATGGGTTTCATCTCATCACGCGGTAAACGGGAACTTATCACGTGATCTAAATTCAATATCTAGGGAGAATCTACATGTTTCAAAGCGCACTCAAAATCAGTTTTGTTTACCTGCTATCGCTTGCAGCGGTAGTAACAACCGTCCAGGCGCAGAACAGTCCAGTGAAAAACGTGGTACTGGTTCATGGTGCGTGGGCAGACGGCTCTGGCTGGAGAGGCGTCTACGGCATTCTCGTCAAAGACGGTTACAACGTCAGCTTGGTGGAAGAGCCAGAGACATCCTTCCAAGATGACGTCGCCGCAACCAAGCGCGTCCTTGCCCTGCAAGATGGACCGTGCATTCTCGCCGCTCACAGCTATGGCGGAGCCGTGATAACTGAAGCGGGCACGGATCCGTCCGTCGTCGAGTTGGTATATATCGCGGCCCACATGCCCGACGCGGGGGAGAATGAGTCCGACGACGGAAAGCGATTCCCTAGCGACCTCAGTAAGTCGAACGCGATAAAGAAGACAGCCGATGGCTTCACGTACCTCGACCCGGCCCAATTCCACGAATACTTTGCAGCCGATCTGCCGGCGGAGCAAGCCGCATTCGTGGCGCGATCGCAGGTGATGAACAAGGCCGAGAATTTCAAAGGAGTCATCACCACGCCTGCATGGAGAAGTAAACCAAGCTGGATGTTGGTAGCCGGAAGCGACAGAACGATCAACCCCGGCCTTGAACGTTGGTATGCCACCCGGGCTGGCGGCCACAAGGTCGAAGTTTCAGGCGCAAGTCACTCAGTCTACGTCTCGCACCCGAAGGAGGTTGCAGCTCTGATCGAAGAAGCTGCGTCGCACGCTCGCTAGGAGGTCCCGCGCCACAAGCCCTGCGATTAGGCTAAAGTTCGCGATTTGGGCGGCCAGCTCGGATCCGCTACAATTTCCCCGGAGAATCCCTATGATCACGGACCCAGCCTCCGCCATCAAACGTGAAGTGCTCCAGTTAATTTGACTTGCAAATCGAGAGTTTGAGACCGGAATCGCAGTGGCGCTGGTGATGACCGTAGTGAGGCCCGAGAGGGACGCCACAACAAGCAATCAACAGGGGAAAGACATCCCCTGGCGAACCTACCGCACTTGGTGACAGTGCGACCAGAGGGATATTCTGCTAACCGATTGAAATTAATGAAGATGTTGTCTTAGTAGGATGTTAGGGCAGCGTTCTAACCAACTGAACTACGTCCCCACTCGCTTTTCATACGGTTAGCGTCAAACCCGCATGTTTGCTGTCTATTCTCGCTGTCAACCGTTTCGCCGGTTTCAACTGTTTCCACCGGATCTATCGAAATTCCGGGAGAAATGGACAGCATGGACAGCACGTCAAACTGGCTTCCATACCGCCCTCGTACAGCCGCGATCCAGAACATCTGTCCCTGCTCTGTGATTGAATTGTAGCAGAGCGAATTCAGATCAGTACAGTTGCCGAGATTGTTCGGAGTTTCTGCCACGGGCGATGGAACGCGGGCGGCCCCGTAGAAGTTTCCTGACCGTAGCTGGACCTTTGTCCGAGATGAATCAGCCGCCTAGTGCGGTTTCGCGGGTCTGTTCAAACTGATTAACTGATCCCGCGTCTGCTGGAGAATCTCTCGTGAAAGGTTCGGGTCGGACACGGCACGAGAGAGATTGATCGCTCCTAGCATCGCACTAATCGTGAGGATCGCGC
>Ga0070761_10001318_pt1 | contig 15618 bp, 14 predicted proteins | sample HubBroMetageREF1_FD_66724 | JGI IMG/M metagenome (GOLD analysis project Ga0070761, IMG submission 66724) | Reference soil microbial communities from the Hubbard Brook experimental Forest, New Hampshire, USA - Hubbard Brook CCASE Soil... | ecosystem: Environmental > Terrestrial > Soil >... | reverse complement strand
ACCCGCAACGACAAATCGAAGCAGCAGGCTTCGGGCGGTGCGGTCACGATTGACGATACCGGCACCGAATATTACGACACCGTTTTTACCATCGCTCCCTCGCCGCTGGCGAAAGGCCTGATCTGGGTGGGCACCGACGACGGCTTGATCCAGATCACCCGCGATGAAGGCAAGAACTGGACGAACGTTACGCCCAAGAACGCCGGTCTCGGGGAATGGAGCCGCATCAGCCTGATTGAAGCGTCTCCGCATGACGCCGGCAAAGCCTACGTCGCCATCGATCGCCATCAGAATGACGATCTCGCGCCCTACATCTACAAGACGGCCGATTACGGAGCGACCTGGACCCGCATCACCACCGGAATCCCCGACGGAGCCTTTGCGCGCGCTGTCAGAGAAGATCCAAAGAGAAAAGGCCTGCTCTACGCGGGAACCGAGCGCGGCGTCTTTGTCTCTTTCGACGACGGAGCTCACTGGCGCTCGTTACAGATCAACTTGCCGATGGTGCCCGTCCACGACCTGGTCGTCAAGAACGACGATCTGGTGCTGGCGACGCACGGACGTTCCTTTTGGATCCTCGACGATGTTTCGCCGCTGCGGCAAATCGCAGCTTCGGGCGCCGATTCCGTTGCTAAAGAAGACACGCATCTCTACCAGCCCGCGACAGCGTATCGCGTGCACACCGGAGAAGCTCCGACGCGCTTCGTCTTTTCCGGAAAGAATCCGCCCAACGGAGCGGTGATCTATTTCTACTTAAAACAAGCTCCGAAGCCGGAAGCAAAAAAAGATGAAACAAAGAAAGATAAACAAGACGAAGTTAAAATTGAAATCCTCGACGCAGCGGGCAGCGTAATCCGCAAGTATTCCAGCAACAAAGCCGAGCCGCTCGATGAACCGCTCGACCCCGACGATAAGAAGCCGGAGAAGCAGATCAAGCCGGAAGACGGTCTCAATCGTTTCGTGTGGGACTTGCATTACGAGGAAGCGAACCGCGTTCCCGGCTATTTTCTGTGGGAGTACAACGACGGCGCGAAAGGGCCGCTGGCGTTGCCCGGCAACTATCAGGTGCGCTTAACCGCAAATGGCAAGAGTGCAACCGCTCCCTTCGAAGTGAAGATCGATCCCCGAGTTACCACTTCGCAAAGCGATCTGGAGAAGCAATTCAAACTCGAGATGGACGTGCGCGAGCAGTTGAATCGCGTCTATGACGCGGTGAACCAGATACAGGACGTCCGCGAGCAGTTGGACGGACTCAAGAAGCGCCTCACGCCAGGCGATTCCATGAAGACTTTGTTCGATGGCGCGAGTGCGCTCGATGCCAGGCTGATTGCGGTTCGCGATCCGCTGATCAATTTCAAGATCAGCGCCAGCGAAGATTCTCTGGCCTACGCTCCGGGGATTGACGCGAAGCTGGCCTTTCTTTCCATGGAAGTGTCGGGCTTCGCCGACTCGGCTCCAACCGAATCGGAATACCAGGAATTCGACAAGCTTAAAAAGCAGACCGACGAATTACTGGCAGGCTGGGATCAGGTTCGCAAGGCGGATATCGCCAGCTTCCAAAAGCTGGCCGCCGAACAAAACGTCCAGCCCATCTATGTACCCGACATAAAAAGTGAACGGGTGCAAGGCGGCGAAGAATAATAACCTGATTGCCTTAGCCCGGCGGGGCGTTTGAAAATAGCCCGGCGCTTCAGCGCCGGGAAAAGTGTGCAGACGACCCAGTCCCGTAGGGGCGGCTGAACTTCTCACGTGTACAGGGGCCGAACGAAGCTCAGATGAACATCTCGTCCTGCGGCACGCCCCCGCCGCCGTTTTTCGGATGCCGTCTTTTCTGGCCGAGGAAGACTTCCACTCCGGTGCTGATCGCGGCCATCAGCCCGTTAACCTGTCGCAACGGAGAGATCACTGTTTTGTGCACGACTTCGCTGGTCTCCTCCACCTTGTCCATCGTCCGATTCAGCAGCTCATCCGCGCGGATCACCTGCAGCCGCGCGCGGTCGAGCGCATCGGTGAGCGTGGCGTCGATGCGTGCCAGTTGATTGCGCACCAGGTTGCTGGACTCGACGGCATTGACGCTGATGACTTCGATCCGGGGCCGCAGTTCCACCAACAGGTTCTGGACCGTTTCAATCGTGGGCAGAGTTTTCGTCGTCACTTCCGTGGCGAGCGCTTCCATCTTCGCCGAACTCTTGCGCATCGCGAGGTAGAGCCCCACCAGAATTCCGGCCTGGACCACCACCGCGAACGTAGTCGCCGCAATAAAAAATCTTAGGAGGTTGTCATCCATAGTTGCTCCGGGTGCCCCACTCCTGCGCGTTCTGTGCGAAAGGGTAGGCCTCTTACAATCTCAAGGGGGTGCCATTCATTCGCGGTGTTTGCGAATGAGTGGGTTCGTCACAATCCTGCTGCTAGATATTCTTGGCCGGCTCGGGGCCGCCCGCGGTCGTCTCGCTATACGCTTGACGCCCGGCCTCGTAAGCGGAGCGGAACCGCTCTTTCTGCTGATTGAGCACATCGGCGCCGCGATCCACCCAGTCGCTGGCCTGTTCGCGCGCCCGGCGAGCCTGCTGACGCGCGCGCTCGCTGCCTTCCTGCGCCTTGGAACGAATCACGTCGCGCATTTCATCGCCGGAGCGAGGCGCATACAACACACCCACCACCGCTCCCACCCCAAGTCCTGCCAGGAACCACAAGAAGCCGCTGCCATCACGATCCGCCATAACTACCTCCTCAATCTTTCTCTCTCGATCAAATGGTAGCACCGTGATATGTGAAAGACAATTCAGCGCGCACTCGCGCTGCGAGCCGGGAGCTGCCAGCAATCCGGCTCCTCGTAGCTCATAGTCCGTGGCTTCCGATTTTCCGTGGGCAGAGTCGCTGACGTTTGATTACAAAGAAACTCTTGTGCCCAGCGCGCCAAAGGCGGACAATGAGCGCACGTTGCACCTACGACGAGTCGTCTTGCAGGAGGCGCTTTTGTCTGACCGCAAGTACCGGCAGCGCGGATACCAGGATTCCGGCGCCGGTAGTGGAGCGAAAAAAGACTTCGAGAAGCCGGCGGCCCCGAAAAGAGAAAATACGTTCGGGCCGCGTCCCCTCAACATGCCGGGAACGCGCACCGTTTCACGCTGCGCGGAATGCGGCGCGCTGCTGCAGAATCTCGCGGCTCCTGTCGAACAATGCCCGAAGTGCGGCTTCGATCTGCATGCCTGCAAACAGTGCGAACACTTCGATCCGTCGAGCCGCTTCGAATGCAATCAGCCGATTCCCGCCCGAATTTCTCCCAAAGACAAACGCAACGACTGCTCGTTCTATTCCATCCGCGTGATGATAGAAAAAGAAACATCCAGCAAAGGCAGCCAGCGTCCAAATGACGCGCGCGCGGCGTTTGATAATCTGTTTAAGGACTGAAAGGGCAGCTCTCAGTTCTCAATTGTCAGCTCTCAGTAAACCCTACAAAAAGTTGTCATCCTGGGCGGGCCGGGAAAGTCCCGGAGGGACGGCCGAATTTAGCCCAGCGCTTCAGCGCTGGGGAAAGCGTGGGAATAATGAGTGAAGTCCCGGAGGGACGACTGAGTTCTCACGCATACTCTTAATTGCCCCCAACTCCGCCCCCTTTTTCATCACATCTACGCAGTGACCGCCATCACATACGCTCAGCCCGCCCCATGCGAAAATGTGCACCTGAATCAGGGCAGTCGACGGAGCAAGCCGCTCAAAGCAGCGGACGTTCCTCTCTGCCCATTTTCCATCGTCACGTTCTTTGACAACAGAAGATGATCTAGAGTGGACGGCCCAGCGGGCGTTAGCCCGCCGCCGAAATCCTGTGCGACCTGAAAATCTCATAAGTCCTTACGCCACAATATTTTACGTGCAACTCCTTAAAAGTCAAAGATTTGGACTGCAAAGAATGCCTAACTCTCTGATTCCAAAAGATCGGGGTGAGAGTTTTTTCTTTGACTACGTGGTTAATACCCTAATAGTAATAGCTCGGAAATCATACCCCTCATACGAGAAACAGGAGCTGAAAAATGTCTTCATATCCAGTAAGTATTCGTCGCTGTCATCACATTAAAGTCAATGGCACACAGTGCGGATCGCCCGCCCTCCGCAATGAAGACCATTGTCACTTTCACAACTTGTGGATGCAGAAGCAACTCGACGCCAGCAAGTATGTCGGCGACCACCTTGGCATAACCTTTCCCACCCTCGAAGACGCGAACTCCATCCAGGTCGGGCTGGCCGAGGTGATGCGCTTGCTCATCCACAACTTGCTCGATCACCGCACCGCAGCCTTGCTCCTGCATGCGCTGCGCACCGCTTCCATCAATTTGAAACATACGTCATTTGAGCCGGAACAGCCCACGCACGTCGTAATTGATCGCGAGTGTGTGAAGCAGCGTCCACTGGGCACTACGGCTTGGTCTGCCGTCGAAGGGCGCGAGTACGACGATTTGGAGAAAGCCGAGGAAAAGGCCGAGAACGCCGAGCCGGTAAGAGGCCACTCGAAAAAGACGCCGGTGGATCCGGAAGAGGCCGAGCGCGGCCGGGCGTTTATGGCGCACTACAACTACCTGGTGGATGGGTTGAAGCGTGATCCGAAGTTCTTGGACGGGCCCGATGACTTCACGGACGACGGGAGGCGAGATCCTCAAGCGCAGGATCACCCGACAGCGGACAGCTGATACCTAAGACGTAAGACCTGAGACCTGCCCTTAAGGTTTCTGCGTAGGCCGCAGCAGAACCTCGCTGGCAAACGATTGCGGAGCCTGCGTCACCAGCATGGCGACGATGTGCGCCACGTCCACGGCTTTCAGCATCTTCTCCTCATTCTTTCCCGGATGCGGGCTGAACTCGGTGTGCACCGATCCTGGACAAATTACCGAGACGCGAATGTTGTGGGCGCGCAACTCTTCGGCTGCGGAGTAGGTCAGTCCATTCAAGCCCCACTTCGAGGCGGAATAGGCGGCTAGGCCGGGCACCGGATTCTTGCCGGCCAGGGATGAGATGTTGATGATGTGTCCACTCGGCGACTTGGACTTGATCATGATCGGCGCGAGGCTGCGGATGCAATAGTAGACGCCGCGCAGGTTCGTGTTCATCACCTGGTCCCACTGGTCGGGCGCCAGTTGATGGAGCGGCCCAGCCGCGCCGCTGATGCCGGCGTTGTTGACGAGGATGTCCAGGCGCTGGAAAGTGCGCTCGACGCGCGCGGCCATCGCTTCCACGGAACGCAGATCCCTGACGTCGCACTCGATGACGGTGCTCTTAGCGGCGCTCTCAGCGGCGGAACTCTTAGCACTGGGTGCCCCACTCCTTCGCGTTTTGTGGGAAGGGGTGGGTGCGTCGGACGCTACAGCGCCGGTCTTCTCTAGGTCCAGGGCGTCTAGGTCCAGGGCGGCGACCGCGGCGGCGGTTTGTTCGAGGGCTGCGCGCGAGCGCCCACATAAAACGACGTGGGCACCGAGTTCGGCGAGCTTCATGGCGATGGCTTGGCCAATGCCGCGTCCGGCGCCGCTTATGACGGCGACCTGGTCGGTCAGCGGCGCCTGCGTCGGGAATGGGGCGTTCGTCAAAACCGGCTCCTCGGAGAGAACATTATTCCATTTTTCATTGTTCTGTATTATGCATTGGCGTATCCGGCATCGGGTTGTTTATCGGTGGGACTCTCCGGGAGCGACCTTTACCTAACTTTACCTTTCCGCATCTATACTGGAGGGAGAGATGAAATTGGGCGTGGCGCTTGCCTTAGCGAGAGTACATCCTTATAATCCGCTCACCGGAAAAATGATGAGCCTCGGCAGATCGACAGGTGGCCCATATTTTCCGGACCCGCCAGCTTCAGTGGCAGAAATAATGCAAGAAAGAATGACGGTGCAAGTCCGACACCAGACTTGGTTCGAATCGGGCAAGATGTCAACTCCCGCTTCCCCGAAGAGTTAAGGAGCCACAGGAATGAAGAAGATCGTTCTCGCGATGTTGCTGGTAGCCGCCGTTACCGCCGTCGCTCAAGCCCCTTCCGCGCCTGCCCCAGCCGCGCCAACCTCCCCAGCTCAAGCCACGCCAGCCGCGCCAGCTCAGGCTGCGCCAGCGCCGGCCGCCCCAGCGCAGGCTGCCCCAGCGCAGGCTCCGCCAGCGAAAAAAGAGATCAAAGACCCGGCCGAGTATAACGCCTATGTGGGCGCTGCGGGGCAGTCGGATCCGGCCGCCCAGGTCAGCGGCTTTGAAGCGTTTCTGACGCAGTATCCGAACAGCACGTTTAAGGAAGAGGCGCTGGAACTTTTGATGGTTGCCTATCAGAAGACGGGCAATCAGGCGAAGATGATCGAAACGGCGCAGAAGACCTTGCAGGTCAACCCGTGCAACATACGGGCTTTGGCGCTGGTGGCGTATGCCAAGCAGATGGCGCAGAGTTACGCCGATTCCGGCCAGGCTGCGGAAAAAGGCTTGCAGTGCTGGACGACGGCCGTCAAGCCCGCCGACACGCCGGCGGCAGATTGGGACAAGCTCCGATTGCAGACGACGGCGATCTTTAACGGCGCGGCTGGAATCAGCGCTTATCAGGCCGGTGTAGGCGCCTACCAGGCCAAGGATTCCGCGAACGGCGCCAAGGATTATACGAAGGCCGAGCCGTTTCTCCGCGCCGCAGTGCAGGCCGATCCGACCAACCTGCTGCAGGTCTATGACCTGGCGCTCGCGGACCTGGGGCCGGGAGCGGATGACAGCAGCTTCGTAGAGGGACTTTTCTTCATCGCTCGCGCGTCGAATCTCGCGCAGGGCGCAGGCAAGGATCAGATCGCCAAGTTTGGCAAGAGCAAATACGTCAAGTATCACGGAAGCGAAGATGGATGGAGCGCTCTGCTCTCGCAGACGGCCACCACGCAACTTCCCCCAGCCAATTTTACGATCACGAAGTATGTGCCGCCAACTCCGGCCCAGCAAGCTGCGGATCTGATGAAGAGCAAGAAAGTCGAGGAGATGAGTTTCGCGGAGTATCAATTGGTTCTTTCCGAAGGCACCCCCGAAGACGCCGAAAAACTGTGGAGCGCCCTGAAGGGAAGGCCGATGGACCTGGCGGCTCACATCATCAGCATCGATCCCCCCAGCAAAACTACCGAGCACGGCAAACCTGTCGAGGCTCCCACCAAACTGCACCTGGCCGGCAGTTCGGACGATGTCGATGCCAAGCGCGCCGACATCGATCTGACCATGAGCGCGGCGCTCACGCCGAAGCAGATGCCGAAGGAGGATACTGACTTCCCGTTTGAAGGAACGCCGGTCTCCTATGTGGCCAAGCCGTTCCTGATGACTATGACCGATGGCGCCTTAGTGGTGAAATCGGCGCCCAAGCCGCCTGTCCATAAGAAGCCGGCGGCGCACTGAAGAGCAGGTCTCAGGTGTCAGGTCTCAGGTCTCAGGAAAAGGATTGATTCGCAAGAATCTGTCGCAGAAAAAATAGGGCGGTCCGCATCGGGGACCGCCCTTTGCTTGTGCCCCAAACCGTACGCGGCTTCACGGTTTCCTTGGCGGGTGGCCCATTCAAGCCTGGTTCTGGCTTGAGTGGGGCATTTCGTCCATCACAGCCTGTCGCGTATTGGCGAAGCCCGCTCCCGGTCCTCGGGACGTTCGCAAACTCGCAAATCCCCACTCTAAATTTCGCAAAGGATGCGAAATTTAGAATGGGCCACCGGCCTGACTCCGGCTACGGGAGCGAATAATCGAAGGTCCAGGTGTGTTTGCCCTGAGCGTCGATATGGATCATGAGCGAGCCCGTGAGTCCGGCCAGTTCTCCAGTGCCGGAATTGGGTACAACCGTCACGCTCAAGTCTCCCGCGGAAGGAGCATCACCTTTCATCATGGAGGCGCGGTGCGCGAAAGTGAAGTTGCCCTGTCGGCCGTTCAGTTTGCCGGTCATGCGTTCAATCGCAACGTAGGCCATGGAGCCGGTGCTCGCGGTCGAGCCGGTGATCATTTCTCCATGGCTGACGCCTTCGAAGTCACCGTGCCAAGTCTTGTCGGATGTGAACCGAGCAATGTCGTTCGCCTTCTCGAAGTCGGTTGGTTCGGCGGGAGTCATCTTGATGTCGAAAGAACCTTTGGCCTGAACCATGTGCACGTGCATCTCTTTCCGGGCTGCGACACTCTGGCCTGCGACACTCTGGGCTAGCGCGAGACTCATCATGGTCAGTGCCGCCGCCACTGCGAATCTCACTCTCATTCGCCCCCGAAATGCAACTTACAGAATTTCTGATCCAGTTCGATCGTGTCCTTTGCGGCCGCAGCGTCTACCAAACATTGACCAATCAAACGACACTGGACTGAGACCTGAGACCTGACCTATCGAACCTGTTTTCTTTCCACCGTGGCGGGACGCGCGCTCCGCGGCGGACGCTTGGCGCCGGCGCGCAACGGACGAACATCGATTCTAAGCTCCTGCATGGTCCGGCTCAGCGTGTTCCGGTGCATACCCAATTGCCGCGCTGCCTTGCACTGATTGCCGCGGTTTTCCTCGAGCACGGTCATAATAAAATTCTTCTTGAACTCGCGGACCGCTTCGGAGTAGAGGATGTTGCTCCTGTACATCTGAAGAATGAGTGCTTCCAGTTGATCTTTCAATTGCTCCCTCGTTTCCGCACGCTCACCATCTAGATTCCTGCAAAGCCTAAACAGTTTGCTGAAAAACTCCGGTTTCGTATCAGGGTATCGCCTTAGCGATGCCGCGGATTCTTTGCGTTCAGCCACCGCTTCAGGACTGGGCCAGACCGCAACCTAGCGAGCACTACTTCGCCGGCCCCGAGGCCTGCGGCTGAACTTTATTCGTGTACGTCTCCGTTGACGAATGTTGCCGCATGTAATCCAATCCCTGATAGAAACGGTGGCGCAAATCCGACGGTGCGAGCCAGACCGCTGCCCTTCCGCCTACCAGGAAATACGGCGCCAACTCGGACTCCACCAACCACTTCTCAGCGGGCGCAAAGGCGGCCACGACGGTGAGCACAATCGCCACCACCAAGGCTCCCTTTAACAAACCCAGAATTGCCCCCAGAAAACGGTCAATCGCGCTCAGACCGGCTTTCTTCATCACCGAGCGCGCGATCCGTCCGGCCAGGCCGGCAACAATCAGGACGACAAAAAAAATGATCAGGAAACCAGCGATCTCGCCCAGCCACGGCGATTTCAAATAAGGCGCGAACCAATCCGCCAGGCGCTGATACTGCCAGGCGGCCAGGAGGTATCCCACGACCAGGCCAGCCAACTTGAAGGCTTCATGAAAGAAGCCTTCAAGGGCCGCCGCCGTCACGGAAAACACCAGGAAGCCGAGGATGATCCAGTCCGCAACGCTCATGGTTTCATGATCCGAAAATCAATCAGTGATCCGAATTCAATGATCGAATACGATGATCGAATGCGATGATCGAATGCAATGACCCCAGCGCAAGCGGGCTAAATCTCCAGTTCGCGTCCCGTCAACTGACGGTATGCCCCGAGGTACTTTTCGCTCGTCCGCAGCGCAACGCTTAGGGGGAGGGCTGGCGCGGGCGGTAGCTTATTCCAGCGAATTTCTTCGAGGTAGTCCCGTACATACTGCTTGTCGTAGGAATCCTGCGCCTTGCCCGGTTGGTAGGTATCGGCCGGCCAGAAGCGCGAGGAATCCGGTGTGAGTACTTCATCCGCCAGCGTGATGCCTTTGGCGGTCTGTCCAAATTCAAACTTTGTATCGGCAATGATGATGCCGCGCTGCAGCGCGTAATCCGCGGCCTTTTTGTAGATGCGCAAGGTGATGTCGCGCAGCTGGCGGCTCAATTCGGGATCGACCAGCTTGCACATTTCTTCGAATGAAATGTTGATGTCGTGTCCGGTGGTGGCCTTGGTCGCGGGCGTGAACAGCGGCTCTGGCAGCCGGTCGGATTCTTTCAATCCCGGCGGAAGTTTGATGCCGCAGACCTCGCCCGTGGCTTTGTATTCCTTCCATCCAGAGCCGGAAAGATAGCCGCGGGCGACGCACTCGACGGGAAACATTTCGGCGCGCATCACCATCATGGAGCGGCCGCGGAGTTCGTCGGAGTGGGCGCGAATCGCGGCCGGGTAACGATTCACGTCGGCCGTGACGAAATGGTTGGGGACGATATCCTTAAGGAAGTCGAACCAGAACAGCGAGATCTGGGTCAGCACCCGGCCTTTGTGCGGAATGCCCGTCGCCAAAACATAGTCGAAGGCGGAGATGCGATCGGTGGCCACGAACAACAGGTGGTCATGGTCGAGGCTGTAGACGTCACGGACCTTGCCGCAGGCGTGCAACTTGAGTTCGGGATAGTCGGTTCGGAGAAGAACGGTATCTAGAATTTCGGGGCTCATGCGTAAATTCACCGGGAAGAAAACTTTGCGTATTCTAGCCTTCGTGAGGAATTTGTCAACGACTTCGATCACAGTCGCCGGTTGGGACCGTCCGGCGCTGTGCCGAAAAGTGTTGACAGTTCCAGTGTAGGTTAGAAACCTTGTCCGGCGCTGGTTTTCGAGGGGTCGGAATGTGGAAAAGCTGAGGAAGGCTCTGGAAAAAAAGGCGGCGAGTTTCTCTACGGAAAAAGCAGAATGCCGTGGAAGTTGTCAATAGGTTTTAGTTGTTTTTGTGGGCATGAGCTGCCTTCGACGTAATAGGTTCAAAACTGGCTGGGCCATTTGCGGGCGGCATGAAAGACGAGCAGCAACTCGACAGTGTCGCCGCGTACGCGGTAAGGAACGATATAGGGCGTACCGGAGACTACCAACTCCCGAGTGCCGGCTACGCGCCCAGGACGACCCAGAGCCGGGAAATGTTCCAGAGATTCGACCGCTCTTACGATTGCGGCTACGGTCCTGGCAGCAGCTTCGGGATTATCCTGGGAGATGTAGTCGGACACGGCAATCAGGTTCGCGCGTGCCGCTCGTAGCCAGTTAACGCGCACGTCTCGTCAAGCGCCTGATCGTCTGCCTCATTTCCTCGTCGCTGGCAAACTCGCCGCGGTCGGCCGCGGCAATCGCCTTCTTGATTTCGGCGATCTGCCATTCATTGACGGAGACATATTCCTGAATTGCTTGAGCGGCGACGAACGAGCGGCTGCGGTTCATCGATTTCGATAAACGGTCGAGCTTATTCTTAAGTTTGGCGTCGAGGCGGAGAGTGAGAACTGAAGACTCTGGCATGATGTATACATTATACATCAGTTGTAGTCCGCCTGAAGAATGCGGGCGGGATTCCCCGTTATGCCGCCCCAAACCTCACCGACACCAGCTTCGACACGCCCGGCTCCTGCATGGTCACGCCATAAAGCACGGGGGCGATACTCATGGTGCGCTTGCTGTGCGTGATCAGGATGAACTGGGTCTGCACGCTCAATTCGCTCACCAGTGCGGTGAAGCGCGTGATGTTCGATTCGTCGAGCGGCGCATCCACTTCGTCGAGAATGCAGAACGGACTGGGCGTGTACTGGAAGATGGCGACCAGCAGGGCGAGCGCGGTGAGCGCTTTTTCGCCGCCGGAGAGCAGCAGCACGTTCTGCAGTTTCTTTCCCGGAGGCGATGCCACCACGTCAATGCCGCTCTCCGCGCTGTTTTCCAGGTCGGTCAGGCGCATGAAGCCGTGTCCGCCGCCGAAGAGCTTGCGAAACGTGGCCTGGAAGTTTTCGTTAATCTTGTGGAATGCTTCTTCAAATTTCTGCCGCGAGACTTGATCGATTTCGCGAATCGTGGCCGCGGTGTCGGCGATGGCATCAAGCAGGTCTTTTCTCTGCGTCGAGAGAAATTCGTGGCGCTCCGCCGTTTCCTTGTACTCTTCGAGCGCCATCATGTTGACTGGGCCCATGGCGTCGAGGCGGGCGCGCATCTCGCGCTGGGCCTGATCTTCGGCCGCCAGCTCATCGCCGGTAAGCAGTGGAATCGTAGTGCCGGACGAAGTATCGGACGAAGTGCCGGCCGTAGTCCCGGACATCGCTTCGGCGATCAGAACCGCGCGTTCGACGCCCAGTTCGTTCAAGCAAGTATCGGCGAGATGTTGCAGATCGGATTGCAGCCGGGCCGCGGCCGCCGATAGTTCACCCCGTCGGTCGCGAGCAAGATCGAGTTGCTGACGCGTGCTGCGCAGAAGCTCGTCAATTTCGGTGAGGCGCGTCCGCACTTGCTCAGACTCGAGTTGCAACAGGCCTTCGCGCGCTTCTCCGGCATTGCGCTCGGCTTCGAATTCAATGAACTGTGCGGCCAGTTGCAGGTTCTCGTTTTGCCGTTGCGCGATTTCGGCGCTCGCCGATTCGATTTGAGATTGCAAAGCGCTCGCCCGCTCGCGCATTTCGGCGACCAGCGCCTCGATGCGCTGAAGCAGGGTCGTGGCCGAACGGTGGCGCTCTTCGAGAGTGGCCACGCGCGCGGCTCGCTGTGAGGTGGTTTCGGCGGCTATGTCGCGGTGGCTGCGCAGAGCTGCCAGGCGGTCTTGTCCCGCGGCCAGCTGCATTTCGAATTGGCCGCGCGCTTGCTCGATGGTGGCCAACTCCGCTTGCCGCGATGCGATCAGGCTTTCCTGCTCCTGCCGTTCTGCCGCCAGCCGTTGCAATTCGCGTTCGCTGATCGCAATCCGCTCCCGCACTCGCGACATCTCGTTTTCCAACTGTTGCAAGAGATGGCCAGAGGTCATCGCCTGCTTCTCGGCTTCGCGCTTTTCCTCTTCCAGACGATCGAGCAGGGAAGTGTGCTCCCTGATTTCGCGCCCCAGGGTGAGCGCGAGCATTTCCTTCTCACGCAAGGCGCGCTCCAGTTCATCGAGCAGGCGCAGCACGTCGCGCAACTCGCGCTTCATCGAGAGCGGCCCTTCGCTGCGCTGCTTCCCGCCGGTGACGGTCACGTTGTGGAAGCATTCTCCGGTCTGCGAAAGAAAGAACGCGTCTGGACTGGAGAGCGCCAGTTCACGCGCCGCTGCCGGATCGGGCACGATGTAGCCATTGCCGAGCTTGGGCAGAATCACTTCAAGCGACTTGCCGAATCCGTTCAGCACGCGAATCGAGTTCTTCAGCGGGAGGACGGTGTCGTTGAGCGGAGCGTAGTGATGGCTCTCATCCGCGAGAAACGAAAACTTCGCTTGCGAGTCCTCGGGATGGACGAGGAAAGTGGCGCGCCCGTTGACGTCGGAGCGCAGCAGGCGCAAGCCTTCGTCGGCGGCGTCCCACGATTTGACCACGACGAAGTTCAGTTCATCGCGCAGAAAGTCTTCGACGACGCGCTCATAGCGGGGTTCGACTTCGAGGAAGTCGGCAAGCACGCCGGCGGGAGTATTTCCTCCCTGCATGGCGCCCGATTGAAACAGGCGACGCACGGACTCGGTCGAGTAACCGTGTTCGGCGATGACCGCTTCGAGCGATCCTCTTTTGCCGAGCGCCGTGGCGTACTCGGAACGGATCGAATCGAGATGCTTCTTGGTCTCATTTTCGGCGGAACGCTTCGTGTCGAGGGCGTCACGCAGGCTTGCGATCTCCGCCGACAGGCCGCTGGCTCGCTGCGAAACGGTCTCGAATTCCAGAGCGATTTGGCCGCGTTGTCCGCCGAAGGTTTGCGATTGCGACGAGGCAGTTGTAATCTCGTCGTGCAGACGCCGCTCCTCGCGGGCGATGCCGGCGAGGCGCTCCTCGGACTGCGTGAGCTGATTGCGGAGGTTGGAAGCCTGGCCTACCGCTTCAAGAATGGCAGTGCGATGCGATTCCTGATCATGTTCGAGCAGCGCAAGATTGATGGCGGCGTGTGCCGTCTCCTGCTGACTGAGGCTGTACTCCTGCTGGGCGGCTGCGAGCTCGGCTGCCGCTGAATCGAGCAACTGCTGGTGGCCATCGCGTTCTTCTTCGAGCGCCGTCAGCCGAGTTTGAGCCTGCGCCAGTTCCGCTTCCGCGGAGGCCGTGCGCACGATCAATTCGGAGCAGCGCTCTTCGTTGGTGCGGATGCGCGCCTTTCCGCGATCGCCTTCGATTACGATCTGGTTGAGCCGTTCGCGATTTTGCCGCGTCTCGGCCTCGATCGTGTAGCCGCGCTGCGTGCGCTCGGAATGCTCGGCTTCTGCCTGTTGCACGCTCGCGGTTTGCTGGCGAATCTCCTCGGCGAGTTGATGGATTTGAGTTTCAAGCGTGACGCTCTCCTGATCCATCTGGGTGAACTTGCTGGCAAGCACCACGCGCAGCTTGGCGCGCATCTCGTCGCGCAGCCGGGCATAGCGCTCGGCCTTGCCGGCCTGGCGTTTGAGCGAATTCATCTGCCGCGTGACTTCTTCGAAGATGTCGTTCACGCGATTCAGATTGGTCCTGGCGTCTTCGAGACGCGCTTCGGCCAGGCGCTTCTTCGTCTTGAATTTTGTGATTCCGGCCGCCTCTTCGAGGATGGCTCGGCGGTCCGTCGGACGGCTACTCAGAATCTGACCGATGCGTCCCTGCTCGATGAGCGCGTACGATTCCGGGCCGAGGCCCGTGCCCATGAATAGTTCCTGGATGTCGCGCAAACGGCAGAGTTTTCCATTCAGCAGGTATTCGCTATCGCCGCTGCGGAACAAACGGCGGGTAACCAAAATTTCTCCGGCGCGGTGTTGCTGCTGATTGAACTTGCGACGGCGGATTTTCAGAACTACCTGCGGTCCAGCGACTGCTACGGCGCTGTCGATTGCGGGCGCTTCGCCGCTTCGTACATCATCGCCTGGAACTTGGGCCGACGATTGGTTCGCTGTCTCGCCCTCGACTTCCTCAGTTTTCCCTGGCTGGGCTTCTTCGACGGCTCGTTCAGTTTCCGCGGCGGCCTGGGCGCGGATCTCCGCTTCATCCCAGTTTTCGCTGCTCATTCCTTCGGTCAGCAGGTCGTCGTGAATCTCAATCTCGGTCGGTGCGTTGGTATCCGGCCCACCATAAATCTCGGGATCAATCAAGGTCAGGGAGACTTCCGCCATGCCGGTGGGGTTGCGGTCGCGGGTGCCGGCGAAGATCACATCTTCCATGCGCGAGCCGCGCAGCGTCTTGGCCGACTGCTCGCCGAGCACCCAGGAAATCGCGTCGGCGATGTTCGATTTGCCGCAACCGTTCGGGCCGATGATGGCGGCGATGCCCTCGCCGTGGAACTTCAGCTCGGTGCGATCACAAAACGACTTGAATCCCAGGATTTGCAGTTTCTTGAGTTTGAGCAAAAGTGACTCCTTGGGCGGACGCTACAGTCCGCAGACCCGGTTTGCGCTGGCTGGGTTGCGCTGCAAATCGCGGGAGTTCCGGCGGTTAACTTATGTTAACTTTCTTCTGTTAACTCCGGAGGTTCCTCGCTGGTCGCATTGTTGGATGCCGCCCCTCTACGCGAGAACGTCACCACTACTTTTGACCAACTCTAACGGCAAATACAGGGACGGGTCAAGTAATAAAACACCACATATAGTGGGCCCGTTCCCGGCGCCGCCTTTAGTTGCACACACAGTACAGCTCTTACGCGCAATTTACTGGTGAGGAGTGAGAAGGCGGGAGACCGCGAGAGCATAGATACTTTACCGCTGGGGCGCAGGAGATTCAAGCGCTAAGGAGCCTGGGTGAGAACTCAGTCCCTTCGACTTCGCTCAGGGCAGGCTCTCCGGGGCTGGTTCCC
>Ga0070761_10001317_pt1 | contig 15621 bp, 14 predicted proteins | sample HubBroMetageREF1_FD_66724 | JGI IMG/M metagenome (GOLD analysis project Ga0070761, IMG submission 66724) | Reference soil microbial communities from the Hubbard Brook experimental Forest, New Hampshire, USA - Hubbard Brook CCASE Soil... | ecosystem: Environmental > Terrestrial > Soil >... | reverse complement strand
GACCACGCCGATCCGCGGGCCGTCGTCTCCGATGCGGCGAGTGCGCCGAAGCTCGCCGAGCTCGACCTCTCCGGCCGCTCGATGTTCGACGCGGTGGCCCTCGCGAGCGACGCCGTCGATGCCGCGGCCGAGCGCCTGCCAGGTTCGGCCGACATCGACCCCGCCGCGCTCGCTCTCCTTCTCTACACCTCCGGCACGACGGGTCAGCCCAAAGGCGTGATGCATTCCGCGGCCGGTCTGGCGGCGCGCCTGGAGACGATCCGCCGCTGGTTTTCCCTGGCGCCGGACGATCGGGCGCTCTGCCTCCTGCCGACGCATTTCGGGCATGGGCTCATCTGCAACTGCCTCGCCACCCTGGGCTATGGCGGGACGCTCGTGCTGTGTCGCCCGTTCGATCTTGATCTCGTTCGACGGCTTTGGGGATATGTCGAGAAGAACGAGGTGCAGTGGTTCTCGACCGTCCCGACCATCGTTCGGCTGCTGCTCCAGGCCGCCGAGCGTCATCCGCGGGCGCCGACGCCGGCCTTGAAGTTCGTGACCTGCGCCTCCGCACCGCTTCGTCCGGAGGAAGTCGGCGCCTTCGAGCGCCAGTTCGGCGTGCCGCTCCTCAATTGTTACGGCATCACGGAGACGGCGAGCTGGACGGCGTTCTCGCCGCGCGCCGGCGAGCGCGACGCGAGCTCCGTCGGTACCGCGTCCGGCTGCCGGATCCGCGCGGTGGACGGCACAGGCGCGCCTCTGCCACCCGGCGAGGCCGGAGAATTGCAGGTAAGGGGACCGAGCGTCATGCTCGGCTACTACAAGAATCCTGCGCTCACTGACGCGACGATCAAGGATGGCTGGTTCTCGACGGGCGACTATGGCCGGGTCGACGCGCGGGACCGCGTTTACATTCTCGGCCGCATCAAGGAGATCATCATCCGGGCCGGTCTCAATATCTATCCCGCCGACGTGGATGCGGGGCTCCTCGCGCATCCCGCGATCGCCGAGGCCTATTGCGTCGGGCTCGAAGATCCGATGCTTGGCGAGAAGGTGGCCGCGGTGGTCGTCGCCAAACCGGGCTTCTCCCTCGGCGAGCGCGAGGTGATCGACCATTGCCGCCGTATGCTCGCGCCTTACAAATGTCCTGAGGTCGTTCGCTTCCTCGAGGCCGTTCCCAAGACTTCGCGCGGCAAGGTCAATCGCGGCGCGCTCCGGCAATTTTTCTCGAGCGCATTCTGAGGAGAAGCCATGGCAGGCATCAGGTCGATCGGCTGGTACATCCCGGCGGGGCGACGAAATGCCGATGCCATCGCGCGCGACTATGGCGTGGCGGTCGACGCCGTCGAGCGCTTCGGATTGCGCTCTCATGCAGTCGCCGCCGACAACGATCATCCCTCGACCATGGCGACGCAGGCGGCGCGCGCGGCGCTCACTGCGGCGGAGCTGTCGCCCAAGGACATCGATCTCCTGATCTTCACCGGCATGACGCGGGACTACCCGACCCCTTGGGTCGGCGCCTTCGGTGTCCTGCACGAGCTCCAGGCGACGCAGGCGGCCGGCTTCGACCTGAGCAACCGCTGCCCGGGACTGACCGACGCCCTCTGGCTCGCCGCGACCCTTGTGCGCTCCGGCGCCTATGACACGATCGTCGTCTGCGTCGCCGACCGCTTCGACTACCTGCTGGGCCCGCCCCGGCGCGTCGAGCAGATCGCCGACACGGCATATTCTGCCGGCGCCGGTGCGGCCGTGGTGAGCCGCGTGGCCCAGAACGAGATCGTCGCCTTCTCGCATTTGACCAACCCGGATCTGTCGCTCCACGCCCAGTTCTGTCCCCGAGCCGGCGGCAGCCGGCGCTCGCCGGATCCGGCGGCGCTCGCCGAGGGCATGCATCAGTGGCAGGCCACGATGCGGCTATCGCAGACCGCGGAGCTGATGAAGTATCTGCAGGCCGCGGATCACCACAACATCACCTCCGTCTGTCGGCAGGCGGGGTTCGATGAGATTGATTTCCTCGCCAGCGCTCCGCTCGACGTGAAGGCGCACATTGCCTCGCTCGCGGCGCTCGGGATTGGCGCCGAGAAGACACTGCTCACGCTCCCCGAGCTCGGCCATATGGGAGGCGCGGACGCGATCGTCACGCTCGGCCTTGCCGCGGCCATCGGACGCGACCTCGGCCGTCGCGTCGTCTTGAGCACGCGCAGCGTGCTCTATGCCAACGCCCTCGCCATCCGCGCGCTCGGCGCCAGCCAGGGCATCAGCGCTGGCGGCACCGGCCTCGATACCGCCCGCTGGCGCCAGGAGGAAGAACGGCGCATCGCGGCCATCCACGGCCACGGATAGGGGCCGCGCCAAACCATGACCGAGAAGCCGCTGCAGCCGTCCGATTTCGGCCTTCACGGGCGGTTCGACACGACGGGAGCGATCACCATCACCCTCGTCGTTCAGGCGACGATCTCGCTGCTCGCGGGCAGTGTCCCGGTTCTCGCGCCCAAGATCGCCGAATCGCGAAACTGGAGTGTCGACGTCGTCGCGTTCTATGCGCCTGTCGTCTATGTCGTGGCCTTCCTCACCAACTTCCGGGTGCCGCAACTCCTGTCCCGCTTTGGCGGCATGGGGCTGAGCATCGTCTGCATCGCCTGCTCGGCTTTCGGTCTGCTGTGCCTTCTGCCATCGACGGCGATGATCGCCGTGATCATGCCGGTGGCGATCGGCGTCGCCACCGGCGCCATGAACCCCGCCAGTGCGCAGATCCTGGGACCGCGCACGACGGACCGCAACGCGAGCCTCGTCATGTCGATCAAGCAAAGCGGCGTGCCGCTTGGCGCCATGCTCGCCGGCGCTCTCATGCCGGCGCTGGCGATCCGCTACGGCTGGCAGGTGGCCGTGCTCTGCTTGGCCCTTCCGAGTGCGCTGATGATCGCCGCGTTGCTGCCATCGGTGCGCTGGCTCAACGGTGCGGCGATTGCCCGCCCCTCGGGCCGGTACCAGCCCTTGGCGCCGGTCGGTCGGCTCCTCGCCATCCCCGGCATGTGGCCGCTGATCGTCGCCGGCGCGGCCTTCAGCGCCATGCTGGTTTGCCTGCGCTCCTTCTTCACCGTCTATCTGGTGAACGACTTGCATTTGAGTCTCGGGGCGGCGGGCCAGATCTTCGGCATCTCCCAGGGCGCCGGCATGATCGGCCAGATCGGCTGGGCGGCCTTGTCCGATCGCCTGCTGGCGCCGCCGCTCACCATGGGACTGGTGGGCCTTCTCATGACCGGCGCCGCCCTCTTGACGGCAGCGTTCACGACGGACTGGCCGGTGCTCGGCATCGTCGTCGTCAGCATTCTCTATGGCCTGACCGCGGCCGGTTTCGTGCCGGTGGTCCTGGGCGAAGTCGCCCGTCGGGCGGCTCCCGGAGATGCCGGCGCACTGACCGGCGGCGCCAATCTGTTCCTACTGGGCGGAGTCGTGGCAGGGCCGCTCGCTTTCGGCATGGTCGCCACAAGCCTCGGTTACCCCGCCGCTTTCGTTTTCATCGCCGCCTGCACTTTCCTGACCTCCATCCTCGTCGCGTGGCCCCGGCCGCAGGCGCGGCTGCGCGCGCTGAAGGAAGGCGATTAGCCCCGGTCATCGCTTTGGCGTCGATTGCGCCGGCTGTCAGCTCTGACAGTTACACCGCTCCGCAAATACTGCAACGATGCGCCCGAAGGAATTCAAAGAAGCGGGACGCGATGGGTCGAGCGATCCGTCATCCCCTGACATGGGCGATGGATGCTGGAAGAGAATCTGGCGCGCTTCCATGGCAATAGCCGGCGCCGCGACATCGGCGCATTGCTGGTGGAGCCGGTCGATGATCACGGTTTCGTCCTGCGGCCGCCGGCGGCTGTCCTCCGCACGGACGCGGACGTCGACCTGGTGTTCATGGCCTTGACGCACGGCAACGAGTCCGGCGGCCTGCCGGTCGTCAACGCCATCTGCGACTACATCGCCAAGGGCTTGGTGCGTCCGACGATCACGATCGGCTTCATCCTCGCCAACGTCGCCGCCGCGATCGAAGGCCGGCGCTTCGTCGACCGCGACCTGAACCGGTCCTTCGGCCGTGACGCCGGGGAGGCGCTCGAGCATCGCCGCGCCAAAGAAATCGAGAGGCTGCTGCGTAGAGCGCGGTATCTCATCGATCTCCATCAGACGATCGAGCCGTCGGATTTGCCTTTTTTCGTGTTCGCCTACCAGGAGGGCAGCGCCCGCTTCGCTACCGCGATCTCGCCGGAGCTGCCGCTCGTGACCCATTGGGGAAGACCGTTCTCGAGCGCGGACGCGTCCTGCACCTCCGATGAATTCATGAATCGCCATGGCGGCATCGGTCTTGGCATCGAGCTCGGCCAGAAGGGATTCGGCGTCTATCAGATCGCCGCCGGGGTCAAGATCTGTCTCGACGCCATTGCCGCCGTGGCGGAGCGAGCTGCCGGACGGGAGTTTCCTCGACTCCGCGACGCGGCAAATCCGATCTACACCTGGAGCGACATCGTCCCCTATCCGTCCGGGCGCGTCGTGCTCGAGGAGGGTCTCAGGAACTTTCAGCCGATGAAGCGCAGTCAGCGCCTCGGTTGGCGCGACGGCGAAGCCATCCTGGCGTCGCGGGCCGGCCTGCTGCTCTTTCCGAAATATGTGAGATCCGACTCGGAGCCGAGGCCGGCGGAGCTTTATCGGCTGCTCCGGCGAGTCACGCCGGACGAATTGGGCAAAGGCGATTGCATGGCGCCCGCGGCTGGCGAGGAGGCGATCGCGTCATGAGCGCGCGATGCGCGCGAGCGCGGGCCGGTCTGCTCGCGTCGGTGCCCCGGAGAGGATCGGTCGAGCAGGCGAAGCGAAGAGGAGCGCCATGATCAGGCACTACCCGGCAAAGGTGATGAACTTCGCGTCCTCGGCGCGCGAGCGCTCTTTGTCCCTGAAGAGTGCGGTCGATGCCATGCTCGAAGGGGAGGCGGATGCCATCATCATGGACGTCGCGTCTCCCGAGGACATCGAGCTCTGGTGGCATGACGACGGCTTCGCCAGCTCGCCCTTCACGAAGAATGCCCATCACGCCGGCATCGTCGCCACGGCGATCACCCTCGGGCAGCTCCAACGCGAAAAGAGCGACGGTCTCGTCGCCAAGAGCGCGCAGTATTTCGCCTTGGCCAGTCGCGTGAACGAGGGCTTGCGATACACCAGATTCGTCAAGCTCTTTGTCGACGAGCTGGAGGCCCGCCCGTTGACTCTCGGCGACGAGTATCCTGCCGAATTCCTGCTGGCGACCCGGCGCGTCTACCAGCCCTTCGACGCGCCGTTCAATTTCGCGCCGCATTGCGACGACATCAGCTATTCCCGGGACCGCGACAACTGGCCGGCCCGGAAATCCTATCCGCGGCAGCTCGGCGCCTTCTTGACGATCCAGGGATCGGAGAACAACGCCGGAATGGTCTTGTGGGATACGCGGCCGCCGTCGCGCGCGGCGCTCGATGAGATCAACGACGAATACCGGCTAACCGGCGACGTGGCGTATCTCGAGCGCACGCGGAAGCTCAGCCTGAAGCCGCAGCCCGGTCAGCTGACGATCTTCCACAGCAAGAACCTGCACGCCATCGAGCAATGCTCGTCGCTCAGACGAACCGTCGGCCTGTTCCTCGTCAACGAGGACGGCTGGCGCCTGTTCGATTGACATGAACGCGTCCGACGTGATTCCAAGCGGCGGCCGCTTCGCCCGCGAGTTCGCTGCCATCGCCGAATACTGGTCGCCGCGGGTGGTGGCGGCGGCCAACGGCCAGTATCTGAAGCTTGCGAAGGTGATGGGCGAGTTTTTGTGGCACAGCCATCCCGGCGAGGATGAATTATTTCTCGTCTGCAAAGGCCGGCTCACGCTGAGGTTTCGCGACGGGAGCGCGGTGACGCTGAATCCCGGCGACTTCCATGTGGTGCCCAAGGGCGTCGAGCATCTCCCGATCGCGCTCGAAGAAACCTGGCTCGTGCTCTTCGAGCCGGCGGCAACGCGGCACGCCGGGGACGTCGAGACCGCGCGCTCGAAGCCGATTCAATCGCAGACGGCGCATCTGACGAATGATGCGGCGCCCGCCGGCGGATAGCGGCCGAAGCGGTCCGGGGTCGCCATGGCTTCGGTAGATGACGCCCATGGTCCCGGCTCCAGGCGCGGCCTCGTCACTTTCGGCTCCCGCCTCAAGCCGGCGTTCCGCCTCTTCTGCTGTTCCTACGCCGGCGGCAGCAGCGCGGCGTTTCTGCCGTGGCGCCCGCTGCTTCCCGACGAGGCGGATCTCTGCGCGTTCGAGCTCCCGGGACGCGGCCGGCGTTTCGGCGAAGCGCCGCTGCGCTCCATGAGCGCCGTCGTCCATCACGTCGCGGCCCTTCTCGACGGACGCCTCGACCTGCCTTTTGCGTTCTATGGGCATAGCATGGGCGCCGTCACGGCGCTCGAGGTGGCGCGACGCCTGGTCGCTGCCGGCCTGCCGCCGTCATGCCTGGTGGTGTCGGGGGCAGCCGCACCGCATCTTCCATCGAAGCGGGAGCATGCCCTTCATCAATTGCCGGAAGCGGAGTTGATTCGCGAGCTGATCCGCCTCGAAGGGTTGCCCGCCATTGCCCATCAGAGGGACGACTATTTCGAGACGTTTCTGCCGACGATCCGCGCCGACATCGAATGCCGCGAGCGCTGGATCGCTGAAGTGAGCGACCTCGCCATCCCCATCTATGCGTTGGGCGGCGTCTCCGACCGGATGGTGACTCGTAGCGACCTGTCGGACTGGAAGGAATACACCTCCGGCCCTTTCGAGCTCAGGCAATTCGCCGGTGGCCATTTCTTCATCAACACGACGACACGCGAGGTCGTGACCTATATCGCCGCGGCCGTCGCCGCTCGCTGCCTCTCACGATAATATGCCGAGCCTTGCGGCTTTGACCGCCGCCTGCGTCTTGTTGGTCGCCGCCAGCTTGATCAACACTCTGCCGATATGGAAATTGACCGTGCGTTCGGTCAGTCCGACGATCAAGCCGATCTCGAACGCCGTTTTCCCTTCGGCGGTCCAGCGCAGCACCTCCCGCTCGCGCTCGGTGAGCACCTCCGGCGTGTTCGGCGACGCACCGGCTGCCGCTCCGGCGTCACGATCCAAGGGGCCGCGTTGCGTTGCCGGCGCAGCGCCCAAGATCTCCTTGGGCGCCTCGCAATCGAGGGCCGTGATTTTCTGGCGGGTATCCATGATGCGACTTCCCCCACTGTCCTTGACGACTTCAGCTCGTCGGCCAGCGGCGACGCGCCGCTGCGGTTTTTTCTGACGCATCGGAAGGTCCGAGCTCTGCCTCGCCGCCTGTCCCCCGCGCCCGGTCAGCCTCCGACCATTGTCCACTCAACGAGCGAAACGAAACAGGGGTTCGGGGTTTAGAAAAGGATTGAGAGAAGGCTCTAGATCGATTCGCGACCGCGGCCTAGACCTGACTCGCCGCGTCGGCGCGAACCCCGACTCGTCCACGCCACGCCGTGCCGCTATGGGCAGCTCGGTTCGCCGGTGCCCGGCCAGGGTTCCAATGCAACGTTCGGGCGTTTGGGTGTCGGTCGCTACCGCTCGAGACTGCAATCGACGGACGGCGGCGCGGCCTGCGCCGGCGCGGCGACGAGAGGAGCGGCCATGCGCGGCTTGTGGGCCCGCATCCATTGCGCCGCCTGGCTCCGGCGCTTCAGCTTCAGCTTCATCAGAAGGTTATGAACGTGGCTTTTCGCCGTCGCTACGGCCACGTTGAGCTGGTGGGCGATCTCCTTGTTGGAAAGCCCGGCGCCCAGCAATTCGAGGATCTGCCGCTCCCGAATGGTGAGGGACGTCTGAAGACAGTCGAGGCGGCCTTGCGTCTCCGCGCTATCCATCTTGAACAATCGTCGCAGCAAGGCGGCGGCCACGTCATGCGAGCAGACTTGCTTGTCCTGCGCGATACCCAGGAGCAGCGCACCGAAATCGCAGAGCGCGGTCGTCTGCGGAATGTAGCCGGCGACACCCGCTTCTCCCCAGGCAATGATGTTCTCCGCGGTCTCGGCCACGGCAAAGACGACCACGCGCGTGTCACGGCCTGCCCTGCGAAGCTCGGCGACAAATTGCGGGCCGTGCGGCAACGCGGCGTCGAGCAGCACGATGTCGGGTTCCGCCCTGACGAGCGCCGACAGGGTTTCGCATGCGTCGGAGCATGTGGAGCAGATCGCGATGCCGTCGTCGCCGTCAAGCGCGCGCGCGAGAGCGTCCCTCAGCGCCCGAACCTCGGATACGACCAAAGTGGAGAGACGCGCCTTGCCTTGGGTCGCCAACAAAGCCCCCTCGACATGTATCAGCCGCTCGTGTCCCTCCCTGATTGAGGAGGTCAGCTCGATTCAAGGCGCGCCGACATAGCCGAAGGCGGCTACCGGTCTCGTGCCGGACCGCATCGATCAGCACGAGAACGACCTCCAAGTCATCGCCTCCGGACTAGCGCGAGGCGACTTGTCGTCGCGCGCCACGTCCATCGTTCGTCCGCCGTCGCTGACCCGCTTCGACGCGACAGTCGTGCCGAAATGCGCATCGCCAACTCTGATCTCGACGTTCAAGATGTCGGGGAACCCCGCACACCCTGACGCGCGCGCGCGTCGCGTCCCTGATTACGTGCAGAACACTCTCAATTCCTAGATGGTTAATAGAAATACGGTGAACCACCGGATGAGTCAAGCCGCTGGAGCAGGCCCACAGCGCCCGGCAACGATTGTTTTTGCGCCACTTTTTTGCCCCCTGCCGGCCTTGGGCGTCGCGGCCACGAAGGATCGTTCCTGGACAGGCCTAGAGCCCTCGCGCGACCAAGCGGCCGAGGCGCCCTATTCCCTCCTCGATACTGGTCTCGTCGGGAAGCGAATAGTTCAGCCTTATCTTGTTGGCGCCTTCGCCGTTCACGAAGAACGCGGCACCCGGCACGAAGGCGACGCGGGATTCGCGCAAAGCCGCCGCCAAGAGCGCCGCGCCGTCGATGTCGGCCGGCAGGGTTGCCCATACGAACATCCCGCCTTCCGGCTTCGTCCAACTGACCCCTTTGGGCATGTGTCGCGACAAGGCGGCCAACATCGCGTCGCGTCGTCTCGAATAGGTCGCCACCAGCGTCGCGACCTGATCGTCATAGGCGCTGCTCGCGACCCGGTGCATCACCATCTGGTTCAGCGTTGCGCAATGCAGATCGGCTGCCTGTTTTGCGAGCACGACCTTGTGCACCAGCTCGCGCGATGCGCAGATCCAGCCGACACGCAGGCCGGGGGCGATCGTCTTGGAAAAAGTCCCGCAATAGACGACACAGGAGCTGTCGATGTCGCCGCCGCGCGCCAGATCGAGCGCGAGACAGGAGGGGACGCGGGTGCCCTCGAAGCGCAATGCCTCATAGGCGGCATCCTCGATCAGCGGAACGCGCAACGCCGCGACGAGATCCAGCAGACGACGCCGGGCGGCTTCGCTCATCGTTTCGCCGGTCGGGTTCGCGAAATCCGGCACGACATAGGCGAGGGCGATGCGCCCGCCGGTGGGCTCGCGGCAGGCGATCGCGGTCAGGCCGGCCCGCTCGAACCCGATCGTGTCGTAGCGCGGCTGGTAGGCGTTGAAGGCCTGAAGCGCTCCGAGATAGGTGGGCGCCGTGACGAGCGCCGTGTCGCCGGCCGATAGGAACAGCTTGCCGAGGAAATCGAGGCCTTGCTGCGATCCCGAGGTGATCACGACATTGTCGATGCTGCACCGGACGCCCAGCCGCTCCATGTGCCCGACGATCCACTGCCGGAGCGGAAGGTATCCCTCGCTGACGGAATATTGCAGCGCCTGCCGGGCGAGCGGCGGAGCGCCCAGAATCGTGGCGCAGGCTTCGCCGATGGCGTCGGTCGGGAACAGCGCCGGATCGGGTATGCCGCCCGCGAAGGAGATGATCTCCGGTTGGTCGAGAACCCTGAGCAGCTCGCGGATCTCGGATGCCTGCATCCCCGGCACGCGATCGGCATAGGATGCATCCCATTGAATCCGGCCGGGCATATCGCGCGATGGGATCGATGCCTTGGGCACGCTATGCCAGCCCTTGCGCCGCCAATGGTGGGAAGGCGATATGCCGTGACCGATCGTGCGGCGGACGCCGGATGATCGTCAGTGAAACATTCGCCACTGTCCCGCGTGCCAGACGAGGAATGATCCGACGGTCTGCCGTGTCGTCTCGCACTGCTCGACGGCGTGCATGACCCGTGTGTTGAGAACGGCGACTTTCCCTGGAGCCGGCCGGGCCGTGACGCTCGGCGCGGCGTCCAGACGGGCGATGCGGCGGGTCTTTATGTACTCGGCCATCAGCTCGTCGAGCTCGGGACGGCTCTCGGGGCGGACATCCCACATGGTCAATCCCGCCGCGTTCACGGAGTCTTTCACCGAGAGGAAGACGGAGATTTGATCATATCCCTCGTCATATCCCTTCTTGATGGGCCAATTGTCCGGCTCCCGCCCGAAGTGAATCGCGTCGCAATGCGGCGGAACGCTGTGGGCGCTCGACGGATTGGGCGTGTACTCTCTCTTGGAAACCAGGGGCAGCTCCCCCCAGTCGCCCACCTGCACCGGCCCGGCGCCGAGGTCGCGAATGCACAGTTTGGCGAATTCGGTGCTCTTGAGCCGCTCGTTGTACCGCGCCCCATAAGAAAAATAGTCGATCAGGCCCGGGATCAACTGCTCCTTGACCAAGCGCTGCGTCGGGCCGATCGCCAGACCCGATTTGGCGGCGCCGGCAAAACTCTGATGCGGCGTGACCTTGGGAAACGCGTCATCCACCCACCATTTCGCGAGCTCGCCGCGCGGCACGACATCGAGGAGGACGGCGGCAGCCTCGCGGTTCCGCACGAGGAGAGCGCTCTCGTTCATGGTCAGATTGCGCTGCCCGACCTCGTTGCTGCCAAAACGATGGATCTCGGCCCTGTATGAAGTCGCCATCTGCGTGCCCGTCACGATTCATTTCTGCCGCCGCCGATGAGAGCCCTCGCGGATTTCTCGATTGCGCCGGCCGGCCGCATGCTCGCAAAAGCGGCCGCGCTCCGAAACTGTCAGGGCTGACAGTTCAGTCGAAGCCTCCGGTACGATATCCCCGCGGTCGACGAGCCGGATGCCAGACGGCCACATTTTCGCATCGGCGCATTGATGACCGACCTCGTTTTCCTCGTTCTTGCGCTCGTCATCGTGACGATTCCATTCTCGATATCGTCCATCGCTCGCGTGACCGGCGTCGTCCCGCTCGTCGTCGTCCAGATCCTGACCGGAATCGTGCTCGGCCCTTCGGTCTTCGGCCGCTTGGCTCCGGAGCAGTTCCATCTTCTGGTCAATCCCGCGGCATTGGCGCGACTCTCCGGCGCGGCCACGATCGCCACGCTCTTCTTTGGCTTCATCACGGGCCTGCATTTGGAGATCGATACGATCCGCCAGCGCGGACGCGGCTTCGCCGTGATCGCCGCGGCCAGCGTCGTCGTGCCGACCTTTGCCGGGTTCCTGGGCGGATTGTGGATCGCCCATCGTCATCCGCTCGTGCTCGGCGCGAGCGCAAACACGCTCGAATTCGCCGTGGCGATCGCCATCTGCGTCGGCGTTACGGCGCTTCCCGTGTTGGGGGCAATTCTGCGTGAGATCGGCCTTCTCGGCCAACGGATCGGCGATCTCGCTTTGGGCGTCGCCGCCATCAACGACAGCGCGCTATGGCTTCTGCTCGGTGCGCTCATGACGGCGATGGCTGGGCGGACGCCGGGGGAGCCCGGCCTCCTCGTCACGCTCACGGTGCTCCCGATCTATCTCGTGGCGATGCAGCGGGTGGTGCGGCCTCTGCTGGGTGGCGCCGTCGCGACGCTCCGGGGTGAAGGGACGCTCTCCGAGCGCGGCGTCATCGTCGTCTGCGCCGTCGTGATGACCTCCGCGGCCGTGACTCAGGCGATCGGCCTGCATTACATCTTCGGCGCGTTCGTCGCCGGGACGATCATGCCGCGCGAGCTGCGGCAGGCGATCCTGGACCGGTTCCAGACGATGACCGTGGGCGTGCTGATGCCTTTCTTCTTTACCTTGACCGGCATGAATACCTTGATCGAGCCGAGCTCCTTCGTGTTCGTCGAGATCTTCCTCGCCACCACGACGCTGGCTGTCCTGGGCAAGGTCGGCGGCACGGCGACCGCGGCGCTGCTCATGGGGGAGTCCATGCCGTCCGCTCTGAGCCTCGGCGCCTTGGTGCAGACGAAGGGGCTCATGGAGGTCGTCGTTCTGACGATCATGCTCGATCGCGGCGTGATCTCCGGCGTCGTCTTCTCCGCGCTGACGCTGATGGCCTTGGTCAGCACGGCTTTGGCGACACCTCTGGTGCGGCTCTGCCAGGGTCACGAGCAGCGCAAGACGCGGGAGGACGCGTCGGCGTCATCCCTTGGTCTGAAGCTCGGAAGCACGACGCCCGCCGGACCGTAGCGCTTCGACTCGCGCATTCGTGGGCACGATGCGCAGGCGCGCGATCGTGCACTGTCAGCTCTGACAGTTCGCAACCTCGCCGTGTTGCGGTACGACGGTCGCGCCGCGCAGCCGGCAACGCAGGTGACCTGATGCGTCAGCACGCGTATCAACGAATGCAAGGCACCACGCCCGACGGCGACGCGGCATGGCAGGACGACGGAAGCCGCGCAGCGAGCACGTCGCCATCGCGCGATCGGATGAGGGAAAGCGTCATCGAAAGCGTCGACGGCCAGGCGATCCGCGTGCTTCACAGCGATCTCGTCCCGGGCCGACGTCATATGACGGTCGTGCTGCCTTTCGGCTTCAGGCCTGAAGCCGCGCGCCGCCTGTTCGCGCAATTGTCGCAGGTCAACCTCCTCACCTGGCAGTCCCGCGCGATCATCGACCGTTCGGCGGAAGACGGCGTCGACGCGGTGCTCACGCCGCAAGCCCACGCGGCGGATTTTGCGGCGGTGCTGAAGCATTTTGACGTCGGCAAGAGCGACGTGATCGGCTTCTGCTCCGGCGCCGGCATCGCGCTCTTGGCCGCGAGTGAATACGGACCCATGGTGGACCGCCTGGCGCTGGTGTGCGGCGAATACATGTTGCCGCCGGACATCTGCCGGCAAACCGTTTTCCAGCGCGAAGTGGATCGACTGTTGCCGCTCGCGGCGACCGGCCGGGGCATCGCCCGGATCCTGTGCGAGAAGCTTGCCAGCGGCAAGGTCGCGCCGAAATCGGAGCTTGAAGCGGAGGTCGCGCTGCCATTCTCCGATCCCGAGTATCTCTACCGCCACGGCGTGAACTACCTGAGCTACCGGCGGATGGATTTCCGCCGCGTCGCCAAGGAGGTGCGGCAGCGCACGCTGGTGATATCGACGCAGGACGACCAGCAAGTCACCCGAGAGGGCTCTGCTCTTCTCGCCGCGGCGTTGCCGGACATGGCCCGGCACCTCGATCTGCCCGGCGATCACTATGCGATCTTCCGGGACGCGAGCCCGGTGGTGGAAGCGCTCCTCCGGTTTTTCCAGCAGGAACGTCGCTGAGATGCGGCCCGACGAACGTACGATTCATGGTCGCTTCGCCGCGGTCGCTCGCGCAAATCAAGACGGCACGGCGCTGCTGGGCCGACGCTGCTCGCTCACCTATCAGGAACTCGGCGAGCTCGCGCGCCGCTTCGGCGCGCGTCTGGCCCATGCCGGCGTGGGTGCGCACAGGCCCGTCGTGATCTGCCTCAACCGTTCGCCCGAGGCGATCGTGGCGATGCTGGCCGTCCTGAGTCTGGGTGCCGTCTATGTTCCGATGGACCCCTCCTACCCGGCGACCGTCAGAGCGGCTTATGCGAGCCGGGTGGGCGCGCCGGTGATCGTGGCGCGTCGCGGTGCGGAGCAGACCTTCCCGGATTCTGGCGCCGTCATCCCCATCGACATAGAGGATCTTCGCCGCGTCGACGCACCGCCGGACGCGCCGTTGCGCATCGGCGAAGATGACGGCGCATACATCATGTTCACGTCCGGCAGCGTCGGCGCGCCGAAAGCCGTGCTGATCCCGCATGGCGGAGTCGTTCGGTTGGTTTGTCAGACGAACTACATCGAGCTCACGCCCGCGGACTCGCTGCTGCAGCTTTCGCCGCTCACTTTCGACGCGTCGACCTTCGAGATCTGGGGCGCCCTGCTGAATGGCGGCCGCCTGGTCCTGTACGAGGACGAGTTCTTCGACGTGAACGCGGTGAGCGCCTCGCTCAGACGCGACGGCATCACGGTGATGTGGCTCACTGCGGCGCTCTTCCATGTCGTCGCGCGCCGCTGCCCGGAGATGTTTTCGGGGTTGCGCGTGCTGCTCGCCGGTGGCGACGTGCTCCATGTTGCCGCCGTGCAGGCCGTGCTCGAGACCTGCAAGGAGCTCACGCTCATCAACGGCTATGGGCCCACCGAGAACACGACCTTCACCTGCTGTCACGTGATGACGTCCCGAACGTCGCTCGACCGCTCGATACCGATCGGGCGCCCGATCACCGGGACGACGGTGCATGTTCTCGATGAGGCGATGCGGCCGGTGCCGGCCGGAAGCGTCGGTGAGCTCGTCGCCGGCGGCCGTGGCGTCGCCTTGGGCTATCTCGACGGGTCTGCGCGGTCCAAGGCTGCCTTCATCGACGATCCCTTTGCTTCCGGTGGGCGCCTTTACAAAACCGGCGATTTGGTGCGCGAGATCGCCGAGGGCGTCTACGAATTCGTCGGGCGCGTCGACAACCAGATCAAGGTCCGCGGCTTTCGGATCGCGACCGAAGAAGTCCAGCGCGCGCTCAGCGAGATCCACGGGGTCGAGGACGGGGTGATCTGCGTCGAGGATGACCACGACGGGGAAAAGCGGCTCGTGGCATTCGTGCAATCCCGCGAGGATCCCGAGCCGCTGCGGCGCCGCGTGCGCGACGAGCTGACCCGCCGCCTCCCCCATTTCATGGTCCCGGACGTCATCTACGTTCGACAGCAACTGCCGGTGAATATCAACGGCAAGCTGGACAGGCGCGCGCTGTCCGGGCCGACCGCGCGAACATAGGAGAGGCGAAAGTGACAGCAGACAAATTGACCCAGGAGATCGGCGGCGTGATCGGCGCCGTGCTCGGCCGCGACGACATCGCGCCGGACGACGATTTTTTCGACCTCGGCGCGAATTCCCTGACCATCGTCAATATGCAGATTCAGCTCGAGGCCAGGATAGGCCGGACCGCGCCGACCAGCGCGCTGATGAAATCGCCGTCGATGCGCGGTTGGATCACCGTCTACGGCGCCGCGAGGGGCGCGCCGGAGATGCCCGATCGCGCGCCCACGGGCCAACTGCAATCTGCCTGACCGTCAATACGGGGACGAAAGATGAAGAGATTTGCGCTGACCGCGGATGAAATCGCTCTGTTCCGTCGCCGGGGATTCATCGGCCCGTTCACCCTCTATGAGCCGGACGAGGCGCGCAGCCGCTACAAGGTGATCAGGGCCGAGCTCTTCGATCGCCAGCATGCCGTCTACAACTTGCCGGCGACCAGCCCGATCGCGAATTATGACCGCCATCTCGACGTCAATCTCCTGAGCGAGCACGTCTGTCGCCGCGAGATCGTCGATCGGGTCTGCGGCATTCTCGGCCCGGA
>Ga0070761_10001316_pt1 | contig 15624 bp, 14 predicted proteins | sample HubBroMetageREF1_FD_66724 | JGI IMG/M metagenome (GOLD analysis project Ga0070761, IMG submission 66724) | Reference soil microbial communities from the Hubbard Brook experimental Forest, New Hampshire, USA - Hubbard Brook CCASE Soil... | ecosystem: Environmental > Terrestrial > Soil >... | reverse complement strand
AAGGCCATCTGGGCCATCGCCCATCGACTCTGCCGGCTCATCTGGGAGATTCTGCATCAAGGGGTAAGCTACATCGAGTACGGAGCCCGTCTGAACGCGAAGGCTCTGCGAAGGCGTGCCCAGAGGCTGCTTCGCGACCTGCACGCCCTCGGCTACCGGGAGCGGGTTTTCGACCGTGCGGCGGGCGTCCACGCCCGCCTGTTCCGTTGCGCGAAGAGCGGGTCCTGGAGGACCGCGCAGACCCGGAGGTCCGCCCCACATGGCCTCCTATGGAATCAGCGGGTTGGAGGGAGTCACAAGATCAGAATCGCATTTCGCCGGTGGCGTCATAGCCGATTTTCTCAAGCCGTCTCTTCGTCGCCGCATCCAGACCATCGATAAACTCCTTGAATCGAGGGACCTTGTCTTTGACAGCCAAATAGCCATACGGCTTGGTTTTCGGAGGGGCTACAGACGCACGGCTGGAATCCAGATCGACCGACAAGACTTCAACGATCTTGGAAAACTCCTTGCGCGGATCGATCGCGAAGTCCTCCAGGCGCAAGGTGAGCGTGGCGGATTGGAGGTGCAGCTCGGTTTCCTCGACAAATTCCGGGAAAGACAGAAATGGCGGGCCAGGCGCACCCGCGAAGAAGTCGGGGTCGCCCTCCGCAAAGGCCTTGAATTCAAAAAAGTTCCGATTCAAATCGGCGCATAGCTCGTCGGTGTTGTTATAAACCTCCGAGAGGCCGGAAATCGATTTGTAATCGCGCAGGAAGGTCCGCCACCAAACCCAATTTGTCAGCAATGAATCGAGCGGATTACGATACACAAAAATCAAATCGGCAAATCCCGATCCGACCGCTTCCAAAATACCGCCCATTACCGCTGGCAACTCCTGATTTCGGGAAACGTGCCTCAGGGTGGCATGGCCGCTGTAGATCATAGGAGTCGGACCTGGATGCAAACGGATCGTATCCCTAAAGTATTTCGCCCTTTCTCCAATGTTCCCCGCTATCAGTTCATTGACATACCGGCGGCCGGTGCCGAAGAGTCCGATAACATAAGCTGTCCGGTAGTTCCGCAGACCCGGATCGAAGTAGAATCGGTGCGGCGTGGCGCCCCTGTTCTCCGACAGCGCCAATTGCCCGGCGATAGCGGCTATGTCCATGCAAAGGCGGTCGAGGGCAACCATGTTCGCGGAGAGGCGCTCAAGCATATCCAGGGAAAGGTGGTCGACGGCCCAAACGATTTCGTCGAGCGATCGACTTACGGCGCCATTGAATTCCTGCAAGGGCCGCGTATACCAAGCCAACCCGCGAAGCAGCAGCTTCTTACCAAGTTGGATCAGGTCGTTGTGCCACCCGGGAAGCCGGGCATTAACGGCCCCCACTTCTTTCTTGAGTCCCGCCACGGCGTCCGGTAGGCGGCGCAACGCATCGAAGTCGAAGAGCTTCCAGCCGTCTTCGCTTTCGCGGACAAACAGCGCCTCTTTCATATGATAGAGGATGGCCGCCACCCCTAGTACGGGCGGGGCTTCGGTAACACGTTGGACAAGCAACGCCGCGATGTTCTTGGTCGTGCGCGGCAGGTCCGTTTTGGCAAACTCCATCATGCAGATTGCTTTCGCCACCCGCGCCGCCATTCCGGGGTAATCTTTGTCTCCGTCGAAGCGTTCGGAAATGACAAGTACGTCTCTACGCTTCTCGATCGGCATATTCCCTTCCAGCAGTTCATAAATCTTGTCGATGCTTACCAGCGCGCCAGCGGGCCGATCAGCGAGCCGCGTCCGGTCCGACACGAGCATTTCAAAACACTGCTTGACAATGGCGCCATTCCCGGCGGCGTGGCTTGGCGCATTGGGGTGTAGCCGGATGCCGGTCACGATGTCAATGGAAAGGTCTATGAAATGCGGAAGATAAGGATAAAACCGGAGAAACCGATCTTCATCGCATTCGGTGCGGCGGGAGCACCGCTCCAACTTGACATTCTGCATCAGCGAAGCGCCGCGTTCCCGGAACAGTTGCCGGAGGATAGGCTCTCCACTCTCCTTCTTGCGCAGCACACGGCTGGCCGCGACCTCGCCGATGCCGGTGGCTGACAGGTCGATCTGGTGCTTAAAACTATCCCGCAGTTTGGGCAGGTAGATCTGGCTGGCTGCCAGGCGGTCGCAGCACTGCTGCAGCGTTTCTTGGGCCGTAACGACGATCCATGCGGGACCGGGGATCTTCCCGGCCTTCAGCCGTGCGAGGTTTTGGTTGCTAAACCGTTCGACGACGGCCCGTAGATTTTCGAGGCGTTCGGGGCTCCGCGCGGCGTACTCGCCCAAGTCATCCAGTATGAAAGCAAAGGTCTTCCCGGGACGGCGAATTTCACATAGATCGAACAGTCTTTCTACCGAATCCTCGACACGCAGCCTGCTTGATGGGCGGGCCGTAACTATATTCAGCCATGTGTCCGTCGCGGCGTAAGTCCGGGGATCGAGACGGTGAAGCAAGGCGCTGGAGCGCGCTAGTTTCCGACTGCCTTTACGGATCCTGCGCCACTCTTGCTGGTATTCCGCGCGGCAGAGATCCTGGAACGCCGCAAGCTTGCCTTCTCGTTCCAATTCCATCTCGAGATCTGCGATATCGCAGTCTTCCGCATAGTCCAGATCACGCCGCAGGACCCGGTACATGACATCGGCGATCTGCTCCGCGCTGTTTTGCAGCACTTTCGTTTCAACCGGCAGCTCCACTTGGACGTCGAACATGAAGATCTCGTAGGGGACCGTTCGATTGAGAAACTCGACGCACTCGGTAACCCGCTTGGATTCGACCCGCTTCAGGAAGAGTGAACTTGCGGATGCGCCCAGCACATCGCGGTTCGCCAGCACGTACCCGAGGTTTTTCGCGAAGGAAGATTTGCCCGATCCGAAGAAGCCCGAAATCCAGACTCCCACGTTGTCGCCCGGCGATTTCGGAGCCGCCGCCATCGCGGAGAGCAGGCGTTCGTATCCGGCCTTGATACCATCCGTAGCGATGTATTCCGTCAGTTCCGCGAAGACAGTATCCGGATCTTGGTTGCCGACTTCGACGATTCCTTCGATAGGTACGGAAAAATCGCAATCCAGCAGATCGGCAATTCTGGTCATGACTCTCCCCGGCCCAATCGCGATTGCGCAGTTGAATCCGCCCCGGATAGCGATCGAAAATCTAATCGGCTTAGAGCCTCACATTATAGCCGATTCCCGCCGTTCGCATTTTTGCTCCCTAGCCTTAAGGCTTGGCTCGCGTAGAGGCTATACATAAACGGATGAAATCAAGATCGACCGGAGCGCTGGCCCCGAAAGCAGCGCCGCCGGCGCCCCGTGCTAAAATCAAACGAACTCTGCAAGATGATCGAAATTCTTCCGTCAATCCTGGCTGCGGATTTCGCCCGATTGGGCGAGCAGATCGCGCAGGTGGAGCAGGGCGGCGCCACCATGCTGCATCTCGACGTGATGGACGGCCACTTCGTCCCGAACCTGACGATCGGGCCGCCGGTGGTGGCTTCCATTCGCAAAATCACGCGTCTTACGCTGGACGTTCACCTGATGATTGAAGATCCGGACAAGTATGCGCCCATCTTCATCGACGCGGGGGCCGATCAGGTGATCGTGCATCAGGAAGCCTGCAAACATCTGGACGGCACGCTACGCGAGATACAGCGCGCGGGTGCGCGCGCCGGAGTGGTCATCAATCCAGCGACCCCGGTTGCCGCCCTCGACGAGGTGCTGGGGCTGGCGGACTACGTTTTGGTGATGAGCGTCAATCCGGGGTTCGGCGGGCAGCAGTTTATCCCGTATTCGCTCGACAAGGTGCGACGGCTGGACGCCATCCGCCGCGACCGCCGGCTGGCGTTCCACATCGAAATCGATGGCGGCGTCACCAAGGAAAACATAGGCGAGGTGGTGCGGGCGGGCTGTGACTGGATGGTCACAGGGTCTTCGGTATTTCACACCCCCGACCCAGCCGCCGCGGTGGCCGAGTTGCGTCAGGCGGCCATGCAGGCGCATGCCGTCCGTTGTTGAACGCCTCCCATGCCCCTGCAAGTTGGCGACGCAATTGCTATCCTAGACTGAAGCGAAAAATCTTAAAGATCGGCAAGAGCACAATGATCGATTCACGCATTCTTCGTAACCTGATTGCGGTAGCCGCGTTGGCGGGCCTTCTGAGTTCCTGCGGCCTGCGCCGCCACAAATACGCGGACCCCATCGCCAAAAAGACCGAACAGCCCGATAAAGCGCTGTTCGACCGGGCCATCAACGATATCGAGCACAGCCGCTACGAGATCGCGCGGCTGACGCTGCAGACGCTCATCAACACTTACGACAGCAGCGAGTTCCTGGCCAAGGCTAAGCTGGCTATCGCCGACAGTTGGTTCCGCGAAGGCGGCGCGCATGGTCTGGCGCAGGCCGAAGCCGAATACAAGGATTTCGAGTTGTTCTATCCCAACATGGAAGAAGCCGCCGAGGCGCAGGAGCGTGTTTGCGATATCCATTACAAACAGATGGATAAGGCGGATCGCGATCCGCTCCACGCCATCCGGGCCGAGGACGAGTGCCGTCAGTTGCTGTTGCAATATCCCAACAGCAAGTTCGCGCCCGAAACGCAGCAGAAGCTGCGAGAGGTACAGGAGGTTCTGGCGGCCCACGAATATGCCGCCGGGGCCTTTTACCACCACAAGGGCGCCATGCCGGCCGCAGCCAATCGCTTGACCGGGATGGTGGACCAATATCCGCTATTCAGCCTGGCCGACGAAGCGTTGTGGATGCTCGCCGATTCCTACGAGCGGATGGGCGACCGGTTTGAAGACAAGGCGGCTGTCGCCTATTCGCGTATCGTAAAGGATTATCCGCTCAGCCCACATGCCCAGGCGGCTAAACAGAAACTGGAGGCCATGAAACGGCCCGTGCCGGAGGCCGATCCGGTCGCTTATGCCCGCATGAAGTACGAGATGGACAACCGGAACTCTCCTGGTCGCGTCACGCGCACGCTGGACATGTTCAAGAGGAACCCGGACACGCGTTTGGCGGCCAAGAGTGGATCGCCAACCATGACTGTTCTGCGCCCTGGAATACCGGTTAGCGTGCCGCTGCCGCAAGGCGCGGTGACCGCAACCTCGGGTGCGGCTGGAACCGGCGCCACCGGATCGGATGTGACGATTGGAGTGACCAACGATACGAAGGAACTCGAAAGCAGGCCGGATGCGCGGGCGAATCCGCCTGCCGCGGGAGCCGCCCCCGCAGCCACACCGGGCACGGATGTGACCGCCAAAGCGGCTGACGCTCCGGCGGCGGCTACTCCTCAGCAACCTTTCGCCACCAACCATCCATTGAGCGAGAAGGACAAGAAGTTGGCCATGAAGAAGGCGCAGGCGAAAGCCAAGCAACAGCAGAAAGCCGCTATCAAGGCCGCCAAGAGTGGATCTACTCCACCGCCCCAGGTGCCTGCGCAGGCGCCATCCGCTCAGCCGGTCCAAACTCCGACGACGCCCCAGACGCCGCCGCAGGACAAATGACGCGGATTCTGCTCGCCGACGACAGCCCCCACGCCCAGCGCATGGGCGAGCAGATTCTTACCGAGGAGGGCTTCGAGGTCGTTACGGTCAGCGATGGCGATTCTGCGCTGCTGCGCCTGGAGGACGTGGATCCCGACCTGGTGCTGGCCGGCGTGGCGATGCCGCACCGGTCGGGTTATGAAATCTGCCAGTACGTGAAGCTGAGCCCGCGCCATAAGCATGTCAGGGTGATCCTGATCGCCGGCGTCAAGGACCAGATCGATGCGGCCGAGGCCAGCCGCGTGCAGTCCGATGGCATCGTCCAAAAGCCGTTCCAGGCGTCCGTGCTGTTGGGCGCGGTGAAGCCCCTGGCGGAATTAGCCGCGAAAGAGCGCGGATCCGACCCAGCCCCCGCCGCGGGTTCGCCCTCCCGGCCCCTCAAGCGGCCGGCGCCGAAAGCCCCTGTAGTGGCGCTGATCGATCCGGAGCGGGTACGCGCCGCGGTCACGGTCGCGCTGGACGCCTCCTTGTCTGGTATGATTGACGAGATCACCGAGAAGGTCATGATCGCGCTCGGTGCCCGTTAGAATCTATGCCCGACAACAGTTTCGACGTCGTCTCCAAGATCGAATTGCCGGAGGTGAGCAATGCCATCCAGCAAGCCATGAAGGAGATTCTGCAGCGTTACGATTTGAAGGATTCCAAATCCTCGATCGAGTTGAACGAAAAGGACCACAAGGTCCTGCTCGCCAGCGCGGATGAATACAAGCTGAAAGCCGTCATCGAAGTGCTGGAAGGAAAGCTGGTGAAGCGCAAGGTGCCGCTGAAAGGCCTGACTTACGGGACGCTCATCCCGGCGGCGGGATCCTCGGTGAAGCAGGAGATCTCGCTGCAGCAGGGCATTCCGATCGAGAAGGCCCGCGAGATCGTGCGCAAGATCAAAGACAGCAAACTGAAGGTGCAGGCCGCCATCCAGGGCGACTTCGTGCGCGTCAGTTCGCGCGACCGCGACATTTTGCAAAGCGTTATCAAGCTGCTGCGCGACAACGATTTCGGCATCGACGTCCAGTTCACCAATTACCGGACGATTTGACTGTTTGACTTCAATCATTCAATCATGTCAAAATAAAGACATGACTGGCACCAAGACCGCACTAATTGAAGAATCGAAGACCCTGACCATTCGTCTGGGCGAGAATTTCCATCGCCGGCTGAAGGCCAAATTGCTGGCCGACGGCACGAATTTCCAGACCAAGGTTCAAGCTATGCTTCAAGACTACGTCGATGGCCCCGCTGCGGAGCGGGAAGACATCGCCCGCCAAGTCGCCATCGCCCGCGAAGGGATGCGCCGCTATGCTCCCGCCATGCGGGAGTTGGCTCGTTGATCGAGCCTGTCTGGGTGAACCCGGCGGCGGTGACGCGCTTTCACGACGACAGCCTGATGCAATTTGGAGGATTGCCCGGAATCCGCGACACAGGCGCCATCGAGTCGGCGCTGGCCAGACCTCGAAACCTGCTTGCCTACGGGGAACCGGATCTGTGCGATCTGGCTGCCGCATACACCGCCGGCCTTTGCCAGAACCACGGATTCACAGACGGCAACAAGCGCACCGCCTTCCTGACCGGTTTTGTGTTCCTCGCCGACAACGGCTATACCATCCTGGCCGAACAGGCCGAAGTGGTCGCCGCCATGCTATCGCTCGCGGACCACACGCTCGATGAAACCGGCTACGCCGTCTGGCTAAGGGAGCATACCACTAATGCCGCGCCGCATTGAAACCCACATGCTGGATGGCCCCGCGGGCAATCTCGAAGCCCTGCTCGAAGCGCCCGAGGACTCGGCCCCGCGCGCCGCGGCGCTGGTTTGCCATCCGCATCCCTTGTTCGGCGGTACCATGCACAACAAAGTGGTCTATCGCGTAGCCCGGGCGCTACGGAGTTCAGGTCACGTGGTGCTGCGCTTCAATTTCCGGGGCGTAGGGAGAAGCGAGGGCCGCCACGACTTAGGGATTGGCGAAATTGCGGATGCCCGCGCGGCGCTCGATTGGCTGCGCAACCGCTATCGGGGCCTGCCGTACACCCTGGCAGGATTTTCCTTCGGCTCCCGTGTGGTTTTGAGCCTGGGATGCGCCTTGCGCGATCCGGAACGGCTGATCGCGCTGGGCTTTCCCGCCAAACGCGATCCGGTGGGTGTGCTGGCCGCGTGTACCTCGCCCAAGGTATTCATTCAAAGCACGCACGACGAGTACGGCCCGCCACGCGAGATGGAGACTTTCTACGCGCAAGTGGCCGATCCCAAGCGGCTGATTTGGGTGGAGGCGGAAGATCACTTCTTCGCCGGAGGCCTGGACGAGTTGGAAAGACAGGTGGTCAACCTATAGGCCAATTGTTAATCGGCCTTACCCGACCGCTCGACAGGCGCGGCGTTGCGCGCGAATGCCGATCAGCTCGGCAACCTGCCCGAGCAGCGCGGAAACGTTCTCCGCGTTGATGGAAACCTGCTGCTCGTCGCCTACCGGATAGCGTGAGGCTTTGGCTTCCCTGTAGGCCGTAACCAGCGCGGTCGCCGGCTTGTACGGCTTCACCCGGGCGTACGATAGCACCCGCAGGCCAGCCCGCGGCGACTCCACCTCGGCTTCGCTCAGGACCAGTTCGTATTGGCCTTCGTCTAGTTTCAAGAAGGCTTCCGCCGCCGTTCCCGCCACGTCCACGCTGTAGCCGCCGGCTTCAAGCAGGGTTTGCAAGGTCAGGCGGGAGGATAACTCGTCGTCCACCACCAACACGCGCGCCAGTTCGAGGCTCCTTGGCATTTCCCGTAAGCTCTACTTTACCCGAAAAGCCGAAACATTACGAGCAAAAAATGCAGTTGCTTGGGAAATGCAAAATTCTGAGTTAATCAGTTGAAAACACGGCGGAAAATGGCGTCAACATTGCGTAATTGGCGCAGCAGCGAGAAGCTTTCGGCAATTTGGTTTGGGTTAAGAACCGCACGGATCTCCGGATCGGCCTCGATGGCGGCACGAAAATCCGACTCCTGCTCCCAGGCGCGCATGGCATGGGTTTGTACGATTCGATACGCCTCCTCGCGCAACATTCCGGCGGCCGCCAGATCCAGCAGCAGTTGCCCGGAGAAGACCAGCCCCCGGGTCATCTCCAGGTTGCGGCGCATGCGCTCGGGATAGACCAGCAGTTGGTCCACCAGTTTAGTTGTCTTGTCGAGAAGGTAATCGGTCAAGATAGTGGAGTCGGGCAGGATGACCCGCTCGACCGAGGAATGCGAGATATCCCGCTCGTGCCACAGCGCGACATCTTCGAACGCGGCCTGGACGTTGGCGCGCACCACCCGTGCGAGACCGCAGATCTGCTCGCAAGTCACCGGGTTGCGCTTATGCGGCATGGCCGAACTACCCTTTTGCCCGCGCGCGAAGTATTCCTCGGCCTCCCGCACTTCGGTCCGTTGCAGGTGCCGCACTTCCAGGGCGATCTTCTCACACAACGCGGTGGCCAACGCCAGCGCGGCGACCAAAGCGGCGTGCCTGTCGCGCTGGATCACCTGCGAAGCCACCGGTGCGGGCTTCAGGTCCAGCCGCGCGCAGATGCGCTTCTCGGCTTCCGGGCCGACATGCGCGAAGGTCCCGACCGCGCCTGAGACCTTGCCCACCCGCAGATCTTCGGCGGCGGCCCGCAGCCGCGCCAGATTGCGCCCCGCTTCGCCGTACCAGATGGCCAGCTTCAGCCCGAATGTGATCGGCTCCGCATGCACGCCGTGGGTGCGGCCGATCTGTACGGTGTCCTTAAATTCGAAAGCCCGGCGCTTCAACACCGCTTCCAGGCGATCCAACCCGGCCAGGATAATCCCGCACGCCTGCCGGATCTGCAAAGCTTGCGCCGTATCCACCACGTCGTTGGATGTCAGTCCGTAATGCAGCCAGCGCGATGCCTCCGCGTGTCCGGCGGCCTGCATGCTCTCGGCCACCGCCGTGGTGAAGGCGATCACATCGTGCTTGACTTCCCTCTCGATCTGCAGAATCCGGTCGGTATCGAAACTGGCATGCGCCCGCAACGCGCGCGCCGCTTCCTGCGGCACTACACCCATCTCGGCAAGCGCTTCGGAGGCCGCCAATTCCACTTCCAGCCATTGCCGGAATTTGTTTTCATCCGTCCAGATGCGGCCCATTTCCGGCCGCGTATAACGCGCGATCAAAAGCTGTATACCTCCGAAGGGCGCGACTGGCTGGCGATTTCGAGCGGCGTCGAGAGGCCGCGTTTCTCGAGCGCCTGGGTGGCCACCAGCCGCACGATCTCGGGATGGTTGTTGTGCTCGCTGAGGTGCCCCAGCACCAGCCGCGCCGGGAAGCCGTCGAAATCGCCCAGCAGGAAGTCGCTAATCGTGTCGTTCGAAAGATGTCCAACCCGGCTCATCACCCGCTGCTTCACGGACCAGGGATATGGCCCGACTTTCAACATCTCCAGATCGTGATTGGATTCCAGCAGCATCAGGTGCGAGCGCCGCAAGTGGAATTTGACGGACTCGGTGAGGTAGCCCAGATCCGTAGCCACCGCGATCTTAACGTCCTCGGTGTAGAAACAGAAGCCGACTGGATCGATGGCGTCGTGCGGGATGCCGAAACTGTCCACATCGATGTCGCCCACGGTGAAGCTGGCCCCGGCTTGAAAGCATTCCAGACGCGGTTGGATTTCACCCCAATCGATGGCCGGCGCAGTGAGCTTGCTGATGTACACCGTGATCCCCAAGCGGCGCGCGAGGCGCGCGAGGCCGCAGATGTGGTCGGAATGCTCGTGCGTGACCAGCACCGCATTCAGCGTTTCGACCCGCTCGCCAACGGATTCCAGGCGGAGGGCCAAAGCCTTGAAGCTCAGCCCGGCATCTACCAGAATGCGTGTGCGATCGGTCGCCAGCAAGGCGCAATTACCCGAACTGCCGCTGGCTAGCACGCAGAATTTTACGATACCCGCCTCCCGAGAAACTTCAGCATACCAGGGATTGCTCTACTGAGCCGCGCGCGTGAGCAAGCGGTCTGATAGCCTGGATTGGATGAAAGTCGCACGCATCCACCAACACGGCGGGCCGGAAGTGCTGGCCTACGAAGACGCACCCGAGCCGCAGATTAAAGCCAACGAAATCCTGCTGCGCGTACGCGCCTGCGCGCTCAATCATCTGGACCTGTTTGTCCGCGGCGGAATCCCCGGTATGCAGTTCGATATGCCGCATATTTTGGGCAGTGACATCGCCGGCGAAGTAGTGCAGGTAGGTGAATTGTGCGAGCGCGTAAAACCCGGCTGGCGCGTGCTGCTCTCGCCCGGATTGAGCTGCCGGCAGTGCGCGCAATGCGTCTCCGGCTACGACAATCTGTGCCGCCGCTACACCATGTTCGGCTATCGCGTGGATGGCGGCAACGCCGAATACCTGGCGGCGCCCGAATATAGCGCCATTCAAATTCCGGACGACCTGAGCTTCGAGAAAGCCGCCGCCGTGCCCCTGGTGTTCCTGACCGCGTGGCACATGTTGATGGCGCGCGCCAATCTGCAGCCGGGCGAAGATGTGCTGGTGCTGGCGGCTTCGAGCGGCGTGGGATCGGCCGCCATCCAGATCGCGAAGATGTTCCACTGCCGCGTGATCGCCACGGCGGGCGGCGAAGCGAAGATGGCGAAAGCGCGCGAGTTGGGCGCCGATCATGTGATCGATCATTACCTGCAAGACATATCGGCCGAAGTGCGCAAAATCACCGCCAAACGCGGCGTGGATGTGGCGATCGAGCATGTGGGCACCGCGACATGGCAGAAGAGCATGGAATCGCTCGCGCCCGCCGGCCGGCTGGTCACTTGCGGCGCAACTACCGGCTTCGATGCGAAAGTGGACCTGCGCTTTCTGTTCAGCCGCCAGCTTTCGCTGCTGGGCTCCTTCATGGGGACCATGGGAGAGCTGCACCGGGTGTTGCGGTTCGTCTTCAGCGGCCAGTTGAAACCGGTGATCGACAAGGTTTATCCGCTGTCGGACATTCGAGCGGCGCATGAGCGGTTGGAAGCGAAGGAGCAGTTTGGCAAGGTGGTGGTAGTGCCGTGAACGCTGTACCCGAACGGCGAAAGAAAAGAATAGTCCAGCCGCAGCCGATAGATAGGCTGTGGATGAAGGGCGTGTGGACCTATCGGGAAACTACTGCCTGTTTCCCGACCCGGAGCCTATTTTCGACCGCGCCGGATCGGGAGCGCGCCAAGGTATCATAGGGAACGCGGAACGCGCCAGTTTTCCATGGCCGCCTATGGCTAACAGCGACAGCACACCTCAGCAGCCGGGGCCCGAGAAGGCAAGGAAACTCGGCTATGTTGAGGACTACGTCAGCGGAATCGACGTACGCGCCACGCCCGAAGAACTGGAAGCCGTCCAGGTGTTCTCCAGGCGGCTAGCCGAGGACTACGACTACGACAAGGCCCAAATTCAAACCCGTCCGCAGTTCCGCGTGCGAAAGCGTCCGTCCGACGAAGAGAGATCGTTCCCAGTTGATATAGCCATATTCGAAAACGAACGCAAGCTTGAAGACGATCTTTTCATGATCGTCGAATGCAAGAAAAAGACCCGCAAAGACGGCGTCGCCCAACTCAAGCTCTACCTCGACATGAGCCCGGCCCAGGTTGGCGTTTGGTTCAACGGCGACGAGCACGTCTACCTGCAGAAGATCCACCATAAGGACGGCCGCCGCACCTACCAAGAGATCCCCAATATTCCGCGGAAAGGCCAGCGCATCGAGGACATCGGTCTCTTCAAGCGGAAGGACCTCAAGCGGCCTTCCAATTTGAAGGCGGTCTTCCGCGACATCCGGAATCATCTGGCCGGTAACGTCACCGGAATCACGCGAGACGAAGCACTCGCCCAGGAAATCATTAATGTTCTCTTCTGCAAGATCTATGACGAGATCAACACCGGCCCCGACGAGGTCGTGACGTTCCGCAGCGGGATAAACGAGTCGCCGAAAGACGTGAAGAAGCGGATCGTCGATCTGTTCGACAAGCGTACCCGCGTGGAATATTCCGACGTTTTCGACAGCAAAGATTCGATTTCACTGGATCCCGCCAGCCTTGCGTACGTGGTTGGCGAACTGCAGAACTATTCCATCCTGGAAGCCGACCGGGATGCGGTCGGCGAGGCGTTCGAGGTCTTCATCGGGCCTGCGCTGCGCGGTGGCGAGGGCCAGTTCTTCACTCCACGCAATGTGGTCAAGATGGTCGTCGAGATCCTGGATCCTGAACCGGGCGAGATGATCCTGGACCCGGCCTGCGGAGCGGGCGGATTCTTGATCGTCGCTCTCGAACACGTGTGGAGAAAGCTGGAGCAAATGGCTAAACGCAAGGCCTGGAGCGCCGTGCAACTGGACCGGAAGAAACGCGAAGTCGCCTCAAAGTGCTTCCGCGGCATCGACAAGGATTCATTCCTGGCGAAAGTGACCAAGGCGTACATGGCCATTATCGGAGACGGCCGTGGCGGCGTGTTCTGCGACCACAGCCTCCTTCCTGAATCGGAATGGAAGCCCCAGACAGCGAGTGGCGCGGCGTTGGGGTCGTTTAACGTCGTCCTGACCAATCCGCCCTTTGGAGCCCAGATAAAGATCAAGGGGCAAGGTCTTTTGTCGCAATTCGAACTCGGCCATAAGTGGAAGCGGAACAAGACCACGGAGATCTCCGAGCCGACCGCGAGCCTCCACGAGCATCAACCTCCACAGATCCTCTTCCTCGAACGATGCATCCAGTTTTTGAAGCCAAGTGGCCGGCTTGGCATCGTATTGCCGGAGAGCATTCTCGGCAACCCTTCGTACGAGTACATCATCACCTTCCTCGGAAGCCGGGCGAAGATTCTGGGAATCGTCACTCTGCCCGAGTCCCTGTTCAAGACCAGCGGGAAAGGCGGCACGCACACCAAAACGTGTGTTCTGTTTGTAGAAAAGAGTAAACCCGAAAATGCCCACCAGATCTTTATGGCCGACGTAAAGTGGTGCGGGCATGATTCACGCGGTAACCCAACCATCCGGAAAAACAAGGGCGGCGAGTACGTGCTCCTCGATGAGGTACCCGAGGTGTCGCCGCGTTGGCGGGCGCTGAAGAACGGGCGCCAAATCGCCCGCGACCATATCGGATTCTATCTGCCTTCCACAAACATCAGAAGGCAGATCATGGTTCCCAAATACTACAGCCCGGAGATCGAGGCGCAACTAGACGCATTGCAGCCTACGCATAATCTGATTTCACTCGGATCGCTGGTGGACAAGAAGGTCGTATCCATCGCGACGGGGACCGAGATCGGCAAGATGGCATACGGCACCGGAACCATTCCGTTTATTCGTACATCCGATCTGACGAACTGGGAGATTAAGGCGGACTTTAAACACGGGGTCGGCGAGGAAATCTACGAAGAAGAAAAGCGACGTTGCGATGTGGCGCCCGGCGATATCCTGATGGTGCGCGATGGAACGTACCTTATCGGGACGGCCGTCTTCGTAACCGGCGGAGACGTTCCGATGCTCTTCCAAAGCCACATTTTCCGCATCCGTGTTCTCAAGAGCGACGTGATCGACCCCTACCTGCTCTTCGTCTCATTGAACACGCCAGTCGTAAAGGCGCAGGTTCGGTCGAAGCAGTTCACACAGGATATCATCGACACTCTCGGCAACCGGGTCCTAGAGCTGATGCTGCCGATTCCCCGCGATCGGAAGGTGCGTGAGGACATCGCGAGCCGCGCGAAGGAAATCATCGAGCGCCGAGCCCAATATCGCGAAGAGGCGCGGCAGCTCCCTGGCCAGCTTCAGGGAAAGATTTTGGCCAGTGCTGAAACCGATCTCGAGGACTGAGCCCGTCGCGCGCTCCGGCCGTCAAATTAGGTCTGGCCGTTGCGGCACCGCCAGTGAGCCTCGTCAGCCTCGCTATCGAATCTCGGGACGGCTCGCTTCTTCTCTGCCTCCAGCCTGGTATCGGCGGCTTCACAGGCGGCGCGCCTCAACGCGACAACCACATCGGCATGCCGTGTCCTGAATAAATTGGAAGCGGCCTTGCTGGCTGAGGCGCAGGCGCAGGGCGTCTCGGCCGGCCGCTTTGCACGCCGCGTTTTGGGTCAGGTTCTCACTGCGCCGGCCGCACATCCCGGCGCGCCGTTTGAGACAGGCCGGGGGATGTTGGCTCAGTACGGTCCGGCGCCGTCGGCGGCGGTAATCGACGCCAACCGGGGCCGATATGTTCCGCGGCTTCGCGGAAGACTTCCGATGATCGCCGGAGTCGCCGATACCCACATAGCCATCTGGCATCTGTTCGATGACCCCAGCGAGGTTCCCGATATCCCGATCGCATCGTGGCGGCAACAGCGTTTATCTCGGCGTACCGGTTATCAGCCGTGATCGCCGCATCCGCAGCGCCGACCTGCGGACGGTTTCGTAGCAAACGCAACCAAATGAAGACCGCCATTTCCCTGGAAGACGATCTCGTGCTTCGAGCGTACCGCACAGCGCGACAAATGGGAATCAGCCGCAGCCGCCGGTTCGCCGTCGCACTCGAAGCCTACCTTCATAGGCGGCGCAATCAGGAAATCCTGGGCGCGTTGAACAGGGTCTACGCCAACGATCCCAGCCCGGAGGCACGGCAAACAGCCGCGGGAATGAAGCGGCGAATCCGATCGGCCATTCGTGAAAGCTGGTGAGCGCGACTCGCCGGGTGAGGTCTATTGGACGGGTCTCGATCCGGCGTCTGGGTCCGCGCCGGAGCGAGCGGGAGTCTTGCGACACCGAGCAAAGCGACGGGTTTAACCAGTCTTGCGGTCCTCGCGGTCGAGCGCCTCACGCAGTAGGATCTTCATATAAGTCTGATAGCCGATCCCCTTCTTCTCCGCGAGCCGCCTTACGCGCTCGATATCGCCTTCCTGCATCCGGATCGTGATATTCCGCGAACTCGCGGATGTCTGTAGCCGTTCCCGCAGGCGATCCCGTGTCAGGACCTTTAGTTTCCCGGCTTTAGCCGCTTCCTTCAAATCGCGCGAGATCGTGTCGCGGTTGCGATCCACCATTCAGCTTCTTCAGCCTCGCTACTGAATTTCGGAACGACTCTCTTGTTCATTGTCATTGCTACTAG
>Ga0070761_10001312_pt1 | contig 15652 bp, 19 predicted proteins | sample HubBroMetageREF1_FD_66724 | JGI IMG/M metagenome (GOLD analysis project Ga0070761, IMG submission 66724) | Reference soil microbial communities from the Hubbard Brook experimental Forest, New Hampshire, USA - Hubbard Brook CCASE Soil... | ecosystem: Environmental > Terrestrial > Soil >... | reverse complement strand
AACGTCCGCTACATCCGCATCTGGATGACCGAATCCTCCAACACCTGCGACACTCACGGTTCCGCCGACAAGCGCAACTGCGTCGGTTACGCCATCAACGAACTCTACGCCGGCGCGCTCTCAAGCGATGGTGCGTTCAACGACTACGTCACCCATTTTCCCAGCCGCAATCAAACCGTGACCTGGCCGTCCTCGGTCGATCCCTGGCACGCGGCCACCGATCTCGATCAATCTCGCGGCGACCAGGTGGGATTCGACTTCTTCATGACCAGCGGCATCACGCGCGGCCTGCCAACCATGGTCCCGATCGCCATGCTCTACTCCACGCCCGAAGACGCGGCCAATGAAATCGCCTATCTGTACAAACGCCACTATCCCATTTCATATGTCGAGATGGGCGAAGAAGCCGACGGCCAGCACATGCTCCCCGAAGACTATGCCGCGTTGTACATACAATTCGCTACCGCGATTCACAAGCTTGTGCCCGAAGCCAAACTCGGAGGCCCGCCGTTCGAAGGCACATTCGGCGACGTCGAAGTCTGGCCCGATGCCACTGGGAAAGTTTCCTGGCTCGGCCGCTTCGTCGATTACCTGAAGGCCCACGGCCGTCTCAACGACTTCAGTTTCTTCTCGTTCGAACATTATCCGTATCAGGATCGCCCCACGTATTCCTGGGCCGATCTTTATCCCGAGCCGGGATACGTCAGCCACATCGTGCAAGTCTGGAAAGACAACGGCCTGCCGTCGAACATTCCGTTCTTCATGACCGAGGGCAACATCGGCGGCGGTGCGCCTCCATCAACGGTGAAGGCCGGCCTGTGGCTTGCCGACTACGTCGGCAGCATGATGGCCGAGGGCGCGGGCGCGACCTACTACTTCCACTACATGCCGCACCCCGACGCTTCGGGCAGCGGCTTCGGAAATTTCCTGCACATCGACGCGAACTACAAAGTGCTGGACTATCCGCCGCAGTATCTCGCAGCGCAGATCATCACCAAAGAGTGGGTGCAGCCCATCGACGCCCCCCACAAACAATTCAAAGCCTCCAGCGACGTCAACGACGCCGCCGGAAATGTCCTGGTTACCGCCTACGCCGTCGAGCGCCCCGACGGCCAGTGGTCAGTCATGCTGGTCAACCGCGACCAGCACAACGATCACGCCGTGAAACTTGCATTCAGCCGTGGGGCAGGGAAGACCGATCGCTCATTCTCAGGCCAGGTAGACCGCATCACGTTCGGCTCTAACGAATATCGGTGGCACACGGAAGGCGCCCGAGGCCACGCCGACCCGGACGGTCCGTCCTCGAAGTCAACCGTCAACGGCGGTGCAGACGCGCTCTACGAACTCCCGAAAGCCTCAATCACAGTCCTGCGCGGAAAGATCGGCGATTGATCCACCCGCGAAAGCCTGCCCTGAGCGAAGCCGCGAAGCGGCGAAAGAATGCAGCCCACGGCGCAAGCCGTGGGTGGGCCTATTCCCGATACAAAACGCTCGCTCACCGAATCTTCGGAATCCACCGCGGCACCGCGCGCCGGTATTCCTCATACGACTCACCGAATTGCCGTCGTAGCGTCGGCTCCTCATAGAAAACGACAAACAATTCCACCGGCACGCAGAAAAACGCCGCATACCACCACAATATCGCCGACCGGAAAATGATCGCCTCGCCCACGATCACGGTGAAGACGCCGATGTACATCGGATTGCGCACGTACCGGTGCAGCGCGGTTGTGACCAGAAACTTTGTGGGAGCGATGGGCGCCGGCGTCCCCAATCCGCGAACCGCAAACTCCCACGCGCAGCGAAAGTAAGTCGCCGCTCCGAGAAGAATGACGACACCGCCGACCCACACCAGCACTCCACGCTCCGGCCAGTGGAACGCACCGCCCAGCAGCCAGCGCGGAACCACAACCAGCACCGTCCCCGGCACGACGACCATGAAGAGCATAGTCTTGAGTATCGGTCCAATCGCGCGCGCCATATTCGATGAGCCGGCCTCCGCCGCAAGACATCCGCCCCCACCTTACTGTAAAATCAAAAACGACGGAAGAGAGTCGAGACGCAGGGGCTTCCAGAGTGGATCCCCGTAAATTCGGGTTGAGGATTCCGAAAGACTCCATCCACAATCATCCGCACGAAGACGGAAAAGCGGATTGCGCTGCGCAAATATTAATCTTAGAGAAATCAGGAGACATCGCACATGGCCGTAGGCGCAAAAATCGCAAAAACCGCCGATCGCAAGAAGATCATGGACACCACCAAGAGCACCGACTGTCCCAAATGCGGCAAAACCACGCGCATCGTCAAGCGCGTCAAAGACCGCGAACGCGGCGTCCCCGGCGGAGTCTACATCTCCTGCTCAGCCTGTGAGTTCTTCGAGAAGCTGTAAGAGTATTTCGAGTTCTGGGTTTCGAAGCCGCTAGTCCAAAGCCAGAGCGATCCTGAGAGCTTCATCCAACTCGGCAAGCTTGGACCAGGAAAGCGACCCGACAAACTGCGTTAGCTCGGCTTTGGGCAAGCTTCTGAGGTTGTCGCAGACAATCCAGCTTTCATGTTTGAGGCCCTCACCGGGACCGATCGCAACCTGGGTCGACAGTCCGCTGCCGTTCGTGAAAACCGGAGCGCAAACTACGGTGGCATACGTCGAGCCGATGAGCGCGTCCCTGCTTACCACCACGAAGCTGCGGTAGCGCTTGGGATCGCCCTCCGGTTTGTGCACGCGATAAATATCCCCGCGCCTCATATCATCTCGCGTGAAGGTTACTCTTCCGGATAGTCGCCCAGCGGAGCCTGATCATCCAATCCGTCCATGGCGTCCCTATTCAGCTGTTCTGCGTTCCGGTTGATGATCGCCAGATCGCGCGCATCCCGCTGCTGCCGGGCCTTTTGTCTGAGGTGCTCGCGCATCACAGCTTCAATGTATGCCGAGCGGGACTGCTTTGATCCCGCGTCCCGGTCGATTCCGGTCAGCACTTCCTTCGATAGTGTGATAGAAGTCTTCTCTTTCATACTACCAATATACTACCGCCGGGAGTTTCTCTCTGCTTATTTTGGCTGGGGCTTAATGGTCCGCCGGAGCAGTTCACGGAACTCGTTCAGTTGTTCATCTGTAAAAGCTCGCTTGGGGATGGGAACGTAAATCCGCGGCTGCGGCAGAATCACGAAGACTGATTTTGCTTCAGCCCAAGCCATATATGCCGACCATGAAACCTTAGATTCGCCGTGGGTAGAATGCACTGCGAGTCCGGCATCTGAGGCCTCGATCGTCATCGGAGACTGCGCCGATGGGCTGCCACGGAATTGCCGCCGCCCCGAGAGCCTTGGCGCGGCCCACATATAGGTAAACCAAAGCGCGGCAAATCCGAGGATCTCCGCCGAAATCTTGATCGGCTGGGGATCAGGTCGGACCAATGCCAAAAGCACACCAACCGGGATTGCTAAGCTCATCAGGAAGTAAGCGCACCGCAGCAGCCATCGTCGCCATGCCTTAAGATTCCGCCACGCCAACAATCCCCGGTAATAGTCATCCGCAGTAAGCTGGAACGTTACTCGCATGCGCAGCAGATTGTAGCAGCGAGAAAAAAGATCCTAGCCGCTGATCTGGTCCAGAATCGCCCGCGCTTCCGCCGCCGCGTCAGCCGCTTCGGTGATCGGTCGCCCCACTACAATATGACTGGCTCCCGCCGCGATCGCCTCGGCCGGAGTGACCACGCGCACCTGGTCTCCAACACTGCTGCCGGCGGGCCGCACGCCCGGAGTGACGATCGCGAAGTCATGTCCCAGTTCCGCGCGCAGCGCAGAAGCTTCCCGCGCCGACGTGACCACGCCCTGGCAGCCGTTCGCCAGCGCCATCGTCGCCAGGCGCACCACGCTGTTCTTGACCGTGCCCTGCATGCCGATTTGTTCGAGGTCGTTCCCGTCCATGCTGGTGAGCACCGTGATGGCAAGGACGACCAGTTCCGGGCACGTTTTGGCCGCTTCTACAGCCGCCCGCAGCATCTTGGTGCTGCCCGCAGCGTGCACGGTCAGCATGCTCACGCCCAGCTTCGCCGCTTCCGCCACCGCCGCTCCCACGGTGTTCGGAATGTCGTGGTATTTCAGGTCGAGAAACACGCGCCGGCCCGAAGCCACCAGATCCCGCACCACCTGCGGCCCTTCGGCGGTATAGAGCTGCATGCCGACTTTGTAGGTCAGCGCGGAGTCTCCCACCGCCGCCACAATCCTCTGTGCCGCGGCGGCGGTCGATACGTCGAGCGCCACGATGAGCCGCTGGCGCGGATCACCGTGGCGATAGCTATCGCTGCGGTGGCTCAGGCCACCGTGCGGAAGGCTGCTGGGTAATGTTGATGGCATCCCAGCCAGTTTATGCTGTCTACGGGAGTTTCGCTACCGGAGGACGGTTCTCGGCCACCGTCTGGTAAGCAAGTTTGGTTTGCCCGGGCTGCCGGGGATCGGAAGCGACCAGGTCCAGCCGCACCCGCTGCAGTCCACGCTGCTTGAATTGCAGCGCCTGCGCCGCACCATATGACAGGTCGATAATCCGGCCCGGTACGATCGGCCCCCGGTCATTGACCCGGACCACCACGGCCCGGCCATTGCGCAGGTTCGTAACCTTCACATAGCTTCCCATGGGAAGCTTGAGGTGCGCGGCGGTCATGTCGTACATGTTGTACGGCTCACCGCTGGCCGTCGGTTTTCCATCGAAAATCTGTCCGTACCACGAAGCTGTCCCAATTTGATACGGTTTGGTCTTCTCGACCTGTTGGCGGATCTCGGGTTTTGCTTGAACGGAACTAACTGGAGCCGCTGTCGCCTCCGAGATGTTCGGTCCCTGAGCCGCTCCCAGGCCAACGATCAGACATGCAATCGTCAGTCCACGAGCTATACATCGTTGCATTCAGTTCTCCTCGCATACTCAAAAGTGCCCTTGGCCTTTAGGCTGGTGTTTCTCTGCAGTTTGTAAATGCTATCGGCCTGCCAAACTCGTGTCAAGCCGAATTGGCCGGTCGGCCGATGACCTCCTAGTAATCGATGTCTCACGTAACTTATTGTTAAAATAAGCACATGCAAGTAACGCCCTTTGTTTCAGGAAGGTTACGCATTTACCATAAGGTAAATAGCACGTAAGGGAAAACAGCGTAGAATTTACAAGCTCATTGGAATCAAAGACATACAGGCTTATACTCGACAAGCTACATGGAATCATGTACTTACGGCATTGACTTGGAAGTCAGCCCCGAATCTTTTTTCCCGAACACTGCCTCCAAAGTAACTTCCAAGCCTATTCAATGTGACGCTGGGCCCTGTACCGCGGTACTATCGCACTCGTTGGAACCGAAGGCCATGCCTGAAAAACCACCCATCGTACTTACTATCGCCGGATTCGATCCCTCCTCTGGCGCAGGCGTCACCGCCGACATTAAGACCATCGCCGCCCATGCCTGCTACGGAGTGGCCTGCATCACCGCCGTGACCGTACAGTCGACTTCCGGGGTGAAGCGGGCTCAAGCGGTCGATCCCGCCCTCATTTCCGACACCCTCGAAGAACTGGCGGCCGATCTCGAGATCGCCGCCGTTCACATCGGCATGCTGGGATCGGCCAAGGTGGTCAAGGCCGTCGCCGACTTCCTTTCGACTCAGCCGGGCAAAAGGTCCAGCCAGTCGGGCAACGCCCGCCTGCCCAATATCGTGCTTGATCCCATCCTCAAGTCGTCCTCTGGTGCGGATCTACTCGACGCCGCCGGAACCAGGCTCCTGATCGAGCGCCTGATTCCCTTGGCCGACGTGGTTACTCCCAACGTCGACGAGGCCGCCGCCATCACCGGCCTGAAGGTCACGGACCTGGATGAAATGAAAGCCGCCGCCGCCAAACTGCACGCCATGGGCGCATCGGCCGTCGTCATTACAGGAGGCCACCTTGAGAAAGCCACGGACCTGCTGAGCTTCACCACCAAGCGTGGGTCACCGGAAATGGCAGAATCGCTGGCACACTCGGAGGAACTGGGGATAGAAGCAGAGTTGGGAAAAGGCATGGAGCCGCAGTTCGACCAGGAAGTCTTCAAGGCCGAGCGCCAGCGCTCCAACTCAACCCATGGCACCGGATGCGCCTTCGCAACCGCCATGGCCTGCCACTTGGCCCTCGACCGCGGATTGGCCGAAGCGACCTTGCTGGCCAAGACCTACGTGACAGCCGCCATCACCAACGCCCACCCCCTCGGCCGCGGAACCGGCCCCGTTCACCATCTCTACAGGATGGGTCAGCAGCGCCGCGCCGCCGGGTCGGGAGGTGAGAAGTCCTAGGCCGAGCAGTCACGAAGGAGCCGGAAGGCAGCCGCAAAGCGGCGAAAGAATTCAGCCCACAGCCTGCCCTGAGCCTGCGGGGCGCAAGCCCTGGGTGAGCAAGCCTGAGGTTAACAATCCCCAAGGGAGGCGAAAGAACAGTCCAGGCGCACCCGCCGCAAGTCGAGTTCTTCAGGAGACGGTGCTAGTCCCGGTTGGGCCCGGAAGGTTTCTTCAGCAGAATTCCCGCCACAAACGCGGCAATTGCCGCCAGCAGCCATTCCGCGCGATAGAACTGAATGGCCTGCCAATCCACAAAAGTCTTGGCTGTCAGCAGCCCCACCAGCAACGCCCCAGCCACGCATCCCACCCCAATCACAAATGCGATCAGCGATACCGTCGGCAGCCCGATCCAGCTCTGGATCTCGTGAAAGTGCAGATAGCTCGGCCACCTCAGCCAGGAAGGGAACTGGACCTTGCCTCCGGTCTTTCCCCAGAACTCAGCCCAGAAGTCGCGCGACGCCAATCTTGCCGCTACTGCCTGCACCCGGGCAACGCCTTGTTCCCAGAGTCCAGCCATAGCCTCTGCGTCAGCCTTAGCCGCAGGACTGATGGCTTCCCGCCGGCGTCCGCCGCAGGTGTGGCAAAAGTGCGAACCCAGTAGAAACTCGGTTCCGCAGCGCGGACAAGCCTCGGCCATGGCGGGCACGGCTTCCCGGACAAGTTCCCGCGCAACAATCTCGTCCGCAGCCAAGGACGGCGGACGCCAGAACTCCTGCGGCGTATCCTGCAATACTTCTGACATGGTCATGTCCTACGGAGAAAACCTTAAGGCCCTAATCGCATTCCGACCGCCAAAGCTCAGCCCTACTCTAAGTGGCGCAGCGCCAAATACTTGCCCACTTTTCCAAGCCCTGGCCGAGCCCGTACGCAAGCAATAATTACGCGCGCCAGCGAGTAAAGATGCACCGGTTACGAAAGCCCATCGCACTCTCCAGTCGCTGGCCCAAACGCCCGAACCAGTTGCGAGACGGCTCCGTTGCCAGGAAGCCCTGATCTCAGAAAGTGATGATCTGCATCCTAACTACTGCGCCACTTGGTCCTCCGAGCTCCATTCGGAAGACCGGGCGCTGCTGGCTCGTTACGAACCGCCCCGCAACTGGGATCGATTGATCAGTCCGTAACTGCCACAAATTATAGGTTCGCGCCGCCAACAATAGAGGTAGCGTGGACGGCACGTAGCTGACATCTCTGGTTCCGGCTCTTGCAGAGGTTGAGGCTCTGGGGAGGAGTTTATGCGGGGACAGCCATCCCCGGCTGTCCATCGAGCGCAGCTCGACCAGCGCCCATCTCCGCTGACAGTGTGAGCTCGACTTAACCCAGGTCGCAGCTCGACTTGGTTTAAACTGAGAGTAATCGATCCGTGACCGCTCAAACGAATCTGTCGATGAAGCGTAAGCTGGCCGCTAAGGCCCTTCTGATCCTGTTGTGCGTCCTCACCGTCACATCGCTTCCCGCCCGAAGCCAGTCGCCGTCCGCCCCAAATGTTCCCCACTCCGCGCCCCACGATCCCGAGACCGACGCCGCCTTCTATGACTTCTTCAACATGCAATATGAGCGGGCCACCGCAGAGTTCGAGAAGAACCTCGACAAGCATCCCAACGATCCCTTTGCGGTCAATCATCTGCTCACGGTAGTGCTCATGCGCGACCTCTACGAAACCGGGGCCATGAACACCGGCGACTATTCCAATGACAGCTTTATCGGACGAACGCCCCGCCCCACCGACACGAAAATCAAGGACCACATCAAGGAACTCGTCCACCGCGCAGAAGGTCTCGAAGAACAGGAACTCAAGGCGAATCCCGAGGACGTAAACGCTCTCTACTGCCGCGGCGTCACGCGCGCCGAGTTTTCCGTCTACACTGGACTGATCGAGCGGGCCTGGTTTTCCGCCCTGCGCAACGCCGTCGGAGCACGCCACGACCACGAACACCTGCTCGAACTCGATCCCAACTACGTCGACGCAAAAATGGTCGTCGGCACCCACAACTACGTGATCGGCCGCCTGCCCTGGAGCGTCAAGGTGGCCGCTGCCATTGCCGGCCTGAGCGGGTCGGCGGAAAAAGGGCTCGACTATCTCCGCGAGGTCGCAAAAAGCGACGGCGAAAACTCCGCCGACGCCAAAGTTATCCTCAGCCTGTTTCTCCGCCGCGAGCACCAGTACGACGAAGCCATCGGCTACATGACCGATCTTTCGTCGAAGTATCCCGGCAATCACCTGTTCCCCACCGAAGTTGCGAATCTTCAGCGCTCCGCCGGCCGTCTCGACGAGGCCGAGGCCATCTATCGCAAAGTGTGGCAGAACGGCCGCGACGGAAAATACCGCAACCTGCACTACGAACTCGCCGCCTGGGGCCTGGGAGAATTGTTGCGCAGCAAGAAAGATCTGGCCGGCGCCGCCGCCGCTTATGACCTGGTCAACCAGGCTCCCCACCCCGACCCCGACATTCTGCAGAAGGCCAACCTGGCCGCCGGAGAAATGTACGATCTGCTGCAGAGGCGCGATTTAGCCATGCAGAAATATCAAACCGTGCTGGCCGGCAACGCCAACACCACCCCCGCCGATCTGGCCCGCCGCTACCTAAAAGAAGCCTACCGGGAATAAAGGTTTAATGTGGGGACAGCCGCCCCTTCGACAAAGCTCAGGGCAGGCTTTCGGCTGTCCCGCCGAGCGCAGCGAGGCGTTTGGGTGTTGTCTTAGTGCTATAATCAATGCATCAATTGATCCATTGTGAACAGCCTATGAATCGCCGCGTCGACGCCCACCTCGCCCGCACACAATTTGGCCAGATCATGGACCGCGCCGTCGAAAATAATGAGCGCTTCGTCGTGGAGCGGCGCGGCGAGCCGGCCGTAGTCATCATGAGTGTCCAGGACTTCATCCGCACGGCTGCGCCCCCTCCCGACTGGCTTGAGAAAGCCTGGAACGGCGCCAAAAAGAGAGGCTTGGACAAGCTCTCCCCGGCCGACATCGATGCCGAAATCTCTGCCCACCGGCGCGAGAAGCGCAAGTGATTCGCGCGGTCATCGACACCAATGTTCTGCTGTCGGCCCTGATCTCATCTGCGGGGAATGAAGCCTTGCTCATACTGGCGATCAACCAGGGTTTGGTTGCGCCGTGTCTTTCTGCCGAGATTCTCCAAGAATACTCTGGCGTTCTGCTTCGTCCGCGGTTTGGATTTCCTGTAGAAGAGGTGGACGCCCTACTCGATCTGCTCCGCCGTAGCGGAAAGCTCCTTAGCCCAGCTCCAGTGGGCCGTACCTCGCCCGATCCCGACGACGATAAGTTCATCGCCTGCGCCATGGCCGGAAATGCCGATTTCCTGGTAACCGGCAACAAACGCCACTTCCCGCAAGTGGGGTCCCTGGGCGCAAAAGTCGTCAATGCGGCTGAACTGCTGGAATTCATCACCCTCGAACTTTGACGAAAGTAGCGGCTCCACGCACTTGCCGCCAAATGGAACTTTCCATCTACAATTGCGTATTGTCCAGTGGGGCGACCCGGGAGGCCAACCATGTACTGCAACTACTGTGGAAAACTCATTCAGGATGACGCGGCCGTCTGCGCCTACTGCGGCATTCGCGTCGGCGCTTCACGGGCCCGGACCCAGTTGGTACGTCCGCGCCAGGGACGCAAAGTCGCCGGCGTCTGCCTCGGTTTTGCCGAATATTTCGACCTCGATGTCAGCCTGGTGCGGGTGGTGTGGCTGATCACGGCGATCATGACCTGCGTCGGTTTCATCCCCTACTTCATCGCCTGGATCGTAATGCCGGAAGAGCCCTACCTGCTTCCCGCGACGGCCAGTGCGCAGCCCGTAACCAACCAGTGATCCGCGTAGCGGCGGACGCATTCGTCCGCCCGCCGGCCGCGTTTCGGTACCCGTCCGCGGATACCCCGCCCGGACGCGCCCGGGTCTACGCGAACTGGTGATTTAATTACCATATGGAGCGCATCCCATCACAGCGGATCAAGAGTGGCGACGCCGAAATCGCCTACTGGACTCTTGGCGACGGCCCGCCCGTCGTCCTGCTGCATCCGTTCCCTGCGAATCATGAATTCTGGCTGCCCGTGGCCGAGGCGCTATGCACGCGCTATCGCGTAATCCTGCCTGACCTACGCGGACACGGCGAGTCCGGCGCTGGCGAAGGTCCCGCCACCATGGAGAAACACGCTGCCGACCTCGCTCGCGTCATGGACGACGCCGACCTGGCCCGCGCCCCGATCATCGGAGTGTCAATCGGCGGCTACGCGCTGTTCGAATTCTGGCGAAATCATCGCAATCGCGTCGCCGCGCTCGGCCTGTGCAACACCAAAGCCCCGGCCGATATTTCCGAAGCCCGTGCCGCACGCCTGCAGGCCGCCAACGAAGTTCTCGAACGCGGCACCGAACCGTTTTTCGAGTCCATGATTCCGAAGTTGTTCGGCCAAACCACCCGCGACACGCGTCCCGACCTGGTCGAAGGCGCGCTGCGCTTGATGCGCAAAATGTCGCCCCAACATCTCGCCCAGGTGCAGCGCGGCATGGCCGCCCGCCCCGATTCCGTGGAAACCCTGAAGACCATCAACGTCCCCACCCTGCTGGTCACCGGCGACGAAGACCTCATGACCGGCGTGAACGAAGCGCAGTTGATGCATCAGCACATCGCTGGCAGCCAGTTGCGGGTGATTCCAAAAGCAGGTCACTACGCGCCCTGGGAACAGCCCAAGGACGCGGCCAAAGTTCTGCGTCAGTTTCTGGATTCGCTCAGCGGCTGGACTCAGTAATGCGTGGTGCTCCGTCGATTGTGCGGCCGACTATTGTGCGGCCGACTATTGTTCGACCGATCATGATGAGCCACGCCACGGCAGCCACATTCAGGATGGCCTTGCCAATCCAGTCGATGCGCAACGCTCCGCCGATCTTGAATACAGCGAAGCCTCCCAGCATGCAGCCGAGAATTCCGCCGAATACCAGCGCGAAACGGTGCGCGTCACCCCAGTCGGAACTGGAGGTCCAGCGTCGCATCAGAAACAAAGTGAGGCCGCACCATGCTAGTCCAGCCCCCAGCGCAAGCGAATATGGGACGCCGGGCAAGGAACCAAAGCCCAGCAGGACGAACGCCGCCCAGCCCGATCCCAGCGCAGTCACAATCATTCCCACCAGCTGAGGAGAAGGTGCTGCATTTGGGATAACTTCGCTATGCCTAACTTCGCTATGCCGCAAATGCACTGACGGTGCGGTGTATGCCGCGAGGATAAGTAAAACAATCACCGCGACGGCCGCCGCGAGATACAGGGGCGGTGGACTGTACGGAGGCATATGAAAAATCATGACGCGAGCTCTCTGCGTCCATCCGTACCATGCCATGCACGCACCCACTACAAATACCAGGCTTGCGATGACCAGGCCTCGCGTGCGCAACCACGGCTGGTCCCGGCGGGCAGGGAACAACAGTTCCGTAAGGTGCACAGGAACCAGAACCACCCAGACACTTTCATAGCCCAGCGCCCACAGAGAGTAGACCCAGTTCACGCCCCAGACGCGGCCATACGCATGCTTCGCCAGCCCGACCAACGGAGCGATCGAGGTCTGCTGGATCACCCACTCCTCTGCAACCGCCAGAGCCAGGCCGAGCAATAGCATGCTCTGCCATCCCTTGTTCCAGCGCCGCACGCTCTCGCGGATGATCAACGCCGCGCAACCCCAGGTTAAGATTTCGGGGATGAGAACAAAGATCACGCTGATCCGGGTGGCTCCATACAGCACTTCTGAAATGATAGGGGACAGCAGGAGCAGGGCAACGATAGGTCCGGTACGCTGCCATCGCGAGATTGGCAACGCTGGCGCGGTTAAGGGCGGGGCATATTCGACAGGCGGCATAAGCGTCCTTAAATTCTGCTAAAATAGTCTTACAAAAAAGTATCTCATATCTAAGATATATGGCAAGCAAAAAAAAGCCTCCGTCTTCAGGATCGAACGCCCCTCCTTCGCCTCGTCAAGATCTGATGGGCCGCGAACTCAGTAACGCAGTAATCTTTTTCCACGAAGCCGTGGCGGCTCACCTGGGAATGAGCGCTGCGGAATGGAAGTGTCTGGGATTGCTCGACCAGCACGGGCCCTCGGCCGCCAGCCGTCTCGCCGAATTGTCTGGATTCACCACCGGCGCCATCACCGGAATTGTCGACCGTTTGGAGAAGGCCGGTTACGTAAGCCGCGCTGCGCATCCCACCGATCGGCGCAGTGTGATCGTTCAGCCCCTGCAGGTAAAAGGATTGAAGGAACGCGTGGTCCCCATCTTTCAGTCGTTGGGCCGCGCCATGGCCCAGGTGACGGCGCGTTATAGCGCCGAAGAACTAACCGCGATTGTTCGCTTCTTCGCCGATACCACCGAGACTCTTCGCAGCGAGACTGCAAAACTCAAGCATTCGAAGCATCAAGCGCCTGATCGCTAGACCTAATTCCTTGAGCTTCACGAATTGGACTAGAATCGAGGACTCTATGAAGAACGTCGCTCTTGTGTTCACTCTCGCCTTTCTTCAGATCTGCGCCCTCGCTCAAACCGCAACTCCGCGGCCGCGCATCCTCGGCATCGACCACGTATCGTTTTACACAACCGCCCCCGACGGCGTGAAAAAGCTCTACGCTGACGTCCTTGGCCTGGCCTCGCTTGCGCCAGTCGAACCCGGCGGCACGCTGCGCTACGCAGTGGGCGCGCAATGGGTCGGCTACAGTCCCGCGCCTGATCCCAAATCCACAGACCGCCTGGATCACGTGGCGCTCTTGACCGACAACATCGCCGCCCTGCGAAAATATCTCGCTGAGCAGGGAATCAAGGTCCCGCAGATTCAAGGCCGATCCGACCACAGTCTTTTCTTCGTCGTAAGCGATGCCGAAGGCCATCGCATCGAGTTCGTGGAGCGCAGCCAGAGCGAAGCTGCGCCTCCGGCTGCCGCTGCCGCCGTGTCACGCCACATGATCCACGCCGGCTTCCTCGTCTACCACCGCGACGCCGAAGACCATTTCTATCGCGACATCCTCGGCTTCCGCCCCTACTGGCACGGCGGCATGAAAGACGACCAGACCGACTGGCTCGCGATCCAGGTTCCCGACGGCACCGACTGGGTGGAATACATGCTGAACCAGCCCGAACATGCCGATCTGCGGCTCACCGGCGTGATGAACCACATTTCGCTCGGCGTCGCCGACATGAAAAAAGCCCAGGCAATTCTGGAATCGCACGGCTGGAAGCCGCACGGCGAAGAGGAAGCTAAGCTGGGCAAAGATGGCAAGTGGCAGCTGAACCTCTACGATCCCGACCTGGTTCGGGTGGAGTTGATGGAATTCAAGCCCGTGCAGAAACCCTGCTGCAGCGATTTCACCGGCCCCCATCCGTCGGAGTAGATTTGTTAGAATCCTCTCGCCATGACCAAGCTAGACATGACAACGATTAATACTGTTCTGGTTCCTGAGCAAATTGTCACCGCCAAGGGCGACGGCCCTGCCCTCGACGTAAGTGGCGCCGTCAGTCGCGTGTTCCTCGTAACCTTGGCCATCACGAAGATCATCGAGCAGGAGTCGCTCGGGCTCAGCGTCTTCGGTTCCGCCGATGGCGCGACGTGGGGCGCGAAATCCATCGCTGAAGTACCGCAAAAGTTTTATTGCGGAGAAACTCCGCTCCTGCTGGACCTCACCACGCACGCCGACGTAAAACACGTGCGCGCCCACTGGGAAGTCGCCCGCTGGGGCCGCGGCACCGAAACTCCCATGTTCGAGTTCGGCGTGACGCTCAAAGAAATTCCCGCCAACATCCTGAAAGAAGCCACTGCAGAAGCCAGAGCTCTGGCGTAATCCGAAATTCCACTACAGACCGGGTGCCCCATTTCTCGCGTACTTTGCGAGAAGTGGGAGTTCCGACCAACCTCGATCCGCTAATATTGATCTCTGAATCCCAGAACGAAAGACAAGAGACAAAAGACATAAAAGATGAAAAATGAGGCCCCAGTAATCGTGCGCCCCGCGCGCAACGTCCGCGGCAGCGTGCAACTCCCCGGAGACAAGTCCATCTCCCACCGCTACGCCATGCTGGCGGGCATCGCCGAAGGCCCATCGCGCCTGGAGAATTATTCCACCGGCGCCGACTGCGCCAGCACGCTCCGCTGCATGCGCTCTCTCGGCGTGAATTGGGAGCAAAAAGAAGGCAACATCATCGAAGTGCAAGGCCGCGGCCTGGCGCTGGCCGCACCCGCTACCGCGCTCGACTGCGGCAACTCCGGTTCCACCATGCGCATGTTGAGTGGCATTGTTGCCGGCCAGAAATTCTCGAGCGAAATGATCGGCGATGAGTCACTCTCCCGCCGTCCCATGGAGCGCGTCATCACCCCACTTTCCGCCATGGGCGCCGAGATCGCGTCGCAGGCAGGAAAGCCTCCGCTGCGCATCACCGGCGCGGCCCTGAAAGCCATCGACTATGCCATGCCCGTGGCCAGTGCGCAGGTGAAATCGTGTCTCCTGTTTGCCGGATTATTCGCCGACGGCGAGACCCGCATCGAAGAGCCGCTGCGCACCCGCGACCACGGCGAAGTCGCGCTCCGCGCCTTTGGCGCCAAGCTGGATCGTAAGAGTGTCGGCGGGGGAAATGAAATACGCATTCGCGGCGGGCAGCGCCTGCGCGGCATGGAAGCCAGAGTTCCCGGCGATTTGTCGAGCGCTGCATTTTTCCTGTGCGCCGCGGCTTTATTTCCCGGCTCGCAACTTACCGTCCCCGGCCTACTCATGAATCCCACGCGTGCCCGCCTGCTCGACATCCTGATGCAAATCGGCCTGCGCATCTCGGTCACGCAACTTGATGAGATTCATGGTGAACTAGTCGGATCGCTGCAGGTCGAAGGTGCCGGGCTCAAGGGAGCCACCGTCGCCGGCGCCGACTCAGCCGCGCTGATCGATGAAATTCCCGTGCTGGCCGCGATCGCTCCCTACACCGAGCAGGGAATTGAAGTGCGCGACGCGAAAGAGCTGCGCGTAAAGGAGTCAGACCGCATCGCCGCCGTGGCCGCCAACCTGCGGCTCATGGGCGCGCAAGTCGAAGAACGCGAAGACGGCCTCAAGATTCCCGGAGGCCAGCCCCTCCACGGCGCCGAACTCGACTCCTTCGGCGACCACCGCATCGCCATGGCCTTCGCCGTCGCCGCCCTGCGTGCCCAAGGCGAAACCCTGATCCGTGGCGCAGAATCCGCCGCCATCTCCTATCCCGCCTTCTTTCAAACTCTGGAAGAAGTAACCGAACGCTAAGCGCTAGCGACGACAGAGACAAGGTCTATGTGGAGACAGCC
>Ga0070761_10001310_pt1 | contig 15669 bp, 13 predicted proteins | sample HubBroMetageREF1_FD_66724 | JGI IMG/M metagenome (GOLD analysis project Ga0070761, IMG submission 66724) | Reference soil microbial communities from the Hubbard Brook experimental Forest, New Hampshire, USA - Hubbard Brook CCASE Soil... | ecosystem: Environmental > Terrestrial > Soil >... | reverse complement strand
AGCGCGACGAAGACGACTCCGATCGCCGGGGTGAGGAGGCCGACGACGGGTGGGAGGCCGAGCGCGCCGTCGGTCTTGCCTAGGAAGTACGTTGCCGGGAAGTAGTTGATGAAGGCGAACGGGCAGACGAAGGTCAGCAGGATGCGGACGGCGCGCGAGTAGATCCCCAGCGGGTAGCGGGTGAACTCTTGCTCCAACTGTGCGACGATCCAGCGCAGCGCGTCGACGCGCACGAACCAGATCGCCGTCGTCGAGATCGCCAGGTTCATCGCCAGATCGATCAGCGCGCCGCCGATCGCGATCAGCGGGACGAACAGCACGAAGACGAGGTCGATCCGCACGCCGCTGTAGATGCAGGCCGCGACGAAGGTCGCTAACGCCAGGATCAGCTCGTCGGGGAACACCTGGCCGGGGGTCGCGATCGTCTGGAAGAGCGTGTCGAGCGGGCGCACCAGCAGCCGGTCGAACTCGCCGTCGCGGACGTGATCGGGGACGTCGCTGACGCTCGAAAAGAACGTGTTGTGCAGGGCGTGAGCCACCATCCACAGCGCGTAGAGGAACGCCATCTGGCGGAAGTCCCAACCATTCATCGACGGGAAGCGGGCCAGCATGATCCACAGCGCGGCCAACGCCGAGCCGTGGTAGACGAACGTGAAGCCGAACCAGACCAGGAAGTTCGCCCGGTACTCCAGCGTGGTCAGGATGTTGATGCGCCAGTACTCGCGGTAGACCCGCAGCATCCGTCCGATGCGGCTCGGCGTCATCCGCCCTGCACCACGATCCGGCGCGCGCCGGCACGCCACAGCAGCGCCGCCACCCCGCCCAGCAGCAGCGCCCACGCCAACTGCACGCCGAGCGCCGCCAACCAGCCTGAGGGGGGGATCACGCCGACGTAGATCAGCAGCGGCGTCGAGAACATCGCCGCGAACGGCAGCACGAAGACGATCTTCTGCAACACCACCGGGAAGAGGACCAGCGGGATGATCTCCCCGCCCAGCAAGTCGGTCATCCAGGTCACGATCAACTGGACACCGCTGACCTCGAGCGTCCAGAACGCCGAGCAGTTCAGGATGAAGTTGATCCAGAAACCGACCAGGTAGCCCAGGATGAAGCTGACCGCGAAGACCGCCAGCGTCGCCGCGCTCGGGACGTCGACGTGCACGAACAGCAGCGCGAGCACGAGCGACGGCACGATCAGCGCTGCATGGAAGAGCACCTCGCCCGTACCGTCGGCGAAGAACCCCAGCGGGACGCTGATCGGCTTGAGGAAATCGGTCGCGATCGTGCCATCGTGCAGCCGGTCGTGCAAGGCTCGCGTCTGGTCGATGTCCATGACCAGGCCCATCAGCAGCGCGACCGCCGAATAGGTGATGATCGCGTGCAGCGGCAGCTGCGCGGGCGAGACGTTGTGCGCGTAGAGCGCCGACCAGACCATCTTCAACAAGTACAGCCGCACCAACACCGACGCGATGCTGCCGAACACGTCGAAGCGGTAGGTCGCCTCGCGTGCCATCGCGCGGGCCGCCAGGGCGAGATACGGCGCGAGCCGGAAGCGTCGCCGGGGCAGGGTGCCGGTCACGGCGGCGTCCCCGCCGTACCGTCCGCGTAGCCTTCGACGTAGATGCGGCGGACGATGCCGTCGATGTCAGGCTCGATGATCTGCAGATCGCTGATCTCGAAAGCGCTCATGACCCGGCGGATCAGCGCCTCGGCCGAGGTCTGCCGGCGCTCGAAGCGCAAGCGTACGACGAGCCCCTCGCGGCTTTCGACCGTCGCGCCGGCGACTTCGATCGTGTCGTACGGACGAGCCAGCGTGACGACCAGCGTGCGATGCGTGCCGTACTCGGAGCGCAACCGTTCCAGCGGGCCGTCGTAGATGACGGCGCCTTTGTCGATCAGGATCACCCGCCGCGCCAGCCGCTCGACGTCGGCCAAGTCGTGGGTCGTCAGGATGACCGTCGTCCCGCGCTCGCGATTGATCTCGGCGACGAACGTGCGGATCGCCTCCTTCGCGATGACGTCGAGGCCGATCGTCGGCTCGTCGAGGTAGACGATTCGCGGATCGTGCAGCATCGCGGCGGCGAAGTCGCCGCGCATCCGCTCGCCGAGCGACAGCTGGCGCACCGGGGTGTCGAGGAAGCGCTCGAGGTCGAGCAGCTCCGCGAACGCCTTCATGTTGGTACGGTAGCGGTCGGCGGGGATGTCGTAGATCGCGCGCAGCAGCGCGAACGACTCGCGTAGCGGCAGGTCCCAGTAGAGCTGGCTGCGCTGGCCGAAAACGACGCCGATGTTCTGGGCGTTGTCCTGCCGCCGCGCCGAGGGGACCAGCCCGGCGACGCGCAGCAACCCCGAGGTCGGGACCAGGATCCCGGTCAGCATCTTGATCGTCGTCGATTTGCCGGCGCCGTTGGGACCAAGGTAGCCGACCAGCTCACCGGGCTCCAGCGTGAAGGTGACCGCGTCGACGGCGACCGTCTCCTCGAACTCGCGGGAGAAGAGCGCCTTGACGGCGCCGCCCAGCCCGGGCTCTCGAACGACCGAGCGAAAGACCTTCCGCAGGTCGACGGCTTCGATGATCGCCATGCGCGCTCGGCCTTTCCATGACCCGCTCGCCGAAGCATTGTAGGAGGGAGATTAATAGGAGGGAGGACGGAAGGTGCCACCCCCGGCGGGGGGGAAGCCGCCGACACCGACCTGGGGTCGGATGCGCAGATCTCGTCCTTAGGGACGGGGTCGCGTCGTATGCGAAAGGGGGTGACATACCATGGCTGCTAAGAAAAAGTCTGCGAAGAAGAAGCCCGCCTCGAAGAAAAAGAAGAAGTAACGCTTCTTCAGATCATTCGATACCAAGTCTTTACGTAATCATTCGAGAGAAAGCGCGGCCGGCAACGACCGCGCTTTCTTCGTCTCAGGCCTCAGGCGCGCTGACCGCCAGCGCGGCGAGCCGTTCGAGATTGGCGGACATCCCGCCGGCGATCCGGACGGCGGCTCGTCCCAGCAGTGGCCCCGCCAGCGGGCCGCTCGTCGCGACCGTCTGGCCGATCTCGGTCGTGCCCTCGCGCTCGCACAGCTCCCAACGCAACCGCAGGGCCGCGAGGGGGCCGATGGTGAGCAGCAGCGTCAGCCGCCGTGGCGGCTCGACCTCTTCGATCCGCAGCGCCGTCTGCGGCGCACCCGTCGGCTTGGTGGTGACGACGGTGCCGGGCTCGAGCTCCCCTTCGACCAGCATCCACTCGACGCCCGGATTCCAACGCGCCCAGCGCCGGCCGTCGAGCAGCACCGCCCAGACCCGCGCGGCCGAGACCTCGGCCCGCACGACCGCCGTTTGCTCCCAGCTCAACGCAACGTCCGTTCCCACCAAGCGAGCATCTTCGCGTCGACGTAGCGCGCTTGGGGAATCGCGCTTGGCCCGTGCCGCATCCCCGGCACGACGAAATAGTCGACTTGTTTCCCGGCCCGCACGAACGCGTCGACCAGCGCGAGCGAGTTCATCAGGTGGACGTTGTCGTCGGAGCTGCCCTGGATCACGAGCAGGTCGGCGGTGAGGCGGCCGGCCGCCGGCAAGACCGCCGCCCGCTCGTAGGCCGCGGGATCGGCCTTGGGCAGGCCCAGGTAGCGCTCGGTGTAGGCCGAGTCGTAGTAGTGCCAGTCGACCAGCGGTGCGCCGGCGATCCCGCTCCGAAAGAGCGCCGGCGCGCGGGTCAGCGTGTAGGCGGTCAGGTAGCCGCCGTAACTCCAGCCGAACAAGCCCAGCCGCGCGCCGTCGACGTACGGTTGACGGCGCAGCCAGGCAGCCGCGGCCAGCGGACCTTCGATCGCGATCGTCCCCATGCGGTGCGAGAAGAGCGCGGCGTTCGCGCTGCGGTCGTTGCGCGAAGCGGGTCCGTCGACGGTGAAGACGATGAAGCCGTGCTCGGCCAGCAACTGGTCGAACAGACCCGGCCAGCGGTCGTCGGAGGGGACGCCCCACCCGAGCGGGAGCGGACCGCCGTAGACGTTGACGATCACCGGGTAGCGGCGCACCGGATCGAAGCCGGGCGGCAGGATCAACCACGCGTCGAGCGGCCCACGCCGCGAGGGGATCTGCACGAGGCGTGTCGCTCCCAGCGCGAAGCGCGCCAGCGAACGGCTGGCGAAGATCGTGCGGCGCGCCCCCGCGACGCTGCGGCGCAGCACGACCGGCGCGCGGTCGAGCGCCGACCAAGTATCGATGAAGACGGCCCCGCGCTCGGGCATCGCGATCGCATGCGAACCGCGCTCGGGTGTCAGGTCGACCGGCGCCGCCGCGCCCCACAGCGCCAAGCGCAGCAGTGCGTGCTCGCGCCGCGTCGGCGCGAGCGCATCGACGAAGACCGCTCCGTGCGCTTCGTCGACCTGTTCGATCGCGGCGACCGGGATCGTCCCGCTGAGCCGGCGCGCCGCGCCGGTCCGCGCGTCGACGACGTACGCAGCCTGAACGCCCTCGCGGCGCGAGAGCCAGACGAAGCGGCGCCCGTCGCGCAGGAAGCGCGGCGGCGGCGCGACCTCGAGGAAGTGCGGATCGGCTTCGCGCAGCAGCGTACGCGCCCGTGCGCCGTCGCGCGGAAACGCGACCAGCCGCAGATGCTGCTGCGCGCGGTCGAGGATCTCGTCGACGACCGCGCGGCCGTCAGGCGTCCACACGAACGAGACCAGATACTCGTCGTGCGGCGCGCCGTCGTACAACGTGCGCACCGTCCCGCCGCGCAGGTCGACGACGCGCAGCGAGACCCGCGGGTTCTTCTCGCCGGCCAGCGGATAGCGCTGCTGCTCGACCGTGTTGTCCGGTACGACCAGGTACTGCTGAATCGGGAACGCGGTGACCGGCGATTCGTCGAAGCGCAGGAACGCGATCGCGTCGCCGGTCGGCGACCAGACGTAGGCGTGCGCGACGTCCAGCTCTTCGCTGGAGAGCCAATCGGGATCGCCGTTGAGGACGCGCGCCGAGCCGCCGGTCGTCAACCGGGTGACGCGCCGCGTTGCGACCTGCACGACCGCGAGGTCGCCGGCGTGGACGTACGCGATGCGCGTGCCGTCGGGCGACCACTGTGGGTCGTCGGCGCCGCGGGCCAACCGGCGCGCATGCCGGCCGTCGGCGTCGGCGACCTCGAGCGCGTCGCCGTCGACGTAGGCGATGCGGCGTGCGTCGGGCGACCACACGATCTGCGCGATCGCGCGCGAGCGGGTCCCACGCTGCGAGGCACGGGCGGCGAACAACCGGCGGTCGGTGCCGTCGCGCTGGTCGTGGACCCACAGGGTCGGCGGGTCGGGCGGGCGTGCCGCCGGAAGGGTGTAGGCATAGCGCGAACCGTCAGGCGCCCAGCTGAAGCCGGTCGGCGGCCGACCGATGACCGGGTTCGGCGCGACGATCTGGTCGATCGTGAGCTGCTCGCCGGTCTGGGCCGCGAGCGGAGCGAGGGCCAGCAAAGGCGCGACCAGCAGGGCAGCGACGAACCGAACGAGCAACGGACGACCCCCGATGGATGAACACGAGCAGAACCCGATCGTCGCGATGGCGCAGAAGATTCGTGCGCGCCGCGAGCTCGGGGCGGCGATCGATTCGGCGACCGGCCAGGTGCCCCCCGGTCCGGCCGGCGAGGCCGCCGGCGACGCCGCGGCTCGCTTCGCCGCGCTCTCGGACGTCGTCGCGATCGGCGCCAAGCGGCTCAACTCGATTCTGGGCCGGCGCAGCGGCGTGACGGTCGTGCGGCTGGAGAATCCACCGCGGCTGCGGCTGCGCTTCCGGGAGCTGCGGATCGCGCTCGACCTCGACCCGCGGCGGCAACTGGTCGTCGTCAGCGGCGCCGGCTTGGACGGCGAGTACCAGTTCATCGAGAGCGCGACGCCGGCGCTGATGAACCTCTCGCGGCTCTCGACCGAGGCCGGTTACCGCGATGCGCTGACCGGCTCGGAATTGCTCAAGACGATCTCCGCCGAGGCCGAGCTGCCGCGGCCGGCGCACCTCGACGAGCCGGGGCCGATGCGCTTCTAGTCGCGACCTTCTCGGCCAGCGCCCGCGCGACCAGCGAGCGCGACGGGCACATCGTCACCGGACAACTGCCGCAGTGCGGGATCGGTGCCTTGCAGATCGTACGGCCGTGCAGGATCAGCCAGTGGTGGGCGAAGCGCCACTGCGCGCGCGGGACGAGCGCCGTCACGTCCTCCTCGACGCCGCGCGGTGTCGTCGCCAGCGTCAAACCCAGCCGGTGCGAGACCCGGAAAACGTGCGTGTCGACGGCGAAGGCCGCCTCACCGAACGCGACCGACATCACGACGCTGGCGGTCTTGCGGCCGACGCCCGGCAGCGCTTCGAGTTCCTCGCGGTCGTCGGGGACCTGGCCGCCGTGCTCGTCGACCAGCGCTCGCGAGGCGGCGATGATGTTCTTCGTCTTCATGCGGAAGAAGCCGCACGACTTGATGATGCGCTCGACGTCCGCGGCCGGCGCGCGCGCTAGCGCCGCCGCGTCGGGATACTTCGCGAACAGGGTCGGCGTGGTCAGGTTGACGCGCGCGTCGGTGCACTGGGCGCTCAGGATCACCGCGATCAGCAACTCGAAGGGGTCGCCGTACTCGAGCGCGGTGACCGCGTGCGGGTAGGTCCGCTCGAGGATGGCCAACTCCCCGAGCGCGACGGCGCGCGACACCTTGCGTTTCGGAAAGGGGATCGTCACGGCCGACCCTTCACGCGTTGCGAGCGTCGGAGGCCGCGACCAGCAGCCGCGCGAGCCGTTCGAAGAGGGCGCGCTCGGCGTCCCCGAAGCGATCGACGAGCGGGCTGTCCACATCGAGCACGCCGATCAGGTCGGCGCCGTCGAGCAGCGGAACGACGATCTCCGACCGTGAGGCCGGATCGCAGGCGATGTGCCCTGGAAACGCGTGGACGTCCGGCACGACGACGGTGCGCCGCTCCGCCGCGGCCGTCCCGCAGACGCCGCGGCCGAAGGCGATCCGCGTGCTCGCGGGCTTGCCCTGGAACGGCCCCAGCACCAACTCGTCGCCGCGGCGGAGATAGACGCCGACCCAATTGAGGTCGGGCAACGACATCGCCGCCAGCGCCGCGAGGTTCGCGGCGTTCGCGATCAGGTCGCGCTCGCCGTCGACGAGCCCCTCCGCTTGCGCGAGCAGCATCGCGACGCCATCGGAGTCCGTCACGCGTCACGCAGCGCGCGGAGCGCGAGCGCGCTCGGGCTCCCGGGCCGCGCGGTATAGGTCAGCAACACCGCATCGGGTGCCTCGGGGAGCGTGAACGACGCGTGGTCGAAGACGAGGCGGCCGGCGACCGGGTGATCGACCAGCTTCTCACCTTCGGTTTGGTGCCAGACCCGGTGCTCGTCCCATCGCGCGCGGAACCCCGAGCTGCGCTCGCGCAGGAGCGCGATCAGGGCGGCGAAGGACGGCTCGCCGGCGTGCCGGCCGGCGCTCAGGCGAAACTGTTCGACGACGCGGCGCGCCAGCTGTTCCCATTCGGGGAAGAGCCGGCGCCGGCTCGGATCGAGGAAGAGCTGGTACACGACGTTGCGCTCCAGCTCGCTCGCGCCGGCGAGGTCGCCGAAGACCAGCGCGTAGGCGCGGTTCCAGAGCAGCACGTCCCAGCGCGGACCGTATACGACCGCCGGCACGTAGCGCAGCTCGTCGAGCAGGTCTTGCAGCGAGGCCGGCAGCGCGAGCGCGCGTGGGTCGGGACGCTGCGGCGTCACACCGGCCAGCGCGAAGAGATACTCACGCTCTGGTGCGTCCAAGCGCAGCGCGTCGGCGATGCTGCCGAGCACGTTCGGCGAGACGTTGATTGGGCGGCCCTGCTCGAGGCGCGCGTACCAGGTCTCGCTCACGCTCGCCAACACCGCGACCTCCTCGCGACGCAACCCCGGTACGCGGCGGCGACGCCCGTCCGCCATGCCGACGTCGCCCGGTGAAAGGCGCGCGCGCCGGCCGGTCAGGAAGACCGCCAACTCGCGCCGCGCGTCCGCGGGCGGTGGGGCGAAGGAGGCACTGGCAGTACCAGGATCGCTGCGGTACGGCACGGGGCTGGCCATGCACCTATCCTTACACGCATGGAACAGACTCTCCACCTCCAGCGGCGCATCGCGGTCGTCGGCGCGACCTCAGGCATCGGTCGTGCGGCCGCCGAGCTGTTGCGCGCGCGCGGCCACGCGGTCTTGGCGATCGGCCGCGATCCGGCCAAGCTCGACGCGCTCGCTCGCGCCGCCGACAGCGCTGCGGCCGCCGGCAGCCTCGTCGTCGGCCGCGCCGACGGCGCAGACGGCGACGCGGTGCGCGCCCTCCTTCACACGCACGCGCCGATCGACGACCTGGTCATCGCGGCGTCGGGCGGCAAGGGTGCCGGGCCCTTCGCCGGCCTCGCACTCGATGAACTGCGCGCCGGCTTCGAGCAGAAGTTCTGGGTCCATCTCACGACGCTGCAAGCGGCGCTGGATGGGTTGGCGCCCGACGCCTCGATCACGCTGATCACCGCGATCTCCGCGCGGACGGCCGCCCCTGGGACGTCGGGACTCGCCGCGATCAACGGCGCCCTCGAGACGATGGTCCCGATTCTCGCGCGCGAGCTCGCACCGCGCCGCGTGAACGCGATCTCGCCCGGCATCATCGACACGCCCTGGTGGGCCGGCGTCCCCGAGCCCGCGCGCGGCGAGATCTTTGCAGCGTACGCGGCGAGCACGCCGCTGGGCCGCGTCGGCGAGGCGCACGAGGTCGCGCACGCCATCGCCTTCGTCGTCGAGAACCGGTACGTGACCGGCAGCGTGCTCGAGGTCGCCGGCGGCTACCAGATGGTGTAAGAACGCCTACTTGTTGTCGAAGACGCCCAGGACCGTCGTGTTGGCGATGCAGGCCGAGGCGCCGGTCGGCGCTGTGCCGGTGCAGTCGACGGCGAACAGCGAGACGCCGGGGAAGGTCGAGTACGGGATCACGCCGCTCGCGTCGGGTTGACTGCCGCTCGCCCCACCTTGGATCACGCTCGTCGACGCGAGGGTGTAGGTCGGCGAGAAGGTCGCGCCGGCGGCCGGATTCGCTCCGCCGGGCGAGGCGCCGACCGAGTAGGTCACCGGCGTCCCGGTCACGTCGCCGACGGGGACGACCGGCTGCACCTGCGCGGTGTTCGAGAAGGTCGCCGCGGCGATCACGACGCTCGAGGGCGTCAGCCCGGCCGCGCCGCCCCACACCACCGTGCTCGTCCCGGCCGCGTTCGCCGCGGGCGAGGCGTGGTGCAAGCGCACCGCGCCGGTGTTGGTGCAATTCTCGTCGTTGAAGACCAGGCACGTGTGCGTCCCGCCGGTTCCGGCGACGACGATCGTATAGTTCATCCCGCCGTTGAGCGTCGGGATGCTGCAGACCGGGATGATCGTCGTGCTGGTCCCGTCCTGGTCGACCTCGAAGTCGTACGCGCCGACCGAGAACGACGCGAAGCTGGTGATCGCGCCGTAGCCGAAACTGGTGCCCGCCGGCGAGGTCGGTCGCGTACCGCTGCTAGGCCAGAAGCGATAGTCGAAGCTGGCGATGTCGGGTGCGCCGTTCAGGAAGCGCACCTGTGCGTCTTGCGCGGAGATGCCCGTGCCGATGACGCTGGAACCGTTGCCACCGCACGCCGCCAACGCAAGCATGGCGGGTAGGGCGAACAATACGGCGAGACGGAGTCGTTGCATGCGCTGGTACCTACCCGCGCGGATTCCCGGCGCAAACGCAGCGCGGATGAGAAACAGATTGGTGCGCGGCTCCGCGCTAGCGAAGACGAACGGAGGCAGCGTCGCGCGCGACGATGCCGTCGCGCACCAGCGCGTCGACGACGGCTGGGATCTCCGGCAGGCGATCGGGCGGCACGCAGGCTGCGAGGTCGTGTTGCAGCGCGGCGAGCGCGAGCGTCTGGCCGCTCGCGACGTCGCGCAAGCGGTCGATGATTCGCCCGCGCAGGAAGCGCGTCGTGCGCTCGAACGGCAGCGCGTTTTGCGGCGCACGCGGCGGCGCGTGCCGGCGCGCCTGCTCGGCCAGCACCGCCGGGTCGATCGGAGCCGCCGCGCAGTCTTCACGGAGCGGGCAGACCAGACACTTCGCCGCGCGCGCGGTGCACAGCGTCGCACCGAGGTCCATCAGCGCCGAGTTCCAGTCGTGCGCTTCCCCGGGCGGGACGCTCGCGCGCGCCAACGCGTCGAGGCTGCGCGCGTCGGCCAGTGGCGGATGCTCGAGGCCGTACGCGACGCGGTGGACGACCCGCCGCAGGTTGACGTCGATCGCAGCCTCGTCGTGCTCGAAGGCGAACGCGCGCACGGCGGCCGCGGTGTACGCGCCGATCCCCGGCAGCGCGCGCAACGCGACGACGTCATCGGGCAGCGCTCCGCCGTACCGCTCGACGACCGTGCGCGCGAGCGCGTGCAGGCGGACCGCCCGGCTGTTGTAACCCAGGCCGCGCCAGGCGCGCACGACGTCGCCGAGTTCGGCCGCGGCCAGCGCGGTGAAGGTCGGAAAGCGTGCGACGAACGCCTCGTAGAGCGGGATGACGCGCTCGACCTGCGTCTGCTGCAGCATCAGCTCGCTGACCACGATGCGGTACGCGTCGCGCGTCTGCCGCCAGGGCAGATGCGTGCGGCCGTGCCGTGCGTACCATGCCAGCAGCGCGGCGGAGGGGAACGGGGCGCTCAGCGGGCGGCCTCGCCGATGCGTCGGATCCCTTCCTCGATCGCCGAGCGCGGCACGGGCGTGATCGCGAGCCGGAAGTTGTGGTCGCCGCCCGACTGCGCGTAGAACGCCTCGCCGAACAGGAACGACACGCCCAGCCGCTCGGCACTGGCCAGCAGGACGCGCGCGCGGATCTCGCGCGGCGCCGTCGCCCACAGGTAGTACCCGTCGCCCTCGCGGCTCGCACGCAGCCCGGGCGGCCAGTGCCGGTCGATGGCCGCATACGCGAGCGCGCGGCGTTCGACCAGCTCCTCGCGCAACGCCACGACGTGCGGATCGTAGGCCGCCTCGAGGTAATCGCGCACGCCGGCCTGGATGTACATCGAGGAGGCCATGTCGTAGGACTGCTTGCGCAGCAGCAACCGCTCGTAGATGGTGCGCGGCGCGACGATCCAACCCAAACGCAGCGAGGGCGCGATCGTCTTCGAGAACGACGAGAGGTAGATGACCGATTCCGCGTCGCGCGCGCGCAACGGCGCCTGCCGCGGCGCGACCAGCTCGCCGTACGGGTCGTCCTCGACCAGCGGGACGCCGTAGCGCTTGGAGAGCGTCACCAGCCGGTCGCGCCGGTCGGCGTTCATCGTCACGCCGGTCGGGTTGTGGATCGCCGGCATCGTGTAGACGAAACGCGGCCGGCGGGTGCGCAGGATCGCCTCGACGTGGTCGACGCGCATCCCGTCCTCGTCGACCGGGACCGAGATCGCGCGCAACCCGGCGATCTGAAAGATCTGCAGCGCACCGGGATAGGTCGGCGCTTCGACCACGATCTCGTCGCCGGGTTCGGCCAGCGACTGCGCGACCAGGGTGATGCCCTGCGTCGAACCGGTCAGCATCAGCACGTCGCGCGGGTCGACGGCGCAACCGCGCGCGCGCATCCGCAGCGCGATCGCTTCGCGCAGCGGTCCGTAACCCTCGGAGTCACCGTAGGTCAAGACGAAGTTGACGTCACCGCCGACCCGCGCGAACGAGCGTGCCAAGTCGGCCAGCGGCGAGGGCTCGGGCGGGGGGACGCCCTGCACGAAGGCGATCAAGTCGCCGTGCTCGATCGCGGCGAGCTCGCCCAGCACGGCCGGAAATTGACCGACCCGCCAGGGCGGCAGCGTCACCCACCAGGGGACGGTCGACGAGCGGTCGGGCTGCTGCCCACCGCGCAGCGTCGAGGCGACTCGCGAGCCGGAGCCGACCCGCTGCTCGATCAGCCCGTCGGCGGCCAGATCCCGGTAGGCGTGGACGATGGTCGAGCGATTGACGTCCAGCCGCTCGGCGAGCGCGCGCTCGGGCGGCAGCCGCGTCCCCTCGGGGAGGGCGCCGGCCAGGATCTGCTCGCGCAAGCGCTCGTAGATCTGGCGGTAGATCGGAACGATGCTGCCGCGGTCGAGATCGAGCGAGAATTCGGACCAGCCCGTCCGCATGGCCGGTCCATTCGCCATGTGGCTCCCTCCAATCCCGCCATCTCTCCCCAAAAGGACCCCAATTGGATGGGAAAGAGGTAGGATTGGCGGACCGAGAGCCCCGAGCCGCACGTTACAATGAAGCCAACGCACGAGCCCCGGAGCCCGTTATGATCGACCTGCCCGTCCCTCCCGCGACCAACGGCCTGGCTGCCAAGCCAGCGCCGGAGCCGGACCCTGCGGAGACCCGCGAGTGGCTCGATGCCCTCGACGGGGTCATCGACGAGGAGGGCGGCGGCCGGGCCAGCGAGCTGGTCCAAGCGCTGGTCGAGCACGCGGCGATCCGGGGCGTCCGCACGCCGGCGGCGCAGACGACGCCCTACGTCAATACGATCCCGGTCGAGCAGCAGCCGCACTACCCGGGCGACCTCACCACCGAGGAGCGGCTGCGCCACTACACCCGCTGGAACGCGCTGGCGATGGTCGTGCGCGCGAACAAAGACGGCGGCGACCTGGGCGGCCACCTGGCCTCGTTCTCGTCGGCCGCGACGTTGGTCGACGTCGGCTTCAATCATTTCTGGCGCGGCCCGCAACATGCCAGCGGCGGCGACCTGGTCTACTTCCAAGGCCACTCCTCGCCGGGTGTCTACGCGCGCTCGTTCCTCGAAGGCCGGCTGAGCGAAGAGCAACTCGAGAACTTCCGGCGCGAGGTCGACGGCAAAGGGTTGCCGTCGTATCCGCATCCGTGGCTGATGCCGGACTACTGGCAGTTCGCGACGGTCTCGATGGGCCTGGGACCGCTGCAGGCGGTCTACCAGGCGCGCTACATGCGCTACCTCGAGCACCGCGGCTTGATCGCGCCGAGTGACCGCAAGGTCTGGGCGTTCATCGGCGACGGTGAGATCGACGAACCCGAGACGCTGGCCGGACTCTCGCTCGCGACGCGCGAGGGGCTCGACAACCTGATCTTCGTCGTCAATGCGAACCTGCAGCGGCTCGACGGTCCGGTGCGCGGCAACGGCAAGGTGATCCAGGAGCTCGAGGGCCTCTTCCGCGGCGCCGGTTGGAACGTGCTCAAGGTCATCTGGGGCTCGCGCTGGGATCCGCTGCTCGCCGCCGACGACAACGGTGCGCTGGTGCGGCTGATGGGCGAAACGCTCGACGGCGACTATCAGACCTTCAAGTCGCGCGACGGCGCGTACGTGCGCGAGCACTTCTTCGGCCGGTATCCGGAGACGCGGGCGCTGGTCGAGCGCTACACCGACGATGAAGTCTGGGCGCTCAACCGCGGCGGGCACGATCCGCTCAAGGTCTACGCGGCGTACCACGCGGCGGCCGAGCACACCGGCTCGCCGACCGTCGTCATCGCCAAGACGATCAAGGGCTACGGGATGGGCTCGGCGGGCGAGGGGATGAACATCGCCCACCAGCAGAAGAAACTGATGGTCGAGCAGCTGCGCGCGTTCCGCGATCGCTTCTCGATCCCGATCTCCGACGCCGACCTGGATAAGGTCCCGTTCATCACGCCGCCGCCCGATTCGCGCGAGGCCGAGTACCTGCGCGAGCGGGTGGCCAAGCTCGGCCAGGTCCCGACCCGCCGGCGCAACGTCGAGGCGCCGCTGGCCGTTCCCGAGCGCGCCGCGTTCGCAGCGCTCGACGAAGCCAGCGGCGAGCGCGAGTTCTCGACCACGACGGCGTTCGTGCGCACGCTCTCGACGCTGCTGCGCGACAAGACCGTCGGCCCGCGGCTGGTGCCGATCGTCGCCGACGAGTCGCGCACCTTCGGCATGGAGGGGATGTTCCGGCAGCTCGGGATCTACTCGCGTCTGGGCCAGCTCTACCGCCCGCAAGACGCCGACCAGTTGATGTGGTACCGCGAGGACAAGGCCGGGCAGATCCTCCAGGAAGGGATCACCGAGGCCGGCTCGATGTGCTCCTGGATCGCCGCCGGGACGTCGTACTCGACGCACGGCGTGCAGACGCTGCCCTTCTTCATCTTCTACTCGATGTTCGGCTTCCAGCGGATCGGCGATTTCGCGTGGGCCGGCGGCGACATGCGCACGCGCGGCTTCCTGCTCGGCGGGACGTCGGGCCGCACGACGCTCAACGGCGAAGGGTTGCAGCACGAGGACGGTCATTCGCACCTGCTCGCGGCCGCGATCCCCAACTGCATCCCTTACGACCCGACCTTCGCCTACGAGGTCGCGACGATCGTGCAGGACGGCGCGCGGCGGATGCTGACCGAGCAGGAAGACGTCTTCTACTACGTCACGCTGCTCAACGAGAACTACCCGCACCCGGCGGCGCCGGACGGCGTCGCCGATCAGATCCTGCGCGGGCTCTACCTCTTCCGCGACGGCGGGAAAGGCGAAAAAGGACAGCCGCGCGTGCAGCTGATGGGCTCGGGCTCGATCCTGCGCGAGGTGATCGCAGCGGCCGATCTCTTGCGCGACGACTTCGGAGTGCTGGCCGACGTGTGGAGTGCGACCAGCTTCACGCTGTTGCACCGCGACGGGGAGACGGCCTCGCGCTGGAACCTGTTGCACCCCAGCGAGACGCAGCGCCGGCCGTTCGTCGCGCAACAGCTCGACGGGCACGACGGGCCGATCGTCGCCTCGACCGACTACGTCAAGACGTTCGCCGAGCAGATCCGGCCGTTCGTCGAGAACCGCCGCTTCCACGCGCTCGGCACCGACGGCTTCGGCCGCAGCGACACGCGCAAGCAGTTGCGCTCGTTCTTCGAGATCGATCGCCGCTGGGTCGCGCTGGCCGCGCTGAGCGCGCTGGCCGACGAGGGGACGATCGAGCGCGCGCGCGTCGCCGAAGCGCTGGCGAAGTACGGTCTCGATCCCGCCAAGCCCGAGCCGACGACGGTTTAAGGATGGCGCAACTCGAGTTGAAGGTGCCGGATCTGGGCGACTTCCACGACATCCCGGTGATCGAGATCCTGGTGCAGCCGGGTGAGGCCGTCGCCAAAGACGCGGCACTGGTGACGCTGGAGTCCGACAAGGCGACGATGGAAGTTCCCGCGTCGAACGCCGGGACGATCCGCGAGGTCAAGGTCAAGGTCGGTCAGCGCGTCTCCACCGGGACCGTCATCGCGACCGTCGACTTGGCCGACGCGGCGCCGGCTGACGCGCCGCCGTCGACTCCGGCACCGGCGCCCGCCGCGCCGCCACCCACCGCCGCACCCGCGGTCGCCGCGGCACCGCCGGCGGCACCGGCACCGCCCGCGGCAACGGAAGCGCCGGCGACGACGGCCCCGCAGCGGCCCGCAGCCGCCGGTAACGGCGTCCCGGCGCCGAGCGTGACGATCGGTCCGGTTCACGCTTCGCCGGCGATCCGCCGCTTCGCGCGCGAGCTCGGCGTCGACTTGGGCCGCGTGCGCGGCAGCGGTCCGAACGGCCGCATCACGCGCGACGACGTGCAGAGTTTCGTGAAGGGGGCGCTCGCCGCGCCGCCGTCAACCGGTACGGGCGGGTTGGGTCTGAACTTGCCGCCGTGGCCGATCGTCGACTTCGCCAAGTTCGGCCCGATCGAGCGGGTCCCGCTGACCCGCATCCAGCGGCTCAGC
>Ga0070761_10001307_pt1 | contig 15673 bp, 9 predicted proteins | sample HubBroMetageREF1_FD_66724 | JGI IMG/M metagenome (GOLD analysis project Ga0070761, IMG submission 66724) | Reference soil microbial communities from the Hubbard Brook experimental Forest, New Hampshire, USA - Hubbard Brook CCASE Soil... | ecosystem: Environmental > Terrestrial > Soil > Temperate... | reverse complement strand
GAGGCGTTCGCTCGCGCGCACGACGAGTTGGCCAAAGCGCTGGCCGCGGTTCCGAGCTTTCCGCAGGCGATGTTCCTCGATGGGCGGGCGCTGGGGCACCTGAAGCAGGACGACGCGGCGAAAGCGGAGTTTGAGAGTTTTGTGAAGGTGGCGAAGACGGACGATCCGAACCGGCAGCGCGCGCTGCGATATATCAGCGACCCTGAGTTGCTGCGGGCCAGGATGGCGCCGGCATTCGCCGTGACAACGCTCGACGGACAGCACGTTTCGCTGGACGATTTGACCGGAAAGGTGGTGCTGCTCGACTTCTGGGCCACGTGGTGCGGGCCGTGCCGCGAGGCTTTGCCGCATCTGCGCGAGACCGCGAAAAAGTTCGAGGGGCAGCCGCTGGTGGTGCTAAGCGTGAGCCTGGACGCCGATGGGGGGAAGTGGAAAGAGTTCATCGGGAAAAACGGGATGACGTGGCTGAACTATCGCGACGGCGGGTTTACCGGGCCCGTGTCGAGGCTGTTTGAGGTGAATGCGATTCCGCACACGTTCACGATTGATGCCGACGGCGTTCTGCAGGACGAGCACATTGGCGACGCGGCTATAGAAGGCAAGCTGAAGAAGCTGCTTGCTCGCGCTCGCGAGCTGCAGGCGAGCCAGCAGACGCAGCCGGCGAACTAAGCGAGGGGCTAGGGTTCAGGTGTCGGGTGTCAGGGATGAGCCAGACGACATGCAGTGCCCGCAACGGGATGCTCGGCGCCATTAAAAGCAGATCCCTCGTCGGCTGAGAAGCGCCTCTGTCGGGATGACAAGCTATGCGTGAGGGGCGACGCTAAAGCGGAACGCCGAAGCGAGCCCGCCAAAAATCCAATGGGGCGGGCAGGTTTCGGCGAGGTGAAAGCGCGAGCCCTTCGTCTTCGCTCAGGACAGGTAAGCTTCCGGTCCACGAGCTCGGCGCCTCATTACTTCGTCAGCAGGCGGCCCGAACGCGATTTCGCCAATTCATGCCAGCGAGGAGCGCCACAACGCCGCCCAACAAGAGAAGAAAGCTGGAAGGCTCCGGCGCGGTTGTGCCGCCACCGCCATTGCCGCCACCGCCGCCATTGACCGCGGACACAGCATCAAGAATGATGTCGTTGGCGTTATAAGCAATCGTCCAGTCCCAGCCGTCCATCTGGAAGCCGCTTGTGGGCGCGTTGGCGAACCTGCCCGAGACCTGAAGCGCAAGCATGACGGTGAAGGTTTCCCCGTCCGCGGGCGTGAATCCATTGAGCAGATCAATATTGAGGAGAGCGCCCGGATCAAGCGTGATGTTCGAGCCCTCCGCGAAAAGCGTGCCATTGCCGGAGGCGCCGATCAACTCGTCGAACGTGGCACCCGACTCCTGTTCGTAAGACGCCGTAAACAGAGTTCCCGGAGCTCCGCCGTCTCCTGGCTGAACGATTCCTCCAACATTGACCAGCCCACTGAAAACGGCGCCAGTGCCCGAAAGAATGCCGCCTTGGAGTTGCACCGCCGGACTACCGACACCGATCGTTCCATCGACAATCGTGTGGCCGGCGCTCTGAACGTAACTGGTGGTGCCGGGATTGTTGAGCGTCGCGCCTTTATCGATCAGAAGCGAGCCAGCATTCGTGAACGACCCATTTTGTGTGATCGCTCCCTCAAGCGCCAGGGTCGAGCCAGCCGTAAGGTTGAAAGAATCCAAAGTGGCGTTGCTGACTGTGGTGCCATTCAGAGTCGTAAACTGGCCAGAGAGGAAACCGCCGGTCACCCCTACGCCGTTGAGCGTGAGTCCCGCACCAGTGCCAGTCAGCGTGTCAAAGGCACCGTTATTGATGTTCATCCCGATGAGCGTGGCGCCGTTTCCAGATATAGTTAGGGGAAAGCCGGTAAAATTGGTCAGCGAAGTTTGCCCGCCGCCGTTTAACGTGGTACCGCTGCCCAGCGACAAGTTGGCCCCAAGTAGCATCGTTCCCCGGAGTGCCAATGTAGAGCCGTCCGGGACTGTGAAAGAAGTTGCTCCGCTTCCCAGCTGAGAATTGGCGATTGTGGTTCCGTTCAGCGGCGTAAACAGCCCGTTGAGAACACCGCTGCTGGAACCAGCGCCGTCCAGCGAGACGCCGTTCAAGGTAATTCCGGCACCAAGGCCAGTTATGGTTCCGACGTTGTTAACGTTCAGGCTGGTCAGCGTGACTCCATTGCCAGTTATAGTGGCGAAGTTGTTCAGCGTACCCGTGCCGTTGCCGTCTAGCGTGACACCATTGCCCAGGGTCAGCGTGCCGCCGGTTGTCACCGTTCCCTGAAGCGCCAACGTCGAGCCGTCCGAGAGGTTGAAAGAACCTCCTGTGTTTCCCAACTGGGCGTTGTTGACAGCGGTTCCGTTGAGCGTCGTAAACTGGCCGTTCAGGACGCCGCCAGTGACCAATACCCCGTTGAGTGTGAGCCCTCCCGCACCAAAGCCAAGAAGCGTGCCGCCGGCGTTGTTGACATTCATCGCGACAAGAGTGGCTCCGTTTCCACTGACGGGCAGAGGGTTGTCAATGCTGCCATTGGTGACCAGAGTTGCCGTGCCACCGCCGTTTACCGTGGAACCGCTACCCAGCGTGACTCCCCCGGAGTTAAAGACCGTGCCCTGAAGTGACAATGTGGAGCCGGCCGCTAAGCTGAAGGGAATTCCGATTGTGGTGACTGTGGTTACCGCTCCCAGTTGAGCACCCTTGATCGTGCCGCCGTTCGAGCTGAAACTGCCTTCAAGGATGCCAAAGCTGGCCGTGCCTCCGTCCAAAGCGATCGTGCCGCGGATTCCCTCTATGATGTTCGTGTTGATGACATTGCCGGACAGTATCAGGGGATTGTTTGGGTCCGTAGCTTCAATGACTCCTTCGTTGCTGACGGCGACACTGATGTTGCCCGCGCCTTGGATCGTGCCGGCATTGCCGAGAGTGCCTGTTCCGTTAACGAAGCCCTCGCCCAGAGTAATCGTGTGCCCATTGAACGTGATGGTCTGCGTGGTGAGATTCATCGTGTTGAAGTTAGTTGCAGCGCCATTCAGCGTCAGCGTTCCCTCGTTCACATTGGTATTGCCGACGAGTGTGGCCGTCCCGTTTACGGTCAAGCTGGTAAACGTGGTGAGGGTAATAGAGCTCTGCATGCCGAGATTCAGATCGTTGACGGTGGCGCTCACGTCCAGCAGCGGGCTTCCGAAAGGGTCCGTGGACCCGCCAATCACAACGTTGCTGGTGCTGACAGGAACGCCGCCCGTCCAGTTACCTGGTGCGCTCCAATTCCCGTTGGGACCGCTCCAAGTGGACGTCTGCGCAAAGGCGCTCGGAGCACAAATCGCAAACAAAATGAGCGCGACAACAAGGGCTCTACTTCTCAAAATGGACTTTCCAATGGGTGTCTTCATGTCTTTCCCCGACGAACTGGAAATTTGTGGAGCAGCGACGCAAACCTGCCTGCCCGAGGCCCGCTGAACAATCCTTGTGTCGGTAACTGACCGAGAGGCTCCCTCGGGAGGGTGAACCATTTTCGAGTTTCCTGGGCCTGCAGGCCGTGTTTCAAGTCTCGTGAAACGGCGCGGGGAGATGCGCCGATATCCAGGGTGTAGTCGCAAATTCGGAGCATGACGTCAATGGGGGTGGGATAGGAAAAAGCTGGAATAAACCTATAGGTCCAAAGCATTCATAACATAAAGTTTATCTTGCCGAAGTGAATTAGATACCTCACAATATGGCGCTGTCCCCCTGCAGTTTGTATGCGCGCCCAGGCTATCGTCTATCGATTTGGTCCCTACGAACTCCGCACAGGGACGCGACACCTCTATAAGAATGGCACGAAGCTAAAGCTTCGACCGCAGGCCAGGCGCGTTCTCGAGGTGCTGCTCGAGCGACAAGGAGACGTGGCCACGCGCGAGGAACTGCGGCAGCTTCTTTGGTCGGCGGACACGTTCGTTGATTTTGAGCAGGGGCTGAATTCGGCGGTAAGGGAACTGCGAGCCGTCCTGAGTGATTCAGCCGATGCGCCCCGTTACATCGAGACGGTTCCAAAGACTGGCTACCGGATGATCGTGCCGGTTGAGCGCGTGCCGGCCGCCCCTTCGACTACGGAACAATCGAGCGAGTTACCGACAAGCTCAGATATTGCGTCCGTCCAGCCCTCCCCGACGCGCGCTTCAGCCTTGCCTCGAATCGGTGTCCCAAAACGGCGGTGGGTGTCGCCCGTGACGGCTGGGATAGCAGCGACCCTTCTGCTGGTGGTGGCTGGGTTTTGGGTATGGTCGCGGAAGCACGTTGTTGCGGGGCAGGCGGGTGGTCGCCTGATGATCGCGGTTTTGCCGTTCGACAATCTCACCGGTGATGCAAACCAGGAATATTTCAGCGACGGCTTGACGGAGGAGATGATCTCGCAGCTCGGACGCCTCGATCCCCAGCGCATGGGCGTAATCGCGCGAACTTCCGTTATGCATTACAAACAGAACCCCACGCCTCTTGATCAGGTTGGCCGCGAACTGGGCGTCGAGTATGTGATGGAAGGCAGCGTTCGCCGTGATGCCAATACCGTCCGCGTCTCGGCCCAATTAATCCATGTGAAGGACCAAACGCACTTGTGGTCGCGTCAATATGATCGCGAGCTAAGTGGTTTGCTCGCCGTGCAGCAGGAGATCGCACAGGAAATCGCCGACGAGATTCAACTCACGTTAGGCGATAAACGCACGAGCGGCGCCAACAGCGCGAGCCGCCCTGTTGTGAAAGCCCCGGCGTCCTACGAAGCGTACGATCTCTATTTGAAGGGTCGCTTCTTCTGGAACAAACGCACCGAGGCCGGTTTCCATCAAGCTGCCGATTATTTTCAGCAAGCCATCGACAAAGACCCCAACTACGCACGCGCGTACGCTGGCCTTGCCGACACCTTCGCGCTGCTGAGCACCTGGAACTACGTTCCCTCAAAGGATTTCATGCCCAGGGCGCGCGACGCGGCGCTCAAAGCATTGCAAATCGACGACACCCAGCCCGAAGCCCACGCGTCGCTCGCCCTCATCGCCGAACAGTACGACTACGACTGGCAAACAGCAGAAAAAGAATTCCGTCGCGCCATTCAGCTTGACCCCGACTATGCCACTGGGCATCAATGGTACGCTGAGTGCCTCGCGTTCCTCGGGCGGTTCGATGAAGCGTTTGCGGAAAGCGAGCGCGCTCGTCAGCTCGATCCGCTATCGCTCATTATCGCCACAGACCACGCCGTCATCCTCTACTATTCGCGACAGTACGACCGCGCCATCGAGCAGTTTCGCGCCGTGCGCGAAATGGAACCGGACTTTCCGCGTGCGGGGCTGATCGTCAATGCGTATGTTGCGGACGGCCACTTCGCCGACGCGGTCGCGCAGCTCGAGTCGTCTGCCGGGGTGAAACTCAAGGCCACAAGTCCGCTTGCCTTTTTTGCTACCGAGACCTACGTTTATGGCCGATGGGGCCGCCAGCCGGAAGCGGAGCGCGCATTCGCCAAGTTCGAAGCGGAGCTCAAGCGCCATCCGTCCGAGCCGAATTCTCTCCCCACTGAATCATGGGTGCTCTCAGAGAGTTATCTGGGGATGCAGAGAAACGACGACGCCATCGCGGTCCTGGAAAAAGCTTATGCCCTGCGGACCAACGCGCTCATCAGCATCAAAGTCGATCCGGTGTGCGACCCGCTCCGCAACGCCCCTCGCTTCCAGGATCTCCTCAGCCGCGCTCACTTCAACCCGTAAGCAAGGATTGTCATCCCGAGACCAGACAGGGACCTGAAGGAAGCGGTGGCGGGTCAATTTGAAGTCCTTGGTTCTTCGGCACCGGAGCAAATCTACCGTACAAAAATGCTAGGGGCGGGGCGGCGCATCGGTAGGGGGATGCGAGACGGTTCGGACGATTTGGCCGGCCATTACGCCGAGGTGGTCGGTGCCGTGATAGATGCGGAGGATGAAACCGTCAGGATCGAGGAAGACGTAGCGCGGGATGCTCAGTTCGGGGCCGGTGGACAGGCCGAACGCGTGGTAGATGTTCGAGTTCTTGTCCCAGACTTGAATCCAGTCCATCTGGTGCTGCGAGATGAAGCTCGTCCATGGGGCCTGGTCGGAGTCTTCGTCGATGCTGATTACGACGAACTGGTCCGGCGGGAAATATCTTGCGAGCTGCCGGATGAGAGGCAGCGCATGAATACATGGCGCGCACCACGTGGCCCAGTAATCGAGGAGCACGAAGCGTCCGCGGAGCGAGGCGGACGAAACTGGCTGGCCGGTGGTGCGGGCAGCCGTGAATTCAGGCGAGACACGCTCGCGCGCGAGGGGCAGACCAACGGCGGATGCAGGATTGTTGCCGGCGGCTTCGATGGATTTTTTGTAGGCCGAGGCTCCGTCCGCTTCGCGGCCTTCCTGCGACAGGACGGTGCCGAGATCGAAGTAAGCGTGGTCGAAGACCGGATCGAGGGCTACAGCCTGCTCGAACTCTTTTTCGGCGGCGTGCAGTTTTTCAATATCGGGGGGCGCGTCGTAGGATTCGCGAAGCCAAGCGGTGCCGATCAGGCTGTGCGCTTCGGCGCGCTCGCGAGCGTTCGAGGCAAGGTCGAGCACTTTCGTCTCACGCTGGCGGGCGGCGTCATAGTGGCCGAGTTGCAGCTCCGCCATCGCGATGCCGGCGTTGACTTCGGCTGCGTCCGCGCCTGGCAAGTGCTCGGCTTGTTCAAAGTAGGCTTTGGCCTGAGCGTAGTTGCCGTGGCGAAGGGCTGCTTCGCCCAATTCCAAGTTGCGATCGAAGGAATTGCGTGAGTCCTGCGCCTGAGCGGCTGCGCATAGGACCGAAAGCAGCAACGCGAACACGACAGGCAGGAGGCGGCGCGTGGCGAATCCTATTCTTTGCATCATTCTTTCGGGCGCGTCATTCCGTGCAACAGCTTGGCTTCAGGGGCTAAAGCCCTTATCTTAATCGGAGCTTGACGGCGGGGCTGAAGCCCCGCCCTTCCGGTCCAGGCCTGGCGCACGGGCGCTATCGTGGCTGGTTCCAGGCTCGCGTGCGCGGCCACCAGCGACGTACGTTCCGGCAATACTCTTCGTAGTCTGCCCCGAATTTTTTGCGCAGGGTGGGCTCTTCGTAGAAGATCACGAACAGATCAACGCCCAGCGCGACAGCGGCAACAGCGGCAATTGTTGCCGGGTCGTAGCGCCCGAAGACAATCCACAGCCCAATCCACCCGGCGGCGAAGCCCACGTACATGGGGTTGCGGACGTAGCGGTAGAAACCCACGACGACGAGTCGTTGCGGGGGAGCGAAGACTGCGGGCGTGCCGCGTCCCGTCCAGCCGAAATCCCAAATGCAGCGCAGAGCCACGGCGAATCCGAGCACCGACGGAAGCGCTGCCAGCCATCGCCAGCGCGCCGCTCCCGCGATTTCGACGCTGAAGCCGAGCCATCGCGGGATAAGCCAAAACCACAAGGCGAAGAATGCTCCGCCTACAGTAAGGGAAGCGGCGGTGGTCAGCCAACGATTGCCGGGGCCTGCGGATGGATCCATCGTGGATTGTGCGTCGATCCTCATTGGGGTTCACCTCCAGTCGCGAGGTCCACTGCGTGACATGCTTCTGCCGGAGTATACGCTTCAGAACAGCCGCACGTTACACCGAGGGCGGCGCTGCGATTCTTGGCGCCGAAAGAGAGGTCCCTCTCTACGTCCCGCGCTTCGCGTGGGAAATGCGAAGGCGCGGAACTCCGCTCGGGATGACAAGGCTCGGGATGACAAGCGAGGACCTACGGGTGAGGGACGAGGCGCGCATAAATGCGGGGCTGCCGCCGAATCGGAATATAATTTTGGGACCCGGCCTCTACACGTTTGAGCACGGGGAGGCATTCCATGGCAAAGCAACAGGATCGGGTGGAGCTGAAGGGCAGCGCGCGGGCGGCGATGCCGGGCGGGCGGGACGTTGGACCGGCGGATCCGAATCAACGGGTGGAAGTGAGCGTTCTTTTGCGGCGCGGATCGAAGCCGGGCGAATTTCCGTCGGTGGAGAAAATGGGCGCCCGGCTGCCGCGCGAGCGAAAATACCTCACACGCGAAGAGTTTGCGCGTGCGCATGGCGCGGCAGCGGCGGATCTCGAAAAAGTTCGCGCGTTTGCTGCGGAATACGGATTGCAGGTTGTGAATGAGGATAGCGCGGCCAGGACCGTGAAACTGGCCGGGACTGTGAAGGCGTTGAACGATGCTTTTGGCGCGAACTTGCGCCGCTACGAGCACCCGTCGGGCACGTACCGCTGCCGGACCGGTAGCCTCACGATTCCTGCGGATCTCGATGGAGTCGTGCAGGGCGTTTTCGGGCTCGACAATCGCCCACAGACGAAAACGCATTTCCGGTTGCGCAAGAAAAAACACAAAAAGGTAGCGGACCCTTCGTACTCGCCGCTTCAGGTGGCGAAAGCCTACAGCTTCCCATCGGGCGCGAACGGGACGGGCCAGACCATCGGAATCGTCGAGCTGGGAGGCGGCTACAACGCGGCCGACCTCAGCTCATTTTTCAGCGGGCTTGGGATTTCGGCGCCGACGGTGACTGCGGTGTCAGTGGACGGTGCGACGAATTCGCCTACAGGGGATGCGAGCGGACCTGATGGCGAAGTCGAACTCGATATCGAAGTGTCTGGCGCGGTGGCTCCGGCGGCGCAGATCGCCTTGTACTTCGCGCCGAACACGGATCAGGGATTCATCGATGCCGTGACCACGGCGGTGCACGATGCGACGCTGAAGCCGTCGATTATTTCGATCAGTTGGGGCGGCCCAGAAAATTCGTGGACCGCGCAGTCGCGCGACGCGCTGAACTCCGCGTGCGAGGATGGCGCGACGATGGGCGTGACGGTGCTGGCGGCGTCGGGAGACGACGGAGCGTCGGACGGAGGCGCGAGTGGGACTCTTACCGTCGATTTTCCCGCGGCGAGTCCATATGTGGTCGGCTGCGGGGGAACTAAGCTGACGATTTCAGGCAGCACGATCGGCAGCGAGCAGGCGTGGAATGAACTTTCGTCGAACGAGGGCGCTACAGGAGGCGGCGTCAGCGAGGTGTTCGCGCTGCCAAGCTATCAGCAGAGCGCGAATGTGCCGAAGGCGCCGAACGGATTTGTGGGCCGAGGCGTGCCTGATGTTGCGGGAGATGCCGATCCGGAGACGGGCTACAACGTGTTGGTCGATGGCGAGCAATCGGTGATCGGGGGGACGAGTGCGGTCGCGCCGCTGTGGGCCGGGCTGTTCGCGCTGATTAATCAATCGCTGGGGGCGAACGTGGGGTACGTGAATGCGCTGCTGTATTCGGCGAAGGTCGATCCGACGTTCCACGACATCACTTCGGGAAGCAATGGAGGTTATTCCGCGGGTCCGGGATGGGATGCGTGCACGGGGCTTGGGAGTCCCGATGGGGCGGCGCTGCTGACTGCGCTCGGCGGGAAATAAGGCGGATTTCAAATTTGAAAATTTGAAATTTGAAATGGCAAAGGCAGAAACAACGGCAAAACCGTGAAACCACAGATGAACACAGATGAACACAGATAAGAGCTTAGGGCGTTATTTTGGCTTGTAGATGCGGATGATGTCGTCTTTCACTTCGACGACGCTGCCGGGGTATTCGCGGGCGGCGTGTTCGCGCAATTCGTCGATCGAGAAATAGTCGCCGTGGCCGTCGAAATAGCGAGCGTCGTCGATCAGCATCACGTGGTCACGAACGGGATGCCGGTAGATGCACTCGAGTTCCTGTTTGATGGGGGCGTCGATGTCGCCCCAGTGCGCGTCGAGCCAGAAGAGCGCGGGCTCCTTGATTTGCGGAATGATGGTGGGGAGGACGGCGCCGCTATCGCCCTGGTAGAGGTGAATGTTGGGTCGGTGGGCGAATTTGCGCTTGGCGCGCGCGGCGAGCCATTTGTCGAGCTCGATCGAATAGATTTCGCGGAAGCGGTCTTTTTGCGCGTTGACCATGTGGCCGAGGTTTGTGCCGGTTTCCACCATCACTTCGAGATCGAAGCGCTCCGCAAATTCGGCCAGCGCGCGCTGCTTCACGATGTGCGGCACTTTGGGTCCGGGTGAGCCGCGGAGCCGCCACCAGGCGTACTCGCCGCGATGGGCAATTCGCTTGTAAGGCTCGAAGAAAACGCTGTCGCGGAATCCCTTGTCGGTGATTTCGCGCGTTTCGTTGATGTTCTTGCGCTTGAACATGCACGGCGATGATATCAGCCGCGCCGAAAATTGCGCGCTGGAAATGTCGAGAAGAGAAACCGGAAAAAGAGCCGGCGAGACGCCGGCGCTACAAAAGGCATCGAAGTCGCGGTGCGATTGGTATAACCTCGGCTGTCTTAGAGCGGAGTGGGGGGCGTACATGCAATTCTTGCGAAGAATTTCCAAAGTGAAATCATTTGCGGTCGTTGTGGGCGTGGCTGTTTTTCTTGCGGTGGCGTCGCTGGCCGTTGCGCAGCAATTCAGTCCGCAACTTTATCAGGACATGCGATGGAGGTGCATTGGGCCGTTCCGTGGCGGGCGAACGGTGGCCGCGACGGGTGTGCCCGGCGAGCCCAATCTTTTTTATATGGCGCAGGTGAATGGCGGAGTGTGGAGGAGCACCGACTACGGCCAGACGTGGAATCCTATTTTCGACGGGCAGCCGACGCAGTCGGTGGGCTCGATCGCGGTGGCGCCGTCGAATGCGGACATTATTTATGTCGGGAGCGGCGAAGGGTTGCAGCGGCCGGACCTTTCGGTGGGCGACGGAATCTACAAATCGACGGACGCTGGAAAAACGTGGAAGCACCTGGGATTGCAGGACGGCCAGCAGATACCGAGGATCCTGGTGGACCCGCACGATCCGAATCGCGTTTTTGTGGCGGTGCTGGGGCATCCCTACGGCGCGAATGAGGAACGGGGCGTGTTTCGTTCGACCGATGGCGGGGAAACGTGGAAGAAGATTCTCTACAAGGATGAGAACACGGGCGCGATGGACCTGGCGTTCGACCCAACGAATGCAAAGATCATCTACGCGGACATGTGGTCCGCGCGCCAAGTGCCGTGGGAAGGCTCGCTCGAGGGCCATACGGGCGGACTTTTCAAGTCGACGGACGGCGGAGACACCTGGAAGCCTTTGACGAAGGGCTTGCCGACGAACGAGCAGGGGCTCGGCAGAATCGGCATCGGCGTGGCGCCGAGTGACGGGAATCGAATCTATGCGAATGTGGACGCCGGGCGGCTGGGCGGTATCTACCGCTCGGACGATGCCGGGGAAAGCTGGGAACGCGTGAACGATGAGGGGCGCGTGTGGGGACGCGGCGACGACTTCGCGTGGGTGCGCGTGGCGCCGGACAACAAGGACAAAATCTACGTCGTCAATACGTCGCTCTATCGCTCGACGGACGCGGGGAAAACGTTCACGGCCATCAAGGGCGCGCCGGGCGGCGACGACTATCACACGGTGTGGATCAATCCGGACAATCCGAAAATTATTCTGCTTGGCGTGGATCAGGGCGCGACGATTAGCGTGAACGGCGGCGAGACGTGGAGTTCGTGGTACAACCAGCCCACCGCGCAGTTTTACCACGTGATTACCGACAATCAATTTCCGTATTGGGTCTATGGCGGGCAGCAGGAAAGCGGCTCGGTGGGCACGACGAGCCGGAGCAACTGGGGCGAGATCACGTTTCACGATTGGAATCCGGTGGGGACCGAGGAATACGGATACGTGGCGCCCGATCCGCTGCATCCCAACTACATTTTCGGCGGGAAGGGAACTCGTTTCGATACGGTCACCGGGCAGACGCAGGATGTGTCGCCGGTGGTGATTCGCACGGGGCAATATAGATTCGTGCGCACGGCGCCGCTGATTTTTTCGGCCGCCGATCCGCACATTCTCTATCTGGGATCGAGCGTCGTTTTCAAAACCACGAACGGCGGGCATAGCTGGGATGTGATTAGTCCAGACCTGGCGCGACCGGAATTCGTCTCGCCGCCGAACCTGGGTGCGTTCGCCAAAGGCAAGGGCGACGAAGGCACGCATCGAGGTGTGATCTATTCGCTGGCGCCGTCGCCGCTCGACGCAAACGTGCTGTGGGCGGGGACGGACGACGGCCTGATCTGGGTCACGCGTGACGGCGGGAAGAATTGGGCGAATGTGACGCCTCCCGATTTGACGCCGTGGAGCAAAGTGACGCAACTCGACGCTTCGCATTTCGACACGGGAACGGTGTACGCGGCCGTGAACCGGTTCCGCGTGGACGATTTGCACGCCTACATCTACGCGACGCACGACGGCGGGAAAACGTGGCAGAAAATCACGAGCGGCCTGCCCGACAACGCAGCCGTCGACACGGTGCGCGAGGATCCGGTGCGCAAAGGGCTTCTATTCGCGGGAACCGAGCGAGCGGTGTGGGTTTCGTTCAACGACGGCGGTTCGTGGCAATCGCTCCAGTTGAATCTGCCGGCGACGTCGGTGCGCGACCTGGTGATCCACGGCGACGATGTCGTGGTGGGAACGCACGGGCGTTCGTTCTGGATTCTGGACGACATTACGCCGTTGCGGCAGCTCGATCGCGATCTTGCGAACTCCGACGCGGTGTTGTTCAAGCCGGGAACGGCGTATCGCGTTCGGCGCGACATCTATCCGGACACGCCGCTGCCGCCGGAAGTTCCCGCGGGGAAGAACCCGCCGGACGGCGCGATTTTCGACTACTACCTGAAATCGAATGCGACGGCGGCCGTGAAACTCACGGTTATGGATTCGAGCGGAAAGATCGTGCGCAGCTTTGCGAGCACGGACAAGCCGGAAGTGACGTGGGAGCAGCTCGCCAAGGAAGTGAACGTGCCGCTGTACTGGATTCGCCCTCCTCAGATTCTTTCGGCGGAAGCGGGAATGCACCGCTTTGTATGGGATCTGCGCACGCCTCCGCCGGGTTCCGTGTTTCACGATTATCCGATTTCCGCGATTCCGCACGACACGCCGCGGTATCCGCTGGGCGCGGGGGTGCTGCCGGGAACCTATACGGTGAGGCTCGAGGCAGGCGGCCAACCCATCACGCAAAAATTCGAAGTGAAGATCGATCCGCGCGTCACGACTCCGGCGGACGGCCTCGCGGAGCAGTTCCAGCTTGCGACGAAGATTTGCGACGGGATGAATTCGAGCTTCGCGTCGCTTGAGCAGGTGCGCGCCGTGCGGGCGCAGTTGAAGGAGCTTGCTGCGCGGGCGCCGGCGGGTGCGCTTGCCGATGCGATTGCCGCGCTTGACAAGAAAGTGGCGGGCTTCGAAGGATCGGCGCAGCGATTCGGGCCGCAGGCTCCGCAAGCCAGCTTTGCGAGGCTGAATGGCCAATTCGCGCAGTTGCTCTCGTTCGTCGATAGCGCGGACACGCCGCCGACCGAGCCTGCTCAACAGGCTTTCGCGAGCGTGCAAAGCTCGGCGGCGGATTTGGCGAAAAATTGGGAAGAGGTGAAATCGAAAGATGTTGCCGCGCTGAACGAGCAACTGCGGAATGCGAAGCTGCCGGCAATCAATCTTGCGGCCGTGATCGCGCCTGTTGACGAAGCGGAGGGCGACGATGAGCCGTGATTTGGTGATTTGGTGATTGGTGAGTGGTGATTAGTGATTAGTGATCCCGAAGTCTCGGGAGTGATTCGTGGGTCGGCGTGCGATGGCTGAAATCTCAATTTGGCGGCGCGGCGGCTACCACCATTCGCACCATCTGGGACATTTGGCGCTTGCTGACCGTGCGCTTGGTCATGTCCTCGTCGACGCGATTGACGATGATCAGATCGAGTGACGGCACAACCACCGCGTACTGCCCGAGATGACCCTCGGCCCAGAAACTCCCCTTCGGAAAGGGTATTCTTTCCTGCGCGCCGCTCGCCGAGTCGCCCGTCCACCACAGATACCCATAGCCGCCTGAGTCTGTGTCGGAATACGGCTGCGTGCTCGCCTTCACCCAATCCTGGGGAACTACCTGGGCGTTGTTCCATCTGCCGCCGTGAAGGTAAAGCAGGGCAAAACGGGCGAAATCTCGAGCGCTCATCTCGAAGACGTATGCCGGGAAGCGGGTATCGGCGCTGGTGATGTAACGCCCGTCTGTCGGTCTGAAATCCTGCATTCCGGTAGGCTGCGCGATTTCCCGATAGAACGCTTCGAAGATCTTCGTGGCTGTGGCGCTTTCATAGATGTAGCCGAGAGCGTTGAAATCCCAGTTGTTGTAATACCAGAAGGTGCCCGGGGCATGCGAGCCGCGCGGCGGCTTCTGTTCCATCATGCCCTTCGTTTCGTAAACGGTCGGATGATAGACGCCCGAGCGGGCTTCGAGCAGATCGCGCACGGTCGCCTGCTTCTCTACTGGCGTTAGTGACGGTTTGTTGTCGTCAATGCCGAGCTTTTCGAGCGTATCGCCGAGGTTGATCTTGCCTTCGGCCACTGCGATGCCAATCAGCGAATTCAGCAAGCTCTTGCGGCAGGAGTCAGGTTCGACCTGTGCGTTATATCTCCCCACGCGGCAACCACCACGCCATGTTGCACGATCATCGCCGACGTGGAACCAATCTCCTGGGCGTACCTGTTTATTTCCGCCAGCTTCGCCGCTGACCAGCCAGCCCGCTCCGGCGATATCAACTGCTTCCACTCCGCGCCGGGCACGCCACTTGACTGGGCGCCGGCTTCAACCACCGACCCAAGCAACAAGAACGCGATCAGGCTGAAAGATAGGAGAGCATGTTTCACAAGGTCAGCTCAGCTTGTCGATTTTGGCGGCAAGGATGAAATCGCTTTCGGTGAGGCCGTTGATCTTGTGGGTCCAGGTGGTGACTTCCGCTTTGCCCCACGAGAGCAAAATATCGGGATGATGTCCCTGCTCTTCGGCGATGGCGCCCACTTTGTTCACGAACGCGAGCGCCTGCTTGAAATCGGGGAACGTGAAGGCGCGCGTGATGTGGTGCCCGTTGACTACCTTCCATTGCGGCACTTGCTTTGCGAGGGCGTCGAGGTCAGCGCCCGCGAGCGGCGGCACTCCCCCTTTGCATGGGACGCAAGTTTTGCTGGCCAAGTCGCTCATGAGCTACCTCCAAAATCAAATTGTACTGGAAACGGGTGGTGCAAGTCCTTGCGTTCTCTGAATAGGATTAGCTGGGCGTGGTGCGGAGGTTCGCGCTCAGAATCAGCATTTATTTGCGATGCTAAAGGAAAGGGCCGCTGCTATAGGAGGCAGCGGCCCGAGGCTGAGAATGGTTCGATCGCCGAATCGAAATTCAACAAAACTAAGGCCTGCTCCGCATAAGAGCGGAGGCAAGCGTCGAGATGGGTCCTCTTACCTAGAGCCGTCGACTGGTACGAGAAGTGGCTTCGTCGGCTCCATTTTCTTGGCCTTCCGTAGTTTCTTGGTTGCTTTCTTCTTCGGTGCCATGGTGTTCTCCCTCTTTTTCAGGTTGCCCCCTTGGGCGTTTGACGTCTTTAATATGCAATTCCGAATCGAACTTCAAGAAAGCTGCCGGTAGCCCTCCGCAGCAAACCGAGGGGCGGCAAGCGTCCGGAACTGGTTCTGTTACTTCGTGGTGCCGCCGTCGACTGGTACGAAAAGTGGCTTCGTCGGCTGCATTTTCTTGGCCTTCCGTAGTTTCTTGGTTGCTTTCTTCTTCGGTGCCATGGTGTTCTCCCTCTTTTTCAGGTTGCC
>Ga0070761_10001305_pt1 | contig 15687 bp, 15 predicted proteins | sample HubBroMetageREF1_FD_66724 | JGI IMG/M metagenome (GOLD analysis project Ga0070761, IMG submission 66724) | Reference soil microbial communities from the Hubbard Brook experimental Forest, New Hampshire, USA - Hubbard Brook CCASE Soil... | ecosystem: Environmental > Terrestrial > Soil >... | reverse complement strand
GTCCGTCGCAGCCCGCGCAACGGTGACGGCCGACGACCGAGGGGTGACCCTTCTCACCTCGGGCGGCACGATCGCGTCGCGTGTCGACTACGAAACCGGAGGAGTACGACCCGTGAAAGAGGAGAGCGAGCTCCTCGCGTTCTATCCGGACCTCGAAAGCTCCGGCCCCGTCCGTGTCGTCCCCGTCATGGACCGTCTCAGTGAGGACATCGCTCCCCACGACTGGGTTCGGCTGGCGGAACAAGTGGTCGCGGCATTCGACCAAGGCTCGAGGGGTGTGGTGATCGCGCACGGAACGGATACGCTCGGATTCACCGCCGCCGCCCTCAGTTTTTTGCTCGCGGACCTGCCCGGTCCGGTCGTCGTGGTCGGCGCGCAACGCTCGCCCGACCGCCCGTCCTCGGACGGTGCCTCCAATCTCGCCGCCGCGGTGAAGGTGGCGCGAGAGAGCGAGTTCGGCGAGGTCGTGGTCGTGATGCACGCCGGACTCTCCGACGGCCGGTACGCCATCCACCGCGGCACGTGGGTTCGTAAGATGCACTCGAGTCGGCGCGACGCGTTCCAGAGCCGCAATGGCCCCCCACTGGGTTTCGTGAGTGGAACGGAGATTCGTTGGGAGGTGGTGCCGCGTCCCGCCGCTGAGGGGCCCGCACGCCTGGACGGTCCCTTATCGCCGGAGGGAGCACTTCTCTGGTCGTTCCCCGGACTTACCCCCGAGCGCGCGGAGGCCTTCGCGCATGGGCTTCGGGGTGTGATCCTCGCGGGGACCGGCCTCGGCCATGTGAGCTCGGCGCACCTCGATTGGATCCGGCGCGCGGTCGCCGCCGGCACGGTCGTCGCCATGACGACCCAGTGCCTCGAAGGGAACGCCGACCCGTTCGTCTACTCTACCGGGCGCGAGCTCCAGCGAGCCGGCGTGGTCTATCTCGGCGACCTTCTCCCCGAGACGGCCTACGCGAAGCTCCTCTGGGCGCTCGGCCACTCCACCGACCCGAAGGCGGTCGAGGCGCTCCTCCTCTCGGACGTGGCGGGCGAGTTCCACTGGCGACACTTTGCCCCGGGGGAGCCGTGAAAGCCGGGCTCGAAGTGCATCAGCAACTCGCGACGGGCAAGCTGTTCTGCGACTGCCCGAGCGACCTGACCGAAGTGACTCAGGGCACGTTCGTTCGCTACCTGCGGCCGGCGAGCGGCGAGAACCGGGCGGTCGATGCGGCCGCTTCGTTCCAGGCGTCGCGGGGTCTCCGGTATCGCTACGAGATCTCGCCGTCGAGCTGCCTCGTCGAAATGGACGAGGAGCCACCCCATCCCCTGAATGCGACGGCGCTCGACGTGGCGCTGACCCTGGCGTTGCTCTTGGACGCGCGGCCGGTCGACGAGATCGTCGTCATGCGGAAGATCGTGGTCGATGGCTCGAACACCGCCGGTTTCCAACGCACCGCGTTGATCGCGACCGACGGGCATCTGGAGCTCGGGGGGAAGCGCTACTCGATCCTCTCGATCTGCCTCGAGGAGGACGCGGCCCGCAAGGTCGGGGAGTCGGACGGCGAGGTTGGATACCGGCTCGACCGTCTCGGGATCCCGCTCGTGGAGATCGCGACCGGACCCGACATCGCTTCCGGACCGGAGGCACGCGCGGTCGCCGAGGAGATCGGCGCACTGGTACGCGCCACTCGGCGGGCCCGTCGGGGGATCGGCACGGTCCGCGAGGACCTCAACGTCTCGACCGAGGGCGGGCGTCGCATCGAGATCAAAGGCGTACAGGAGCTCCGCAGGATCCCCGACTACGTCGACCGGGAGGTCGATCGCCAGACCGTGCTCCTCGCCGCGCGCGAGACGCTTCGCTCCCGAACGGCGCCCTCGCCCGAACTCGATTTCGTCGACGTGACCTCGACGCTCGCTCACATCCCGAAGGGGCCCCTGGCCCCGTCGGCGCGCACGGGTGGACCGATCCTCGCGCTCCGGCTGCGAGGATTCGGCGGGCAGCTGAAGTCCCCCCCGAAGTCGGACGAGCGCCTCGGCCGCGAGCTCGCCGACCAGGCGCGGGCGGTCGGTGTGCAGGGGTTGCTACATTCCGACGAACTCCCGGCGTACGGCCTCGAAGCCGCCGACGTCGAGAAACTCCGGTCCGAGCTTCGTCTCGGTCCGGACGACGCCTTCGTACTCGTGACCGACCCGGACCGGAAGCGCGCGGAGTCCGCGCTGCACCGGGTGGCGGTGCGAGCTGAAGACGCGCTCGAGGGAATCCCCGCCGAGACCCGCGACCCTTTGCCGGACGGACGGTCCCGCTACTCCCGGCCGCTCCCCGGTCGAGAACGAATGTATCCGGAGACCGACATCGCGCCGATACCGGTGCGGGCGGACCACCTCGCTCGATTGCGCGCCCATCTTCCCGAGCGACCGGCCGAGCTGCGCGAGCGGCTCGCCCGCGAGACGGGCGTTCCGGCCGAGATCGTGGTCCAGCTCGTGGCCGGCGGTTTCGTCGAGGAGTTCGAGCAGTTGTTCGCCCGAGGTCACGCGGCGCCGCTGGTCGCTCGGTTGCTGATCCAAGACCTCCCCGCCGTTCCCCATCCGGAGGGGACGCCTCCCGTCGACTTTGCGCTCGCAACGTTGGACGAAGTGCTTCGGGGCGCCGAGACGGGAGCGTTCGCGAAGGAGGGCATCCCGAACGTGCTCACGGAGCTCGCCAACGGCGCTCCGACCGTGACCTCCGCCGCGGCTCGGGCGGGCCTCTCGGGATTTTCGTCCGACGAGCTGAACGCGATCGTCGACCGGATCGTGTCGGCGAACGAAGCGCTCGTGCAGGAACGCGGGGAAGCGGCGTTCCAGCCACTGATGGGCGACGTGATGCGGGAGGTCCGGGGCCGCCGCGACGGACAGGAAGTCGCCGCCTCCCTGCGGAAGGCGATCGCTCGCCGGCGCACGGACGCGATCTCGTAGCATGGCGCGGGCGGTGAGGGCCAACGTGCGGCTCCGGGCCGTCGTTACCGATATCGACGGGACGCTCACCAACGCCGAGCGCCGCCTCGACCCGACGGCGGTCGCATGGACTCGGCGACTCGAGCGGCACGGAATTCCCGTGCTCTTGGCCACGGGGAACGTCCTTCCGATCGCGCTGGCGATCCACCGCTCCCTCGGACTCTCCGGTCCCATCGTCGCCGAAAACGGTGGAATCGTCTACCGTCGCGAGAACGGCCGGGACCTCATCGAGAAGCTCGCCGATCGTGCCATCGCGGTGCGAGGGTATCGTGCGCTCGTCCGCGCGGGCCTTCCCGTTCGGCGCCTGTTCACCGACCGATGGAGAGAGACGGAAGTCGCGCTCGAACCGACCGTGCCGGTGCGCGAGATCCGGCAGGCCCTTCGTCGTGCCCGGGTACCCGTATCCTCGATCGGCACCGGGTTCGCGGTGCACTTGATGGAGCCGGGGGCGGGGAAACTGCCCGCGCTACGACGCGCGCTGGAGCCGCTCGGTCTCACGCCCGCCGACTGTGTCGTGCTCGGGGACGGGGACAACGACGCGACGATGCTCCGGGCCGCGGGGTTCGGAGTCAGCTTCGCGTCGGGGAGCCGGGCCGCCCGATTATCCGCGGATTACGTCACAACCAACGAGTACGGCGAAGGATTCGTCGAAGGGCTTAAGGCCAGTGGAATCCTACGCCGGCAGAGTTCCTCACCGGGAGGGAACTGAAGCGTGTTGGTCGGGTCCTGTGCCAAGTGCGGACTTCCGGCCTCTCTCGGCTGTACGGTGTGCGGTCGGACGTTCTGCCGCAACGATCTCGACTCGGAAGAGCGCGTGTGCGCGGACTGCGCGATGGCCCTGAAGAACTCGAAGGGCCCCGTCGCGGGTCGCACGCCTCCGTCCCGGCGCCTGACGGGCCGTCCGCCCGCGATGCGGGCTCAGTAATCGGTCCCGGGGAGGACCAGACGACCCTTCGGGGTCGATTGCCCCACGAACAGGAGTCCCACGCCGATGACGCCCGTCAGCAGGCCGAATCCCGCCGCCGCCATCGCGTAGGTACCGACCGAGTGCCCGAACCAGATGCCCGCGACCGTGACCCCGCCCGCGGGCGCGTACATGTGCAGCGCGAGGTTGAGCAGGAGACCGAGGCCCCAGCCGAGGAAGATGAGGGTCCCCCCCGCCACGAAGTATCCCGTCCGTTCGTCCCCGCCGAAGTCCTGCGGCGGTACCGCGGGCGTCTCCTGGAGATCGACCATCCCTCCGGGGTGCGAATCGGGGTCTATACGGGTTTCGGCAGAAAGGCGCCGCGCCGGTGGTTCGACGGGTTTAAGTGGTCGGGAAGATGCCCCGCGCCCCCTCCTCGAGAGGTGGGGGAGTTCAGCCGAACCCGGCGATCGCCTTGGGGTCCTTCGTGCCCGGTCGCAGCGGGGCCTTCCGAAGCTCCTTCGGGCACTCGACCAGCCGCACGAGCGGCGCCGACTGGACCACGTAGGTCGGGAGTCCCGTGTTCGGGTCGCTGCCCGCCCGGAGGATGTTCATGATCTCCAGCCGGATCTCGACGATCGACCCGTCCTTGAGCTTCAGCCGTACCTTGCCGTCGCCGCCGATCGTCTCGTAGTCGACGATCTCCGCGTTCGCGAGGTCGGGGGGCGGTCCGCCGGGTCCCATCATCGGGCGCCTCGGGCCGCGACGCGCTGCTTCAGCACGGCGCGCGGGTCTTCGCCGCCGACCGTGAGCCCGAGCGAAACGCAGGTTCCGATCACCTGGTTCATCTTCTCTTCGAGCGAACGGCCGTGCATGTCCTCTCCCTTCGCTTCGGCGATCCGCTTCACGGCGTCCAGGCTGACGTCACCGACCGTCTCGGTCTTCGGCTTCCCGGACCCCTTCTCCTTCTTCGCCTCGCGCAGGAGCATGGCGGCGACCGGGGGCCGCCCGACGACGAGCGTGAACGTCCGGTTCGCCGGATTGACCTTGACGACGACGGGGACGCGCATTCCCGCGAACTGCTTCGTCTCCTGATTGATCTGGGCGACGACCTGCCCGACATTGACCCCGAGCGGCCCGAGGGCGCTCCCGAGCTGGGCGCCGGCGGCGGCCTTGCCGCCCTCGACGAGGACGCTTACCTCATCCGCCACTCTTGCCGCCTCCCTTCTCGAGCATGCGCACGTGGTCGCCGCGGACGGTGACCGGGATCGGGACGACCGCCTCGATGAGCTCCACGGTGATCTCCTCCTTCGCCTGGTCGATCTTCTTCACGCGGGCCTTTTCGCCCTTGAAGGGCCCCGAGATAAGCTCGACGATGGCGCCCTCGACGAACCCTTCGACCGTGATCTTCGGGACGAGGAGCGGCTCGACCTCCTTCAGGGTCGTCTCGCCGTCCACGAGGCCCCGGGCCTTCCGGATCCCCTTCAGCATCTCGCGGACGCCCTCGAAGCTCATCCCCTCGGCGAAGACGTAGCCGCGGAGGGACGACGGGACGAGGAGCGCGAAAACGACGTCCCCCTTCTCGTCCGTTCGGGCGAGCAGAGTGTCGGCGACCTCCCGTTCGTAGCCGCGGGACGTCTTGATGGCGAGAACTGCTTGCCGCGCCACCGCGGCGAGCGTTACTTTGAGGGCCGGCCCGCCGCCGTCCGGGTCCTGAACCGCGAGGCGTACTTCCACGCGGTCGCCGTATCGGACCCCGACCGGGGCGGTGATCTCGAAGGAGAGCGGAACTCCCGCCCCCGGCAAGATCGTGACCTGGTGGGTGATCTTACGGGCGAACAACTCCGCGGAGGTGCGCTTCCCCGGCGGGGTCCAGTGGACCGGCCATTCCGCGCCCTCGCCGGGATAGGTCGACGTGTAGGCGACTTCGATCGAGAGGGGAACGGTCACCTGGTCGGTCGCCCGACTCGTAAGTACCGCGGAGAGGGTCGTGACGGTGCCGGCGGTCACGGCGCGCGCCTCGTCCTCCGCCGCCTTGAGCGTCAGGAAGGCGGAAACCTGCGGTTTCGCGGGGACCGGGGTCGGCGCGACCGGCGTCGGCACCGGGACCGCGGCCGCCGCCTCCGGCTTCTTCGGGGCCACGACCGGCGGCGTTCCCGACAGGAGACCGATGCCCTCGTCGTCGGGTACGTTCATGTCGTCGTTCCTGCGCCCGAGCGGGCCGCTAGAGCCCCGAGGGCAAGTTCGCCCAGATCCACGGGCCCAGCTGGGTGAAGAAAATGTAGATCACGAACCCGGTCGAGCCGATCAGCACGGCGCCGAGCGCCGTTACCTCGAGGACTTTGACGTATTCCTCGGAGGTCGGCCGCCGGGCCATCCGGAGGATGCGGCCGTACTTGCCGTGCCCGACGTTCCGCAGACGGCCGTCAAAGCCGTCCTGCACGCGCCGCGCTCGGTCGAGGAATGCCATAGGTTATCCCTAACGTACCACGTCGATGTCCGGGCCCGCCTTTTTGGACGGACCGGACGCCGCCGCCGCTCCACCGAAAATCTGGGGGGATTTAACTCCGGTTACCACGAGCATGACTCGGATCGTACTCTGCATCGTGGGATCCACGGCCGCACCCCAGATAATCCGGGCGGTCGGGCTGATCGCCTTCTGAACGACCTCGGCCGCCTTCTGGGCCTCGCTGACGGTCATGTCCGGACCGCCGGTGACGTTGATGAGCGCGCCCGAAGCGCCCGCGATATCGACCCGCAGGAGCGGGGAATTGATCGCTTCCATGACCGCGTCCTCGGCACGGTTCTCGCTCTCCGACTCGCCGATCCCGATGAGAGCGACTCCGCCGCCCTTCATGATCGTCCGAAGGTCGTTGAAATCGAGGTTGACGAGGCCCGGGCGCGTGATGATCTCGGTGATCCCGCGGATGGCGCGGGCGAGCACCGAGTCGGCGACCTTGAACGCGGTCTGGATCGGGAGGCGCGGAACGAGCTCGAGCAGCCGGTCGTTCGGGATCGTGATGACCGTGTCAATGCTCGCGCGAAGGCGTTCGAGTCCCCACATCGCGTTCTCGGCGCGCACGAGTCCTTCCGACGCGAACGGCAACGTGCACACGGCGATCGTCAGCGGATTGCCGCCGTTGGCGTCCTTCGCCGCCTGAGCGACGACGGGCGCCGACCCCGTGCCGGTGCCGCCGCCCAGACCGAGGGTGATGAACACCATGTCCGAGTTCGCGAGCGCTTTCTTGATCTCGTCCTCGGCCTCCTTCGCGGCCTGCTCGCCGACTTGCGGGAGCGCACCGGCGCCGAGGCCGCGCGTGAGGCGTCGGCCGAGGAGGATCTTCTTCGGCGCGTGGATCGCGAGAAGGTGCTGCGCGTCCGTGTTGCACGCGACCATGTCGGCGCCGCTCAATCCCTCTTCGGCGAGCCGGTTGATCGTGTTGCACCCGCCGCCGCCGCATCCGACGACCTTGATGTTCGTCTTCAGCGAGGCGAGCACCGCCTCCAGTTCCGCGTCGTCGTTCTGGGGGGGAGGAGGCGCGTCTTGGCTGCGCTTGGAATCTCCGGGCAGGTGAGACAATATCTCTTGAGCAAGCGGTCGCATCACGGCGGTATCCCTATCGGCGGAAGAGCAGGGGCCCCATTATAAAGCGTCTGCCAACTCTGCAACGCCGGACATGGAGTACGCGCTCTGGGCGCCACTCTACGAGCAGATCGCGCGGGACCTCGGGTTTCCGTTCGAGCGGGAAGAGCTCGGGCGGGACCGACTCGACGCCCTGCTTCCGGCGGAAGCCCGCGTGCGTCCGCTCGAGCGGGTACGGGACCGACTGCGGGGCCGGGATGTCGTTGTGGTCGGCGCGGCCCCGGGGGCGGGTCCGCCTCCGCTCTGGCGACTCCCCGCGGGTCACGATCGAATCGCCGTAGTCGCAGCCGACTCGGCAACGGGAGCGTGTCTCGACGCGGGGATCGTTCCGACCGCTATCGTTACTGACCTCGATGGTCCGGTCCCGCCGGAGGTGACCGCCAACCGTCGCGGAGCCCTCGTCGTAGTGCACGCTCACGGTGACAATCTGGCCGCGGTCGAGGAGTGGGTGCCTCAGTTTCCGGGAGAACTGGTCGGCTCGTGGGCGGGGCCCCCCACCACGTCGCTGATCGACGTCGGCGGCTTCACGGACGGAGACCGCGCGACGTACCTCGCCGACGCGAGTGGGGCTCGATCGATCTTGCTGTGGGGATTTGATTTCTCTCACGTCGACGAGTCGGACGAGGCGACCAAGCAACGCAAGAGCGCGAAACTCCGCTGGGCGGAACGTGCGCTCGACGAGTTAGTCTCGCGCGGCCACACCCCGATCCGGGTGTGGGCGCGCGACGGTTCCACCTCCGCCTACCCACTCGGCAAGAGTGTCGAATCGACCAGGTAGACGACGTCCTGGCCGTTCTGGTACAGGAGCACGAACGGCAGGGCGGCGAACCACAGGATCGCCGGGGAGGAGAGCGGGATCGACGCGTTCGCGGGGTTGAGCGCGACGCCGCCATACATCACCGAGTCGACGGCCACGAGGTCGATCGGGAAGGGGGAGTTCGGCGCGTTCGAGTGTCGTAACTCGGCGACCGCCGCGCTCCAGTTCGACCCGGTGAACAGCGCGGGCGTCGAACCCCAGGTCGCTCGGTTACCGTCGAAGCCGAAGATCATCGAGCTCAGGCGGTGGTCGCTCGCGACGACCGTGCTCGGCGGCTCGGCGATCCCGATCCACATCCAGAGGCCCGCGTCGCCGGGGGTGAGCCCCTCTTCGAAGCCGCCGAGGTCGCTCTGCGGTGGGTAGACGATCGCCGCGTTCGCGGCGAGGAGGAGTATGACCGCGAGGCACCCGGCGAGGAAGGCGCGACGGCCCGCCCGGTCCCCGGCGCGCGCGACGATCCGCGCCAGGGCGACCGCGGCGAGGAGGCCGAGCGGAATGAACAGATACTCGGCAAATCGGGACGCGGGAATCGCGGCCGAGTATCCGCCGAGCGCCGTGTTCGGAACCAGGCCCGCGCCCAGGGCAAGGGCCGCCATCAACCCGAGTGTGCCGATCCAGGTCAGCGCAAACGGACCGATTCGGGCGGTGGTCAGCTGTCTCCGACTGCCGGTGGCGAACATCGCGAACGCGATGACCGGTGAGAACCAGAGGATCGCCCACGGGCTCGTCTTCTGGGTCGTTCCCGGCAGGGGAGTGAGCAGCAGGAGGGCAATGCCTCCGAACACGAGGATGCCGAGGATCAGGAAGTCGCGGGCCATCGTGCGGTCGGTCGGGAGGCGGACCCAGGTTCGCCGTGGCCGGTAGCGGACTCGGCGAAAGCGAACGATCAACGCTGCGAGCAGGACCACCCCGAGACCGACCGCCTCGAGCACGCCGAACGCGAGGGCCGGGGTGGCGGCGACGGTCGCCGGGAACGCCGGGAGGATGACCTTCGCGACGAACGACGTCGTGCCGTAGAACCAGAACAGGAACGTCGCGGTGAGGAACCCGCCGAGAAAGACGAACTCGCGGGTCGGGAAGCGACGGCTCCACAGGCCCGGGCGCCACAGTTCCAGAAAGACGAGTCCGCCGAGCGCCCCGACGACGAAGAAGTAGGTCGACAGGTGGTGCGTCACGATCAGCGCGCCCCCGGTCAACGACAGGGGCAGGAACCATCGCGTATCGCGACGGGTCTCGAGGAACATCCAGAGGCAGGCGACGCCGAGCAGGTCCCCGAGCGCGAGCGGCGCCGGATGGGCGATCGAGAAGAGCCGCGGCATCGCCACCGAGGCGAGCGCAGCGCCGAGGAGGGCGACCGAATCGTTCGGATAGATCCGGCGGAACAGGAGGAACAGCGGAAAGACCGAGAGCACCGCGACGACCGGGACGATCACCGTGAGAGCGGTGAACGGGTCGAGCCCGATCGCGCCGACGCCGGCGCCGGCGAGCAGGAAAATTCCCGGGAAGTCGGGGTACGCGGTGCCCCAACCACCGTACGCTGCACCGTACGGGAGGTGGCCCGTCGTCACGAGGGCCACGGTGAGATGGTAGTATTCGCCCGAGTCCGAGCCGAATACCGCGTACGAGAGGTACGGCTCGAGCGCCAGGAAGACGAGCACCAGCGCGAGGCCGAAGAGGAAGAACACCGTCTCGGGCCGGACGGGGGGTCCGAGAGGTCGGAGCCCGTTGCCACCGGGCGAAGCGGCGGGTGCCTCCGAACTCATCGGCACCGTCCGAGCCGTCGCCCGACCTATAGGTGTTGGGTCGGAGCCGCCGACGGTCCGCGACGACCGCCCCGGCCGGCCGAATCCATAAATAGGGGGGGTTGGTGCGGCGGCTTCGAGGCTCGAAGTGCCGTCTGCTTCCCGTCAGAAAACCAAGGCGAAACCGGCGGCGCGCAAGCCCGCCCCCGCCCCGAAGGCGGCGCCGAAGAAGGCGGCGAAGCCGGCGCCCAAGCCGTCCCCGAAGAAGTCATCGACCGCGAAGCCGAAGCCCGCCTCGCCCTCGAAGCCATCGCCGAAGCAGTCCGCTCCCGCGGCCCCGATCCCCGTGGTCCGCCGGGCGGACGGTCGGGTCCACGTCCTTTCCCTCTCCTTCGTGCGCGACGGGGATGAGTTCATGGCGCGGATGGAGTCGGACGCCGGCCAGATCACGGAGCTCAAGAACCGCTCGCTCGACCAGCTTCTCACGCTGGTCGCGAGCGAACTCGAGGACCTCCTCGAGTGACCGTTCCGCCCTAGATCGTTACGTTCAGCGGACGTAGCGGCCGCGCGGGCAAGAGACCCACTTCGACCTGGTAGGTACGGCGGCCTCGCGCGCGAGTTCCGATCTCCACCGCCTCGACGTCCCGGCTCGATAGGAAGCTCGACGGGTACCGTCGCAGGACCGAGACCGTGAGATCCCCCAGGGGCGAGAAGGTGCGCCGATGCCCCCACCATTCCACGACCACGACCGCGTCCGGTAGGATCTCGATCGCGCGTGGCGCCGGGCTCAGCGCGACGAGCGCTCCGACCACCCCGATCACGAGGGCGATGAGGGTGAAGGAGAGGAGTCCGGTCTGGACCGCGGCCGATGACCCTCCCGGAGACGTTCGGTCGAGTGTCACGAACACCGCGTAGAGTACGACGAGCATGACGACGTAGATCGCGGTGAGCCGGTGGGCGCGTTCGAGGCCCGCCTGGTTCTTCCGTCGGTCCACCTCCGGTCTCGACGACGTGTCGGCCCCGGGGCTGGCTGGGGTCGAAGCGACGTCCGCCGTGGGCCGCGGGCGCGGAATGCGGACCGCTCGCGAGCTCGCCACGACGCCCCCTCGAGCAGAAGGGGCGGAGTCGCTCCTTAAACCTGTCTTCGCAGCCGGCTAGCTGTCGAGGCTCGCGTCTGCGTTCAGCATCACCGGATGGGGGCGCGGGAGCGGGGCGCTCAGGTCGACGATCGGTACCTTCCGCGCGATCTCGGCCGCCATGGCGGAGCAGGTCGACGGCGGAACGGGCGCGAGCGTGTACCCGGGCAGCGCGAGGTCGTAGGTGACGACCTTCTTTTCGGCGATCGTCTCCCATACCGCGCGGAACACTCGGTTCGCGGCGTCCGCTTCGCCGAGGTGTCGCAACATGAGCTCGACGCACAGAATCTCCGCTACTGGGTCCGCCTTGTCCGAGCCGGCGTACTTGGGGGCGGAGCCGTGCACCGGCTCGAACACCGCAAGCGTGTCGCCGTACAGGGCGCCCGGGGCGACGCCGAGACCCCCCGCCAGGCCGGCGGCGAGGTCGGAGAGGATGTCGCCGAAGAGGTTCGTCGTTACGATGACGTCGTAGTCCGACGGCTTCTTCGCGAGCTGCATGCACATGTTGTCGATCAGCCGCTCATCGGCCGGTATGTCGGGGTACTTCGCCGCCATCTCGCGGAACGCGGTCTGGAAGAGCGCGCCCGTCGTTTTCATGATGTTCGCCTTGTGGACCGCGGTCAGGTGGCGGCGCTTCTCGCGCCGCACCAGCTCGAACGCGAACTTGCAGATCCGGTCGGACGCCTTCCGGGTGATGATGTTCACTGTCTCGGCGGCGGTGTGGTCGCGGTCGACCCAATGCTCGACGCCCGAGTAGAGCCCCTCGGTCGCCTCGCGGACGACGATCAGGTCGGTCTCGGGAAATCGGGTTCCCTCGCCGGCGATGGCGCGTGCCGGGCGGACCGACGCAAACAGATCGAGCTGCTGGCGAAGGGCGACGTTCACCGATCGGAATCCACTCCCGATCGGAGTCGTGATCGGGCCCTTGAGCGCGACCCGATTCTTCCGCACCGAGTCGAGTACTTCGTCGGGCAGTGGGTTGCCGAACTTCTTGATCGCCTTCTCGCCGGCTTCGACGACGTCCCACTCGAAGTGGACTCCGGTCGACTCGGCGACCTTCCGCGCCGCGGTGGTGACTTCCGGGCCGATCCCGTCGCCCGGGATCAACGTCACCCGATGGCTCATCGTCTGTCTCCGCGCCGCCGAGCGCCCGTCCCACTTAAGGTCGCGGGCAAAGCGGGGTCCTCAACGAGGTGCGGCCGGTGCCGCTGGTGCCGTCGGAGGGGCGGTCGGAGGGGCCGGCGGGGGAACCGGCGGCGGCAGGGACGACCGGACGCGTGTCAGTACCGCCCGCATGACGCGGTCGCGAACGAGCCACTCGTCCTGAACAGTCGACCACAGAACGATGACGCCGTCCCAGGTCGTCGAGCTGATGTCGGCCATCTCGAGTCGGGGCGGGATGCGGGCGGCATCGGTCGGAAATGCGCTCGCCACGTCCGATATCGCGCTCTCGACCATCGTCGCGTCGATCGAGATCGGGAACGTCATTCGCACCCGATGCAGCCGGGTCCCACCGGGCGTCGGCGCCAGGATGAGCGCGCCGAGGACGACAGAGTTCGGGACCTTTGCTCGACCGCCGGAATCCAGGTGGAGGATGGTGTACAGGAGCTCGATGTCCACGACCGTGCCCGAGTAGCTTGGGTACGTGAGCTCGTGGGGGTAGCTCGGCGCGAGCGCGCCGTAGCTGGACGAGATGAAACTGAGGCGATCGCCCGGCCGGAAGGGGCTCGCCACGACGAGGAGGAGCCCCGCGAAGACGTTCGCGAGCACGGTCTGGGCGGCGAGGCCGAGGACGATGCCGGCGAAGGCGCTGCCCAGGAAGATCGACTGCGCCGACACCCCGGCGAGCTCGAACAGAGCGAGCATCGCGGCCACGGCGATCAGGACGTTGAGAAAGATCCGGATCGCCGCGCCGTTCTGGCTTTGGCCCCGGCGACGCAGCGCCTCGTTGGAGGCGCTGGTGAAGGCGCGCGCCGCGAGCCACGCGACGAGGAGTACGGCGCCCGCCTCGAGGAGGAGCACTTCCTCTGCGGTGAATCCGTGGAGGAGCTGTTTGTTGAAGAAATTGAACAGGGCGAAGAGCCCGGCTCCGAGGAGGATGACGAGGATCAGGTTCCGCACCAGGACCCGGCCCGGATGCGACCGTGCGGACGCCGCCATGGCGCCATCCATCGGGTTCCGCCCTTATCGTTTCCCGAACTGAACGGTGGTGTTATTAGAATTCTTATAGCACAATGAAATACATTCCCTCATGCTTCCCACCCCGCATTCCGAAGTGCTCGCCCAGGACTGGTTGCCGCCGGTCGTCCTCGGTCGCGAAGCCGAGGTCGCCGAACTCGTGCGTCGGCTCGATGCCCCGCACCCCCGCGCGCCGCCGCCGTGGTTCGCCGGCGTAGTCGGTCCCCGAGGATCGGGCACGTCCGCGGTCGCCCGACGCGCCGCACGGGAGGTCGCCGATCGGATCCGGAGCGCCGCTCCCGGTCCGCTCCCCCGGTGGATAGCGATACGAGCCGCCCACGCCCGAGGCACCCACGGGCTCGCCGCGGCGCTCTTGCGCACGCTGGACGAAGGGTTCGACGGGCGCGGTTTCTCGGTGCCCGAGATCATGGCGGGGTTCCTGCGCCGAACCCGCCGGGAGGGACGACCGATCGTGCTCGTCGTCGACGACGTTCGAGTCGGCGGCCCCGAGCTCGCTCCGATCCTTCGGGCGATCGGAAGTCCCGACCGCTTCCTCCCCGAAGGCGAGACGGGCATTCCTCCCGTATGGGCGGCGGTCGCGGGGACTCCGGAGGCGGTCGAGCGGATCGACTCCGATCTCGCCGGTCGGTTCCGGGTGGGTCCGTGCGTTTCGCTCGCTCCGTACGACCCGCGGAACCTCCGAAGTCTGGTGGAGGACCGGGCGCGCCGGGCGCTCGGGCGCGAGGTGCCGATCGACCTGCTCGAGCGGATCGTGGGGGCCACCGTCGCGGACGGGGGAGGCGCGACCCGTGCGATCGACCTGTTGCGGCGATCGCTCCTGGCCACTCCGATCCACGCGCGACCGCTCTCCGCTCGGGGGGCCGCACGGGACGCCGCTATTCCGATCGAGACCTGGGTCGTACGAGCGATCGAGGAAGCCGCGCAGGGCCGCGCGGCCCGGGTCGGCGACGTTCGGCGGATCGAAACTCGGTACGCGCGAGAACAGGGGGTGCAACCGCTGCCCGCGACGACGCTGTGGCGGCGGATCGTCCGGCTGGAACAGGCCGGTTACATCCGACGCGAAGTGCGACCGGGCGGCGTCGGAGGAACGCGCTCCCTGATCCGGGTCGTGGCCCCCGTGGACGAATGGGTCACGGTGCCCCGTCACTCGGAAACTCGTCCAGGGTCCGACGGCTGGACCGAGTCGTCGTTTTCGGGGACGGAGGGGTCCGACGCGGGGGCGCGTTCGGGGGGTCCGCCTCCGACCCCGGGCGGCGAACCTGGGTGAGCACCATCTCCGCCAGCCGTCGCGACTTCAGCGCGTGCTCGATACGATCGAGCGGCGCCTGGCGCAGTGATTCACGATCCGGGTAACCGGCCTGGTAGAGCGCGCGCGCCCGAACTCGACCGATCCCCCGGAGACGGACGAGGTCGAGGAGTTCCTCGCGGGCACCGTACCGAACGCGGGTCGAGAGGTCGTCGATCGTTCGCCCGAGCCGCCGCTGGAAACGCGCGGCCATTCGACCGGCGCCGAACAGGAGCCACTCCGCATCCTCGACCTTCGTGCGGAGGTCGCCGGCGCCGAGACCGTACTTCTCGGTGATCTCGACGATCGGCGTCTCGTTGACCCACGCTTCGAGAACGGACGCGGTCTTGAGCGTCGATAGGAACCCGTCGAGGTCCAGTTCGAGCGGGGGCTCCTCCGGCTTGACCAGGAGTTCCTCCGCCTCGTCCGTGTACCGGGTCAGGAGGTCCGCCTCTTCTCCCCGTCGCAGGAAGAGCGGCGGAAGGTCGGGGGTGGCCGCGACCGCGGCGAGCAGCGGGAACACGCCGACGCCGAGCGGGGCGCGGTCGAGTACCTGGCGCAGCACGACCGCGCTCAGGGGGTCGAGGTACAGTTCGCTGGTGAGCGATCCGAACGGGGTCGCCGTGAGCGTGTGGCCGGGCGTGAGGAACTCGTTCGCCTCGAGGAAATCTCGGACCGTCTCGACCTTCGCCCGAAGTTCACTGAGCGGGAGCGTCTGGCCGTAGAAGGTCGCGGCGAAGAACGCCTCGAGCGCCGCCTCCGTGGCGACCGCCCGACTCGCGACCAGCGCCAGGACGTGCATCCGCAGCGCCGGTTCCGCCGCGAGACGGCTCACCACCGTTTCGGGCGGCGCCGACAGATAGTCGTCCATCAGCCGGTCCTCGTCCTCGGGGGTCCGGGCGACGAGGAGCGCTTCGCCCCACGGGTCGAACCGGGGCCGGCCCGCGCGGCCGAGCATCTGATGGACCTCGGTCGCCGGGATCGG
>Ga0070761_10001303_pt1 | contig 15705 bp, 13 predicted proteins | sample HubBroMetageREF1_FD_66724 | JGI IMG/M metagenome (GOLD analysis project Ga0070761, IMG submission 66724) | Reference soil microbial communities from the Hubbard Brook experimental Forest, New Hampshire, USA - Hubbard Brook CCASE Soil... | ecosystem: Environmental > Terrestrial > Soil >... | reverse complement strand
CGCACCATGGCGTGCTGCGATGGCAATCAGCCGCTCGCGGTCGCGTCGTAGATCGTCCAGCAGACTCACAATGCCAAGCATAAGCTCGGCGGCGCTACGATGCCGCGAGGCGTCACGGGGCCCCTGGCGGCCCCATGCGCGGTACCCGGGGTCGGGCCTGAGGACCCGCACGACCCCAAGGGCATCCCGGGCCCGGGCGTCTCCAAGTTCGTCTCCAAGAACCGGGTCGATGGCGGGGGAAGTCAGTGGACTGGAGAGCACTGGGCGCCAGGCCAACACGGGTGAGTTGGCGTGTGCGGGAGGCGCCGTCGCGTCGTCCTCTTGGCCGCGAGGGTGCCCGTTCGAGTGCTGGCGCCATGGCTTCGGCCTCCGCCAATACGGTGTCGATCGCGACCGCGCCCTTCTTGATCGCCAGTAGTCGATCTCGCAGCGCCCCCTCGGCCTCGAACGTGGGCACGTCCTCGCCCAACCATCTCGTCGCCGTGGTCAGCAGGCGGACCAAGTTGTACGCGTTCTTGGGCCGTAGCTCTCGCGAGGCAGGTCGAAGGCCGCCGCCTTGTCCTTCGCGAACTCCACGAGCGCGGCAAACTCGTTGGTCTCGAGCAGGCCCTGATCGGCGAGTGGGCGATAAGCTTGTTTGACGTGTTGTTTCGGTTGGTGCACGCCGTCGGCCTCGGACGGCGTCGCACGAGTCGACACTTTTGCAAGCTTCTCGGCCACGGCGTCGAGCGTGACGTTTGGGTCAGCGTTCAGCCAGTCCAGAACGACAGTCCGGTGCTCAGCAAGGCGCACGCCCTGCTCGAGCCGGCGTAGCCGTGATGTCCAGAAATTCGTCGCAGCCGATTCTCGCATGATTGCCCGCCAAACCGCAGGCTTGAAGATGCGGCGGTCCGCGGGCAGTTTGGGCCCGACCCGATGCTGCCGGTGACGCTCCCGTTCAGGAATCGGCAGCCAGATCATCAGGCCGAAGGCATCACCAAGCAACGACAACGCGAAGCTTGGCGCGATCGGATGCCGGTCGCGTCTCGGCGGACTGCTCAACTACTACTGCCGAGAGGCTGCATGATTCACGCGGGGACGCTTTTCGGACACCACGGGTTTCTCGCCACCTCGGCAAGATCGCGGCCGTGGGTCGAGCCGCCTCAAGCCGTGGTCATCCGTGCGCGGGATGGCGTAAGCTTGCCCCTCTCGTATGCGCGCCGTCGGAGTCCTGGCATGCATCGTCGTCACGTGCGCGGCATGCGCAAACCGCGCCGAGCAATTGGGTTCCACGACGGAACCCGGTGGTTCCGCGGACGCATTCGTCGGGACCCAAAGCATGGCATCGAGTGGGCAAAGCACTTCGGGCGTCCCGCATTCGAGCGTAGGGTCGTCGGGCGGCTCATCTAACACGTCGGGTTCGCCGTCCACACCCGACGCAACGGCGACCTCCTCGGATGCAAGTCCCGCTGAGTCCGCCAGAGGCGTCTGGGTTGCCTACGCGAGCGGATACGGCCCCGACATCCAGCTACTGACCGTGAATGTCGAGGCAGGCACGCTTTCGCCTCAGGCGAGCATTCCCGCGTTCGGAAGCAGCCCTTCCTTTCTGGCCGTCGACAACGTTGCCGCGCATCTCTACGCGATCGACGAAAGCGACGCGGGCCGCGTGGGGGAATACACGATCGATCCGCGAACTGGGGAGCTCACGTTCGTGAACGCGATTTCCTCCGGCGGCGCAGGACCGGCTTTCGTAGCTACGGACCGAACCGGGAAATACGTGTTCGTCCCGAACTACACCGGCGGCAGCGTAGCGATCGTGTCGCTGCTGCCCGACGGCAGCCTCGGCTCAGTCCAGCAGATCGTCGCCGTGGGTGTCTACCCCCACATGATGATCGCAGACCCGACCAACCGCTTCGTCTTCGTGCCGTGCAAAGGGTCCGATTTCATCGCGCAGTTCACGTTCGATGTAAACTCCGGAAGGATCGCGCCCAATCCGCATGGCGCGACCGTTGCCACGGCGCCGATGGCCGGTCCCAGGCACATCGCGTTCGACCCCACAGCAAACTTCGTTTACCTCGTGAACGAGACCAACAGCACGATCTCGGCGTACGCGTATGATCCCGAGACGGGCACGCTCGCGACGCCCCCAATCGACACGCTTTCGACCATTGCGGCAGGGGAGGCAGGGATCATGGGGAACACGGCCGCCGAAGTGTGGGTCCACCCCTCGGGGCGCTGGGTCCTCGTGTCCAATCGGGGCGAGAACACGCTCGCCGTTTTTGCGATCGACCCTTCGACCGGAGCGATGACCTTCATCGAACGCACGCCCTCGGGGGGGATGTTTCCTCGCGATTTTAGCTTCGATTCGACAGGAACGTTCGTCTACGCGGCCAACCAAGAATCGGGCAGCATCGTGACGTTTCTATTCAACGCAGCAACCGGAGCGCTGACGCAGATTGGCACTCCGATTGCCGCAACGGGGGTGTCTTTCGTGGGGCTCGCGCACATCCAGGGGCCATGAAAGACCTACGCGCCACGCACGTGCACGTCCGTCCTTCGTCCGAGCGGTCGGCGAAGACACGGTCGAAAATGGCGTCGAGAGTGTAGCCGATGATACCCAGCTCGGCCAATCGCCCCTCGTAGAAGACGGGCACGGTGGCGTCGTCGGCCACGGCCTGCTCGATTGTGTACGTGTCGATGTAGCTGCCGAACGTTTGGAGCGTGCTGCGGTCGTTCTTATCGATCGGCGTCCCCGCGAAACCGAAGAGGCAGGCGTTCGGCAGTTCGGAGATTCGCGGCCACGTCGCCGTATTGGCTCCGGTCCTCGTCGACGAGCACGAAGTCGTACCGATGAACGAAGATGTGCGCCGGCTTCCTCGCGAGGAACTCCTTGAAGTGCTTGCAACGCCGCACCCCGATGAGCTGTTCATTGGCGGTCTAGTGGATGCAAACGACGGCGTGGTGACGCTGTATCGGGGCAACCTGGAGCCTTTGGTCGTTCCTCTCAAGTGGTTCAAGGTGTCCGGCAACGGAGTACGACCCGATCCCGCGCGTCTGGATGTCACGGACTTCGGTCACACGGTTCGTTTCGGAGAATACGAGGTTTCGACACACGCCATCTTATACAACCACGACGGCAACTACCGACGATGGGCCCAGCGCGACTTCTCGAACAGGACAACTCGTTCGGAGGAGCGCTCCGACGCTTGCGGATTCTGAAGGGGCTTTCTCTCTCCGACTTTCCTGGCATCACGGAAAAGGAGGTCGCCCGCATCGAGAAGGGCGAGGTCAAAAAGTCGCACGCAGACACGATGTCGATTCTCGGAAGGCGCTTCGGGGTGAGGCCGGAGGAGATCAAGACGTACTGAGGCCGCCGTGAATGAGCGCAAGCACGGCGTTGCATTCGTTGAGGCGATGACCGCATTCCTGGACGAACGCGGGCTAGCGGCGCCCGATGGCGATATCCGTCAGCGGACGACGAGCAGTCGCTTGTGCGAACCCCCACACCCGTGATGTCCAGAATTTCGTCGCAGCCGATTCTCGCATGATTTCGCGCCAAACCGCAAAACCGCAGGCTGGAAGATGCGGCGGTGCGCGGCCAGTCTGCGCATCTACGCGCGCGACCCCCGGGCGGAGTTTTGGCACCGGACAGGGGTCGACCGACCCTTACGATTGCCGCTCGTCCAGTAAGGCCAGCGCGTCTTCAAGCGCGTGCATCAAGGCCCGATCCTTGGGCCGATCCGCGACGCGCTTGCTTTCGACGATGCGCCGAAGCGGGAGCACCGGAATGGGTATCCCGTCGACCATCTCAAACCTTACGCCTTGGTACTCCGACGCGAAGTCTCGCAGACCACTCATGGAGGTCACGACGTCGAAGCGTTCGCTCAGCGCTTCTCCCCCGACACGTGGCGGTCCCATGCCGAACGCTCCGGAGATCCAAACGCCGCCGGTGGCCCTGGCCGCCTCGGCGATACGGGCATCGGTGACGTCTTCGAACCAAAGGTCGATGTCCTCGGTCGCTCCGCGGGCTCCTTGAAGGAGCGCGCCGCTCATCCCGACGACCATGAAGCGCACTCCTCGTTGGCCGAGCTCCGTCAGAAAAGTTCGCTCAGCGGCGGTCAGGGTGGAGTCGGGCATGCCTCAACCCGAGCCGCAGGCGCTCACTCGGGGTCCTCTGGAGGTTCTTGAGGGTTCGGTAGATCCCCTCCTCATCCCTTCCGAGCTTCGCCGCCAGGATGCGTGCGCGTTCTCGGAGCGCGTCGTCACGACGAACCCATGCTTGGAGCTCTTCCTCCGTCGAAGCGTCGGTTGTTGCGCCCATCGTGAATCCTCCACAAGCATGCCGCCAACGGGCGAGCGGGGCAACCGAGCGGGAGACGCGGGGTCGCTAAAACCGCAATAGTCTCCCCCACCAACGGGACCTCCTCGAGATGCTCCGGCTTGGCCGAAGGGAGTTTCCACGCCAGAACGCTCCTGAGCAAGTCCTCCATGCTCGCGTGAAGTAACACCACATATGCTCTCAAGATGTCTATTGCGGCGACGCTCGGTCGTCCCCGTGATGTCCAGAAATTCGTCGCCCCCGATTCTCGCATGATTTCACGCCAAACCGACCGCACGGCGTGGGCCGCGCGACCCTGGTGGCGGGCTCCCTCAGGCTGCAGTTTCGCCGGGAGCGTTCGTGAAGATGAACTCGACGCTCTGGAGAAGGTGCGGCGCACCATCGGTGACGATCGCGCAGCAGGGTCCAGACCGTCGCCTGTCGCTTGGCGTCGTCTCGTCCCGCAAAGGAGCCCGAAACGACAGTTGCGACGAGCGTCCCGGTTCCAACGACGCTCACGTCCCGGACGTCGGGAAGCGCCTTCAGGTCAAGGGTGACGATGGCTTCTCAGTCGAACCAAGGGCTCCAGCACCTCATGAGCGAGCTTCAGCAGGCTCTCGGCGAGACCGAGATCCGAGCAGAAGCCGAGTACAAGCAGGTGCTTCAGCTTCTTCGCGGCTTCGCCGCCCAAGTTTCAGCGTTTCTGAGCGGGCCCAACCTCACCAAGACTGAGGTGACGCTCGAGCTTGGGCACGCGGTGGAGCTTGGCCAAGAATACCGCGTCGTGGTCGCGGCGTCGGCGATCGGCCTTCAAGACTTCCTCCTCCGAGCATTCGTTCCAGCCGACGGCTATCCAGTCACCCTCGACTACGCCGGGGGCTCCGAGGTTCGCTGTGACAGCGAGGACAAGCTCGTTGCGGAGCTCGTGAACGCCATCCGTAGCTCCGCCATTCAGAGCCGCTTGCTTGCGATCCGGCAGGCGCTATCGGACGAGACCCTTCGGGGGGAGCGCAGGATCGTCGGAACCGCGAAGCAGCGCAGTTCACGTAGCGGTCAAGGCCATCCGCGGGCGTCCAAGAAGTCCAGTCGCTGACCGCAGCGAGGTGGCCGCGAGTACGGGTGGCCCTGTGGCGGCCAGAAACTGATTTCCGCGCAATCGCAAGGGAATGATCAGAACGGCGCACGGAAAGCCGTCGACGCGGGCGATCATGCCCAGCCGACAGCGATCGACTCCTCGAATGGCACCCACACGTCCGCAACTCCTTGAATTTGCTGGACAGGAAAGTCGCGGCCGCACCAGGCGCTCGCCCAGCAGCAGCCTGTCCCTCGTCCCCCGCGGGTTGCTGGGCCCATCCAGGCCGTGCCCGTCCTCGGCGGACTCCATCATGACTACAGACGCGCCGGGTAACGCACGGACGGAAAAAGTAGCGACGTCGGGTGAAGGCAACGCGTGTCACACGATCGTGGTAGCGGATCGGTCCGAATGCCGTCCGATGCGCGCTACAAGACCCTTTGCGAGGTCCTCGAGACCTCCGTTCGCACGCATTCGTCTAGGCAGTTTTTGGGTGCGAAGACGGCGGGAAGCTGGCGGTGGACCACGTATGGCGCATTCGACACTCTCGTAGACCGGATGCGCGGGGGTCTCGCGTCGCTCGGAGTGAAGCACGGAGATCGCGTCTCGATTGTATCAAATAACCGATTGGAGTGGGCCGTCGTAGCCTTCGCTTGCTACACGCTCGGGGCTGTCTTCGTGCCCATGTACGAAGCGCAATCGGTCGCGGAATGGGAATTCATCGTGCGCGAAAGCGAGGCAAGTGTTCTCTTTGTTGCGAACGAAGTGCTCTTCGAACGCGCGCGGAGCCTGCTGAATGCGATTTCTTCGCTGAACGCCCTGGTCGTCCTTTCCGGTCAAGCTCCGGTGGAGGCGCCAATCGCTGCCGACGGCAAGCGAATCGCGACGTACGTGAAACTGCTCGAGGCCCCAGCGGCTTCACGTCGCAACCCGTCGCCCAACGATGTCGCGGTCCTCATCTATACGAGCGGAACGACAGGCACGCCCAAAGGCGTCGTTCTCACGCACCTCAATATTGCATCCAACCTTAGCGCGATTCGCGAGGTCTTCAGCTACACCCCTGGGGATCGGAGCCTTTCATTTCTGCCGTGGGCGCACATCTTCGGGCAGACCTCCGAGCTGTATTTGCTGATGTCCTGCGGCTCTTCGATCGCGATCTGCGAAGGTCCGGAAAAGATCTTCGAGAATTTGCGCGAAGTCCGGCCCACGGTTCTCATTACTGTTCCTAGAGTCTTCAACCGCATTTACATCGCAGCGCAACAGGAACTCGCCTCGCGCCCGAAAGCGATCCAAAGCCTCGTGGCGTCTGCGCTCGATGCGGGGGCGCGAAAGAGACGGGGGCATCTCCCGAGGGCTCATGAGCGCCTGCTCCAAATAATCGCGGATCGCCTCGTCTTCAAAAGCCTGCGAGCTCGCTTCGGGGGACGGCTACGAATGGCCAACTCGGGCGGGGCCGCTTTGTCACCCGAAGTGGCGACATTCGTCGACTCGATCGGCATCGAAGTGTACGAAGGCTATGGTCTGACCGAAGCCAGTCCCGTCGTCGCCACCAATGTCCCCGGTGCGCGGCGAACGGGTAGCGTCGGTCGACCGCTCCCAGGGGTTCGCGTCGTCATCGAACGCGATTCTGAAAATCCCGAGAGCCTCGAATCCGGCGGCGAGATCGTCGTCTATGGGACGAACGTGATGCGTGGATATTGGAAGCGATCCGCTGAGACTGCAGAGGCACTGACCGTGGACGGCGGCCTTCGCACTGGTGACGTCGGCCAGCTGGACGCCGACGGTTACTTGTTTCTCACGGGACGCATCAAAGAGCAGTACAAGCTCGAGAACGGGAAATATGTGGTGCCAAGCCCACTCGAGGAACTGCTCAAGCTAAGCCCGTACGTCTCCAACGTCATGGTGTGCGGTGAGCACAGGCCTTTCAACGTGGCACTCGTCGTTCCCAATGTGGCGGCAATTGCTCAATGGGCCCAAACCGAGAATCTGACGTTCCCATCCGACGTCGACGCCATGCTCGTCGAGCCTCGAGTACGCGCCCTGCTCGAACAAGAGCTCGCGCGATGCAGTGCGGCCTTCAAAGGCTATGAGACCATCGGCGGCTTCGCTCTAATCGGCTCGGATTTTACCGTTGCCAACGGGATGCTTACGCCCAAGCTCAGTCTCAGAAGAGCGCGCGTCATGGAGGCGTATGCCGACGTCATCGCCGCTCTCTATCGATCCGGCTTCCGCCGCTCGTAGATGGCGCTGCGTGCATCCGAGAAGCTCTCGTGCGCTTCTCTCCGCCGACGAGAAGTTATCGTCACCAACCTCGGCGTCGAGCGTGTCGTCCCGCGCGCGGATCGGCTGATTCGGAGCGCCGTCGGCGTGCCAAGCGTCGCAAAGCGCGATGAGAAGCTTCATCTCGTCGTCCGCGAGCGCGTCCAAGCCCAGGTTTGTCAGCTGGGCCCATTTCTGCTGCACCTCAAGAGCGGCTGGGTCGCCTAGACCCCTCGGCCACGCCCAATCCTGGCCGTCGAACAGAGGCCGCACGACTGGGCTCATTCGCACGATTGGCCCATCGCTAACGACTGCACTTCCGCGCGGCAACGCGCCACCCAGAGTGACGTGTGCCAGAAAACTCGCGGAGTCGGGCGGATCGTCGACGATCGCGGCCGTGGCTTTTTGCAAATCCCGCAGCAGACCGGCCTTGCCGCCCCCCATGAAGCGCGGATCGTCGGCAGGGACCTTGCTCGGCTTTCGTGGCCGGTGCACCGTGCCCGTACCGATGGACAGAATCCGAATGGGTGGCGGCAAGGCCTCTCGGGGAACGTTGGGCGAGCCGCCGCCCGCGTGGTCCGCTTGGCGCTGCGCCAACGCCTCGACGACCGCGACCATCGCCGGGTTGTTGTAGCCCGCAAACGCGCCATCCCAGTAGCGCCGCGCCACCCCTTGGGGGTAGATCTTCGCATGCGCCGGCTCGTCGTAGAAGACAACGGGAGCCGTCGTCGACGCTTGAACCGCGTCGAGTAGGGAGACGTCTGGCCCGGCCGAGCGGGGTTCCGAGGCGGCCAGGCTATCGACATTCGTTCGAAAAAACGCAGCACGCTCGGTGTCGTAGTCGAACGCGGTGATGACAAGGTGCCCGAGGCCCGGATTTTCGGCGTGCCAGCGAGAAAGCAGCGTCGCTTCCGAGCGCGGTCCGAGATGCTCACGAAGCCCGGCAAGCTTCTTCTTCGTCGAATAGCGAGGGTACGGCAGCTTGCCATGGCCAAGGTCCTCAATCACACGCTCGAAGGCCGTCGATTCGAACGTGCTGCGCCGCTTCTTTCCGTCGAGGTAAAGATCCAGGATGTCGCAAAGCGGCTTGTCGAGCGCGAGGCAGGCCAAGATGACGCTTCCGCCGGAATTGGCCACGGCGAGATCGAACTTCGCAAGCACCTGATGGCCACTAACGTTTGCGCCAAAGAGTTTGATGAGAGTCTTGATCTGAATGACGGCCCATGTGCCTCCGCCGTCGAGAGACAGAACGCGATACGGGATGGCCGCGGAAGCTTGCATCGAAGCGGCACGTTACCTGCGTGACCGTTCGTAACGCATCAATAAACACGCAGCCTCGTTAATTTGCGTATTCCGTGCACACCCGACGGCGCTAAGATGCCGCCATCAGTGACGGCGGCGTAACCGCGTCGACCGACGGAGGGATGCCATGGGCCTCTTGATTGACGCGCTAACGCTCGAAGTACCGCGACGGCCGTTCCTCATGAGGACTGGCCTCGGAATCTTGCGCAGAAATCGTCCCGTGCTGAGCATGGGCGGCGCGGTCGTCGTCACGAGCGAGGCTCTGGTGCGAGAGGTCTTCTCGAGGCCCAAGGATTTTCTCTTCGGGTTCGGAAACGGGCCGAAAATGAAGCTCGGCCCGTTCTTGTTCGGGATGGACGCCTCGGATCAATACTTTGCGGAAAAGGAGGCCCTTCACAAGGTCGCCACCAAAGACCAGAGTGTAATCGATCGATTCGGTACCCTCGTGAAGAAGCACGCGGACGCGTGCCTGGGCCGCCTGGAGCCGGGTCCCTCGGTCGACTTGCTTTCGTCATTCATCGAGCCCGTTCTTCTCGGCGCGAGCGCCGAGTTCTACGGCGTGGACCCGGAACAAGCAGAACCGAGTCGGTATGTCGATGCCGCCCCTGGCTTCAAGACCTACGCGCAATGGGTTCGAAAACTCGGAGGAACCGTCGGCTCGGTGTGGCCCGCTCCCTTCGGCCTCGAGGACCTGTCCGATCGTCTGGCAGAAGAGATGCGCGTGTTCCTCGAGAAGCAAGTCGATGCCTCGCGGTCCCGTGGCGCCGGGACAGCCTCGGTGATCGATGGGCTCATCGGACTGAACCCCTCGCCCTTGAAGACCTCCTTCGACATCGCTCGCTGCATCGGTGGGCTCATGCTCGCGGGTGCGGCGATGATCAAGGCGACGACCTTGGCTCTGCACGAGCTTCTTCAGCGCGAGGCAGTCGCGGCTGAGGTCGCGAACGCGGCCCGCAACGGCGATCTGAAGAGGGTCCGGGGCTACGTGTGGGAAGCCCTTCGCTTCAACCCTCCGTTTCCGATTCTTACGCGATACAGCCCACGGGCCACGGTTCTTGCGGCGGGCACCCCGAACGAGACGCCGGTCGCCGAAAACACCACGCTGTTCATCTCGCCGCTAGCCGCGATGTTCGATCCGGCCAACGTCGACCGGCCGGAACAGTTCATTTCGACGCGACCTGCAAATACTTACTACATTTTCGGCTTTGGCCTTCATCGCTGCTTTGGGGAGCAACTCGCAGTGGTCGGTCTTCAACGAATTTTCACGAGCCTTCTGGCTGCTTTCAAGCTGGAAAAAGGGCGGATCGCCTACGACGGACCCGCGATCGCCCGGTACACTGCAACAATCGATCAACGGATCTTCCCAGAAGGGGTCAACAATGCGTCAGAGCGCACTAACTATCCTCGGCCCCGCACGCCTCACAGCCGAGCAGCTTGAGACGAGAACCGATCTCCTCTCGGAGTTGGGCCGCGAGCTCGATGCATGTCGCAATCCGGATGGGAAGACAGAGTGCCCGGGAGCCTCCGACCTGCGGTCTGCCGACGGCGACCTAACTCCAACCGCGCACACCCCAGCTAGGGCGGTCGGCGATTCGATGGCCCGAGGCATAGTCGGCAAACTCCCCGATGTGAAGCCCGATCTGCGTGTGCTGCTCGACACCGGTCGCCTGCACTACATGAGCTTCTTCCTCGTCCCAGCTCACGAAGGCGAGACTGGATACGTCGGTCTGGAGCTGAACGTCGATGGGAGCGTCGGCGCGTGGCGGGCGCTCCTTTCCCAACGCGGGACCTTCCTCGGCCAGCTATTCCGTGGTTGCGACGGGCTCGACGCAACCCCGACTCCGAGACAGTGGGCGAAGTTCTTGAAGCGCAACACACGACGACCGAACGCGTTCTTCGTGGCGTTCCCGGGTCGTGACGTCAAACAGATTCTCGGCGAGCAAGACCTCCGCCTTCGTGCGCGCTCGGCCTTCGAAAAGGCGGCTCGCATCAGCGGGACGCTCAACAAGCAGCCCGCCGATGACTCGTCGCCTCGCGAGGCGCCTTCGAGCGCGTCCGCCATGTGGGAATACGTTCGCAACCGCTTCAAGAACGTCGATTTGGTCAAGCGAGGCGTCACCCGTCCTTGGTACGTGCGTTGGGGTATCGAAATGGGAGGCCTCCAGGAAAACCTTAATCTTTGGGGTAACCGTTTGTTCGTCGGCTTGGCTGTCTTGACGGCGGCGGTTTGGCTCGCGACCTCGGGGTACGCTCACGGGTACGCGGCCACTGCCGTCCTCGGGGCGCTGGTATTGACCGGTGCGCTCACACTTTTCGCATGGTGGCGCGAGGCACCACGAACGCTCAATGCGCGAGGGCGATGGCGGGTCTCCTCCAACGCAGTGTGGGCATGGCTCTCCTCGTGGATGGTCTGGACGGTGAGCCTTGGCACGATGGGCATGGTCGCCCGTTTGGGGTTCCGCCTGGCACAGGCGCTAACGTCCTACCAAGCCGTCATCGGCCTCGCCCTCGCCGTTTCGGCGACGGTGGTGTTCCTCTTGGGGCGGCTCGGACTTCGCCCGGCCTTATCGGGCTTCCTGTTCCTGCTTTTCGTCGACATCGCGTCGGTCGTACCCGTCGCAAGTTTGCCTCGGTTCCTCTCGGCCACGATTGGTGGGCTCGGGGTCTTCGTGATCGCGCCCGTGGCGGCCTTCGTGTACGTCATGGAGGATCTCCTGGCTGCCGTCCTTTCGGCCTGCGCGCTCGTGGCAGCCTGGTCCTTCGCGTTTTGGCACTGGCGCGACGCACCGATTCCCCTTGGCATCGTTGGATGTCTGTCGGCTGCGGCAATGCTTGCTCTCTGCTTCGCGTGGGCTGCGTTTTGGCTTGCAGCGGTACGCCACGCAGAAGAGCGCGAGAACGCAAAATCTCGTTTCCCTGAGATGCCCAGCATCATGCATCTCAACAAAGTCCAGGCACGCGAGGACCAGGAGCTTCAGAACCATCTTACGGTGGTGTCGCTTCTCAAGGACGAACCCGACAGGACGCTCCGGCTGCGTACGCTACAGCGCGTCCTACGCGCCGTGTCGCTCGCGACGAAGATCTATGCAAACCAGGGAGACCTCGGCGGCATACGAACGATTCATTTCGCTCAGTTCATCATCTTGGAGAGCCCGAAGGGCCCGAAGAACGGTCTGTCGCGTTTGCTCTTCTTGTCGAACTACGATGCGGCGTTCGGGTCGTACTTGCAGGACTTCAATACCGTGACGGGAGTCACGGCAGTATGGAGCAACTGCAAAGGGTTCCCCGCATCCTTCGGGCTCGTGAGCGACGGAGCGAACGACGAGCAGCTCTTCAAACAATTTGGGCGGCGCGACCAAGTCCCTTCGCTCGGCTGGTTCAGCAGGTACCCGAGCTTGTTCATTCATGACATCGATGTCGCCACGAAAACACGAGAAACTCTGCGTCGGCCGCTCGACAACCCAACAACGTGGGTTGGGCGGAGACGGGCGCAGTTTGGACAGCCTCTTACCGAGGCAGATTGCGACGCGGCACTGCAGCAGCTGTGAGCGAGGTTACCGATGATCCTCAGTGACCAATACGAACTCCACACCGACAAAGCTCGAGACCGTTTGCCATCGATCGAGCTGGAGGACATGCAACGACTCGTCGTTTATGGCTTCCAAGAACGTCCGTTCACCACGTACTTTCTTCTCCAGATCGGAGGACCTGAGGCCGAACCCGCGCGAAGAGCAAGGGCATGGCTTGCAGGGGCCGTAACACCCCCGAAGGCCGCTGCGCATCGGGTCCTCGACGCACGTCGAGAGAGGCGCGATGAGCCCGCCGTCAGCGTCGCGGTTGCCTTCACCTTCGAGGGGTTGAGAGCGCTAGGTTTGGACGAGAGCGCCCTTGAGACATTCGTGCCCGAATTTCGTCAGGGAATGACCGACGGCCACCGAGCCCGTATGCTCGGAGATGTCGACGGCAACAGCAGCGAACACTGGCATTGGGGACAGTGGGGGAAGAAGGAGCACCCCGACAAAGAGGTGCACATGTTCGTAGGAGCCTACGCAAAGACGCGTGGTGACCTCGATGCGTGGCGGCCCGCCTGGGAAGAGAACGGACTCAAACTCATGTCGAGCGTAAGGGCACAGCTAGAGCGCAATGAACCCTTTGGCTTCCGTGACGGTATATCGCAGCCCTACATCAAAGGCAGCGGCAGAACCCTCACGGACATCCCCGAACGCGACCAGATCGCTGCCGGAGAATTCGTTCTCGGCTACCCAAACGCCTTCGCACGATTTTCGGAATCGCCTCGCGTTCGCGCCGAGCTCGATCCCCTGCGGCCGCCGGATCAGAAGCCGATCTTACCCGCCACCGTCGACGACAAATACCACGACCTCGGCCGAAACGGCACCTTCCTCGTCGTCCGCGAGCTCAAGCAAGACATCGATCGCTTCAAGAAACTATCGGAGCACAACGCTGTCCGCACGGTCGGCCGCTGGATGGATGGAACGCCTCTTGTCCTCCGACCCGTTCCTCAGGATTCGCCTGGCAAGACTGGCGAAGAGGCCGCAAGGGATCGCGCCGGCGCCGCGCCGACATCGAGTGGCGCAGACTCGAGCAGCCAAAAGGCGAGCCCCACGGCCGAGCCCATCGATCCGTCGAGTCTCAACGCGTTCGCGTATTTCGACGAGGACGCGGCCGGACTGCGCTGCCCGCTGGGTGCCCACGTGCGCCGATCGAATCCGCGCGACGCTCTCGCGAACCCCGAAAAGGGAACCTCCGCCGCGACGGCTCAGGCGCTAGTGAACAATCACAGAATTATCCGTCGGTCGCGTGTTTTCCATCGTACGGAGCCCGAGAAATCGACCGGCATCTTCTTCCAATGCATCAACACGAACCTCGAGAGGCAGTTCGAATTCGTGCAACAGACGTGGATCAACAATCCCAAATTCGGCGGCCCCTACGACGAACGCGATCCTGTCATCGGCAGCGGGCCGCACCATGAGCGCGGCTTCACCGTCGCCGCCGCTCCCGAACGCAAACGATTCGACGGCCTCGAGGCCTACGTGACCGTTTGCGGGGGCGCCTATTTTTTCTTGCCCGGTCTCAGGGCAATCAAGTACCTCAGCCAGCTAGAACCAACGCCTCATTCTGCGCACGTACCTGACGGAGGCGAACCGGAGCGTTGACGCGCAACCATATGCTCGCGGCAGCCTCGAGCTTGTGCGACGCGCTTGCCGGCTCGCCGCGATCGGCAAGGACCGTGGCCACCCCTTGCAAGGCAAAGGCTTCGGAAGGCGCCATTTCGAGCTCCCGAGCCCGCTCGAGCGCCGCCTCGAACGTGTCGAGCGCTTTCTCGTGCTCTCGCTGGAAAGCGAGAACGGCGGCAAGCTGTATGAGCGCGCAGACATGATAGGCCCTCTCGCCCGTCATGCGCGAGATCTCCTCGGCTTGCATTGCGGTCGCCAATGCAAGTGAAGGCTCGCCGCCGCGGACTTGTGCATCCGAGAGCGCGAGCAGCAAATAGCCGTGGGCGTAGTGACCGGCGGTTCGATACGTCTCACGAGCCAAGGCATCCTCGATGAGCGCAGCCCCTTCGGCGAGACGGCCAGAGTCGACAAGGGCTATGCCGAGACGCGCTGCGATCGGCGCACGCATGACGACGACCTCGTTCTCCTGACAAATCCGCATCGCGAGTTCGAGTAGCTCGCGCGCATTTTCCGCCTCGCCGCGCACCAGCTGGCAAAACGCATACTCCTCGAGGATCATCGTGAGCGAATACGGGTGGTCGAGCTCGTCAGCCACGGGCCGTCCCTCCGCGTACATCTGATCGGCCTCGTCGAACCGCCCGAGAAGTCCGTCGCAGGAAATCACGAATGCGCGTGCGAATACGCTCGGATAACCGGCCCACCCAAGGCGTCGCTTAACGATGGGTCCATGCAAATCAGCGATAAGACTGCGCAGCGATGAAGCGGCTGTGGTCAGTTGACCTCGCGCATGCTGGATCAGGGCCAGGTTGAACCGCGTCGCCATCGAAAGCGGGAAATGCTCGAGCTCGCGCGCGAGGTTGCTAGCGCGTGTTGCAACATCCATGGCGTCGTCGTGTCGACCGCGTAGCCATAGCGTGGTGCCAAGTTGGCTGTAGATTTTGGCCAGATAGTGGCTATCCCCAAGCGTGCGCGCCGATGTCTCGGCCTCACGTAGCAGCGAGATGATGCGCTCGTGGTCGCCAACGGGCAAGAGCGGTGCAAGTGCAACCAGACGCAAGTCGATCGCCAGGCGTTCGCGTTCCGCGCTCGGCTCGGCACGGGACAGGTCGGCAAGGCCTAGGTCGAGATGATTGAGTGCTTGCGCGTTGGCCCAACGATTTGCGGCCCGCACGCATGCAAGCTGGTGGTAGTGCGCGGATTTGATCCACTGTTCTGCGTGATGAGCGTGTTCGGCAAGACGGTCCAAGTGCTCCGCGAGGCGTGCGGGATACGACGTCTCCAACGTGGCGAGAGCGCGTGCGTGCAGCTGCCGCCGTCGGGCTCGAAGCATGCGTCCGTAAGTCACGTCCCGAATGAGTGTATGACGAAAGCGAAGCAACGGAGCGCGAAAAGCGCCCGTCTTGTATAGGAGGTCGGCGCTCGTGAGCACCGCGAACTGCGAATCGAAGATCTCCTTCGGAACTCCAGCAAGAAGCAAGAGCGCCTCGACGGAGGAATCGTCTCCTAAAACCGCGGCCGCTTGGAGGAGACCGAGTGCCCCAGGCTCGATTTGATCGAGCCTCGCTGCGAGGAGCGCCTCG
>Ga0070761_10001301_pt1 | contig 15718 bp, 8 predicted proteins | sample HubBroMetageREF1_FD_66724 | JGI IMG/M metagenome (GOLD analysis project Ga0070761, IMG submission 66724) | Reference soil microbial communities from the Hubbard Brook experimental Forest, New Hampshire, USA - Hubbard Brook CCASE Soil... | ecosystem: Environmental > Terrestrial > Soil > Temperate... | reverse complement strand
TGTTACTAAGTCTACGAAATCTCATCGAGATTTTCTTGCAGCATACAGAATTCAGTACCCGTGCATGTGAAGGTGCGTTGGAGCTGGCTGGTGCGTTCCAGCAACTCTCCGTACTCCTTCCACGGGCGACGTGTTTTCGTACCTCTGCGAGCGCTGCTTATCCCAAGACTCAAAAATGCACCCCATCTGGATTGAGGAGTGCTGTACCACCTGGTTACAGCTCGAGCGCTCGCGGAAAAGTCGCTATGAACGAAGCCGATCCGTTCCCGACTATCCAGTCAGAGGCATGGTGTCTGGCCTTGTTTTGTTGTGGATTTACTTTCTGCTCGCGCTTGTCGCTGCTTGCATTGGAGCTTTCGCAGAGGCTGTAACAAGCTAACTGGCGGCCGCAACTTTTAACGATTCGATTCGAGAGGCTCAGGAGAAAATCACATGCAATCGGAATTTCGAATTAACAGAATTCGACTGCTGGCTTTGCTAGCTCTGCTGTCGGTCTGCGTCATTGGTCTGCTCCCGGCCTCTGCCAGGGCCGACAATCTCTATGCCAGCGTTCGCGGCACGGTTACGGATCCGAGCGGGGCGGTAATTTCCGGCGCCAAGCTGACCGTTACCAATGCAGGCACGGGAATCATGTTCTCCACCACATCGAGTAGCAGCGGTACTTTCTCTTTCCTGCAACTCCCGATTGGCGATTACTCGCTCCGGGCCGAACAAACCGGATTCAAAACGTACCAGGCATCGGGCATTCACCTGGATCTCAACCAAGTTTTCAATCTGGAGGTGAAGCTGGCCCTCGGTGCGACTTCTGAGCAAATCGTCGTCGAGGCCAACCCCGTTCAGGTGGAGCAGACGGATATGCAGCTGGGCACCACCATATCGGGGCAAACGATCAGCGACATGCCCTTGAACGGCCGCGACTGGACGCAGTTGCAGCAACTTGAGCCGGGTATTGTCGCCGCATCCGACCGTTTTGGGGGTGTTAATCTCGGGGCGTTCTCCGGCAACGGCGCGGAATCGCAGCAGAACTCGTTTCTCATTAACGGGAACGACTCCAACGACGCTGACTTGAACACCGCCCTGATCATCCCCAGCGTGGACGCGATTGGCGAGTTTCGCATGGTCACCAGTACACTCAATCCCGAGTACGGCCGTAATTCTGGCTCGATCATTAACGCAGCCATCAAGAACGGAACGAATGCCTTCCACGGCGACGCGTTTGAATTCTATCGAGACACGTTCCTGGATGCGGGCGCCTGGTTTGAGCCGGCGCCTTCGCCCTTTCACCAGAATCAATATGGTGCCACGATCGGTGGGCCGATCGTGAAGAATCACGCGTTTTTCTTCTTCTCCTATGAGGGCTTGGGCTTCAAGACACCGGAACCAAACGGGGTGGCTACTTCAGTACCCGTTGGCAGCACGGCCCAGCAGAGTGGCATGTTTGGCGCCGGAGCCTTCGCCGCAGCCACCAATACCATTCCTTTCGGAATGTATAGCGACAACAGCGGGCCTTGCCCCGTGAGCGGCGGAGTGCAATGTGCCGCCGGATCGCAGACCTTCGCTGCGATGTTCCCGACCGGTACCATCCCTACACAGGATTTGAACGCGTTGTCGACCAAACTGATGACCCAGTTTGTTCCTGCGCCCAATTCCGGGACTAGCTACAATTTCAATCCCATCGCAGTCGGTTCTCATAAGCAGTACATCTACCGGATTGACGACAAGATCCGCGAAAACGACGCGCTCTGGGGTTATGGGTTTTGGGAGACGCAACCTGTAGTCTCTACGATACCGTTTCTCGGGGCCACGCTTCCTGGCTTCGAGATGCAGCAGCAGGCGCACTACAACCAATATGCAATCTCCTGGACGCACACTTTTTCGCCCACAACTCTGAATGAGTTGCGCATTGGCTATACCCGCTTTAACTTCCAGGCGGTGGAGCCTGTCAGTCCCATCAATCCGACGACCTACGGCTTCACCGGCATTACTCCCCAGACCTACACAGGGGCCTCCCTGCCGGTCATGAACGTTGGTGGGTATTTCAGCCTTGGATTCAGTTCTGACGGTCCGCAGCCCCGCATACAAAACAACTATGAAATCGTCGACAACGTCAGCAAGGTCTGGGGTCACCACACCTTCAAGGCGGGCATCAGCTTTGAGCGCATAGGGCTCGATAACCCGTTCAACGCTAATCTCTCGGGTACGTATACCTTCGGGGGCTCGGGACCTTTTTCATCGTCAAATCCGCTGGCGGACTTTTTGCTGGGCGTGCCGGACGGCTACGCACAGGGCAGCGGATCCATCATCGCAGCCACCGGGTACGAGTACTATGCCTATGCGCAAGATCAATGGCAAATTCGACCCAACCTGACGCTCACTTTTGGTACCGGGTATGACCTCGAAAAGCCCTGGATTAACGAGTACAGCAAGGGGGAAATCATGTTTGCCTTCCGGGCGGGCGAGCAATCCAAAATTTATCCCTTCATGCCCATCGGATGGGTCTATCCGGGCGACCCTGGAATCAATAAGTATGGAGGTATGAGCCCCCACTATGATCAGTTTGGTCCCCGCATCGGGTTTGCCTGGAGCCCGGGAAGCGCCAAGAACTGGAGTATCCATGGCGGCATCGGACTCTATTACAACCGCACCGAAGAGGAATTGGCGCTGGAAACGCTGGAGAATCCTCCCTTTGCCCTTAGTTCATCAGGGGCCACGGTAGCCTGCGGTTCCCCGGGCTTTGTCAATCCGTTTCAAGGCGTTACCTACGCCACAACCGGCTGCAACAACTTAACTGGCGGGACCACCAATCCGTTTCCCTATGTGCCGCCGGCGCCCGGCACGACTAGTTTTAACGTCGCGCAGTACTTCCCCGTCGGTGCCGGCTCGAACATCGAGGATCCAAAGTTCACCGCGCCCCGTTCGACCAACTTCAACTTGACGGTCGAGCGGCAACTTTCGAAATCGACGATTCTTTCCGTGGCTTACGTCGGAAACATTGGACGTCACGAAGAGGGCGCATATGTCGCGAATCAGGCTGGCGTGTCTCCCGGATTGAATCCGGTGGCCGCGGCGTACGTAGCTCCCGGGGCCAGCTCGCCAACTTGCACCTCGGGAACCTCTTTGGCCTCCGCTGCTTGCCCTCAAACTCCGTATGTTGCGGGCACGGTCCAGCCTCAGACCCCAGGCGCAACTCCGTTGAACTTAGGCGTATATGGAGGTGCGGGCGTTCAGGCCACGGGTTACAACTCCAACTACAACTCCATGCAGGTAACGTTGAATAAGCATTTCAGCGACGGCCTGCAGGTCCTGGCAGCCTACACCTGGTCGCGTTACTTTGACGAGACTTCGAGCCTGGAAAACGCTGGCTTCAACGGTCCCGGAATTAACCCGTTTGACCCAAGATCCGGCTACGCTCCTTCCGCCAACGACGCGCCGCAGCGCTTCGTGGTGAGCTATACCTACACGCTCCCGTTCTTTAAGTTGACCCACCGCTGGAAGCGAATGACCGACGACTGGAACCTCACTGGCGTTTACACACTCCAGCACGGTTTCCCGATTCCGGTCGCCGACACCTTTGCTCAAACTTCGCTGCTTTGCGATTTTTTCACCTCCTTTTACCAGTGTGCCGACCGCACCAGCCGCACCGGTACTCCCTTGGGTATCACCAACCCCAGGAACGCTGGGAACTATTGGTTCAATCCGGCAGCCTTCACGGTTCCCGCCCCCGGAACCGGTATCGGCACTGCAACCCGCAACCCGTTGTATGGCCCGGGAATCAACTACGGCGATATGGCGCTCGAGAAGAACATTCACGTCGACGAGTCGCGATATTTCCAGCTGCGCCTCGAAACCTTTGACACGTTCAACCACGCCAATTTTGCGAACCCGGTAAACTCCTACGCCGGAGTCATTGAAGACATATCCGAGCCTAATTTCGGTCGTATTTTCTCGGTCCGGCCGATCTCGACAGGCGGCGACGGTCGAGTATTGCAACTGGGCGCAAAGTTCTACTTCTAGAGGTTGACAGTAACCCGTAGTGCAAAGGGCGTCCCGAACGATGGGATGCCCTTTCCTTACGCACCACGTTAGCGTCCCGAGCAAGCCGTGAAATGAACTAAGGTGCCGATACACAAGGAAACGGTTCCGGCGGCGCGAAAGGAGGGATACTCTCTCTGGGCAGACGTGCGATATCGAATGTAAAGTCGCCGATCGTTGTTCTGGAGCTTTAGGTTGGAGGCATGCATGAACAGACGGGAAGCGATCCGGGGCTTGGGAGCGTTAGCATTTGGAGCGGCGACACAGCGCGCTAGATCGGCTGGTTCTGACACGGAGCGGGTCGGCCCTGCAGTCATCCAGCCCGCAACCCCGTCGCTGCCGTCGATGGTAGCCGGCGTGCGCCTGGTGGATTCGGAGATCGCGACGCGCGCTACAGAACTTAGCCGCACAGTTTCTCCCCCGTATCTCTTCAACCACGCAGTCCGGACGTTTCTATTTGCCTCGCTGACCGGACGGGCACTGGGACAGAAATTCGACGAGGAGGTTCTCTACCTGGCCTGCATCCTGCATGATTTGGGTTTGACGGAGCGCTTCGAAGGCGATGCGCCTTTTGAGATTCAAGGGGCTGAAGCCGCTAAGCGCTTTCTGGAAGAGCACGCATATGCAAAAGAAAAAATTGGCATCGTGTGGGACGGGATCGCCATGCACCCCTCTGCAATTGGACAGTACAAGCAATCCGAGATCGCGTTAGTGGGCCAAGGTGCGGGAGCGGACGTCATCGAACCGGATTTCTCACAAATCCAGAAAAGCAATGTCGAGGAGATCGTGAAAGCGTTTCCCAGGCTCAAATTCAAAGAGGCATTCGTGAAAACCTGCGCAGACGTGGTGCGCAAGCATCCGCGCGGAGCGTCCAGTTCGTTCATGCGGGATATTCGCGACCGCTATGCGCCCGAATTTCATCCCAGGAATTTCTGCGATCGTGTGGAGCAGGCGCCATTCCAGGAATGACTCCAGCAATCCGCCAGCTCATTACTTGTGATAAATCAGGGGTCTGGATCTTGCCGATTTCACGGTCAGGTTCGAGAAGTATCCGTCGGTGGTTACGTGTGACCAGAGCGCGACCTGGCCGTGTGTGTCTCCGAGCTTCAAATCCTTCACGATGAGACAGGGCTGGTCAGAACCATTGACGTAGAGTTGCGCCCTGGTTCCGGAAACCACAATTTTCATCTTGGTCCATGCGCCCGCCTCCAAATCCGTGTACGCCTCGTATGCGCCGGGGCTCTCTTTTCTGAGACGATCCCAGGGAAAATCCGGCATGGACTCGTACTGGGCGGAATGGTTGCGCCGCAGTTGATCATCGGCGCGGCCGTCCGTCGGTCGCAGATAGAAGTTTTCTCCCCGCGCACCACGATCCTGCGCGCGGAACATGATGCCGATGAAGCCCCGCGAATCCGACGGCGCGCCGACACGCGGAGCGCCGGCGACCTCCACTTCAATCGTGCCATCGTCGAAATCCGTGCCGGTCACAATCGCCAACGAGGCTTCATCCGCTCCTTCATGATCCGGCAAAGGAGTCAGGTGTAACGCGGGCCGTCCGCGATACGTTGCGACCTCGGCTTTCCCATTGACCACTTCGAGACCAATCAGAGAGTCCAGCCGCATGGTCTCAATTGGAATATTTTTCGTTTGAACAAAGGATCCGACGATGCTCACGAATCCAAGCGCACAAACAAGGAGCAGGAGTTTTTTCTCGAGCGACTCCCAACGGCCATACCGATGCCGAAACTCAGCGAGCCTCGACCTGGTGGGGGTAGTCAGTCCGGTCATTGCCGATCGCACGGGCGGAGGGGGTCGGTTCATGCGTTGTAGGGAAATTCTGGCTCCTCACGGCTGGGGTTGCTCGAGCCTAAATGCCACTTTCTTATTAGTACTTTAGACGCGCAGGGCCGGTCGGCGATTGTCGGGTGGGATATCTTGCACACTCAGAAGGATGGACTTCCGTGAACTGGGGACGAGACGGAGGGCGCGATGACCTCGGCCGCACGGAATGGAACTTCTTCCAAGGACTGTGAGAGACGCGGCATTGAACAAAGTGCTAGCGGGGTTTCTTTTGGTCGTTGTCTCAGGCTAGCGCTTCTTCGCCCGGCTCTTTGCGCGAGGCGGGACGGGCCAGGGCCGGCCGTCGCTCCACCGGACGACTGCCTAGTCCACCGTGTGCTTCGCGGTATAGCCTTCGCGGGCGTACACGATGTACTTCACGTCCTTGCCCTTCTTATCGCGAACCTTCAGCGGACCACCGTCGGGCGCCTGGAGTTCAACTTTCAGTTTGCGGTAGGTGCCGTCGAGTTTCGCATTGGTGGGGTGATAGCTGATGGTGTACTGGTTGCGGATGTCGGATGCGATTTGTTGAAAATCTTCCGGCAATTCGCCTTGGAAACGGGGGAAGTAGGCGCGGCCGCCAGTCAGGCTCGCGAAGGTACTCATTTGATTGTCGTTTTGGGCCCATCCAACGTCCCTCATTCCGCCTCCCAAGCCGCGTGCGTCCGCCATAGTTCGATATGTCCAACCGATGCTGATTGGGTAGATGGTGATGTCTTTGGTGGATTTGACCTTCTTCAGAGTCTGGTCGAGGGTGAGCCTGCTGAAGGTGTCGGCCCCGGAGGAAACCAGGATGATGTATTTCTTTCCCTCGATGCGATCGATCCGGTCGAGAGTGTCGAACAACGCGTCGAAGAGGTTACGTTCACTGAATCCCGGAACGCGAAGTCCGTTAAGCGCGCCGATGATGGCTCGCTTGTCCTGTGTGAAGTCAACCAGAATCTGGGGCTTCATGTCGTAGGACTCAACGGCAACCCAGTCATCTTTTTTCAGGGTGCTGGCGAAGGCGTAAGAAGCGTTGAGCGCATCGTACATATATTGATACGCTTGATAGCCTCCCGAAAAGGGTCTCGCCGCCGCAAATTCGATCAGCAGCACCGCCGTGATCGGAGCTTGGCTCTGATTGAAGCTGGCAATCTGCTGCGGCGCGCCGTCTTCGATGATCTTGAAGTTTGCTTTGGTCAGCCCGGGAACAGTCTGTCCGTCCTTGGTAGTCACCAGCACATCCAGGTTCACCACCGGTACGTTGACCGTGATCGAGTAGTCGGGCATGTTCTCGATCTTTTTTGGTTTTTCGGGAGCCAGCGGGGGCGGCTCATCCTTCTTCTTGGGGATGACATACGGGCCGACATCGTTTTGCGGCCCACCGGCTTCGGGCGGTGCTTCTTGCTGGTTCGGATTCGCCGGGGGTGGAGGGGTGGGCTGTTGCGCCCGCGCCGGGAAAGTCGCGGCTACCATCCAGGAAAGAACAAACGCCAGCAGGATCACACGCTTACGGGAAGGCCGGTTTAACCCGCCAAATACGCCAGAAATCATGGGGATATCCTCGAAAACTCCTGTTAGTATAGATGCAAGAACTCTGCGGTTGGGATATTTTGCGGGTCGTAAAAACCCCACCTCTCCTGGCAAAACCTTGTGATCGCACGCGGAGTCTAAACAGGTAGATAAGGTCATTTTCCGACCTCCGGGGTCGTTCATGGGTAAAGTTGCGCGCACACTCGCTGCCCTTTTGTGTTTTTCGTCGTCCGTCTGGGTTACCGCACAAGCGTCGAAGGCACACAATCGGCCAGCGCCCGTCATTGTTCCTGCCGATGTTTCTCCGGCAATCGTTTCTCCGCAAATCATTTCTCCGGCAATCATGCCGCTCGATCAGATCCACGAAGGCATGAAAGGCACGGCGCTCACCGTTTTTCAGGGCGTGAAACCGGAATCGATGGACGTGGAAGTTCTGGGTGTGATGCGCAATGTGAGCGGTCCCAAGGGCGATATTATCCTGGTCCGTTTGCACGGCATCAAGCCTGAATATACCGGAGTGGTTGCCGGTATGAGCGGAAGCCCGGTCTATTTCAACGGTAAACTGGCGGGCGCGCTCGCCTTCCGCATCGGCGAATTCTCGAAGGAGCCGATCGCTGGGGTGACGCCGATCGAGGAGATGCTGGAGATTAAGGCATTTGATCACAGTCCCGCAAGAAGTTTGGCACCGGCAACGACGACGACGCGCGCCAGTGTTCCGGGCGCGAATCCTTCAAGCGAGAGTTCCGCCACGCAAACCGCCAGCCCCGGCGAAAGCGCGGCGCTCCCGGCCCAGAACTTTGCACCCCAGAACTACAGCAACTATCTGCAGCCCATCGAAACGCCCCTTGTGTTCAACGGTTTCTCTGAAGAGACTTTGCAACGCTACGGGCCGCAATTTGCGGCGGCGGGCATTGTCCCGGTGATGGGCATTGGCTCGGCTAGCGATCGCAAACAGCCAGAGCCGATCGAGGCCGGATCGGCCGTCAGCGCCGTGCTGGTTCGCGGCGATATGGATATTGCCGCCACCTGCACTGTAACCTACGTCGATCCGCAGCGGCTGCTGGCCTGCGGACATCCGCTATTGCAGTTTGGCGAAGTGGATTTGCCGATGACGAAGGCCACGGTGCTGGCTACGCTGCCTTCGCCGCTGAATGCCTTCAAGATCGTCAACACGACGGAGACGATCGGCGCGTTCGTGCAGGACCGCCAGTCCGGCATTATGGGTGTTCCGGGACGGGAGTCGAAGATGATTCCGGTGACGATCGCCATGCACACCCAAGGTGAACATGCTCAAGGAGAACGTGCTCAAGGTGAACAAGGAGTGACGACCAAGGAATTCCATTACGAGATCCTCAACAACGCGCGGCTGAGTCCGCTGGCCATGATGGCCACCGTTTTTAACGCGTTGCATGGCACCAACGAATACGGCGAAGACATCACTTACCGCATGAATGGCGTGCTCAGCGTGAAGGGGTATCCCGACGTCACGCTGCGCAACATGTTTGCCCCGCAAGACAATGGGCAGCCCGCGGCGGCTCTGGCCGCGGCTACGATTGGCGATCGCTTCGGACGCATTTATAGCAATCCCTACGACGCTCCCGACGTCGAGGGGGTGAAGCTCGATTTCGATCTGGTCCGCGAACGCCGCTCGGCTCGCCTGGAAGCTGCGCGCACCGACATGACGGAAGCTCGTCCCGGCGACCAGATTACGGTGGAGACGGTGATTCGCCCGTATCGCGGCGAGCGCCTGGTGCGCCAGATTCCCATACGGATTCCGACCTCCACGTCGAAGGGAACGCTGCGCATCCTGGTCAGCGACGGAGACACGCTCGATCGCATGCACCGCGGGACGCCGATGATGAACCGTGGGATGGGCCTGGCGCCGACGATCGCGTTGCTGAACAAAGAGCGCGCCAACGATCGCGTCTATGTTTCACTGATCGAGTCCGATCCCGAAGCCATGGTTGCCGATAAAGTGATGCCGACGCTTCCGCTTTCCGTGATGAACGTCATGGAAAATATGCGCGGCACGCAGGACATGGTCGTGCTCGGTGAATCGTCGGTCAGCGAAGCCTCTACTGATTCGCTCGACTATGTCGTATCGGGTGCGCAGATGCTGACGATTAACATCAAGTAGCTGACCCGTCTTCCCGATTCCGCCCGGACCACCAGAAATTTGTCATCCGAGCGAAGCGAGGGATCTGCGGTTCGCCGCAAGATGCGGATCCCCCGCTTCGCTCGGGAATGACAATTCAAATATTCTTTAGAGGTATGCCTTTGGCTCGTAAGACGCTCGCTCTGCTATCAGCAATTATTCTCTCCGCTTTCGCCCTCGCCGAGGGCACCCGCACCTGGGAACAATCCAAGTTTGACGAACTGACCAAGGGCACGGCCACGGGCATAGCCCTGCGCAGTGAGGGCGGCCTGGAACTCGCTCCGGCTTTCAAAGCGCTGGCGACTACGCCTTCGACCTATATCTGGTCGATCGCATCCGATTCTGCGGGGAACATCTACGCCGCGGCTGGATCTCCGGCCCGGGTCTATCGCATCACGCCGGGTGGTCAAAGCACGACCATCTTCGAGGCGCAGGAATTGCAGGTGCAGTCTCTGGTGGTCGACAACAATGGCATTGTGTACGCCGCCACCGCCCCCGACGGAAAGGTGTATCGTCTTGAGCCCCGGTACCTCCAATCGCAGCGCCTCGATCCAGTGAAAACCGCCAAGGCGCCCGAGCGTGCGCAAGCTCAATGGAGTGCGACACCTTACTTCGATCCTGGTTCGAAGTACATCTGGGATATCGTGCTCGACAATGCGGGAGCGCTATATGTCGCCACCGGCGATCATGGCGAAATCTACAAAGTCAGTCCCAACGGACAGCATTCACTTTTCTTCAAGAGCGATGAAGTCCACATCCGTGTTCTCGCGCTTGATCCCAAGGGAAACCTGATTGCTGGTTCCGACGGCAGCGGGCTGGTGTATCGCATCGCGCCGAATGGCGAAGCCTTTGTTCTCTACAGCGCGCCCAAGAAAGAAATTACCGCGCTCGCCATCGACGGAGCGGGAAATATCTACGCCGCCGCTGCGGGAGAGAAGCACCCCGGCGTCGCAATTCCGCTGATGGGCGCCATGGTAGCAAATCCTGCGCAGAACGTGCCCGTGCCCGGCGGCAATATCACGCTTGGACCAGCCCCCGCCTCGCCTATGACGACTGCGCCCTTTCCTGCTCCCGGGCTCGGCGCTACCGGCGGCTCCGAGATTTATCGCATCGCGCCTGATGGCTCCCCGTCACGCTTGTGGACTTCGCACGAAGATCTGGTCTACGCTCTGGGCTTCGATCAGCATGGACGCCTGCTCGCCGGCACTGGCAATCGCGGCCACATTTTTGCCATCAACGGGGTTGATGATTTCACTGATCTGATCAAAGCCAGTGCCACCCAAATTACCGCCTTCGCCGCCGCGCCCGGTGGAGGACTCTACGCCGCCGGCAGCAACCTCGGCAAGATTTTCGTGCTCGGTCCTGGCCCCGAATCTGAGGGCACATACGAAAGCGACGTATTCGACGCGCACGTTTTTTCTCTTTGGGGACGCGCCAGCGTCCGCAGCGCCGGCAATTCCAGCTCCAACTTCGAGTTTTATGCGCGCAGCGGGAACGTAGATAATCCCGATCGCAACTGGAGTCCGTGGACGCGCATCAATCTCGCCGCCGGCGCGGAACTCAAGATTCCGCCAGCGCGCTTCGTGCAGTGGAAGGCGGTGCTGCGCGCCGGCAATCCCGCGTCTCGCGTTGACGACGTCTTATTGAACTACCTGCCCAAGAACGTCGCACCAGAGATTGACGAAATCACGGTGCAGCCCGGATATCACTATCAGGCGATCCCACATGTCACCGGAGGCGATCCGTCCGCGCAGGGGCAGCCGCGCTTCGATCCTCTGCCTCCCGCGGTGCGCGACCGCGACTCGATCGGTGTCCGCTGGTCGGCGCATGACGACAACGACGATCAGCTTGTCTACACCATCTACTACCGCGGCGACGGCGAGTCGCGCTGGCTGCTGTTGAAGGCGAACCTCGGCGACCGCTACTATTCTTTCGACGCCAGTCTCTTGCCCGACGGCGGCTACACCGTGAAGATCGTCGCCTCCGATGCGCCCTCGCATTCGCCCGGAGAGGCGCTCTACGCCGAGCGTGTGAGCCCGCGCTTCGAGGTCGATACCACGGCTCCGGTGATTGACAACTTGACTGCGACTCTTGACGGAAAGCCGATCGGACAGCAAATTCACGTCCGCTTTCGCGCCAGCGATTCGTTTTCGGCGATCAAGCGGGCGGAGTACTCGCTCGATGGCGGGGATTGGCAGTTCGTCGAGCCGGTTGGCCAGTTGTCCGATTCCAAAACGGAAGACTACGACTTTCGCGTGACTGTGCCGCAACCCGAAGCGGCGCCGGCTCCGATGGCGGAGAGCACCGCGAATGACCACGTCGTCGTGGTGCGGGCCTACGACCGGTTCGATAATCTGGCCACGGCAAAAACCGTGCTTCACGGGAAGTAGAACGCTCTCGCCGTGAGTGCGTGATGAGCCACCAGCAAGCCTACTCCTGCGCGAAAATGATGGGACTCGGAGGGCCGCTGCTGCAAGTGGCTGGCGAGCCTTGCGGAGTGCAGGTGCCCATCATCATGAAATCCGTGATCGCGTAATTCGGAAATTTGGAATTCGCAGGATTGGAGATGGTGGTGGCGTCGATAGCGTAGATCACATAGGTCGCAGCGGACGGAGCGGTCAGCGTGATCGTGCCTGTGCCTGAGAAGGTCATCGTGTAAGTCCCAGCCAGCGATACGTTGTTGGGGTTCTGTGTTCCCGCGAGGTTGAATGCCTGCCCGCCCGGCGACGTGAGCAGCAGGTTTTCGACGGCCGGCGCAGGGCTGGAATTGCTATCGCTGATGGGCGCTGCCGCAAATGTGCCCGGCATCTCCGACGGACTGTAGGAGCCGCTGATGGCCGCAGGTTGCGGGGTCATGCTCCCGGTCATCACCGCCGAACTGGATTGATCGAGCAGAAAGCCGCGATTTGCCCCGCTGGCGTACAGGACGAATGGCAGCGGCGGCACCACTGGCGACGCGTTCGGATTACCCAGCATCTGGAAGACGTAGCGTCCGGTGTTGCTGCTGCTTGCCACGTAGGTGTTCGAAAAGGCGCATACCGTGGGAGGCTGGCATTGCTGCGCGGGTGGAGGGAGCGACGGCGGCGGCACCGAAACAATCGTTCCGTTACTGTTCTGATCGTAAGTGCCGGTGAATCCGCCCGTCCCTCCCGTTCCGCCCGATGTGCCGTCGGTCACGCCGAGAGTCAGCGAGACATTTGCGTTCGCTCCCGTAAGGGCCGAAACGGATGTGCCATCGAAGGCGGCGTTGTTGTAGGTCAACGGGACTTGGAAGACCATGGATCCAGAAAGCGCGGGCTGAGCGGCGTCGACCGGGTCGGTGGAAATGGCATACAGCGTCAGGGGGTTAGAACCAGTAGTGGTTTGCGTTTGTCCGCCCGACACGAAGAAGTCGAAATGTTGCGTGATTGCGCCCGAGGTCAACGTCATGTTCCACCACGTAGGCAGGCTGGCGTTGGGTTTCGAGTATGCACCCGCGACCGTGCAGGGAGGCGCGCCGCAGACGGTCGTGGGCGAGCCGTTGTCATTGCTGTCGAGCAAGGCGGGGGCGACATTGCCTATGTTCCCGCTTCCGTCCATCGGCAGCATTCCGACATAGCCAACCCGGTTACCGCCGGTCGCCTTGTCCGCGCCAGTGAATCCGAAGGCGAAAGTCTGAGCAGCGGAGTTGAACTGCGAGGCCACCGATTTTTGCAGGACGCCGGAGCCGGTCCCGAAGGCATCGGACTCGATCATTCGAATAATTCCGGACGAAGTTAGAACCGCGGTGTATGTATTGGTGGGGCCTCCGGTCAAGGCCAGCGTGAGCGTTCCCAGGTTGTTGTTGCTGGAAGTGGGAGTGTACGAGACCGACGCAATGGGATACTGGTTGGGTCCGCTGGCAGACAGCACGTCCTCGACGCCCGCCGTGATCGTGCCATTCGCAGCCAGAATGAAGGTTCCCGCCGCGGCAACCGGATTATTGCTGTTGTCGTAGCCGGAGAACTGGAATGAGTACGTGTCCGCAGGCAGGCGCGAGGCCGCAACTGTGACTTTGGATTGACCAATCCCTGGAGAAGGCTGCGTCACCGTCGAAGTCGCCGCCACGGTCACGCTCTGGGCGACGGACCCTGCGGTGTAGACCGCCAGACCGGAGGTGTTCTGGTCTTGCACGATGGTTCCACAGTTCGCTCCGTTCGTGCACGACACGCTCCAGGTGAACGTTTGTGGCGCGCCGTCTGGCACTGTGACGGCAGTGAACTGCTGCACCAGATTTTGGCCAACCGTCACCACAGTCGGCGTCACGACCACCGAGACCGCTTGCACGGTTATCCCCAGAGTCCCTATTGCCGAAGAGTTGGACACCAATGCTGCTGTGACCGTCAGGCCCGCGATCGGCGCTGCCGGGGCTACGTAGGTCGCGGTTCCCAAAGTGGTTGGCGTGAGCGTCCCGCACGGACTTGGCGTGCCCGCGCATGTCGCTGCCGGGCCCAGGCCCCAGTTAACGGCCACCAGCGCCGCGGGGGTGCCGATCATGGCGGTAAGCGTTACCGACTGGCCCGGGTAGATCGCGCTAGGGTCAACGCCAGTCGCAGCGATGGTTGGTGCGGTGGGAAGCACTCCATTGCCACCCGTCGCGCAACCGCCCGCTAGGGCCAGACTCAGCAAAGCCAATGCAAACAGACAATTCTTTATCATCGACATCCGATCTCTTTGAACCAAGCCCTTTGAAACAGTGTCTTTGAGTCAGACGGCCGGAAATTCGTTGCCCCAGGCACGTCCGAGAGCACCGGTTTCTTCGCAGGGGCTTATGCCCAATCTAAGGAGCAGCCATAAGGCCAATTTGTTATTCAAATCAGCAGCTTACAAATGTACCTGAATCCAAGGCACTTGTCTGTGCGGGTAGGGGTTGCTGCGGGAGGGCAGCGGTGCCGACTGCGCAAAGAGTTGCGACTATTCGGGATGGGCTTCTAAAGAAGTTCTCAGCGAAGGCTGTCTCAGTTCTCAGTGGAAAACAGGTACGTTTTGACTGAGAACCGGGAGCTGAGCACCGGGAGTTTTCGTTGCCGTCTCCAGCAGCGGACGTAATTCACTGGCGGTGATGCCCAGGGTGCCCCCGGAGAAGCCGTCAATGTAGGCGGAATTGATACCCACCACGTCGCCGCGCAGGTTCAGCACCGGTCCTCCGCTGCCTCCACGGGCCGTGGGCGCGTCATAGATCAGCTTATCGCCGGTTACATCGCCGATGTGCCCAAAGGTCGCCGAAGGCCTGATTAGCGATAGCGCGGCCAGTTCCCCCGCCGTGTCGGCGTTGTCAGGATGCGACGAAAGTCGCTCATAGACGATGGCTGGCGACTTTGCCACCATACCCGTAACTCCCATCGGATATGCCAGCACGCTGATCGACTCGCCCACTTGCGACGGCGTTGCGGATATGGTCAACGGGCGAAGTTTCTTGGTGAAGGCGGTTGTTTCCAGGCGTAGTAAGGCCAGATCTCCATGGGTGGCCACAACGGCCGTTTCCAGCTTGACCGGAAACGGCGATCCGGGGAAGTAGGCCACCAGCTTTTCCAGCACGGGCGATCCGCCCTGGCGCAACGCCACGGCGACGTCCCGATCGCCATACCAGGGCTCGGCCACGTGGCGATTGGTGGCCAGCAGGCCCGGCGCCACCACAAAGCCCGTCCCCGACACGCGGGCGCGGAAACCTTGCGAGCGGCCGGATACGTGATAAATCCCGTAGATGTACGCGACCGAATCCCGCGCATCGTCCACAGCCGCGGCTGAAACCGATTGCTGCCGTTCCAGATCCGCCACCTGACGCGAGAGCTGGTGCACTTGCTGCTCCAACCCCGTCGTTTCCGGGGGAGCATAGTAGTGCGCCATGACCAAGGCGCCCACCAGCGCAAGCGCGCCCAGCAGCCCCTGCACAAACCGCTGCCAGGTTTCTAACAATTCGTTTTCCCCATTATCGGAATTGAACATGAGCCATCAGGCCCGGCAGGGAGGGAGATCTCCGGGTAGCCACTATCCTGACGTATCCGGGCCAAGGCGTGTAGGGTACAGAAGTCGGGTGACGGGCGAGCGAAGGTAACTAACGAATCATGCGAATGGCCCTAAACTCCCATAGGGGCGCGGATTGCCGCGCCCAGGCCTACCTCGCGGCGGAGACCGGGCAAGCTCCGTCTCTACTCGAGC
>Ga0070761_10001298_pt1 | contig 15732 bp, 10 predicted proteins | sample HubBroMetageREF1_FD_66724 | JGI IMG/M metagenome (GOLD analysis project Ga0070761, IMG submission 66724) | Reference soil microbial communities from the Hubbard Brook experimental Forest, New Hampshire, USA - Hubbard Brook CCASE Soil... | ecosystem: Environmental > Terrestrial > Soil >... | reverse complement strand
CCGATGAAGAGAGCGGTGAGGAAGACCCACTTTTCGTCGGATTGAATGGCGAGGAGGACAAAGGGAGCGGCGAACAAAAAAGCCGCCGCGATGACGAGGAGGCGGCCGTAAGGGTATTTTTTCTGGATGCGGTCCGCAAGATAGCCGCCGGCAAGAACACCTAACAGTAGAGAGAGCAACGCGACGACGGCGAGAGAGAGCGCCGCTTCGCGAAGACTGAATTCTTTGTAATTGACGGCAAAATCAGTACCCCAGGTGAGGAGGGAAACGCTCGCGAAGGTGATCATCGTTCCGGCGACAATCATTGCAAGATAAGCGGGCACGCTAAGCAAACTAGCCAGAGGCACAACTTCCGAGCGCGGCCTGCGCGGTGGCTCAGGCAATCGGAGAACGAGAAGTCCCGGAATGAAGCAAATCAAGCCGACAATAACAAATGTAAACTTCCAGCCGTGAAGTTCACCCATGATACCGCCAAAGGCGAGACCGGCCGCCCCGCCAAGGAGCATGCCAGCGGCGAAAATAGACTGAGACATGGCGCGGCGTTGATAAGGGAAGGAATCGGAGATCATGGACTGGGCGGCGGGCGCGTAGGCGGCTTCCCCAACGCCAATCAGCGCGCGGGCTATGAGTAAGAGCATAAAAGAGGAGGCGAAGCCGCAGGCAATGGTGGCGACGCTCCAGACAGCGACACCGGCAGCGATGATCTGCGTGCGACTCCAGCGATCCGCGAAGAGGCCGCAGGGGACACTGGCGACGGCTAGGACGACCAGCAACCAGGTTTGCAAGGAGCCCAGTTGAGCGTCGGACAGGTTCATTTGCTGGCGAAGAAGAGGTAGAAGAGGAACGACGACCTGGCGATCGGCGAAGTTGACAAAATTGATCAAAGCAAGTACAGCAAGGAGTCGAATTTGATAGGAAGATAGCGGAGTGGGATTCGACGCCATAGTTGGTTAGCTCAACTGGCCACGAGAGACCTGGATCGCAAGGAGCTGAAAGATTATATACCGCGCATGAAAGCCATCACGACTCCGAAGACTACAACAAGTAGCCAGTTGACTACCGTACTTTCTTACGGGGCGATTCTGCTCTTAGGGTATTTCGTGTTTTTGATTGTGGAACCGTTTCTCGTGCCGCTGGCCTGGTCGGCGGTCTTGGCGATTTTCTTTTATCCCCTGCATGAAAAAGTATTGCGGAAAATGAAGCCATCGGCGGCGGCGGCGACGAGCACGCTGGGGGTCACTTTGCTGTTGATTGTGCCGGCGATCGTGGTGCTGGTGCTTACGGCGAGGCAAGCGCTCGTTGCAACGGCGCAGATCCAAAGCCAAATGGCAGTGCATGGGCAAGGTCCGAACGAAGGGCTGGTGATGCACGCCGAGGAATGGATTCGCATGCGGTTGCCCGAGTCGTTGCGGGGCGTTGATATATCGGATCCGGTGCAGCAGGCTGCAGAAAAAACCGCCGCGTTTCTGGGCGCGAGATTTACGGGGTTGCTTAAGAATCTGGTCACATTCTTCGTGGATTTGTTCATTATGATTTTTGCTTTGTTCTTTATGTTCCGCGATGGCGAAGAGATCGTGCGCGGAGCGAAACATCTGCTGCCGTTTGACCAAGATATACAAGCGGACATGCTGGAGGAATCGAAGGAACTGATTTTTGCTAGCGTGGCGGTGGGTCTGCTTGTCGCAGCGATTCAGGGAGTGCTGGGAGGCGTGTCGTTTGCTCTCGTGGGGATTTCGGCGCCACTGTTCTGGGGGGTGCTGATCGCATTCTTCTCACTTGTGCCGGTGGTGGGTTCAGCTCTGCTCTGGATTCCGGCTGCGCTTTGGCTGGGAATAAGCGGTCATTGGGGAAGGGCGTTGCTGGTAGTGGCGATTTGCGGAGGGGTATCCACGGTCGCGGACAATATTGTGCGGCCGATGTTGTTGCGGAACAGGACGCGGTTGAATGAGCTGCTCTTGTTTATTGGGGTGCTGGGTGGTTTGGAAGCGTTTGGGTTGCTGGGGTTGGTGGCCGGGCCGACGATTGTGGCGGCGGCGATGGGGGTGTTCCGCGTGTATATGGAGCATCGCGATGAGTTGGCGTCGAGGGGCGTCTGAAGATAGTCAGCTGGGAGCCTTCCAGATTTGGAGAGCTGCGACAGGGATTTTAGCGGAGATCTTCGAGCGGTCGGCGTGGGCGCTGCTTCGCCGCGATGGACTTGATGATTAGTCGCCGGGGCTGTTTAGGGTCGAGAGGAACTTTCGCGCGGTGGAGAGCGGAATTCATCAGGGAAACGATTTCGGGATCGTCGAGAGTGGTGGCGCTTTCGAGCCTGATGTGGCGAGAAACGTTGCCGCTGCCCGAGAGACGACCGCGAGGATCGGGCATGCCGGCGCCCTGAAGGAAAAAGAGCGTGACATATTGGGGATAAAGAACGATTGAGAAAATAGCGTCAGAAGGGCGTTCGTTGGGAACGAAGCCGATCACCAGAGCGTTGTAATTGTCGTAGACCATTTCGAGCGAGCCAGGGAGACGTTTGCGCACTATGGTGAGAGCCCGACGCGCGAGTGAAGCGATTTCCGGGTTGTATCTGTCGAGGAAAGAATCGAGCTGCTTGCTGGGGCTTTCTGTTTTAACGGGTTTCGCCATTCGCCGCCTCGGTGGCTTGCGTGCCGACGATCCAAGGAGGCCCATGTTATGCGAGTGCGGGCAGATTGGCTATATGAGGCCGACTTTCAAACTGAGAAACGCTGACGGGGAAACTACAGTCGGCGCGGCATGGGTGTGCTAGAGTACCCCGCTCGGATGAGTTCCAAGACACTAAAACCCGCGGCGACGCCTGCAGAGCTGGCACCCACGAAATTGCGCTGGCGCTGCGAACTTCCGCGCATACCGTTTGAGACGACGGCGCAGGCGGAGTTGCGCGAAGGTTTCATCGGACAAGAGCGCGCGTTGCGTGCCTTGAAGATGGGCGTGGAATTGTCGGCGCCGGGCTACAACGTATTTGTCTGCGGGCTGGCGGGAACGAGCCGTGGCGGGACGATCGCCAAGATGATCGAAGATTTGCACCCGCCGACAAAGCCTTCTCTGGATCGCTGCTACGTCAACAATTTCAAGATTACCGACCGGCCAAGACTGCTTTCCTTGCCGCGGGGCCAGGCCAATGCGTTCAAGAAAGATATGCAGGCGGGAATTGATTTCCTGCGGCGGCGGATTCCGCAGGTGTTTGAAGGCGAGCCGTTCCAGAGGCAAAAGGGGCGGATTGTCGAGCGGTTTACGGTGCGTGAAAAAGAGTTGATGGACGATTTCACGCGGCGCATCGCGCGCGAGCAGTTTGCGCTGGGACATATGCAAGTGGGCGCGGTGGCGCTGCCGGAGATCTTTCCGGTGCTCGAAGGGCAGATGGTTCCGATCGAAGATATTTCGAAGATGGTGCATGAGGGAAAGCTCGAATCACCCGTTGCTGAGGACATAGAAAGAAAGTACGAGCAGTTCCGGCAGGAATTTACGGTGGTTTACCGCAAGACGCTGACGTTGTCGCGGGAGCTGGCGAGCGAGCTGAGCTATCTGGAGCAGGAAGCGGCGTCGGTGCTGGTCGATGGAGTGATTGAGGAATTGAAGGAAAAATATCCGGGAACGAACGTTTCCGAGTATCTCGAAGAGGTTCGGCATCATCTGCTGGACAATCTCGATCCATTTAAAGAGAGGGAAGGCGAAGGCGAGTCGGAGGGAGACACGCCCGACGGCTTGCCGAAGATGCCTGGTTCGAGCGGGCCGGAGCGCGACCCGTTCCGTGTGTATGGCGTGAACGTGATTTTGGCGCACAGCGACGATGAGGGTTCGCCGGTGATTTTCGAGACTACGCCGACGTATGCAAATTTGTTTGGGACGATTCAGCGAGCGTATGACACGCGAGGCGGATGGACTAGCGACTTCATGGATTTGCGCGGTGGCTCGCTGCTGCGTGCGGACGGCGGATTTTTGATTATGTATTCCCTGGAGGCGCTGTCCGAGGTTGGTGTTTGGCGAGCCTTGAAGCGGACTCTGAATCACAACAGGCTGGAAATTCAGCCCTTGGAGATGTTCTATCCGTTCGGGGGAAGCGCGCTGAAGCCGGAAGCTGTGGAGATCAACGTCAAGGTGATTTTAATTGGCGACCGGCAGCTGTACGAAATGCTGTACGAATACGAGGAGGATTTTCAGAAGATTTTCAAGGTGCGGGTGGAGTTTGACGAAGAGATGGCGATGAGTGACGGCGTCATCGCGGAATATGCGGGGCGATTGCGGACCCTGTCTGAGAAAGAAGGTCTCTACCCCTTCGACCGCGGAGCTTTTGCGGCGATGCTCGAGTATGGGGTTCGCAAGGCGGGGCGACGAAATAAAGTTACTGCGAGGTTTGTGGATATCGCGGACCTGGCGCGCGAGGCGCACTACGCGGCTGCTGCTGCGGGTGAGAGAGTGGTGCGTGCGGCGCACGTAAGAGACGCGCTGGCTTCGAAGATGGAGCGGCATAACCTGATCGAGACACGTATTCGCGAAATGATTGAGGAAGGCACGCTGCTCGTTGACGTGACGGGAGAGCGCGTTGGGCAGGTGAACGGATTGAGCGTGCTCGAAATCGGGGGATATTCGTTTGGAAAGCCGGTCCGCATCACGGCGTCGGCGGCTTTGGGCAAGGCTGGCTTGATCAACATCGAGCGCGAAGCGAATCTGAGCGGCCGCTTTCACGATAAAGGCGTGCATATTATTGCAGGATATCTTCGCAGCCTGTTTGCGCAGGACAAGCCATTGTCGCTAGCGGCGAGCATTTGCTTCGAACAATCGTATTCGGGCGTGGATGGCGACAGCGCGAGCTCGACGGAGATTTATGCGCTGGCCTCGGCGCTTTCCGGAATGCCGTTGCGGCAGGATATTGCCGTAACGGGATCGATGAACCAGCAGGGAGACATTCAGGCCATCGGCGGAATCAACGAGAAGATCGAGGGATTCTTTGATGTGTGCCGGATCAAAGGGCTGACCGGGACACAAGGCATAGTGATGCCAGAGTCGAACGTCGAGGACTTGATGCTGCGGGAAGACGTGATGGACGCAGTGGCAGCAGGAAAATTTCACATTTGGCCGGTGCGCAGAGTGGAGCAGGGGATTGAGATTTTGACGAAGTGTGCGGCTGGCCGGCGCAATGAAGACGGGACGTTTGAGGCTGGGACGGTTTTTGGGTTAATGAACGAGAAATTGACCGAGATGGCGAAGACGCTGAAACAATTCGACTAGTACTCCTTCAGGATTGCACAACCGCGCGGCATTCCACGCGCACGAAAAAACACGCAGAAAAATAAGGGCTAGGGATGTTCGGCAGAAGGTGCGACGTAGGCCTGGCGATGATCGATGCGATAGGTCGGGACGGCCGTCGTGTCAGAAATGGCGCTGGTTGGGTTCGCGACTGCAACGTTGGCGACGCGCACTTCGATCACGTGGAGCTTTCCGTCGTGCACGGGCGGAATGAAGCCCAAGTCGTATTCGTGGCGGACGAGTTGTGCAATCTCCGTGAAAACGTCAGCAAATTCCTTGCCAGTTCTGGGAAAGTAGGCGCGGCCGCCATTAGCCTCTGCAATCAGCTTCAGCACTTCATCGGCCTGCGCGAAGCCCTCGGCAACGGCTTGCGTTTTATCCGGCGCGGCTTGGTTTTTTTTGGAACGCTTGGTTTCGACGGGCTGCGCGCCGCGGAGCTCGCCGCCGAGAGAAATAGCGAGCACACGGACGTCTGTAGATTTGAGGCGGGCAAGAAGAGTCTGAGCAGTGGCGGGTGGGGAGGTGTCGAAGCCCGTGGAAAGCAAGACAAGGGATTTCTTGCCGGGAATGAGCGCGAGCCAATCGAGAACCGTGGAAAGGCTGGAGGCCAGATTTAGCTGGCCGAAGCCAAGATTGAAGCGCAATTGATCGAGCGCGCCGGCAGCGATGGATTTGTCTGGCGTAAAGTTCAAGATGGGTTCAGCGGCTTCGTTGTAACGAGCGATAGCCACACGGTCGGTGGGCGAAAGGCCATCGAGTAGGGTGTGTACAGCTTGCAGATGGCCCCCTTGGAGGAGGTAAACGGCGGGGCCAGCTTCAATGAGGAGCAAAACCTGGGCTGGTTCGTCGACGCTAAGGAAATCCGTGACGGGTTGCTCGGCCCCGTTATCGAACAGGTGGAAGTCTTCGCGCTGCAGGTTGCCCACAAATTCGCCGCGAGCATCGGTGACGACAACTCCCACGTTGACGCGATCGACATTGACGCGAATCGTGGAAGGTGACGCTGTCGACTGTTGGGGAAAAGCTGAAGGTGCAAGCAACAGAGTGCAAGAGATGAATAAAGCAGCGCGGCAGCGTGAAGAAAGAAACATGGACCAGCTTGCCATCGTAGAATGGTGACGAAAAAGACAGAAGCCCTGTCCCGCGCTGAGTTTCCAGGATGCGGAACAGGGCTTGCGATTTCTTGCCAGCCGATACTGCCGCGGAGGCTAGGAAGGTTTGGTCGGAGCCGCCGCGGGCGCTGCCGCAGGAGGAGCGGGAGCTGTGCTCGCGCCAACATCCTTCGGAGTGGACAAATACCCGGTTGCTTGGTTTTTCCCCACGTCGAAAACAACGATCTCGTAAGGCGCCATTCGCGAAGCCCCTTTGACGTAAAACTGCACGGGCTCGCCAGCGGTCTTGTCTTTCTTCTCGATGGTGCGGTCGTCCACCAGGACGGTCAGTGTGTACTTGGATTTCTTCGGATCCGTTTTGGTGAGAGTGAGCTGGGTCGGTCCGACTTTTTGCCCGTTCTTCGATTTGGTGATTGTGAATTCGTAATAGTTGCGGTCGCCGCGGCGCTTCAGTTCTTCGAGGTCGTCGTGATTGCGAGCGATGAGGCCGCTCATCACGCCCATGTCGCCTGTGGCGCGCGCAAGCTTGCCCTTGGTGTCTTCAAGATCCGTTTTCGTAGCTTCGATGTCTTTTTTCGCACCGCCGACTTCCGTGGCTACCGCGCCAATTTGTTCCTGGCTCTCCTTTTTTACCTGAGACAATTGGGCGGTAAGCTTTTGGTCGGATTCCACTTGCTCTTTGCGGATGGATTCGGCGCGGCTCTTGGCCTGCGCCAGTTCCGCGACGGTCATGCCGACTTTCTGTTCCGTAACCTCTATATGGCCCTTCAAGTCGGCCAGGCGGGCATTGGCTTGTTCGAGCTGCGCAGTCAAGACTTTGTCCTGGTCTTGCTCTTTGGCGAGGTTCTGCTCCAGCCGGGAGATCCCGGAGTAACCGACATAGCCGAGCGCGGCCATGACAACGAAAAGCACGACAAACAGCGCCGGGATCCAGCGTGGTGTTCCCGTCGATTCATAACGATAAGACTCTTCTGGACTCGGCACATTTGGAGAAATGCTCATTCCCCCTCCTCAGTCATGGCTCCAGGCTGGGTTCTGGATGCCGGTAAAATTATCTACTGCAACCTGCGCTGTGTCTATGGGCGCGGTTCGTGGCGCTTGCCTCGTGGCGAATGGGCTTTGTTCCCGGATTTGCCGCCCGGGGAGCGCTCTGGCCATCGCGCGAAAATCGAAGTGGTCAAGCCACCCCGCGGCGTAAATTCACCGCGCACCACACACCATGCGGGCCGAACCGCATCGACAATATCATGAAGAATCTTGTTCACAGCGTTTTCATAGAAGATGCCGAGATCGCGATAGGCGAGCAGGTACATCTTGAGCGCCTTGAGTTCGATGCAGTCCTTTAGTGGCATGTATTGGATGGTGATCGTGCCATAGTCCGGCAGGCCCGTCTTAGGGCAGACGGAAGTGTACTCCGGAAAGCGCGTGGTGATGACGTAGCCGGGATATTGATTGGGCCAGGTATCGAGCTTGGGTAATCTTGTTTCGATGCCCGCGCGGGCGTGGTCCGCTGTGTAGTCGGCCATGACGGTTCCTATTGTACGTTGTCAGGTGACTTGGAGGCGACAGCCTCTTGCCGAAACAGCGCGCATCACCTATCCTCTTGCGAAGAGGCCCCTCCAGAATCTTTCGATGAACTGTCCTGCGTGTCAAGCCGCGGCTTGCCGCCGTTCGAGGCGGCGGTCGGTTTCTGAATATCTATTCAGTGCTGTGGGTGTCGTTCCCTGGCGTTGCATGGTTTGTGAGACACGCTTCCACGCTCGAGCTATACCGCTTCGGCATCTTCTCTATGCGCGATGCGGCGTCTGCGGCAACCTGGACCTGCAGCGAATCTCAGCAGACAAGGTTTCCGGAGCGGCCTCCGCGGTAGGGCGCTTGCTGAAGCTGCCTGCCGTGCGATGCGCTCCATGCCGGCATAAGTTCTTCTCGTTGCGGCCTATGTTGCCAGCCGAGCGCGCCGCCGGAGTTGAAACGCAAGGCGGCGCAGCGAAATACTAATTTAGTACCGAGCCAGTCCCACCTTCAGAGTACTAGCCTAGGACAATGCAGTACCTCACGCCCCGTACCATTTGCAGCCTGCCCGCCAAGCACAATCCCGTCTAGGATTTTTGAGCACGGGAGGGATCCATGGAATCGAGCGTTCGCGTCCTGGTAGCCAACCGTCCCCGTCTGTTGCGTGAGCTTGTGCTTTCGACTTTGTCGGAGCAAGACGGGATTTGCATCGTGGGGGAAGTGGAGAACGAGCAGGACGTCCCTTCACTGGTGGCGGAGACAAACCCGGACTTTCTGTTGATAGCGCTCGATGAATCCAAGCGGCGTCCACCGTTGTGCGACCAACTCTTAAAGAAATTTCCGGGGCTTCGGATTATCGCGGTGGCGCCCAACACGAACATTGGAATTTTCTACTGGGCATCGCTGGAGATTCATTCGACCACCATGGAAGCGAGCGAAGAGTCCCTGCTGGAAGTGATGCGTGGCAAAACAACGCGGACGGGAGGATCCAAATGAAGGCGGGCCGCTTCCGCAGGCGAAGAAGGTGCACGGCGAAACATATCTTAGTTAGGGGAATGCTGCTTGCCATCTGCACTCTATCGATGAACTGGAGCGAAGTGTTCGCGCAAGAAGCTGGGCGAAGCGGTGAAACGGAACGAGGGCAAGAGGCCAGAAAACAAGCTTCGCAACAGCTGGCAGACCGCGGCATGCGCACTTCGCCGGACTTGGCGACCGACAATCTCGACCGCGTAGCCGCCACCACGGAGCAGATTCTGGAATTTCTAAATAAAGATGCCGGGCTGATGGTGGAGTTCAAGAGATTGCTGGCGCGGGACGCCGGCTCGGTGGGACAGCTTCTGGATGAAACGGATCTCACGGACGCGGCGGTCACAGAGCGGCTCAACGAAGATTTGCGGGCGCGTGTATTGGCTACGCGGCTCTTGCAAAGATATGGCTACCTGCTGCCAAAGGTGAATCCGGATTCGGATCTCGCAGCTGAGCATACCCTCGTACTGCAAGACCGTGCATATGCCATGGCGCGGGCGGCGGACCGCAACGCCGATTCGCGGGCGCTTCCTCCGGTTACACAGACGGCGAGCTGCGAAGCTGAGATTTCCTCCGATTGTTATTTTCCCACGCGGGGAGCAAATCGCGCCTCTTCTCAGCAGGATGGCGAGGAACCGCAGAACCGCCCCGCAGAGCAGACCAATCCATACGAAGGCTATCCCTCGGTGCCCTCACGGACAGACACGCCGCAAGCGCCACGCGAGCTACGCGCGGATCTGTCCGCCTCCGATACTGGAGAAACGCTGTTGACGTCGCTGCCGCAAGCAAGCTTCGAAGCTTCGGCGAATTCCGCGAATCCTCGCGGGAGAGGCGGGTCGCGGGAGGAAGACATGCCGGCTTCGAGCACCTCCATCGAGCTTGCTCCATCGGGGCCGGCAGCGATAGCACCCCCAGAGAATGTTTCAGGCCTGCGCGCCAGCCGCAACGACGCCGAGCGTAGGGTTTCCAATGGAGAGGCTTCCGAATCAGCAGTCGCGGCGCTCGAGCCCGTTCGCATGGTGCACCGGCCAAATCCGTACGCCGATGCGCCCTCTTTGTATGACCTTTATGTCCAAGCTTCCGCTCCTGGGCAGCGTGCATCGCGATTTGGACTGGACGTTTTCCGGCATGACCGCGCAAACACGGGCGCGTTGCCGATGGATCTTCCCGTGGGGCCGGATTACGTGGTCGGACCGGGAGACAGTCTTTCCATCGATTTGTGGGGCGGCGTTTCGCAAAGATTGTTTCGAACCGTGGACCGCGAAGGCCGGCTGCAGCTTCCAGAGGCCGGACCGCTGTTAGTTTCCGGAAGATCGCTTGGCGAAGTGCAGCAATCCGTGCAGCGCGTGCTTCGAACGCAATTCCGCGACGTCTCCGCGGACGTTTCCCTTCTCCGGCTGCGAAGCGTGCGCGTTTATGTGGTGGGCGAAGTCGCTTCGCCGGGGGCGTATGACGTCAGTTCGCTCTCGACCCCGTTGAACGCTCTCTTTGCCGCTGGCGGAGTCACACCGCGCGGATCATTGCGAGCTATCGAACACTATCGCGGTAAAGAACTGCTCGAAGAAGTGGATGCTTACGATCTTCTTTTGCATGGCGTTCGGGGAGATTTGAAGCGCCTCGAGAACGGCGATTCGCTGCGCGTTCCGACTCTCGGGCCGAGCGTCACGGTCGAGGGAATGGTGCGGCGGCCGGCGGTTTACGAATTGCACGGCGAAAAAAATCTGGATGAAGTGCTTGACCTTGCGGGAGGCATCCTGCCGGCGGCAGCTCTACGGCATATTGAAGTGCGGCGCATGCAAGCGCACGAAAAGCGCACCATGCTGAGCCTCGATTTGGGCGAGACGAGCGACAAGAATGCCCTGCGCGCCGCGTTTGAAAAATTCCAAGTTCAAGATGGCGATGAAATTCATATTTTCCCCATGGCTCCGTACAACAGCGAAAGCATTTATCTCGAAGGCCACGTTTTGCGTCCCGGGCAATATTCGTTTCACCAGGGCATGAAACTGACGGACCTCGTTTCTTCGTATAAAGAGCTGCTTCCGGAGCCCGCGGAACGTTATGCCGAGATCGTCCGCATCGCACAGCCCGATAACCGGCCGGTCGTCGAAAGCTTCAACCTTTCCGAGGCGCTCGAGCATCCGGAAAGCGCGCCAAAGCTCGAGCCACTCGATACCGTGCGGATCTTCGGGCGGTACGAGCTCGAAGCTGCGCCGGAAATTACGGTCATCGGTGAAGTGCGCGCCCCGGGACGTTTCCGCGCTTCCGGGCAGGAACACTTCCGCGACGCCATCTATCAGGCGGGAGGCATTACACCGGAAAGTTGGCTGGAATCCGCGCAACTGTTTCGCGCTCTGCCGGATGGAACAACCAAGGTGTTCAGCATTTCCTTGCGCGAAGCGGTGGCAGGCGACCCGCTAAACAACATTTTGCTCGAACCACGAGACAGAATCCTCGTTCATCGCCAGCCCGAACGAGTGAATCCCCCGAGCGTGTACGTACGTGGAGAGGTCGGCCGGCCGGGACGTTATCCATTGGCTTCGGACATGCACGTTTCGGATTTGGTCCGCGCCGCAGGCGGATTCTTGCGAAGCGCGAATCCGGAAAGCGCGGACTTGGTGCACTACGCAATTCTGGAAGGGGCGGCGGCGCGGCCGTCCGGAGAACAAGCTGTCAATTTGACCAGTGCGCTGGGTGGAGAAGTAACTTCAGACGTTTTGTTGAATGACGGCGACGTGCTCACTGTGCCGCAGCAGACGCGTTGGAAAGACATGGGCGCGACGGTAACGCTTCATGGCGAGGTGGCCAAGCCGGGAGTGTACGGAATCGAGCCCGGCGAGCGCATGAGCTCCCTGCTGCGCCGCGCGGGTGGATTGCTGCCGACGGCGTACCCGCCTGCCGCGATCTTCGAACGCATTGAAGTGAAAAAGATGCAGGAGCAGACGAGGCAGGATCTGATTCAGCGGATGGAACAGGAATCGACGGTAGTGAAGACCGCTGCAACCACTACCGGTTCCGAGGAGGCTGCACTGCAGCAGGCTGCCGTACAACAGCGGCAAAGAGTTGTGGAAGCGCTGCGGCGGGCGCCGATTAGCGGACGTCTGGTAGTGCACATCCGGCAAGGCCAGAAGGATTTTCCGGGTTCCGCCGACGATATCGAATTGCGGGCCGGAGATACCCTCGAGATTCCCAAACAGCCGGGATTCGTCTTGATTGTTGGCCAGGTTTACAACTCGAACGCCATCACCTATACGCCGGGAAAAGACACGGCTTGGTATCTCTCTCGAGCGGGCGGAGCAACGGGGCTGGCCAACAAACGAGCCATCTTCATTATCCGCGCAAGTGGCTCGGTAACCAGCGGGAGCGGCGGGATGTGGTCCGGTGGCGTGGAGTCTTCGACGATCGGTCCTGGCGACACGATCATGGTTCCGGAACGAGCCTCGGTGGGCAGCAACGTTTGGAAAAATCTGGTAGCCATTGCACAGATTGCCCAAGCCGGAGCGTTGGCGGCCGCCGTGGCGATTCCGTGAAGCTTCCGGGCCGCAGCACCACACACGCCGAAGAAAATAGAGAAAGGAGCGCCGCAAGAGCTTGAGTACTCTGCCTACACAGTTGGAGAGCGACGCCCCTGGAGACGAAGCGCGTGACACACGCCGGCGGCTCGTAACGCGGCTTCGCCTGTTCTGGGAAGCGCGCAAGCTGCTATTCGGAGCGTTTGTACTTGGCGCTCTGGCAAGCCTCGGTTTCGCGCTGCTGATTCCCTCACGGTATGAAGCAACAACTCAATTGATGCCTCCCGATGGCCAGTCAAATTCCGGAATGGCCATGCTTTCGGCTCTGGCGGGACGCGCAGGCGGGCTCGGAGGAGCTGCTGGCGATTTGCTGGGAGTAAAGAATTCCGGCGCACTGTTCGTGGGAATTCTCGAAAGCCGTACGGTGCAAGACCGCCTGGTCGAACAGTTCGAGCTGCGACGTATTTATCACGCGGGAAAAATGGAGGACGCGCGCGCCGGACTTGCCGCTCATACACGCATTGTGGAAGACCGCAAGAGCGGCATCATCGCCGTCACTGTGGCGGATCACGATCCGCGTCTCGCTGCAGCCATGGCGCATGCGTATGTGGACGAGCTCGACCGGCTCGTCGAGCAAGTCAGCACCTCTTCGGCGCGGCGCGAACGAGTTTTCCTGGAAGAGAGACTCCGCACCGTCAAGCAAGACCTCGACAGCGCGGCGCAGAGGTTCAGCATCTTCGCGAGCAAAAACACCGCCATCGACATTCCGGCTCAAAGCAAGGCCATGGTGGAAGCCGCGGCCACGCTCGAAGGCCAGCTAATCGCCGCAGAAGCCGAACTCCACAGTCTGGAAGCTATGTATACGGATCAGAACGTGCGCGTACGCGCGCTCCGCGCGAGAGTGACAGAGTTGCGCGCGCAGCTCGGGAAAATGGGCGGTGAAAGCGGAACTTCCGCAGCTCCCTCCTCGGAAACGGATGCTTCGCTTTATCCGGCTATCCGCCAGCTGCCGCTCCTTGGCGTGACCTACGCCGACCTGTTTCGCCAGACAAAAATTCAAGAAACTGTGTACGAGCTTCTGACGCAGCAATATGAACTTGCCAAAGTCGAGGAAGCGAAAGAAGTTCCCAGCGTAAAAGTGCTGGACGCAGCCGTGGTGCCGACAAAGAAGTCGTTTCCTCCGCGGGGACTGCTGACCGTGGGCGGAGCGCTGTTCACGTTTCTCGCCATGTGCGCCTGGATATTCGTGCGTCAAACCTGGCGGGATATCGACCCGCACGATCCGGGAAAACAATTTGCGATGGAAATTGCGGGAACGCTGCGCGCGGACGCTTTGCGCGCCGCTCCCGCGGCGGTTGCACTGGTCCAAATGCTGGCGCGCGTGCGGTTGCGCCTGAACTCTTCGAAAGACGCACCGCGTGCCCGGAATGAAGAGGAGCCTTCGGACGGTGCCGACCTTGCGCGCGCGGCACGAAACGGCCTCGGATAGACGATTCATGAACGGAACAGCCACACGCCGGTCTCGAACAACTTCTGTAACGAACGCGGAGCCTCTACGCGAACGTGCTCCGGGAATGTGGCTGCCTGGCGCGAACGCTCTGCAGGAACGCGCCAAGTCTACACACAACCATGCTGGATTGGCGCGCCAGGCCGCTTATCTCGCGATCGATTTTGCTCTCGTCTGCGCTGGCGGAGCAGGCGCTTTTTGGCTGCGATTTGGTTTGGCGAACCCTTTTTCCCATACCGTTCTCTCTTCCGCGAGTCTTCTGCAACAGGTTTTGTCCGCAAGCTATCCGGGTTTTCTGATCCTGTATGCCGGGCTCGTGGTGTTGGCATGCATGAGCCAGGATTTGTACCGCACGGTGCGCGAAAGGAGCGCGTGGGAAGAAAGTGCCATTGCTCTGAAAGCTGTCGGATTCGCTACCGCTCTCTTAGTGCTGTTTATTTTCACTTCCGGGAACAAGGAGATTTCGCGTCTTGTAGTCCTCTGTTCTGGAGCGTGGAATGCCGGTGCGCTGGCAGGCTGGCGCCACGCAAAGCGGTGCTACGCCTTGCGTAGAACCCAGCGCGGCGAAGGCCTATCCCGCGTGCTGATTGTGGGAGCGGGGAAACTGGGCTGTGCGCTGGCAGATTGGCTCGAGGAGAACCGGCAGCTGGGATACCAAGTCTGTGGATTCTTGGATCCACATCCCAATGGCGACGCGCGCGTGTTGGGCACGGTTCGTGATTTGCGCAAAGTGGCTCTAGGCCAGTTTGCGGACCAATTGTTTGTGACGCTGCCCGCGGACCGCGAAATGGTTAAGGAAATTTTTCTCGAAGCGCGGCGTTTGCGGTTGGGCCTGAACGTGGTGCCGGATCTTTACGACGGTTTGGGCTGGTGCGCTCCTGTCGAAACGATCGGCGGATTCCCGGTGATTCAGCTGCACGGCGAGCCGATTCCTGCTCTTGGCCTTGCAGTCAAGCGAGTCCTCGATCTGCTGGGCGCCGCGGTTCTTCTTCTTCTGACCGCCCCGCTGCTGGCTTTCGCCGCGATTTGCATCCGCTGCGATTCGGCTGGTCCGGTCTTATATCCGGCGATGCGTGTGGGACGAAAGGGCAGGAAATTCCGGTGCTACAAGCTGCGAACCATGGTCGAAGAAGCGGACGCGCAGAAAGACACTTTGCGCGTGTCAAACCAGCGCAACGGCCCTTGTTTCAAGATGGAGAACGATCCACGAGTCACGCGCTGCGGACGATGGCTGAGGAAATTCAGTATTGATGAGCTTCCGCAGCTTTTGAATGTGCTGCTCGGAGAGATGAGTCTGGTCGGGCCGCGGCCGCATCCGGTCGACGATTTCGAACGCTACAGCCTCGAGCATCTGCGCCGTCTCGACGTCAAGCCCGGCGTGACGGGTCTCTGGCAAATCACAGCGCGCCGCGATCCTTCCTTCGACACCAACATGGTGCTGGACCTTGAATACATTGAAAACTGGAGCTTGCGTCTGGATCTGACGATTTTGCTGCGGACCCTCAAAGTCGTGCTGGAAGGGGAGGGGCAGTGAAGCTCGTCGCCGTGGTGGGTTTGCGGAATCGTGATCCACAGATTCAGGCAGCGTTCCCTGCTTTGCACAAGCATCGAGCATGCCGGAGAACTCGGTAATGGGAATGGCACAGCGATTTCCCCTGCTCGAGCGCGTACGCCATGAACCGATTGGCGCCGTGCTCCTTTCGCTGGCGGGCGATTCCGCAGCTTACTTGGCGGGAGGCGTGCTCCTCGGGCTTGGGAACGTCGTTCTCATCCCCTTGTACACGCGAACGCTCGCACC
>Ga0070761_10001296_pt1 | contig 15748 bp, 14 predicted proteins | sample HubBroMetageREF1_FD_66724 | JGI IMG/M metagenome (GOLD analysis project Ga0070761, IMG submission 66724) | Reference soil microbial communities from the Hubbard Brook experimental Forest, New Hampshire, USA - Hubbard Brook CCASE Soil... | ecosystem: Environmental > Terrestrial > Soil >... | reverse complement strand
GGCGCGGTGCTCCTCGAGAAAATCGAGGGGCGCTCGGTCGAGGTGAATCCGGGTTTGCACACGTTCACCTTCGAAACGCCCGGCGGCTCACGGGTCGAAAGACAGGTGGTGGTCGCTGAAGGCGAGAAGAACAAGCGAATCGCCGTTCCCATCGCAGGTCCAGTCCCCGCACCCGACACCCCCGTTTCGACGGGCGCTCCAGCGGCCTCCGCGAGCGTCGTCACGCCATCGCCGGCGAGTCCGGTCGGCCGCAGCCCCGCCCCCGACGAGGCCGGGGCGTCGTCGGCTCCGTGGAAGACGATCGGGCTCGTCACCGCGGGGGGTGGTGTGGTCGGGGTCGCGGTTGGAAGCGGCTTCGGTATTGACGCGTCGAACAAGAAGAGCTCGGCGGGATGCAATTCGAACAGCTACTGCCCAAGCGCTGCAGCCGCGGGCACGCTCCGAGGCGCGAAGAGCTCGGCCGATCTCTCAACTGTCTTCTTCGTGGTCGGAGGTCTCCTGGGTGCCGGTGGGATAGCGCTCTGGGCGCTGGCGCCGTCGAGCACGGTGCAAGCGTCCCCCAATGTGGGGGCGGGCTTGGTCGGCCTCGACTTCAAGGGTTCCTGGTGATGAACCTGACGCGGGCCGCGATATGGGCCGTTCCCGTGGTGCTGGTCTTTGCGGGCACCGCGGCCTGTAGTGCCATTCTCGGAATCGGCGATCCGACTTACGATGCGGGCACGAGCCCGAGCGGTAGCACTGCAGGGTCGGGGGGGAGCGCGGGGAACGGGAGCGGCAGCATCTCGAGTGGGGGCGTCGGCGGGGCGGGGAGTGCGAGCGGGACGTCCGGGGCCGCGGAGAGCGGGAGCGCCAGCGGTGGCGCGTCGACGGGAAGCGTGTCGACCGGCGCAGCCGCGAGTGGGAATGTGGGTAATAGCGGCTCTCCGACTACGGGCGCGGCCTCTGGAAGCGCGAGCACCGGGACGAGCTCAGTCAGCGGTGGCGCAGCGGGGAGCATGAGCGGTGCCGGTGGCAGCGGCGCCGTAGCCACTGCGGCCGGCATCGGGGACCCGTGTGCCTCGGCTGCTTGTGACCCGGGCCTGACTTGCTCCGGCAAGTGGTGCACGGAAACCTGCACGACCGCAACTCAATGTGGAACGAACGAGCTCGGCAAGAATAACGCGTGCGAAGTGAGCACTTCCGGTTCCCAAATATGTTTTCCGGGTTGCTCGGCGCAGCTCGATTGCGCCGGCTTCGCGGGAACTCAATGCTTTATGCCTGTGGGCCTCTGCGCGAATGCTCACGGGGTGGGTGACGTCTGCTCCGCGAACGGCAATGAGTGCAGCCCTGGGCTTGGATGCGGCAGCGTCATCGCGAACCTCTCCGCTCCCCCCGCTGGCGAGACGGGGTGGTGCGGCAATATGTGCGCCGCCTCTTCGCAATGCGCAGGACTAAGCCCCGGAGGCACCAATCTGCAAAGCCAGCCCAACTATTGTGTCGTCTGGAACGCGACGACCAATATTTGCGCGCCTGGGTGCTCGTCTGACGCGGACTGCCAAGCGTTCACGGGCACGAGCTGCGGCAACTGGGGGACCGACCTCGGCCTTGCCGCAACGTGCGGTCCCACGAGCACCACAGTTCAGTGCAGGCCCGACATGAGCGTAGCGGGATGCGCCACAACGACAGGTTACTCGTGCGAGGGAAACGTAACCCCAGAGCAGGAAAACGCCTCTCTCGTATGCACCGTTGGGGTCAAGGGCAATCGGGGGTTGACTCTTTACTGCTGCCAGTAGCAGCTGCAAGCGCGCGAGCGACGACGCGCGCGAGGAGCTTCGCCTGGGTGAACGCGGCTCGCGGGAACGCGGAGCACGGCGCGATGGGGGCGACCCGCTTCGAGAAGCTAGCGGCAACGCCTCTTCCTCGGGCGCGCGCTGCGTCGACCCCGACGGCGGCGCGCACGACGCAAAAACCATGGTTGGGCCCGCCGCGCGATCGAAAGCACGGCGGCCCCGGCCCGATCGACGCATCAAAGGCGCGCGACACCTCCGCAAATGTCGCTGCAGCGATCGACGACGCACGAATCGAACTTGGCGCCGGCGAGGGTCGCGTTCGAAGGGTACGAAGAAAGGCAGACCTCGCTGCATTTTGCGGTTACACCGCAACCGGCAAGGCACGAAAGGAACGCCCCGCACTGGGCGGTGTTCGCGCACGTGGTGCCCTCGGCGCAACAGTAGAGGGACTCGCACGTTGTGCATTCGTTCGTCATGACCGAGCACCCGGTGTTGGCGTTCGCTCCGGCCGAAGACGACGCTCCGGAGCTGGCGAAGGACGACCCGGACGACCCCGCCGCCGCCACGGACCCGGAGGAAGATCCCAACGACATGCCGGACGAGCCCGACCCGGACGACCCCGTGGAGCCGGATCCCGCGCCGGCCGAGCCGGACGACGAAGCGCCGGAGGTTGAGCCGCCGCCGGTCGGGCCGGAGCTCCCGCCCCCGCACGCGGCGACGACCCAACCCACAAAAGCAAAGCCCATCCAACGGCGCATCATCTTCGACGAAAACATCTCGAGATCTCTCAAACGGCTCTCGTACATCGACGGCGAGCGCCTGCGCAAGGGCGCCTCGGACTGCGTGCTCGAGCAGGGCCAATTCCCCATGCTCGACGACGCCCGCCGAGGTTCAAATTCGGAACCCCGGGGGATGGCGAATGAGCCGGCATGCTCGGCGTGTTCGGGCGCGAGCCTCGATCGGCTGTGCGCCGCAGAAACTCGACGCGCGCGGCGGAGGGCGAGCGGGGCGCGACCGAGCTTCCCGGAGTACCCGTACTCGATTCGCCTCGTCGCACTCCGCGCCCCCCACGAGCCTCAGAAGGCTCCATCCGCGGCGTTGCGGTAGTTACGGCGTCTCGCAGCTCGGCCTCGGCACAGAGCTCCACCGGACAGCTTGAGGCCTGCACCTGCAGATGGACCGCCACGTCATCATCGTCACCGCGAGCCTTCCGCGCGCCCGACGCAAAACGCGCCGCACAAGTGGGGATGGATCGCGTGCCGTCACATGGCGATCGCGGCGGCCTTCTCGGTCCTCTCGACCGGCCTGCACGCGACGAACCGCAAGGAAATGTTGCGGCCGACACGTCTTGAAATTCTGGAAGGGGCGGTCACCCTCGGGGACAACGGTTCCATCGGTGGCGAGCCTAGCAAGGTCGTCCGTTCGACGTCATGCGCCCGGGCAGCCCATTCCGTCCTCCTGTGCCAGAATGCGCGCCATGAGTTCGTTTGCCCACCTACCGGAGACGATCCGCCTCGGGGATCTGGAAGTGTTCCGCCTCGGCTTCGGCGCGATGCAGCTGCCGGGGCCCATGGTCTACGGGCCGCCCCGCGATCCCACGGCAGCGCGCGCCGTCCTGCGCCGCGTGATCGCCCTGGGCATCAACCTCGTCGACACGTCCTGGTACTACGGCCCGTACGTCTCGAATGAGCTCATCAAGGATGTCCTGCACCCGTACAAGGCGGGGCTCGTGCTCGCGACCAAGCTCGGCGGGCGCCGGACGGAGGACAAAGGCTGGGCCTCCTACCTGAGGCCCGAAGAGCTCCGCAAGGGCTGCGAAGAGGATCTGCGCACTCTCGGGCGCGACCACCTGGATATCGTGCACCTGCGGTGGATCCCGCACGGCGCGGCCGTCACGTTCGGCGAGGCGATGGACGCCATGATCGCGCTCAAGAGCGAAGGCAAGATCCGCCACCTGGGCCTGAGCAACGTGACGCTCGCGCAGATCCAGGAGGCGCTCCGCAAGACGCCGATTGTCACCGTCGAGAACCTGTACAACGCGGCGGCGAGCGGCGAGAAGCTGGGCCAGAGCTTTCTCGGCAACACCGCGGGGCAGGAGGAGATCGTCGCGTTCTGCACCGAGCGCGGGATTGCCTACCTGCCGTACTTCCCGCTGAACGTCCCGGGACCAAGCCCCGTCGAGCGCCCGGTCATTCGGAGGATCGCCGCCGCGCACGGCGTGTCCGAGACGCAGGTTGCGATTGCGTGGCTGCTCGCTCGCTCACCCGTGATACTGCCCATCCCCGGCACGAGCAGTGTGGCGCACCTGGAAGACAACTGGGCGGGACGCAAGCTCGCGCTGACCCGCGACGAGATCGCCGCGATCACCGAAGCGCGCATGCCGTAGGGGGGATCGCAGGAGGAGCGCGCCACGTCGAGGCGGTTGTCGTGGCAAAGGGGTCGGGCAATCACGCTGGTCGTGGCGACATTCGTGCGGTGACGCCGCGCACCATTGCCGCGCGAAGACCCGCTCGCGCCGCGAAGCGGCGCCGCGAGGTACGCGCCTCCAACGGCCGGTGGGCCTCGGCCAAGTTGGACCGCGCTTCCGGTATTGGCCGGGTGGCGGGCAATGATTCCGAAAAGCGGCTTTCACAAAGGGCGGCGAATCGCGCGCGACGCCGACATTTTGCCCGGAGCCTCGCCTTTTCGTTGCGCGTCGAGCCAGGCCTAGATCGCGGCCATGGTGATGGAGGGAGCGAAGCTTCGGGGACAGGGGGGACAGGTAAGGGGAACGGCGTCTTCGCGGATCCGATTGGCGGCGATTGGACGGACTCAACGTCAGCTTCCCTGCTAACGTTTGTCCGAACGGGCGGCCGGCGTGAAGTTTCTTTGCGGGCAATGCAGCGCGAAGTACCAGCTCGCCGACGATAAGATCGTCGGCGAGACTGTTCGACTGAAGTGTCGCAAGTGCGGACACCTCATCGAGGTTCGCGTCGACGTTACGAAAGGTCGGCCGTCTGTGGCGCCGGCCTCCGCAACGCCCAAAACGACGCCCGAGCCGGAAGCTTTCGCAGCTTCTGCTGCGCCGGCGGTTCCTGCAGCATCGACGGCGCCGGTGGCTCCCGCGGCTTCTGCTGCGCCGGCGGTTCGCGCAGCCTCGGCAGCGCCGCCGGTTGCTCGTCGAAGTCCACCCCCGACGCCGTCCGGGGCTGACGCCGCGTCCGTGCCCGTGGCGTCCACCACAAAGGCGCCGACGGTGAGCCCGGCGCCCAATCCTCCAAAAGCGGTCACGTCGCAACAATCCCCGAAGCCTGCAGCGACGCCAACGTCGCCACAAGCACCCGCAAAGCCGCCCTCTAGCGCCATTCCTCGCCCGCGCGCCAAGCCCGTGGCTACGGGCGCCGCAGGATCTCCCCAGGCTCCTGCGAAGCCGATCGCACCTGCCGCACCGTTGCCGGAACCGGCCCGATCCCCACCACCGTGGCCGCCGCGCGTCGTGGCCGTAGCTCCTACGTTGCAACTGCAGGAGCCGTTGACGCTCGCTCCGCACGAGGAATCGGTCCCATTCAAACCGCCGATTCTGGAAGCCGCCGTCTTGCCAGCCACCGGTGGCTCTCCGCCAGAAACCCCTCGACAACTCGCGATGGAGACTGCCACGGAAGCCCCGTCGACCGTCGAGGCGTTCGCGCCGGCGGGCGAGCGAGCGCGTCGCCGACGCCTGATCCATTACGTGGCGGCGGCTCTCATGGTCGCGGCCACAATCTGCGTTGCTGCCGGAATACACGTGGCTCAAAGGCAATCGGTGAACGTGGCGCCGAGCGCGCTTCCGTCGCCCCCGGAGTCGCTGGCGGTCCGCACCCCGGTGCCGGAGCAGACCGTCGCCCCGATGCCACCTACGCAGGGTGTGCCCGATCCGAGCGGCTCCGCCGAGGCGCCCGTGGCCGTCTCACCGGAGGCTGCGCCGCGTCCAACAGACGCCCCGGCCGTTGCTGCCGCCGCGTCTGCCTCTGCGTCGACGACGGTCGCCGCCGTCGCGGAGGAGTCGAGCCCCTTGCGGGCGCTGGCCTCGCCCACGAAGCGGGCACCCGTCGCCGGCAAAGACGTGCAACCGAATGCGCCTGCCGCCCACAACGCGACCCCTGGGCGAACGGCGCCACACGCGGCGATCCTCCGCGACGCTCCGTTCTAGCGGAGGCCTTTCGGTCGGAGAGCCGTTCAGAAAGTCGTCGAGACCGATAGGCCGCCGAACGAAGTGCCGACGAAGGGGACGAGCTTTGTGTCCATTGCCGCTGCGGGGTCGGCGGTAGCGTTGCCCCGTTTTGTCGCCACGATCCAATACACGACCGTTCCCACGATAGCCGCGACGCCGATACCAATGGCAATGTTGGCGGCCGTCGCGTCCTGATTCCACTGGGCGTTGTCGTTCGCGAAAGTGGCGCATGCACGGACTTGGCCGCTCGCGGCTGTGCTGAGAGCAGGACAGGAGACCTGATCCAAGGTGAGCTCTTGAGCCTCGGTAGTGGCACTGTGCTGCGCCGACTGCTTCGCGATAAAGGCCCCTATGGCGATCCCGGCGCTGACGACGACCAGACCGCCGCCGACGTAGATGGGGATCATGTTCCCCGGCCAAAAGCCCGAGGGGTAGGGCTGCGGCTCGGGCTCGGCGGGTTGTGCTGCGGCAACGGGCGCGGAAGGAGGTATCGCTTGCGCCTCCGCGACCTTTCTCTCGCCCGCGAGGACCGTCACGCTTTGCGTACTGGTGGCGCCATTGGGCGCGCGCACCTCGATCGTGTGGGCCCCAACGTTCACCGCGACAGGTCCCGAGAGCGGCGCCATCCCCACGCGATCTCCGTCGACGCTCACGTCCGATCCGGCGTCCGCGGGTATCTCGATGTGACCCAGCCGAGCGTCCGTCTGGCTCAGCCCGTCGGCGACGTCGGCTCGCTGTGCTGCCGTCGTGTCGGTGCTTTCGGCCAAGAACTGCTCGAAGTACCGATGGGCTTCCAGGAAGTGGCTGCTCCTGACGCAGCTCCAGGCCAAGTTACCAAGGATTGCAGGGTGCCTTTTCAGCGTGTACGCCTGCAGGAAAGCGGCGCGGGCCAGCTCGTAGCGCCCGCTGTCGAAGTAAGCCACGCCCTCCTTGAACCGCGTGCGCGCCAGGGTCGTATTCGCATCGACCGCCGCGCTTTGCGCCCAAACTGGGGCGGGGGCGGCGACAGGGACGAACGAGGCGAGCAAGACGAAGGCGAAGAGACGAGGCCTCATTGCGATAGCCCGTAATTCTTAGCCCGGAAAACGGCGAAGTCGCACGACGCAACGAAAACGCAGGGGGTGCTGTATGCGTGGGTCCTCCCCGCGCTCCCCCCCCCGCTCCTGCGGGGTCGAGCGTCGACTGCTGTCCGTGCTGGACCCAGCCGGCGAGCGTCCACACGACGAACTGCATATGAAAACCGTGCCGACCCGACGGCGCATCTGCGCGTGCGAACCGGGGCTGAGTTGGGCACGGTACGAGGATGGCCCCCCCCATTCAGCGTCAGCCTGCCGTTCCCATCGACTGCGCAGCGTGATCCCGCGAATCGCTCGCAAGGGCTGCCTTCTCGATGAACTCCTTTTTCCAGGTGTAAATCTGGTTGGGGTGCACGCCGAACTGCTTGGCCAGCTCCGGCACCGTCGACTGCTCGCGCACCGCCGCGATCGCGACCTTCGCCTTGAACTCCACCTCGATCCACTCGTGCCCGTGAGATGGTGGCTGCGAAAAACGGCCCGGTCGTAGGCCCCACTGACCCGCTCGTCTGAAACGCAGCGGCGGCGGTTGTCGCCGCGAGGCGATCGAGTACGCCTCGGGTCATGGCCTGTCGGCCGGCACTGTTTGACTTGGTGACGCCGCTTTCGTGGCAAACCTACGTGCTCTGGAGCACGGCGACTCTCGCGCCGCTTCTCGCCTCATGTCACTCCTCGTCCCCACAGACCGACGAGAGTGACTCGGGCGACTGCGGCATCTATCAAGCGACCGACGCCGAGGCGCTCGACTCTTCCCTCTTCGACGAGCTCGATAACGGTGAGGGGGGCGATGGCGGGGCATCGCCGTGCCTGCCCGGACAACTCTTCTGCTACGCGCAGTCCACATTCTTCTGCGCAAGCGGGCAAACGGACAACGCCAATTGCGGCGCATGCGGCCAAGCTTGCGCCGCAGGCGAAGCGTGCTCGGATGGAGGCTGCACGGTCACGTGCGCGGCCGATCAAATCGACTGCGACGGCACGTGCGTCGACCCGCGATCGAATCCGTCCTACTGCGGCGCGACGCTTCAGTGCGGGGCGGGGGGCTTAGGGTCACCGGGCATTCAATGCGGAGCCAGCGGGGCGTGCTTCGGCGGCACTTGCGTCGAGGTCGTCGCTTTGGCGCCGGTGGTCCTCGCAGCCGGGCAGGCCAACCCCGTAGGCATCGCGGTCGGCTCGGGCCGAGTCTACTGGACCGATGTGAACGGGGGCACGGTCATGACCGTGGGGCTCGACGGCGGTCCGCCAACCGCGCTCGCGACGGGACAAAGCTCCCCTTACGGGATCGCGCTGAGCGCGACGAACGTCTATTGGACCAACGCCGCCGGCGGGACGGTGATGACGGCCGCGCTCGACGGCGGCGCTCCCCAGATCTTCGCTTCGCAGCAGGGCAGCCCCTGGGGCATCGCGGTAAGCGCCACGATCGTCAGTTGGACCGACCTTGCGGGCGGAACTGTGATGATCGCCTCCCTCCTCGACGAGGTGCCCCACACGATCGCCTCGGGACAGAGCGGCCCCTATGGGATCGCCACTGACGGCAGCAACGTCTACTGGACCAATGTGTCCGGCGGAACCGTGATGATGGCGCCGCTCGACGGCGGCGCACCCGTGACGATCGCCGCGGGGCAGGCCAGCCCCGCGGGCATCGCCATGAGCGCCGCGGGTCTCGTTTGGGCCGATGTCGCCGCGGACGCGGTCATGATTGCGCCGCTCGACGGGGGCGCAGCGATGCCGCTCGCATCGGGCCAGCAGGGCCCTCAAGGAATCGCGGCGGACACGAGCAGCGTGTACTGGACCAACATGATCGGCGGCACCGTCGTGTCTACACCGCTCGACGGCGGAGCCCCCACGATCCTCGCGTCGGGTCAGTCCAGCCCGCAAGGCCTTGCCGTGGATTCCACGGGCGTCTACTGGACGAACGCCGTCAGCGCAGGCAGCGTCGTCAAGTTCACGCTCAAGTGAGGGACTTCGCTTCGCGTACCGCAACGGCGGCCCGAGAATTTTTCCGCGTTACCCGTGCGAAGGAACAGGGCGGCGAGGATGAACGACGCTTGGAGAGGCCAGGGCGAGTCTCGGTCGCGCCGGCCTCGTGGTCCCGGTCTAATCCGCGCCGGCTCGGCAGAAGGCTCGGTGGCCCGAGATCCACCGACCCATCGGCGCATGAAACGTCGATCCTTGCGCGGACGCAGACGGCTAGGTTCTGCGCGAGCTCCGTGATCTACTCCCGAGTCATTACGCACCTCGGGTGCCGTCCAACGGCAATCCTCGCCATCGAGGACCATGTCGAACGCGCCCCCCCCAGCATTCCCAATCGAGTGGTCCGCCGCACGCCATCGTCGAACTTCACGCCGCCGCCGCGACCACCCTACAAGTGCGAACCGCGGGTCCTGCGTCGGATAGAAGGGCCTCGGATCAGCGGATCAATCCTACCTCCCGAACCGGGCCCGCGTTCATAGACGGGGGCCGGGCTGTAGCGACGTATTCCCGCCGCGATCTCGCTGACGTCCACCGTCAAGGCACACCTTCGAACGGCTGAGGTGACCTTCCCTCGTCTCGAACACGCCGTGGCGCGCGCCCAGCCCGATGCTTAGATTTTTGAAAGTCGCCGAAACCGCCGCCGCCCGAGGTTCACAAGAACTCCCGCTCGGAGGCCAGTGAGGAGAAGCGCTATGCTCCGAACCGCGGCATTGATTGGAATGTTGCTGTCATTGGGCCCGGTCGCGTGCGCCACGACCGTTCAGGCGGGTCTCGCGAACGCCCCAGGCTTGAGCGGCACGCTAGCCGACCCGCGCGTGCACGACGCGATCGCGAACGGAACTGACTCGTGCGAACCAGCGCCCGGGGCACTTCGCAACGAGGTTCCTCCGTGCCCAATCGCCCGACCCGAGTCGAACCCCACCGTCGCGATCCAGCCGCCGAGCGCGAAGCGAGACGTTGTGCCATGGGTCGAGCACTATTACACGCCGTGGGCCTGCTTCTCCCAGGACGACCAGGTAGGACGCGTGACGCTCGCAGGCAGCTTTGCGTCTCCCCCGCTAACGTCGGGCCGTACGTTTCTGGGAGCTTGCGCGCCCTGGGACGGAAAGCGCTGAACTCCGCCGAGTGGTCGGATGGCTCTCGCTCGCGAAAAGAGCCAGCCATGTTCTCACCTACAGGGCGCGGAACACTGAGCGAGCCCAGCATCCTTCAAACGTCAGGTTGTTTCCGCACGGTCTGACCGCGCTACTTGGGCGCACTCGACCTATCGCTCGGCGAATCCGTTCTGCCGAGGCGAGCGCGGCGCGATTCGGATCGGCTCGATGCCGAGGTGGCTGGGTCCGATCTAGGCTCTCCAGTACGAGTGACATGGGTTGCTCTCGGGCACGGCGGCTCCGACCTCGTCGGAGCCGCCCTAAATGAGACCGCGAAGGTCGGCGGACACTCGCTCTCCGGTTGGTAGCGCGCGCCGGTGCTGGCCCATCGCCGGACCGCAAGTCCGCCGACGGGTCGGCGCACACTTCAATCGCCGGACCACAACGCCCGCACGGCGAGCGGCCCGCCTCTTTTGCGTTCTCGTCCGCGACCCGTTTCCGTCGTGTTCGCGGGCAGCCCGCGAAGCTGCGGGCCTGCCGCAAGAGGCCGCTGCTGATTCGCAGAAGCCTGGGGGCATGCACGATGGTCCGTCATTGCAGTGTACATGGAGACGGCCCATTGGCCGTTCGATCGACACGGGTCGATCCCGGACGCCGTCGAGAGTGGGTAGTTCGAGTTGCACTGCACCCGAGGTGGCTACACAACGCCACGGTCTCGCCCTACGGAAGTGACACCTCCCTGGAGGTCTCGGTGGGTCAGGCCGCCGCGGCGGGTCCGCTGTCGCTCGGGTCCGACGACGTCGAGGCCACCTACGAGACGCTGCGCGCCCGGGGCGTGGGGTTCGGGGCGCCTCGGAAGAAGGAAGCATGGGGGGACGTCGGTGAATCTTCAAAGACTCGGACGGAAATCAGCTGCACGTCGAGTCGAGGGAGCGGCTCTCACTGCGGGAAGCCGCATCCTTGCACCCAGAGCTCGACGAGGGCGGCGTTGCCGTTGACCTGGCAAACGATGACGCCCGCGATGGTCGTCGTCTTCGAGTCTTCGGTGCAGGTGCAGATCTGCGCTACGTTGGAGCACTGCAGCGAATACGAGTGCCCGCCCTGTGCGCCGCCGCTGAGCGCGCACTGCATCCCGTCGTCGGTGGCGAAGCTGGCCGCGCCATCGGGGTTCGGGACGGTGGTTTCGCCGGGTGCGGCAGTCGGAACCGGGGTGACCCCGCTGGAATTGGGCCCCGTGGCCTGCGAAAATGACTCGCTGCCTTTGATGCACACGTCCGGGGCGGCGGGAGACTTGTTCCAGCCAAGGGGGCACGCGACGTCGCAGTTTGTCGAGGAGTTGCCGGCGTCGTCTCCGCCCGGCCCCCAAGCGTAACACATGGTGCTCGACGGTCCGGAAGCGCAGCACTCCCCCGCGGCCTCGGTGACCGTACCATCGGGCGTGAAGCCAGGAAGGCAGGCATAGGTGCACCGTCCAGCAGGGGGAGGCACGCCAGACGACGGAGGAGCCTCGCATTGCGTGGGATCCGCCAGATCGCAGCAAGTGGCCGGGACCGGATACGTCGTCCACCCCGAACCACAAAGATGGAACGGGCTCGCGGGGTAGGTGCCGCACTCCGCATCTCCGTTGCCCGTGGCGTCGCAGCACGCGTTGCGATGGGCGGCGCCCTCGGGGCACGACGGGACGTTGCTCGTCAGCTGGCTCACCGATATCGACATCAGCCCGGTGGTCCCGAGCGACTCGGTTTTCCCGCCGCAGGCGGCAACCCCCGCGAGCGCGAAGGCCACGAGGCGAAAGCGAAGTGTATCGAGGTTGGTCGCGCGCATGCTCCCTCCGAATGGGTCTCTGTGATGTGCAGTGGCCGATGTCGCGAAGGGTCGTGATCAAAACCGGGATTCCGGATCCGAAGTACACGACGCGCGCACCCGCGCCGCGTGCGGAGACTCGGGGAAGGCACGCAGGAACTGGCTCGCCGCGGCGCGGGCCTCGGCGACGCGCCCGAGCGCGCACAGCGATGCGACGCGCACGGCGTCGCGCTCTTCTCCGAGGGCACCGGCCGGATAGCGACGGGCGTGCTCCTCGAGCAGGAGCAGCGCGCGTGCTCCCTCGCCCGAGCGAAGCGCCTCGCGCGCCTCGCCGATGAGCCCCATCTCGGCCTCGACGGAAGCCGTGGCTCCACGGGCACGGGCAGGCATCGCCGACGGCGGTGGCATGGGACGTCGCTTCTCCGTCGCCCCCGGTTCCACCGGAGGCAGCACGGCCTCGGGAAGCGCGGAATCCATGAGCGCGGGGGCGTGCGCCGCAGTGCCTGCCCGATCGGAGGTCGTCGTCCGCACGGCCGCCGGCGGCGCGGCTTCGATGGCCGGCGTCGAACGGACGTACATCGCCGTGCCGACACCGGCCGCCGTCACGAGCGTCAGCGAGGCGAGCGTGAGGGTCTTCAATCCGACGGGTAGCGCGGATCCAGCCGCGGCCGAGCTCCTGGCGGAGGCCAGGGTCGCTCCCGCAGACGCCGCCGCGACGAGCTTCGCGCCGATGGCCGCCCGCACCCGTGCGCGATTCTCGTCGGTCGGCTCATCGCCGCCGGACGCCGCTTCGATCAGCGCCTTGGCCTCTCGCCCGAGTTCAGTCATCGCGCCCTCCATGCGTCGCTGGCGCGAGCTCGCGCCACGCCTCGTTCGAAGTCCGCACGCGCCGCGCGCCGCCGCGCGTACACGGTGTTCACGTTGGCGCCCACCGCGGCGGCGATGTCGGGGACGCTCATCTGCTCGAGCTCGGCGAGGATGAAGACCTGACGCCGTGGGTCGGTCATGCCATCGAGGACCGCATCCATGACACGCTGTGCCTCCACCCTCGACAGCGAGTCTTCCGGGCAGGCCGCCGAAGTGCCGATGCCATCGACGTCGACGCCCGACCGGGCCTTGCCACCGAGATTCGCCGGCTTCCGGCGAAGCGAACGGCGCGCATCGCTCACCACCCGGACGACGATGCTGAAGAGCCACGACCGGATGCGCGCGCCCCGTTCGAGGGCATCGAGTCGACGATGCACGACCAGGAAGACCTCCTGGGCGACGTCCTCGAGGGCGCTGTCGACGATCCCGAGCCGGCGCGCACTCCGCCAGACGAACACGAAGTACTGCTCGTAGAGGTCGTCGAACGAGGGAATGCCGCCGTCCACCGCGCGGACGCTGGCCCTTGGTTCCGGGGCGCGGGCGGCGGGGGTGGACACATCCCTGCTGTGGCCGGGCCTGAGAGGATCCATGATCAAAAGCGCACCTCGAGTCCGACCGCGGCCCTGGCCGCGACGACGGCCGGGCTCTGCACGCCCCCGGCGCCCACCCCCTCCCAGCGGAACTCGGGGCGATCCAGGCTGACGCCTAGCCCGACGTCCGCGCGAATGGCCCATGGCGCGCCGAGACGGTAGGCGCCCGTTATCCGGCCGCGCAGGATCGGCCACAAGGCGTCGCTGCTTCGTCCCACGCGGGTGCCGCTGCTGCTGCCGCTTGCCGTGATCCAGCCAACCTCCCCGCCCACGCACGCGCCGATCTCCCCGCGTCCGAGAGACGGCACCCAGCAGGCGGCTACATCGAAGGATCGCAGATCGAAGCGGCTACCCAGCGACGGCGACGTTTGCGAGACCGTCAGCGGCGCCCAGAGGTTCGCGCCGAGCTCGAGACGCAGGGTGGAAGCAAATGATGGAGTCGCGCCCAGCCGGATGCCGGCGCCGGGATCGAGGCGGGGCAGCGTTCCGAGGTCGGCGAGCGCGTAAACGCCGGCGGAGAAGATCTTCAACGGAGGGCGGTCCGGTGGGGAGACCGGAATCTCGTGCGAAGGGGACGCCGCCGGTGCCGGAGCGGTGGTTGCGGCGGGCGTGGGCGGCGCGGTCGCCGCGGGTGTCGAATCGGCTCCTGCGTCGGTGGCGCCGCCTTCGGCATCGACGGCCAGCGCCAGGATGAGGGCGGTGGCATCCGCGGCCGCACGGCAGGTCTCGGCCGTGACCGAGCGATGCCCGATGCCCGCCGCGCTCTCGGTCGAGAGATCGACACGCCACGGGCCGCTCTCGTCGCGGACGACGACGACGCGCGCGCGAAGTCGAGGCACATCGGCCGTCGCGCCGTCGAGGAGCCGTGCGGTCTTTGCTTCGACGTAAGCCGCGTCGGGGCACTGGTCCGAGTCCGAGGCGATCCACTCTATCGCCACGACGGGACCCCTCCCGGCCGGCTGCGCCATCGCGGCCATCCACGGGGCCAAGGTGGCGGCGGCCACGCCTGCGGCGACAGGCGGCCAGTGGTGACGACGGCGGACGGTCACTCGCCGCAGCGTAGCGTCGCACGTCGGCTCGTTGGAGCTCGAGAGCGCTACGTCGCCGCAGTAGCGAGCTGCGCATCCATCGATTCCATCCCGACTCGATCCGCGTCGAGGTGGCAGTGCCGGCTGAAACCGGCTGAAAGATGAGGATGAGAGAGCCTTACCTCGAAGGAGTCGCGACCCACGAGGGCGCCGAGTCAGGTGCCGAACCCGGAATGGCGGATGCCCATGATCGTGGCCGAAAACGAACCTTTCGGGGCTTGCCCGCCCGACGACGGCATCCTCTGGCTCGGGGTCAACGACCAACCCGAGTGGTTCCACGACAACATGGACTACTTCTTCGTGACGATTCAGAAATAGGAGACAACCTCTCGGCAGACGAGCAGGCCCGAGCTTGCGACCCGCCGTTGCCGCCTCGCTGAATTCAACCGATCCGCAAGTCGACCTAGGCGCGCGCGGAGGGCTGTAACCGCACCGATAGCCGCCTCATTTCTGCGCTCGCCTCATGGCCACCGATACTGCCGCCGCGCCGGACCGCAGGTCCGCCGACCGATCGGCGTGCGCTTCGGTCGTGGACCACAATTCCGCCGACCCATCAGCCGTGTGTCTATACGCGGCATCGATTCATCGCTCGGGCTCACGGACATGGCTGCGAGCGGCATCGATCCTCTCGCCGAGCTTTCCGCTCGAAAGCGGTCCCGACGTGCCGCTCCGACTCTTCGATTCGACCATCCAGAATGCGCATGCGGCCCCGAGTGCGGCGAGTCCCGCACACACCAGCATCGATGCGCGAAATCCCGCGACGTACGCGCGGGCAAATGCGACCGCGAGCGCGGTGCGAAGCGGCCCGTCGCCGATGTCGCTGAAGTCAGCAGCGACAAGCTTGCCCCGCTCCGCCGCCACGATCTTGGCGACGCTGTCCGGGAGCGACATCGTCGCAAGCTCGCCGTCGAGCACCCGATCGAACCCCGCGACGACGACGAGGCCGAGTGCGGCGACGGCCAGCAATCCCGCTGTGCGCGCCACGGCGTTGTTCACGCCCGACGCGACCCCCGCGTGCTGAGCCTCGACCGAGCCCATGACGGCCGTCGTGAGCGGAGCGACCGTGGCGCCCATTCCGAGGCCAAGGACGACCATTCCCGGAAAGAACGTGGTCCAGTACGAGCCCCCCGTCGTCGGAACGTCGAGCAACGCGAAGCCGCCCGCCGCGACGAGCGGGCCGACGATGAGCAGCGGGCGCGCTCCCCACTGCGCGGTGAGCCCCCCGGCCGAGCGGCTCATAAGCGACACGAGCAGCACGAAGGGCAAGAGCGATGCGCCCGCCGCGGCGGGCGAGTACCCCTGCA
>Ga0070761_10001295_pt1 | contig 15754 bp, 18 predicted proteins | sample HubBroMetageREF1_FD_66724 | JGI IMG/M metagenome (GOLD analysis project Ga0070761, IMG submission 66724) | Reference soil microbial communities from the Hubbard Brook experimental Forest, New Hampshire, USA - Hubbard Brook CCASE Soil... | ecosystem: Environmental > Terrestrial > Soil >... | reverse complement strand
ACTTTCTTGATGTACGTGCGCACCGGGATGCGCCCGAGAAAAGGCGACTCGACCCAGCCGTCGGGGATGAACTGCGCTGCGGCCTTATCGGCATCACCCGCCTCGAGCGCCTTCAGATACTCGTGCACCATTCGCTGCATAGATTCTCCTCGAGCGTCATTCGCTCTTGTCGCTCTTGCCACCCTGGCGCTGCAGGGTCATCCACACGGCGATGTCCCAGGCATTGTGGATGCCGGTGAACAGCAGCAGCAGCGCCAGCACGGCCACCAGGTACAGTGAAGTCAGCGGCCGGTACCAGATCCCGACGGCCAACAGCAGCAGCCCGCCGTGCACCACGCCCGGCAGGATCGCATTGAAGATCCAGTCCTCGGCCACCGGCTCGTAGTCCGAGCGCAGCGTCGGAATGTGGCTGCCGATCCAGATCACATAGGCCAGCCCGACGGCGCCGACCAGCGCGAAGGTAGCGCTCACCGTCCACACGTGCAGATGCGGCATGGCCAGGAAGGCCGAGAGTGCCAGCACACAGCCAAAATGGACGATGGTGGGCGTGACGAACACATGCAGGCCCGCAGGGCGCACGCGGCGCGCATCCGAAACCAGCGCGATGACCACGAAAGTCAGTCCGATGAGGCCGCCGGAAGTCGAGCCGATAATGACGTAGAAGTTCTCCCAACCCGCCAGCAGTGAGGAATCCATCGCAGCTCCCTAACGCGGCGGCGCACGGCGTACGTTTGCTCGGCAGCACACCCGCGGCACAATATAGTGGCGCATGGCTGCAGCAAACCTCAACGCGGACGGACACAGCCGTGCGCGGCCCTTGCGCGACCACCTGGCGCGGCTCGCCCTGCTGGCCTTCATCATCACCTTCATCCTCGCGCGCGCCGTGGTGCTGCTCATCATGTCACGGCGCATTCCCAACCTGTATCTGTTCCTGAGCGGCACCCACGTCCATCACCTGAACTACGGCATCTTCCTGTTGGCGGCGGTGGCGGGCTACCTGCTGCTGGTGGCACCGGTGGGTGCGGCCGCAGGCCGCGCCGCGGTGGTCTACGGCGCCGCCATGGCCCTCACCTTCGATGAGTTCGGCATGTGGTTGCACCTCGGCGGCAGCTACTGGCAGCGTGCCAGCCTGGATGCCATCGTCGTGGTGGCAGCCCTCCTCGCCCTGCTCGCCTACATGCGCACCATCGGCCGCTTCCAGCGCCGCCATCTGCGCGCGGCGCTGGCGCTCGCCGCGGCGCTCGTGCTGTTCGCGGTGGTGTTGTACGACGCTTCGGTGCACCTGGGTCACCTCGAGGGGCCGCGGCTACGCGAACTCGAAAGCGCCTCCTCACCCTGAGCCGCGCGCCGCGGGTGCTACGATAACCCCATGGGAGTGGGCCATTTCGCGCGCGCTATTTTGCTGCTGTGCGCCCTGGCATTCGCCGGCTGCAGCACGTTGCGGGAGATGCACGAGTGCGGCTGGCACGGCTGCCCGGGTGACCCCGAGATCACTGCAAGGGTGAAGGCGCTGCTGGATCAGCATGTCGAGCTGCGAGCGCCCAACCAGGTCGATGTGCAGACTCTGCAGCGCGTGGTCTATCTTACCGGCCAGGTGTCGACCGATCTGCAGCGGCAGATCGCACAGTCGGTGGCCGCCAGCGCCGCCGGCGTCAAGAAGGTCGTGAACAACATCGCCCTGCCCTACGAGGGTCGCTGAGCTCAGCGCTGCTGCGCTGGAGTTCGTTGGCAGAAATTGAGCGATCGTTGACATTGCCGCCAGCGCCGGCTCTGCCCAAGATCAGCGCGCTCCACCCTCAGCGAGACGCTCATGAACAGACGCGAACTCCTCCTGGCCTCAACCGCCCTGGCCACGGCAACCCTGCCGCTGCAGGCGGCGCAGGCCGCAGCCGACGCCGCGGCCCCCACCCTCGACCCGGCGCTGGCGCTGCGGCCGCCGGCGCAGGGTTCGATTCCGGTCGCGGTGCTGGTGTCGCGCGGCGCCGTGGTCATCGACTTCTGCGGGCCCTGGGAAGTGTTCAACAACGTCGGCCTGCCACAGCAGTCGCAGCCGGCATTCCGCCTGTTCACCGTCGCCGAGTCCTCCGCACCGGTGGAAGCCAGCGGCGGTCTGCGGGTGGTGCCCGAATTCACCTTCGTGAATGCGCCGCTTCCCAAGGTGGTGGTGATTCCGGCGCAGCACGGCGCCGGCGCTGCCGCGCTCGAGTGGATCCGGCGCGTGTCGGCGACGACGGATCTCACCATGTCGGTGTGCACCGGCGCCTTCGTCCTCGCCCGCAGCGGACTGCTGCACGGGCGCCCCGCCACCACCCACCACACCGCCTACAGCAGCCTGGCAATGCAATTTCCGGACATCCAGGTACGCCGCGGTGCGCGCTTCGTGGAGAGCGGAAATCTCGCCACCGCCGGTGGCCTGTCCAGCGGAATCGATCTGTCGCTGCGCGTCGTGGAACGCTATTTCGGACGCGAGGTCGCGCGCCAGACTGCCGACTACATGGAATATCAGGGACAAGGCTGGCTCGACCCCAACTCGAATGCCGCCTATCGCACGCACCGCGTGCTGAGCGCGGACCATCCGTTCTGTCCGGTGTGCGAGATGGACGTTGACGTGCAGCGAGCGCCGAGCTCGCGCTACCAGGGCGTGAGCTACTATTTCTGCATGCCCGAACACAAACAGGCCTTCGACGCTGACCCGCAGGCGTATCTGGCCATGCTGCGCAGCTAGTGGCGCGCCGCGCTGCGCGCGGCGCGGCGGCCGGCGCAGCTGGCACTGCCGCTTCGCCGTCGCGCCACGTGGTCGTGGTGGCCGCCGCCGGTGCGGAGATGCTGGACGTCGCCGGCCCGTTACAGGTCTTCGCCAGCGCCAGCCAGCTGGCGCACGCGGCGCAGCCGCCTCGCGCCCCGCTTTACCGGGTCGAGATCATCTCCTGCGAGCCCAGCACACTGATCACCACCAACTGCGGCGTGCGCCTCTTGGCGCACCGCAGCTTCCGCCAGCTGCGCGGGGACATCGATACCCTGCTGGTGGCCGGCGGCAGTGCCATCGAGGAAAACCGCACCAGTGAGGCCTCGATCCGCTGGCTGCGCGCCGCAGCCGCGCGGGCGCGCCGGGTGGGCTCGGTGTGCACCGGCGCGCTCATGCTGGCACGTGCGGGTCTGCTCGATGGCCGCCGCGTCACCACCCACTGGAACTGGAGTGCGCGCCTGGCGCAGCAATGCCCGCGCGCCCGGGTCGATCCCCATCCGATCTTCATCCGCGACGGCAACATTGCCACCTCCGCCGGCGTCACTGCGGGAATGGACCTGGCGCTCGCGCTCGTCGAGGAGGACCACGGCACCCGCCTCGCGCTGCAGGTGGCGCGCCACCTGGTGCTGTATCTGCGCCGTCCTGGCGGTCAGTCGCAGTTCAGCGCTGCCCTCGCCCTGCAGCTCGCCGAGCCACAGCCGCTGCGTGAGCTGCACGGCTGGGTCCTCGAGCATCTGGCCGAACCGCTCGACGTCGCCTCCCTCGCCCAGCGCGTGCACATGAGCCCGCGCAACTTTGCCCGCGTGTTCAGCCGCGAGCTGCAGACCACCCCGGGCAGATTCGTGGAGCGGCTGCGCGTGGAGACCGCCCGACGGCGCCTCGAGGAGACCCGCCGCAGTCTCAAGCAAATCGCGCTCGAGTGCGGCTTCGGCAGTGTCGGTTCGATGCGCAGTGTCTTTCAGCGCACCGTCGGCATTCCGCCGGCGCGCTACCGGACGCACTTTCGCAGCGCCCGGGGGTGATAAAATCCCGCCATGCGAATGCCACTCGCGTGGCTGACCGTGGTGATGCTGGTGCCGCTGGTCAGCCGCGCAGACGAAGTCGATGTTCCGGAGCTGGGTGTACGGCTGAGTGCGCTGCCCGCGGAAGCGGCCCCGCCGCAGGTCGCCCCGCAGCCGGGTGGCTATGAACTCACCACGCACGCGGGGGTCGCCGCCCTCAGCATCTACCGCGAAGACACCCCCGCACCCGAGGGCAGCGACGTCGCCGATCCGCGCTACCGCATGACCCTGGACCGCAAGTTCAAGACCCTGGAGTCGAAAGCCGAGGGGGCACCGACGCAGCTCGCCGAGCACAGCGCCTGGACGATCGTCGATGCGCACGCCGGCGCCGCCGGAACCACGCTCTACACCTGCCTCACCTACGTGATCGTGGATCAGCACCTCTACCGGCTGACGGTCACCGCGGAGAGCGCGCTGGGTCGTCCGGCCGACTTCGATTCGCTGGTCGTCGCCATGTCCGGGGTCAAGTTCGAACCGGTGCGGCGCACCGGCCTGCCCGCCTCCGCAGCAGCCCGCGGCTAGCCCCGGGCGTTGCGGCGGAACTCCTGCCCGCTGCGACCGGACGCAGCGTCGCACCTTGAGCCGCCGCCCCGGCATCGAAACAATAGGTGTCTGCGGAGGTCCGTTTTCCGTGCACCTGCTGATACCACTTCGACGTCCGGGTGAACCCCTGTCGCGCCAGGTGTATGCGGGGCTGCGCCAGGCCATCCTCGGCGGCACCTTCAGCGCCGGTGACCGCCTACCTTCGACGCGCGATCTGGCCGAGCAGCTGGGAATCTCCCGCACCGTGACCGTGCTCGCCTACGAGCAACTGCTCGCCGAGGGCTACGTCATCGGCCGCAGCGGCTCGGGAACCTATGTGCCACCCGGACTCGACAGCGTGCCCGCCGCGGCATCGCAGGTCCCGGCGCAGCTGCGGCTGTCGCGCTTCGGCGCGCGTGCGGCGCTGCTCACGGATCCGGCCGGCGTGCCGCAGCCGGGGACGGCACCGCGCTATGATTTCGCCTACGGCGCCAGTGACATCGAATGTTTCCCGTTCGAGCTCTGGCGACGCATTCTGCTGCGGCGCTCACGGCGCATGCCGGTGCGCGCGCTCGACTACGGCCCGGCACAGGGCAGCGCCGCGCTGCGCGCCGCCATCAGCACGCACCTGCGACGCGCGCGCGCGGTGGTGTGCGAACCCTCACAGGTCATCGTGGTCAACGGCTCGCAGCAGGCACTCGATCTGGTGGCGCGCGTGCTGATCGAGCGCGGCGACCGCGTCGCCATCGAGGACCCCGGTTACCAGGGAACCCGCGAGGTGCTGCGCGCCGCGGGCGCGCGCCTCGAGCCGGTGCCGGTCGACGCTGACGGCCTGATCGCCGAAGCCCTGCCGCAGGGTGCGCGTCTGGCGTTCGTCACGCCTTCGCACCAGTTCCCGACCGGCGCCATCCTGACACTGTCGCGCCGCCAGGCACTGCTGCGCTGGGCAGCCCGCAATAACGCCGTGCTGGTGGAGGATGACTACGACGGCGAGTTCCGCTACGAGGGCAAGCCGCTGGAATCGCTCCAGGGACTGGACCGCGAGGGACGCGTGGTCTACGTCGGCACCTTTTCGCGCACGGTGTTCTCGGCGCTGCGCATCGGCTACCTCGTGGTGCCCCATTCGCTGCTGGGCGCGTTCAGCGCGGCCAAGTGGCTCTGCGACCGGCATACCGCCACGCTGGAACAGGAAACGCTCGCGGAGTTCATCGACAGCGGCTTATACGAGCGGCATCTGCGGCGCGTACGCCGCCGCAACGCCGCCAGCCGGCGCATTCTGCTCGAGGCCGTCCATCGTCACCTGGGCGAGCGCGTCCAGGTCAGCGGCGATCAGGCCGGCGCGCACATCGTGCTGTGGCCGCAGCAGCGCGTCGCTGAGGATGCGGTCATCCGGGCTGCGGCTGCGCGCGAGGTGGGCGTCTACGGCACTGCTCGTTACTACCTGGACCGCCCCGGCCGCACGGGCATCATGCTGGGTTACGCGCGCCTGCGCGATGGCGAGATCCGCGAGGGCGTGCGGCGACTGGCCGCGGTGCTGTGAGCGCGGCACGGCCGCCAGCCCCGCCGCAAGCGTCCCGGGCAATCGCTCACTGAACCGCCGCGCAGACCGCACGGGCAGGTCCGGTTCAACTCCAGGTCCAGTCCCGCTAGACTGCCCCTGTTCGGCTTTGGGGGACGAGCCTGATGGCGGCCGCGCCGCACAGCATCGCTGACGAGGTGATCCTCGAGACGCGCGGCCTCACCAAGAAGTTTCAGGGCTTCATCGCCGTGAACAACCTCGATCTGCGTGTGCGGCGCGGCCACATCCACGCGCTCATCGGGCCGAACGGCGCGGGCAAGACCACGGTCTTCAACCTGCTCACCAAGTTCCTGATACCCGACCACGGCCAGATCCTGTACCGCGGCGAGGACATCACCCTCGCCCGTCCGGCGCAGGTCGCGCGGCGCGGCCTGGTGCGCTCGTTCCAGATCTCCGCGGTGTTTCCCAATCTCACGGTGCTGGAGAACGTGCGCATCAGCCTGCAGCGCGCCCTGGCGACGAGCTTTCACTTCTGGAAGCCGCAGGCGAGCCTGGACGTGCTGCACGCGCGCGCGCTCGAGCTGCTCGGGCAGATGGATCTCGCCGCCCTCGCCGGCACGCGCGCGGCCGAGCTACCCTATGGACGCAAGCGCGCACTCGAGCTCGCCACGACTCTCGCGCTCGGCCCGGAGCTGATGCTGCTGGATGAGCCTACACAGGGGCTGGGACACGAAGACGTCAACCGCGTCACCGCGCTCATCCGCCAGGCCGCCAGCGCGCGCACCGTGCTGATGGTGGAGCACAACATGCAGGTGGTGGCCCGCATCGCCGACGCCATCACGGTGCTGCAGCATGGTCAGATCATCGCCAGCGGCGCGTATGCCGAGGTCGCGCGCAACCCGCAAGTCGTAGAGGCTTATATGGGCTCCCCCGCCGGCGAGCTGCAGGGACCCCCGCGATGAGCGTCGCGCCACTCACAGTGGTGGATCTGCATGCCTACTACGGTGAATCGCACGTGCTGCACGGGGTCAGCTGCGAGGTGCGCCAGGGCGAAGTGGTCACGCTGCTCGGTCGCAACGGCGCCGGGCGCACGACCACGCTGCGCGCCCTCCTCGGGCTGGTCGGCCACCGCCACGGTTCGGTGCGGATCAACGGCCGCGAGGCGATCGACCTGCCACCGCACCGCATCGCACGCCTGGGAGTCGGTTACTGCCCGGAGGAGCGCGGCATCTACGCCAGTCTTTCGACCGAAGAGAATCTGCTGCTGCCGCCGCAACTCGCCCCGGGCGGCCTGTCACTGCAGGAGATTCACGACCTGTTCCCCAACCTGGCGCGCAGGTACAAGAGTCAGGGCGCGCACCTGTCCGGCGGCGAGCAGCAGATGCTGGCGCTGGCGCGGATCCTGCGCACCGGCGCCCGTCTGCTGCTGCTCGATGAAATCTCCGAAGGGCTTGCCCCGGTCATCGTGCAGACGCTGGCGCGCGTCATCGAGCGTTTGCGCAGCCAGGGCTATACCATCCTCATGGTCGAGCAGAACTTCCGCTTCGCCGCGCCGCTGGCTGACCGCTTCTACATCATGGAGCGTGGCCGTATGGTCGAGAGTTTCATGGGGGACGAACTTCAGGCCAAAATGAGCCTGCTGCACGAGTACCTCGGCGTCTGATTCCGAGGCAATCATCACAAGGAGAATAGCAATGAGATTGCACACGCTGAGTGCTGTGCTCGCCGGCGCACTGGCGAGCCTGGTCGTACCGGCGGTTCAGGCCGCCGAGGAGGTCGTGATCGGCGACATCGACGACATGTCGGGGGTGTACGCCGACGTCATGGGCGCCGCCGGCGTCGAGGCGATACGCATGGCCATCGCCGATTTCGGCGGCACGGTGCTCGGCAGGAAGATCACCCTGCTCAACGCGGATCATCAGAACAAGCCCGACATCGGCGCCTCAAAGTTTCGCGAGTGGGCCGACCAGAACAGTCTCAACATGCTGCTGGGCGGCTCCAACACCGGAGTCAACATTGCGATGGCCAAGGTGGCCGCCGCCAAGAAGGTACCGTTCTTCTCGATCGGCGCCGGCGGCGCATCGCTGACCAACGAGGATTGCACCGCTTACACGGTGCACTACGCCTACGACACCACCTCGCTCGCCAATGGCACCGCGACCGCGATCGTCAACAACGGCGGCAAAACCTGGTTCTATCTGACTGCCGACTACGCCTTCGGCACGCAGCTGCAAAACGCCGCCGCCAAGGTCGTCGAGGCGCACGGCGGCAAGAACCTGGGCGCGGTGCGTGTGCCGCTGGGTGCCGCGGATTTCTCCTCGTTTCTGCTGCAGGCACAGGGCTCGGGCGCCCAGGTACTGGGACTCGCCAACGCCGGCACCGACTTCAGCAATTCGCTCAAGGCGGCGAACGAGTTCGGCATCACCAAGAGCATGAAACCCGCGGCACTCTTGGCATTCCTGACGGACATCAACAGTCTGGGCCTGCAGACCGCCCAGGGGCTGTATCTCACCACCGCCTGGTACTGGGATCTGAACGCCGCGACGCGCGCCTTCGGCAAGCGCTTCTTCGCCAAGATCAATCGCATGCCCACCATGGACCAGGCGGGCGCCTACTCCGCCACGCTGACCTACCTCAAGGCGGTGAAGGCGGTCGGTAGCACCGATCCGGACAAGGTCATGGGCGAACTCAAGCGTGCCAAGATCAACGACCTGTTCACCAGCGGCGGCTACGTGCGCGCCGACGGCGCCATGATCCATGACATGTATGTGATGCAGGTGAAGGCGCCGCAGGAATCCAAGTACCCGTGGGATTACTACAAGGTCGTCAAAAAGATGAACGGCGAGGACGCCTTCGGACCGATCACGGGATTGTGCCCGCTGGCGCGCAAGTAACGCATTCGCGGCTGCGCGGGACATCGCGACGGTGAGCCAGATCCTCGGTATCCCGGTGGCCGTCATCCTCGGGCAGCTGACGCTCGGGCTGGTGAACGGCTCGTTCTATGCGCTGCTGAGTCTCGGCCTGGCGGTGATCTTCGGTCTCATGGGCGTGGTCAATTTCGCGCATGGCGCCTTCTACACGCTGGGCGCGTTCGCCGCGCTGCTCGGCTTGCAGTATCTCGGCATCAACTATTGGCTGGCACTGGTGCTCGCGCCACTCGCGGTCGGGCTGCTCGGAGTCGGCGTCGAGCGGCTGCTGCTGCGCCGGCTCTACGGGCTGGATCCCCTCTACGGACTACTGCTCACCTTCGGCTTGGCGCTGATCGTCGAGGGCTCCCTGCACCAGGTGTTCGGCGCGACCGGGCAGTCCTATCCGGTACCACCGGCACTCGCCGGCGCCGTCAATCTGCATTTCATGTTTCTGCCGCTGTACCGCGCGTGGGTCATCGCCGCCTCGATCGCCGTGTGCTTCAGCACCTGGTTCCTGGTCGAGCGCACGCGCCTCGGCGCGACTCTGCGCGCGGCCACCGAGAATGCCCCGCTGCTGCAGAGCTTTGGTGTCAACGTGCCACTGCTCAAGGCTGCCACCTACGGCGGCGGCGTGGCGCTGGCAGCGCTCGCCGGCGTGCTCGCCTCGCCCGTCGTGCTGGTCAACTCGCACATGGGCAATTCGCTGGTCATCGTCGTGTTCGCCGTGGTGGTGATCGGCGGCATGGGCTCGATCCTCGGTGCCATCGTCAGCGGGCTGCTGCTCGGGGTCATCGAGGGCTTCACCAAAGTGATCTATCCGGAAGCCTCCAACATCGTGGTCTTCGTCGTCATGGCGCTGGTACTGATCGTGCGCCCGGCCGGACTGTTCGGGCGCTGAGCGTGCGCGCCGGCATCATCCTCTACGCACTGCTCGTACTGGCGGCGCTGACCGCGCCGGCGCTGGGGATCTATCCGGTGTTCCTCATGAAGCTGCTGTGCTTCGCCATGTTCGCCTGCGCCTACAACCTGCTGCTCGGTTACGGCCGCATGCTGTCCTTTGGGCACGCTGCCTTTTTCGGCGCGGCCGCCTATCTCACTTCCTGGCTGGTCACGGCGCACGCGTTCGGCCCGGCTCTGGCGATTACCGCCGGCGTGACGCTCGCCGCCGCACTCGGCTTCGTGATCGGCGGGCTCGCGATCCGCCGTCAAGGGATCTACTTCGCCATGATCACGCTCGCGCTCGGTCAGCTGGTTTACTTCGTCTGCCTGGAGGCGCCCTTCACCGGCGGCGAGAACGGCCTGCAGGATGTGGCGCGCGGCACGCTGTTCGGGTTGCTGCCGCTGCACTCTGACCTGGTCATGTACTACGTGGTGCTGGCGGCGTTTGTCGCCGTGTACCTGTTCATTCGCCGCGTGGTGCATTCCCCCTTCGGCCAGGTGCTCAAGGCCATCCGTGAGAACGAGCCGCGCGCCATTTCTCTCGGCTATGACAGCAACCGCTACAAGCTGCTCGCGTTCGTGCTGTCGGCGACGCTGGCGGGCGTGGCCGGCTCGCTCAACGCTCTGGTGCTCGGCTTTGCGACCCTCTCGGACGTGCAGCAGTCGACCTCGGGCGAGGTCATCCTGATGACGCTGCTGGGCGGGACCGGCACGTTCTTCGGCCCGGTGGTGGGCGCGGCGATCGTGGTCACGCTGCAGGAATACCTCTCAGACCTGGTCGGCGGCTGGGTCACTGCGATTATCGGCATCATCTTCGTTGCCTGCGTGATGTCGTTCCGGCGCGGCATCGTCGGCGAGCTGCAGGCGCTCGCTGTCAGCCGTCGCCAGCAGCGGCGCCGCGAGCCGCCTGCGCCAGCCTGACGATGTTGGCAAGCGGCGTGTCCTCGCAGGCCAACGCACGCGCGGCCGGAAAAGCCGTGCGCGCGAGCTGCGTCAGCACGGTACCCGGCGGCACCTCAATGTAGAGCCGGCAGCCGAGTTCGTGCAGCAGGGTCATCGAGTCATGCCACAGGACCGGACGGGCGACGTTGACGATGAGATCCTCGGCGATTTCGCCGGCGTCGCGGGTCAGGCGTGCGCGCTGATTGCTGACGTACGGGAGCCGGGGCGGCGCGAGGCGCAGCGCGCCGAGCGCGCCGCGCAGTCGCTGCGCGACCGGCTCCATCAGGGGACAATGCGAGGCGAGCGCGACCTGTAGCCGGCGACTGGCGGCGCCACGCTGAGCGGCTGCCGCCGCTGCCAGCTCCAGTGCAGCGTCCTCACCGGAAACGACCACTTCGGCCGGCCCGTTGACGCTCGCCAGATACAGGGGCCGCTCGGCGGCGACTGACTGCACCAATTGCCGCGCGCCGCTCTCACTCAGCCCAATGAGCGCGAGCATGCCGTAGCCGGGGGGCGCGGCCTGCTGCATCGCCTCACCACGCAGCCGTACCAGTCGCAGCGCGTCCGCAAAGCCGAGTGCGCCGCAGGCAACCGCGGCGCCGAAGGCGCCGACTGACAATCCCGCCACGACATCGGGGGTCACACCCTCGGCCGCGAGCAGCCGCTGTGCGGCGCACCCGGCGATCAGCAGAGCAAGCTGCACCGCGGTGGTGGACTCGAGGGCTGTGGGGGAGTCGAGCGCCCGCGGATCGTGCCGCAGCACCTGGGCTGCCTCGGCGAGGAGCGCATCAACCGCCGGGTGCTGCGGCAGACTCTGCAGCATGCCGGGCCGCTGTGCTCCCTGACCGGGGAACAGCAGTGCCACGCGCATCACCCCGCGGCCTCGCATTGCCGCCAAGGATCCGCGCTGCGCAGCGGACCGTGCGCAGTGCGCAGCAAAAAAGGGCCGCCGCTGTTGAGGTACTCCGCAAGCGCCAGCCCGCCGCGCGGGGTGTCCAGCTGCACGTCGCAGCGCACCGGCAGCCGCGCCAGCGCGGCGTACAGCTCGCGTGCCGCAGGGCGCGACAGCAGCGAGGGCGCACTCAGGATGAGATCCAGATCGCTCGCGGCGTGCGCGGTAGCAGCGCCAGTGGCCAGCTCGAAACCCACACTGCCCGTCGGGCCCCAGGCGAGCGCCGCGGCCGCCATCAGCCTCGCCACCGCCTCGAGTGCAGCCAGAGCTGCGACCGCGCCCGCGCGCGGGTGGGCACGCCAACCGGCGCGCGCCGCCAGCTGTTGTGGCGTGACTGCTTCGCGCACCGCTGCGCGGGGCAGCCAGGCCGCCAGACGCTCGCCGCGCACGGCACCGCGAATACCGACCGGCAGGACAGCGGCGCTGGCCGCCGCGCGGCGCACCACCACCCAGGGCGTGCGCGCCAGCTGCACCTGCGCCCAGCGCGGCAGCGGCGCCACGCCGGTGAGCGCCTGTGCCCCATCGATCCGCAACAGTGCGTGCGGGCCGCTGTCAGGACTCATCCCACTCCTCGGCCAGTCGCCGGCGCACCTCAATCGAGGCAGCGCGCAGCTCGCGGGCGGCAGCCGAGCCCAGCCGCTGGCTGAGATCGAGCGGCGCGCGGCGTGCCGCAGCGATGGCGCGCGCCAACGCAGTACGCACGCACTGCAGATCGGCGGCCGCCGGGGCATCAGCGTTCACACCGCCGATCAACTCATCGACCAGCCCGAGTCGGGCGAACGAGCGCACGTCGTAGGCCATCGGCGTCACCCGTGCGGTGAGTTCTTCGAGAGCCTCGAGCGAACGGCGCGTGACACGCGCGGCTGCCAGCTTGCTCATGGCGTGCACCAGCACGCCCGGATCATCTAACGCCAGAATGCGGTTGGCCTGGTAGCCGTGCGCCAGAAAGGCGCCGGACATCGCTTTGCCGACCAGCAGCGCCACGACCGGATGACCGGCGAGGCGCGCGCTGGCATAGGCATCGGCAGCGGCAGCGCAGGCCAGATGGATGCCGAGCAGCTCCTCGCTGCGGCCATAGGCCTGACTGCTGACATCGACCACCGCGATGAGCGCGCGCTGAGCGCCCACCTGCGCCTGCGCCATCGTTCGGCGCACCTCGCGTGCCAGCGCCCACCCCTCATCGAGCCCGACCTCGCCACCGCGCGCGCGTGCAAAGCGATTGGCCGGATCGGGGACGACGGCGATGCAGCGCGCAAGCTCGTCACCGACAGGCGCATCGCCGGCGCGTACACTGCGCGGCCCATCGATGAGTCCGTCGCCGCCGGTCAGCGCCTCGAACCACCGCAGGCCGCGCGCGCGTTGCGCGGTGTTCATGGCGCCCGCTCCGCGCCCCACCGCTGCCGCAGCTCGAGGGCCGCGGGCGGTCGCTGCGCATCGAGGGCCGCGAGCCTTGCGCTGAAACGCTCGACCTGCTCACTGCGCGGACCGCCGACCCCGGCAAAGGCGGCGCGCACCTGGCGTGCGATCTCAGTGACATCGTCGGCCACCAGCACGTCGGCCAACCCGCTGGCGCAACGCTGCTCGCCGCCCATGAGGCTCCACACCAGCCGCGCGTCGGCCGCATCGAGCTCGAGCAGACCCGCCTCCTGCTCGATGACCTCCGGTCCGTTCATGCCGAGCCGGGCCTGTCGCGTCATGATGATGCGACTACAAAGCGCTGCCGCGAGCGCCATGCCGCCGAAGCAGCCCACCGGTCCGGCGATCACCGCGACCACCGGCACGCGGCGCCGCAGCGCGATGATCGCCGCGTGGATCTCGGCGATCGCGGCGAGGCCGAGGTTCGCTTCCTGCAGCCGCACGCCGCCGCTTTCGATGAGCAGCACCGGCCGCACCGTGCGGCCGCGCTCACAGCCACGCAGCGCCAGCTCCAGCACGCCGGCGATCTTGGCGCCCGACACCTCGCCGATACTGCCGCCCTGAAAGCCACTCTCGATGGCTGCGACCACCGCGCTCGCGCCATCCAGCAGCCCGCGCGCCAGCACCACCCCATCGTCGGACTGCGCGACGATGCCCTGCGGTGCCAGCCACGGGGACTTCAGCCGCTCGAACGGGCCCAGCAGCTCGCGGAAACTCCCCGCATCGAGAATCGCGCGGCTGCGCTCGCGCGCATTGAGCTCGATAAAGCTGCTGCGGGTGAGCATGCTCACGCGCGCGCGGCCTCCGCGGCCTGCTCGAGCCGCAGCATCACGACCCCGGGAGTAGCGCCAAAATCATTGATCTCGATGGCGGCAGCGCCGCTGAAACGCGTGAAGAAGCGGTCGAGCACGTTCTTCCACACTGCGGCATAACCTGACACGCTGGTGGTGACCGTGACGTGCGCCTGGCCGTCGACCGAGGGTTCGAGCAGCACCTCGAGATCGCCCGAGCCGACCACGCCGATGTGCACGCGGCGGGCGACGCTCGCCTGCGCCGCATAGGTAAATGTCAGCTGTTCCATGGCTCCTTCCGCTTCGGGTATGGACAGGCCGCATCCAGAAACAGGGCCGCCGCGAGCAGATCCGCGCAGCCGCCCGGCGAGGCGTGCCGCCGCAGCAGCTCGGCATCGAGTGCGAGCAGTGCGCGGTGGCCGGCGCGCGCGGCGCTGCCGCCGAGCGCCAGCACGCGCTGCGCGCCACGCTGCGCCGCCGTGACTGCCGCCCAGCCACCACGATGCAGCAGACAGGTGTCATCGAGCCTCGCCATGATCGCCATGAGTGCATCCAGCTGCGCGCAGCGCTCGCTCGCGCCGCGCCGCCGCGCGCGTTCCAGCGCTGGCAGTGCGACCGCCACGACGTGCGGGAAGCCGGCGGCCGCTTCGGCGCGCGCGCCGCCGACGCCGTATTTGCGGCAGGCGCGCAGGCCGTGCGTCGCGCCATCGCCGGCGAAACGATCCGGCAGCTGTGCCAGGCGCGCAGCCGTGGCCGCCGCCGCCGCGCGGCCGCTCCCCGGACCGTTGGCCGCCACTGCCGCGACCAGCAGGCCGAGCGCCCAGATAGCGCCGCGGTGGGCATTACTGCCACCGGTGGCCCTGAGCATTTGACGCTCCGCGTGCCGCCCGAGCGTGCCCAACGCCTCGCGCAGCTGCAGTGTCGGCCGCGCATCACTCGCACGCGCGGCCATGAGTACAAAGCTGCCGTGCAGCGCGTGTGCCGAGCGCAGCAGCCGCCCGAGATCCAGATCGTGATGCGCGCCGGGACCGCGCTGATCGACCAGGGCCGGCTTGGGAGTAAGCAGAGCCTCTGCCACGAGCGCACGCAGGGCGTCATCGGCGAGCCGCCTGGCGGGAGCCACCGGCGCGGCACGCGCGGGCATGCTGGGAGCGAGGCGCACTGCGGCGAGGGCCGGCACCGACCTACCAGCCGCGCAGCCGCGCCGGCGGTCGATACAGGCCGCCCGACCATTCGACCAGATCGTCGATACTGCGCGCGGCGAGCAGCGAGCGCTGCGCCTGGGTGCGATGCACGCCGAGGTCCTCCGGGTAGGCGACGATACCGCGTGCGCGCAGTGCGGCTGTGCGGCTCGGCTCGGCGCGCAAGCCGATGGGCGTGGCGCCGGCGATGGCAGCAAGCGCCGCGCGCCGCTCGCTCTCGCCCTGCGCTTTGTAGAGGTAGGCGATTCCCTCCTCGGTCACCACGTGGCTCACGTCATCGCCATAGATCATCACCGGGGCGATCGGCATGCCGCTGTCGCGCCCCACCGCGACCGCATCCAGCGACTCCACCAGCGCTGGCACCCCGCCGCGCTGAAAAGTCTCGAGCAGCTGCACGACGAGTTTGCGGCCGCGCGCGATCGGCGCGCTGCTGGTCATCAGCTGCAGCCACGGCCCGGTGCTGTGGCGGCGGCCGTGCGGGTCGTGTCCCATGTTGGGCGCACCGCCAAAGCCCACCAGACGTCCGAGCGTGACGGTGGAGGAATTCGCATCCGCGTCCATCTGCAGCGTCGAGCCGATAAACAGATCGACGCCATACTGGCCGGCGAGCTGGCAGAGCACGCGGTTTGAGCGCAGGCTGCCGTCGCCACCCACGAAAAAAATATCCGGGCGCGCGCGGATGTATTCCTCCATGCCCACTTCGCCGCCAAAGGAGTGCACGCTCTCGACCCAGCCGCTCTCGATCGCCGGGATCA
>Ga0070761_10001292_pt1 | contig 15779 bp, 9 predicted proteins | sample HubBroMetageREF1_FD_66724 | JGI IMG/M metagenome (GOLD analysis project Ga0070761, IMG submission 66724) | Reference soil microbial communities from the Hubbard Brook experimental Forest, New Hampshire, USA - Hubbard Brook CCASE Soil... | ecosystem: Environmental > Terrestrial > Soil > Temperate... | reverse complement strand
CATGTCTTGACAAACGCGCACGTCTGCTTTCGGCGGTGGCGTCAAATGAAAATGAGGATAAAAGCTGGCGACGCCGTGCAGGTGATACAGCGGCACATCCATTTTTTGGGCGAGAGCTTTCAGTTGATCGGCGGGCAGGTAGCCGAACTGGCGTTGAATTTCCCTGAGCTCACTGAAAATCAAGGGGAAGAAATCCTCACCGGGGGAGAGTATGCATTCGCGCCCCGGAAAACAACCATCAGTCTCCAGCGGTGTTGCGTATAGGGATATAAGCACGAGCTTCGCGCGAAAGCCAGCTGCGGTTATTCTTGCGCGGATGCGGACGAATAATTGCGGCTGAATTCATGTGATTTCGATAGTATCCAGTAGTACAAGCTGGCTGATTCGCAGGATTTTCACACTCCACCGGCCTTGCGGTCCGGCATCCTGCTCCGCCAAATTGCAAATGGATACGAAGCTCGCCACAAAACGCCGCCTGCTTGCGATTTCTCCATCTCTATTTTTTGTTTTTCTTGCTGCGAGTGCCCCGTTTTGCCCCAGCCCGCGTGCGCAACAAACGGTGCTTCCGCTCTTCGCGTTCGATGATCATGCGAGCCAGCCAGCCCAAACGGGCCAAGCCAGCCAGCCGCAACGCTACACGGGTCCCGGTTCGTGCGCATCAACGACGTGCCACGGCAGCGTTTCGCCGCGCACCGATAATCGCGTCCTGCAGAACGAGTACAGCACCTGGATCGTTAAGGACAAGCACTCCAAAGCCTACGCGTCGCTGCAGGGCAATGTCGGCGAGCGCATGGCCACGATTCTCGGCATCGGCAAAGCGGAGTCAGCGCCGAAATGTCTGGCATGTCACGCGCTCGATGCTCCGGCGACGCAACGCGCACGCACCTTCGACCTCAGCGAAGGAGTGAGCTGCGAAAGTTGCCACGGTCCGGCCGCCGCGTGGCTAGGGCCTCACACTGAACGCGATTGGACCCATGAGAAGTCCATCGCTGCGGGCATGTACGACACGCGCGACCTCACCAAGCGCAGCGAAAAATGCCTCAGCTGCCATCTGGGCAGCGAGGAAAAATCTGTTGACCACGAAATGATCGCCGCCGGCCACCCGGACCTTTATTTCGAGCTCGATTCTTTTTCCGCCGTCATGCCACGCCACTGGAAAGAACCGGGCGAGCCGGGTGAACCGGAAAATAGCGACCCCTGGTACGACCTGCGCGAACTGACCACCGGCCAAGCCGTGCAGTTGCGGCAATCCCTGCTGCGCCTGGAATCTCGCGCGCACGGAAAGTACTGGCCCGAATATTCCGAGCTACAGTGCTACGCGTGCCATCACAGCCTCACCTTACCGGAAAATAGTTGGCGGCAAGCGCGCGGATATTCCGGACGACGCCCCGGCGATCCGCCTTGGAATCCCTCGCGCTACACGATTTTCCACGAAGTTGTGCTTCAGGCAGATGGTGATGGCGCTGAAAAACTGGATTCCGAACTCACGCGCCTGGGGCAATTGATGAGCCAGCTGAATCCCGACCGCGACGCGGTGGCCGCCGCTGCCGGAAACGGCGCGAAGCTCGTGGGCGATTTGTCCTCGAAAGTAGACGCGATGGCGAACGATCCGGCATCCACGCTGCGCTTGCTGCGAAAAATTTCGAGCGATGCGGACAACATTTCCGCGCAGGGCGAGCACGCCGCGGCGCAGGCCGCCATGGTTGTGCAATCACTGTTCATCGCTTATGAGCGCAACGAGAAATTCCCGCATTCCGCCGAGCTGCGCACGGCTATCAGCGCGCTCTTCCAGGATTTGCAGGACCCATCCGCATACGATCCCGCGCGCTTCGCAGGCAAGTTGCGCCAGGTAAACGCGCTGCTGCCGTAAACCAAAATGCCGCGGAAAATGTTTCTGCGAATTCTGAAAGCGATGCACGAATCATCGCGCCACGAATGCAGGGAGGGCTTGCGTGCAAAATTATGACCTTGTGGTGATCGGCTCGGGTCCAGCCGGCGAAAAAGGCGCAGCGCAGGCCGCGTATTTCGGCAAACGCGTCGCGCTCATCGAGTGCAGTGACATTCTGGGAGGAGCCTGCGTCAACACCGGCACCATCCCCAGCAAAATCCTGCGCGAATCGGCGCTTTATTTTTCCGGCATACGGCAGCGGGGTCTGTACGGAGTGGACTATTCGCTGCGCGAAGGCTTGACCGTCAAGAATTTCATGCATCGCAAGGATGTGGTAGTCGCAACCGAGCGCGAGAAGATCACCAAGAACCTCGCGGCGCACGGGATTGAGCTTATTCGCGGCCTCGCCTCGTTCGAAGATTCCGGCACGCTCTCCGTGAAAACGTCCAGCGGTGAAAGCCTCAGGTTGCACGCAGACGCAATTCTGATTGCGACTGGCTCAGTCCCTCACCGTGCGCCCGAAATTCCCTTCGATGATGAAAACATCTTCGATTCAGACTCCATTCTGAAAATGGGTTCGATTCCGCGCAGCCTCGCGGTGGTGGGCGGCGGCGTGATCGGCTGCGAATACGCTTCCATCTTCACGGCGCTGGGCGCTGAAGTGTCGCTGGTGGACGGCCGCGACCGCGTCCTGCCATTTCTCGACGCGGAAATTTCCGGATGCCTGCGCGAACGGCTGGCGGAACTTGGCGTGCGTTTTTTCTTCGGCGAGCGCACCACGCAAATCGAACGCGCGCAGAAGAAAGTGCGCATCACCCTGCAATCCGGCAAGACGCTCGAAACCGAAGCAGCCCTCTTTGCTGCCGGGCGTCGTGGAGCGGTGGACAGGCTTGCGCTTGAAAAGGCGGGCGTGGCGCTCAATAAGCGCGGCTACGTCGAAGTGAATGAAAACTACCGCACCGCCTCGCCGCGCGTATATGCGGCCGGGGACGTTATCGGTTTTCCCGCGCTGGCCTCCACTTCCATGGAGCAAGGCCGCGTCGCCGTCTGCCACGCTTTCGGATTTCAGTACAAGCAGCGCCTCGCGTCCATGCTGCCGATGGGCGTCTACACAATTCCGGAAATTTCAGCCGTCGGCGAATCCGAAGAAACCTGCAAAGAGAAGGGAATTGAATACGCCGTAGGACGCGCGCGCTACGCCAACAACACGCGCGGCCAGATTGTGGGCGACTTGACCGGATTGCTGAAATTGATTTTCGCGCGATCAGACCGTCGCCTGCTCGGAGTGCAGATCATCGGCGAAAGCGCCACCGAATTGATCCACCTGGGAATGATGGCGCTGGAATCCGCGATGACCCTCGACGCTTTCATTGAGTTCGTCTTCAACTACCCGACGCTTTCCGAAATGTACAAATACGCCGCCTACGACGGCCTTGGAAATCTTTCCGGCCACAAGCTCCGCGAAGGATAGCAGGCTCGTCACTCATCACTAATCACGCGTCACTGCCTTTCAGTCCGTCGGATTCCGCGGAAACTTCAAATACGGCAGCCGCACTCCATCAATCACAATCTGGTCCGCGCGAATATCCGTGGGCGCTGCAAATCCCGCCGCTCCTCCCGCCGTCACGTAATCATCCTGATCCACGCCGTCTCCGCTGACGCCGAGCCCGCCTACAAGCACGCCATTAATATAGAGTGGCTCCGAGCCGGGAAAAAATACCACGCCGCTCTGATTGGCCTTGGGCCACGCCACGCTGGGCACCTGAAATCCCTGCGTACACGGAGTCTCGGTGTCCTGCGTGTACAAATTAAAAAACGGACCCGGCAGCGTGCCATCGATCCCCGAAGGAAAGAAAGGCTGCGCGCCGAAACCTATCGTGCGATTCGTGACCGCCGTTCCCAGCGGCACCTGGTTCAGATCCGCGGCTTGCCGGTTCATTCCGCTGAAGTAAATCACGTTGCGCGCTTTCGTCGCGGCTACGTCGATGCTGAACACCGTTCCATCCGGCATACGGTACAGGCCGATCAGCGTGCCGTCCAGATCGCTCACCGCAATCGACATTGCCGCCTTAACGCCGATGGGCAGGCGAATTTGCGCCCGTGTCGTCATCGCCGTCGCCACCGCGTTGTTTATGATCTGCGTCACCTGCGCTGCAGTCAGGCCGCCGACGGGACCGGCCGCCGCCGCAATCAGGAAGCCTTCGGGCGCGACTCCTGCGCTGGGCTTCGGCATCACCATAAAGTGGGCAGAATTAAACGTGCCAGTAGTAACGCCGCTCGGCGGTGTGGTTTGGTTCACAAACGGCAGCGTGATGCCGTTAATAGAAACAATTCCCGGCGCAGGAAAAGTAGGGAACCCGACGCCATCGGTTGCCGTACTCGGCCCGCTCATCGCGATCATGCCGGCCGCCTGGTACGCGACGTATTCCGCCGTGTCGGCATCTGCCGCCACCACGCCAATTCCACCCACTAGCTGGCTGTTCTTGAAAATCGGCACGCCGCCGGGATTCACTGCAGTCTGATCGCTATCCTCTAAATCCACTTTGCCGGTTATCACGCCATATCCCGGCATCGTGCCCGCCATCGTCGTCGCTGGCGGCACCATCGTATTCAAACTTACCGCCAGATTGCAGCCGCGATTGGTATTTTCAATTCCATAAAGCGCGGCGCTCGCGGTGTTCACCACGTCCGGCGGAAAATGTTTACCGCTGATAAATCGCACCGTACGCGAAGAGAGCGGAGCCTGGTCGTTGCTGAAGAAAGCGCCGGTGCGCGCGAGTGAAATCGCCAGATCAGCGGTGGGAATCATCTTGCTGAAATTTCCTAGCGATTCAGGCGGCGCGGACGGACCTACGTATACGGCGAGGATGCGTCCCAAGCGATCAACTACAGCGATGGCCATGGCGTCGGATTCCGCCGAATTCGCCGCGGCCTCGACTACCATTTGCACGTCTGCTTGCGACAGGGTTTCGGTCTCGAGCGGAGGACTTGGTGGCGCGCCGCCTGCGCCGCTGCCACCACTGCTGGCACCGCTCCCGCTTCCACCGCCGCCGCACGCGCCAAGCACCAGGCAAAATGCAACGCCGAAGCAAACCCGCAGGCCGATCGCGCTCCGCGGACGTGCTCGAATCGTTTGATTTGCCGCCGGAATCATCAGTTTGAACTATTGGTACCACAGCCGCACATCGTTCTCAATCATTCTGCAAATCAGTTGTGCAATCGTGATTGAATAATGCAAAAATCGGGACCCAGATTGTGCGCGCGGAGCCGCCCAAAGACACTCGCCGGCTTCGGAAAAAACTGTGATCGCCAGACGATTCCAATTGTTTCTCCCCGAAACTCACGGGACAGCGGGAGTCTGACGCAATGCGCGACCCATCCCGCGTATTGATTTCGAAATCTGTGTGTCTGTGCTTGCTTCTGAGTTTTTTCTACGCTGCGCCTGCATTCGCTTCAGGCGGAAGCGCGAACCTGCCGCAACAATCTGTTGCGCAGCAGCGTTTGCCCGGACAATCGGCTGCAAAAAACGCCGCGCTGCAAGGCGTCGTGCGCGATGCGAACGGGAAACCAGTAATCGGTGCCAGCGTGATCCTGCGAAACCTCGCCACGGATCAAAAAATTGAAAAAGCCAGCGACGCCCAAGGGGTCTTCCGCTTCATAGACGTCGCTCCCGGCGACTATCAATTAAAAATTGCAGCGGCAGGCTTCCAGGAATTCAGCAATCCCACCGTACAGCTGAAGTCTGGCGACGATCTCGTCCGCGAAGTCACACTGATCGCTCTTCCTTCCACCGCGCCAACACAGCCGCCGTTTCCGCAACTTCCCGCCGGGAACACAAATCCGCCAAGTGGAACTCAGCCCGCGCCTTCTTCCGGACTTCCGCCGAACGCGATGCAGAACGGCAATCTCCAGCAAACCGGCCAGCAGCCTGCGCCGGAATCGCTGCCCCCTCCCGATCAAGTCTTTCATCCCGAACCCGATCGCTGGTCCATCGCCATGCCCGATTGGGATCGCTACGGAATCGGCGGCGAACATCCTTACGTTAAAGGGAGCCGGTGGGACCCTTTTAACCGCAATAAATTAAAAGGCGACGTGCCCATCATCGGCAAGCAAACTTTTCTGATTCTGACGGCCACCAGTAATACGTTTCTCGATGGCCGCCGTCTGCCCACGCCCACGGACGTCAGTTCGGCGCGGCCGGGAAGCAGCGATTTTTTCGGCAAGGGCAAGCAACTTTTCCTCGATCAAACGTTTGCTTTTTCCTTCGATCTTTTTCACGGCGACACGTCATTCCGTCCCGTGGATTGGCGCATCCGCATCACGCCCGTGGTCAGCCTGAATTATCTGGACGTTCAGGAACTCGGCGTCGTCAACGTGGACGTGCGCAAGGGCACCACACGCCTGGATTCGCATCTCGGCCTGCAGGAAGCCTTCGCGGAAGTGAAGCTGCACGATCTCGGCCCGAATTACGATTTCATTTCGGTGCGCGCCGGCATTCAGGCTTTCAATAGCGATTTTCGCGGCTTCCTGTTTGTGGAAGAGCAACCCGGCATGCGTTTCTTCGGCAACCTGGATTCCAATCGGTGGCAATATAACGTTGCCTATTTCAATTTTCTGGAGAAAAACACCAACAGCGGACTGAATTCCATGGCGCTGCGTCATCAGCAGGTCATCATCGCCAATGCGTACCGCCAGGATTTTTTGTTCCCGGGCTACACCGCGCAGCTGAGCGTGCATTACAACAAGGACGATGCTTCGATCCATTACGACGACAACGGTTTTCTGGTGCGCCCCGCGCCCATCGGCGCCGTTTTTTCCAGCGGCATGGTCCGCCCGCACAGCGTGCACGCCGCGTATCTCGGCTGGACCGGCGACGGCCACATCGGCCCGCTGAATTTGACGCACGCTTTCTACCAGGCGTTCGGCAACGATAGCTTCAACGCGATTGCTGGAAAAGCCGTCACCATCAATGCGCAGATGGCTGCGCTCGAGCTTTCTTATGACAAGGATTGGTTCCGCATCAAAAGTTCCGTCTTCTATGCTTCCGGCTCGGCGAATCCATCCAGCAGCCGCGCGCGGGGGTTCGACTCGATTGACGATTTTCCCGAATTTGCCGGCGGCATTTTCAGCCTCTGGAATCGCGAAAGCATTCGCTTGACCGGTTCGGGGGTCGCATTGAATCCCGGCGACAGCCTGCTGCCCGATCTGCGTTCGAATAAAGACGAAGGCCAGGCCAATTTTGTGAATCCCGGAATTTTCCTCGCCAATATCGGCGCCGAATTTGACCTGACGCCGAAACTTCGCGGCTTCGCCAACGTGAATTACTTGCGCTTCGAACGCACCGAAACGCTGGAACAGATTCTCTTTCAGTCGCCGATTCACCACTCGATTGGAGTTGATTCCAGCTTCGGCGTGCGCTACCGTCCGCCGCTCACAGAGAATATTTCCATCGCGGCAGGCGCGGCCACTTTGATTCCGGGCCAGGGTTTGCGGGACATTTACACCGGCCGGGTGCTGTTTTCACTTTTCACCGATTTGCGTTTCCAATTTTGAGCGAGTGAGCTTGTTAATGAAATTCTTGCCCGGCGCGATGAAAGGTGCCACGGCGCGAAAGCGCATAACGCGGCGTTCACTCGTGTTCATCTGTGTCGCCGGCGCCGTTGCCGCCGCGTTGCTGCCCGAAGGCCGCTCGCACGCGCAGTCACCGGCGCGGCAGCAACAAAGTCTGCTCGCACAATCCCAATCCGACGTTGACCGCAAAAACTCCGGATGCGTTACCTGCCACACCACGACCGACGAACCTTCCATGCATCCCACCAGCACAGTTCGCCTCGCATGCGTGGATTGCCACGGCGGGGACTCGTCGGTGATTCTGCCATCCGGCACGCAAAGGGGCGCGGCGGAATACGAGCAACTGAAAAACCGCGCGCATCCGCAGCCCACTGACTCCGCGCTCGCAGGAGCCTCCGGCAATCCGCCGCGCCTCTACACAAAATGGCTGCGCGAGAATTACGCCTACGTACGCTTCGTCAATCCCGGCGATCTGCGCGTCACTGCGGAAACTTGCGGCACCAGCGGATGTCACGCCTCAGAAGTTCTAAAAGTAAAAACCAGCATGATGACGCACGGCGGAATGTTGTGGGGTGCGGCGCTCTACAACAACGGCTCGTTCCCACTGAAGAACACGCGCTTCGGCGAAAGTTATTCCTCCGAAGGTCAGCCGCAGGCGCTGCTCACCGTGCCAACACCCACGCCGGAAGAAACGCGCACGAAAGGCGTCGTCCCGGAACTCACGCCGCTGGAACGCTGGGAAATTTCGCAACCCGGCAATATCCTGCGCGTATTCGAACGCGGCGGCGAAAAAAAAGGCGAAATCGGCAATCCCAATCGCGAGGACGAATCCGGCCGTCCGGACGATAAACTCGGCGAGCGCGGCTTCGGCACGCTACTTCGCACCGATCCCGTTTTTCTCGGCCTGCAAAAAACGCGCCTGCTCGATCCGCTGCTTTCGCTGCCTGGCACGAACGACGAGCCCGGCGACTATCGCGGCAGCGGCTGCACCGCATGTCACGTCGTGTATGCGAACGATCGCTCGCCGCGACATTCCGGCCCTTACGCCAGCTTCGGCCATCTCGGCGAAAGCGCTTCGTCCGATCCCACGATTCCGAAAAATGAATCCGGCCATCCCATTCGCCACAGCTTCACGCGCGCGATCCCGTCCAGCCAATGCATGATTTGCCATGTCCATCCTGGCACGAACATGGAAACCACTTATTTCGGCTACACCTGGTGGGACAACGAAGCCGACGGTGCAGCGATGTATCCGCGCCAACAGCACAATCCAACGGAAGAAGAAAAATATCAGGTCGCGCTGCGCAATCCGGAAGGCGCAGCCGCGCGCGGTCTGTGGTCCGATCCAAAATTTCTCGAAAAACTGGGCAGCCCGGAATTCAACGCGCAACTCGACCAGACGCAATTCGCCGATTTTCACAGCCACGGCTGGGTTTTTCGCGCCGTTTACAAGCGCGACCGCCAGGGCAACCTGCTCGACACCGAAAATAAAATCGTCAGCCCCAAGGACCCGGATAAATTTAAGAAATCCGTGCACCTCGCGGACATTCACCTCGAAAAAGGCATGCACTGCGTGGATTGCCACTTCGAGCAGGATTCCCATGGCGACGGCAAACTCTACGCTGAACCGCGCGCCGCGGTCGAACTCGATTGCGTGGATTGCCACGGCACCATCGATTCCCGCGCGACATTAATCTCTTCCGGCGCCGCATCACCTGCCGGCGGCACGCACTTTGACGCGCTGCGCACTCCCTGGAACACGCGCCGCTTCGAATTCCGCGACGGCAAATTGTTTCAGCGCAGCATGGTGGAACAAGACAAAGAATGGGAAATTGTGCAAACTCTGGACACGATCACTCCCGGCAATCAGCACTACAGCGAAAAATCACGCTGGGCCAAAACCATTCGCACCGATGGTAAGTCCTGGGGCGACGTCCCTGCCGATTCATCACAACTCGCACACGCGAATAGCCGCATGACCTGCTACGCCTGCCACACTTCGTGGACGCCGAATTGTTTTGGCTGCCACCTTTCCATGACGGCCAATCAACGCAAGCCCATGCTGCACAACGAAGGCCTCCTCACGCGCAACTGGACCGCGTACAATTTTCAGGTTCTGCGCGACGATGGCTTCATGCTCGGCATCGACGGCACCGTCACCGGCCATCGCATCGCGCCAGTCCGTTCCTCCTGCGCCATCCTCGTAAGTTCACAAAATCAGAATCGCGATTGGATTTATTACATGCAACAAACCGTTTCCGCCGAAGGACTCAGCGGCACCGCGTTCAGCACGTTTGTTCCGCATACCGTGCGCGCCAAGGAAACCAAGTCCTGCGACGATTGCCATATTTCGAACCGCAAGGACAATAACGCGTGGATGGCCCAAGTGCTGCTCCAAGGCACGAACTTGCTGAATTTCATGGGCCGCTACATTTACGTGGCCGATGGCGCGAAGGGATTCGATGCCGTGGCCGTCGCCGAGCACGATGAGCCGCCCGCGATCATCGGCAGCTATTTGCAGCGCGTCGCGTACCCACAAGATTTTCAGCAGCACGTGGCGCACGATCGTCAGTTGCAAGAGGCCTATCACCACATCGGAAACGTTCTGGACTTGCAGTTGCGTGGCGAATATCTCTACGCCGCGCTCGGCAAAGGCGGCTTTCGCGTGTACGACGTGGCCAACGTTGACAACAAAAATTTCTCCGAGCGCACCATCACTGCGCCGGTTTCTCCGCTTGGCCAGCGCTTTTACGTCAGGACAAAATATGCGACGGCGGTCGCCAGTCCCTCGACGCAAGCTCTCGATCCCGCTCGCTCGCGCAATCCAGTGAACGAAGAGCAGGCCATCCATCCGCTCTACGCCTACTTATATGTTGCGGACAAGTACGAAGGCCTCGTCGTCGTTGGCGATCCTGATCCCGAAAGTAAATTGCCGGGAGTGAGCACGCTGCTCGATGGCGATCCGCGCAATAATTTTCTGAAGCGCGCTCTGGCTTTCAATCCGGATGGCATTCTCAACGGCGCGCGGCGCATCACCATCGCCGGAACCTACGCTTACATGCTTTGCGATCGCGGCCTGGTGGTCGTGGACCTGAATGACCCGCTGAAGCCACGCGTCACCGCGGAAATCGGCGCACCGGAGCTGCACGAGCCGCGCGGAATCGCCATTCAATTTCACTACGCGTTTGTGGTCGATCGCGACGGGCTAAAAGTTCTCGACGTTTCTGCGCTAGACCATCCGCACCTGGTGCCGAATGCCAATGTGTCTCTCGCCGACGCGCGCAATATCTACGTCGCGCGCACTTACGCCTACGTTGCTGATGGCGAGGATGGCGTTGCGATCGTTGACGTCGAAAAGCCGGAGCAGCCGAAGCTCGATCAAATGTTCACCGGCGATGGAAAGATTAACGACGCGCAGGACATCAAAATCGGCATGGTGGACGCCAGCGCCTTCGCGTTCGTTGCCGATGGCCGCAACGGTCTGCGCGCGCTGCAAATTCTGTCGCCGGAGGACTCGCCCAACTCTTATGGCTTCAGCCCGCGCCCCACACCCAAGCTCATCGCCACGTACCGCACCAGCGGCCCCGCGCTCGCAGTATCCAAGGGAATTGATCGCGATCGCGCCGTGGACGAAAGCGGTAATCAAATCGCCGTATTCGGCCGCCGCGGTGCCCGCCCATTCAATCGCGAAGAAGCCTCGCGCCTCTTCCTGCACAATGGCGCGCCGTACACCGTGCCGAATGATCCTACAGGTCCGCCAAATTCAGCAGCAGCCGCGACGCCGTCAGGCGCGCAGACCACGCCGCGCTGACATCACGCTGACGTCACGCAAAAGAATTGCCCGCGCGATTCCAAACTTGTAGTCGGATTTGAAAAGTTTGGTGGGCCCGCTAGGATTCGAACCTAGGACCAACGGATTATGAGTCCGCTGCTCTAACCAGCTGAGCTACGGGCCCCACGGTTGTAACTGCGTGATTTTATATCATTTGTGAAAAGCGCGCAGGTGATTCGGATGCCCGAAAATGGTGCACTGTAGTAAAAACGTAGTACTTTTTGAAAAGTTCTCCTCGTTCTTCGTCAAGCAATGTTCAACATCGCCATACAGAATGCACCTGCCGTTTCGAACTTCCCGCAGTGGCACCGGACGTGAAGTGTAGTACTTTTTCGTCGGCTGGAACCTAGTTTCCGGTTACGACTTACCAGGCATTGGGCTTCGCAGAGACTACAACTCGCCCGGCTTTGACTGCAAGATTGGGGACGAGCCAGCGGAAAAGAAACGTCGCTGCAATTGCTCCGGCTAACTGCGCGGTCACGAATAGAGGCACGTCGATGGGGCGGATTCCTGCGAACGTGTCAGATAGCGAGCGAGCGAGGGTGACCGCTGGATTTGCAAACGAGGTGGAGGAAGTAAACCAGTAAGCTGCGGTGATGTAGGCGGCGACGGCGAACGGAACGACTCCCGAACGTTGACGCGAACAACCCCAGATGACGCAGAGTAATCCGAAGGTTGCGATAAATTCGCTGAACACTTGGGCGGAGCCGCTCCGCACGTGACGGGAAAGCGATATCGTGGGCAGTCCGAACATGATGTGTGCCGCGATTGCTCCGCAAATGCCTCCGGCGCACTGGGCGGGCACATAGCACGCGACCACGGTCCACGACACGCCGCGCTCGATAGCGTCCACAATGGTGACGGCGGGATTCAGGTGTGCGCCGGAGATTGGCCCGAAGGTGAGAATTAGAGCGGCGAGTGCCGCGCCGGTGGCGATGGTGTTGGCGAGAAGTGCGACCGCGACGTTACCTCCCGCGAGGCGTTCGCCCATGATGCCGGAACCGACCACGGCGGCAACCAGAAATCCAGTGCCGAAAAACTCCGAAACGATTCTGCGCGGAAGCGAGGGCATCACTCGCGCCCGATGCGGTCGATTTCTTTTTTTATCGCGAGCGAATTGAGACTGGCGAGCGGAAGGCTGAGAAACAGGGTAATTCTGCGGCCTAGCGTTACGAAAGTGTCTCTGAAAGCGCGCTCGATTTCTTCTGGCGTGCCGGTAGTCGCCGCTGGGTCGGGAACTCCCCAGTGTGCGGTCATGGGCTGGCCGGGCCAGATAGGGCATACCTCTTTCGCGGCGTTATCACAGATCGTGAAAACGAAATTCATTTCCGGAGCATTGGGTTTTGAAAATTCCTCCCAGCTTTTGCTGCGCGCTTCCTCCGTTGGAAGATTTGCGGCACGGAGTTGCTTGAGAGCCTCGGGGCGGACGCACCCAGACGGCATACTTCCGGCACTGTATGCGGTGAAGTGAGGGTTGCGCTTACCGTTCAGGATGGCTTCGGCCATGATAGAACGTGCGGAATTTCCGGTGCAGAGGAAGAGCACGTTGAAGTGTTGCACAGGGTTTTGGTTTTCTAGGTGCACGTCGAAGCCTTAGCCAGAAAGAAATTCGCCAGCCTATTTCGATATTTGCAGAAATAAGGATCCCTGTCAACGCGTAAGGCTCAAGTCCTGATAAACGCTAGTGCTTTACCGGATGCGCGTTCTCGCTGAGGAGTGAGCGGAGGCGAGGAGCTCCTGGCGCGTCCTAAACGCCGTTACCGGTAAGTGGATTTTGGGCGGTTTTCGCACGGGCGATCCCAGGTGACATAAACGCCGGCGTTCACGGGGCGTGGGAATCATATTTGCGGCCTCTCGAACAGCGGAGTCACAATTATTTTCGATATTTCTCTCGCCCATTACTTCTCCAGGACATCCCTGCGAGGACACAAACCGCGTGCCGGTTGCAAATCAGAATGTCCCGCTTGACACCGAGCCATTAGCGGTCTAGCCTCCACTCCGGTTTGACCACGTAGTTACTGATCTGAAAGGAACTACATGCTGCAACGTTTTGTAAGCGTGGCCTGCTGTCTCCTGCTGGCAGTTCAGACGATTGAGGTATCCGCTGCTGCTCAGCAAGGCAGCACCGCATCCGGGCCGGTGCAGGAGTCCGTAGCGGCGTGCAAGCAGCCGTGCCTAGAGGACGGCACACCCGTCAAATTGCGATTTTCTCAAACGGTTTCTTCCGCTGACGCCCACGTTGATGACCGCGTCCAGTTTGAAGTTCTCGAAGAAATCAAAATTTCGGACGTCGTAATTGTGCCCAAGGGCGGTATCGCCTGGGGAACAGTTACCGAAGCGCAGCCAAAGCGGAGGATGGCGCGGGGCGGCAAACTCGAAATCGTCATGGATTCCGTTCGGCTAGCAGATGGGGAGAAGGCCGCACTTCGGGCGACTAAAGGTGGTTCGGGGGGCGGGCATACAGGAGCGATGACGGCGGGAATCGTGGCAACTGCTATCGTATGTATTGTCTGCGCACCTTTATTTCTGCTCATGCATGGTAAGGACATTACGATACCGAAGGGCACGGAGATTCCCACGTTTGTTAATGGAAACCTACCTTTGGATTTGGCGAAGTTTCAAGAGGCGTCGTCTCCGTCCCAGCAGGTCCAAACGAAATTAGCACCATCCGGTGTGCCATCGACTTCTGTGGATCAAGGCCAACCCAGCGGCGATGCGCAAGTCGAGGTTGCGTCTGTTCCCAGTGGCGCGGATGTCGAGTTGGACGGGAATTTTGTGGGGAACACTCCCTCCACTATTGGTGTCTCACCGGGCGAGCACACAGTCGGTGTGAAAAAGAACGGGTACAAGACTTGGGAAAGGAAAATCACAGTCAGCAGCGGCAAGGTGAATATCTCCGCCGAATTGGAGCGCGAAAGCAATTAGCCCGAGCCACGTGCAAACGGTCACGGGGCGACTCACGGATCCCCGAAACCGAGCGCCACTCGCAGAGCCATAAAGCGCCTGCCGAATTTTTCGTTTCTGTCCCAATTGGGACATCCCGCTTCCAGAAATAAAGCACAAGCCGGGCGGCTGGAGTCCGGTAACGCGACTATACGTCCAAGTGGGTTTATAGGTTGCGGAGATTCGGGCGTATCCCCTCCATCCGGGTATACTTTTACGCATGAGCGGTTCTCTTGCCGTGCTTACTGGGGCATCTGGCGCGGGCAAGATAGCCTGGTTTTATGAGTGTTGAGCCAAGAAAGCGGCGGCCTGAAGTCTGGGTGGTCATGGCGGTGGCGTGGGTTTACATGCTGCTGAGTCAGCCTTGGACACGAGTGGTGGCACTAGTCATCGCGGGTACAGCGACCATCGCCGGTCTTGCGATTTGGATAGCGAAGAAGATCGCAGGAGCAAACGAGTGAGTATCGAATTTTCAAATGGACGGTTACGCGACTTACCAGGCAGTAGCGCCTTTGCTCTCTCTGCGAGCAGGCTCACCGTAGACTGCTCGACAACTAAAATGTTGGTGATGACATCACAAACGCATTAGGGACATGGGAGATTCTACTCATGACCACCAATGCAATCGTACTCAGTTCGCTCGTCCTCTTGACGTCGCTCGGCGCCCCAACTTGGGAAAAAGCGCCTGAAAAATGGGATTTGAAGGACGTTTATCACATTTTACAAGATTCTCCGTGGAGTCCTGCAGAATCCAAAATCGAGGGAAAGCTCTCGCCGGGGGAACTGAACTCCCAAACGGGGTTGGTTAACGACTCTCGAAGCAATCCGACCGATGCGACGACTCCTGTTCCCGGAATCCGAATGAGTCACAGCAAGCCCCAACCAGCAACCCCGGTACTTTGGTGGTCGTCGAAAACAATTCGGCTCGCAGAGCAGCGACTGCGTCAGTTGGAGAATCCTTCACAGTCCACTGGTCCCCTACGGGTGGAAGACCTGCAAGATTATGTTCTCGCGATAGAAGGCAGCGAGCAGTTGCGAATATTCCGCGACGCCAAAGACGATTTGCGTGACACAGTGTTTCTCGAACTCCCAAACGGCGCGACTCTGGACGTCGCGAGTGTGCAGTTTGTTGAAGGAGTGCAAGGGGAAGAGCCGCGCACCGAGTTCCATTTCTCCAAACAAATCGAAGGTAGACCGACCCTCGACCCAAGTTCAGAACGTGTCATATTCCATTGCAAAGCTGTGGCCAAAACAGTTTTGCCATCTCAGGAAAATGCGATATCGCTTCGCGTTGAGTTCAAACCGCGAATCATGCGCGTGCATGGTGTACCGGATCTTTGATGCTGAAGCGCAAATCCCCAAGTCACACCGCCAAACGGGGAACCGCCGAAGTTGATTTTGGTGTCGGCCTAGTACCTATGTTTCCGACGCAATATAAAAGGGCGCCCCTCTTGGAGTAGGTTTGGAGTGTCGGCTCGAACCCACTTCAGAAAGGAGCACCCTTTATATGGATAGCAAAAAGTATATCGGTATGGATGTGCACAA
>Ga0070761_10001291_pt1 | contig 15779 bp, 10 predicted proteins | sample HubBroMetageREF1_FD_66724 | JGI IMG/M metagenome (GOLD analysis project Ga0070761, IMG submission 66724) | Reference soil microbial communities from the Hubbard Brook experimental Forest, New Hampshire, USA - Hubbard Brook CCASE Soil... | ecosystem: Environmental > Terrestrial > Soil >... | reverse complement strand
CGCGCCCGAACAGCCGGCCGAAGCGTCGCGCCACGTCCCGTACGGAGAGCGTCTCCGGCCCAGTCACGTTCAGCAGCGCCGGTGGCGATTCGCACAGAGCGAAGCTGCGCAGGCAGATCGAGTTCGCGTCGCCTTGCCAGATTACGTTCACGTGCCCCATGCTCACGTTCACCGGCTGCCCAGCAAACACCTTCGCGCCGATGTCGCGTAGCACTCCATAGCGCAACTCCACCGCGTAGTTCAGCCGCAGCAAACACACGCGGGTGCCGTGCCGCACCGAGAAGAACTCGAACATCCGCTCGCGTGCCAACACGGACTGCGCGTACTCGCCTACAGGATCGGGCGCGGTCTCTTCGGTGGCGCCGCCGCTTGCCGCCTGCACGAACGGGTACACGTTGCCACTCGAGAACGCTACGATCCGCGCATCGCGATAGCGCTCGGCCACGCGCGCGGGCAGGTAAGCATTGCTGGCCCATGTTAAGGACGCCTGATGCGCCGCCCCCTCCGATCCGAACTTGCGGCCGGCCATGAAGATCGCGTTCTCCGCATCCGGCAGCCGCGCGAGTTGCTCGAAATTCAGCAGATCCGCGGCGATGGTTTCTAATCCGAATTCCCGCAGTTCCCTTTCCACGCGGTTACCGAATCGCGAAACCACCATGATGCGCTTCGATACACCCGCCCGATCGGCTGCCCTCCGCGCCCGCATCGCCAGGGTCGGACCCATCTTGCCGCCGGCCCCCAGGATCAGCAGGCTGCCCTGCATGGCGCGTAGGGCTGCGCAATCCGCCTCGCTGGGCGCGGATAGCACATCCTCAAGTTCCGCTTCGGAGTAAATTGTCACAAAGTCGCGCTGGCCGAAGTCGAACTACCCTGGCTATTCACCAGTTGCACCGACACAGATCCTATCGCGCTGGCGCTGCCATTACTCACCGTGAACGGCAAAGTCAGAATGAACTGGCTGCCATACTGATCCGAGGCGCTGCTTTGGAACCAGGACGTGGCCGCGCTGGTAAGCGATACCGTCACGCTCGTAGTCTGCAGCGTCTGTCCCGAGGCGGGCGTGAACTGCAGAACCGCTTGTGACGCCTCGCGCGTGTTGGAATACCCGGTGACGGTAACTTGGAAGCCGGACGATGTGGTGGTAGCCGAGACCGCGGTGATTACCGGCACGGCGGGCGCTATCTGAATAGTTTGGGTCAACGCCGCCGGCGACGGCAGAGTCGCGCCGCCCGCCTGCCAACTGACTGTGAGCGTGATGGTCCCGGCCACCGTTCCGGTTTGCAGCGCGAAAGACACAGGCGCCGTGCTGTTCGCGGGGATAGTGAAGCTGGCGGAGGTTCCGCCGGTTGAGAACTGGATGGATGGATCGTCCGCCGGCGAAGCCAATGATGAGTCGGGTTGGAACGCCAAAGTCACTTGCCCCGTGATGTCCGCTGGATACGCCGCGCCCAGGGCCAGCGTGAAGCTCGATTGCGTGGCCGATGCAGCCGTGCTGGATAACCCACTGTAACTGGCGGATATCACGGTCAGCGTAAAAGCCGCCGAGGCCGTCGCGTTGGTGCTGTCGGTGACCTGAATCGTTAAACTGGAAGTGCCCGCGGCCGTGGGCGTACCGCTGATCGTGCCGCTCGATGCGCCCAGCGACAGACCGCCCGGCAGCCCGCCTTGCACGATGGCCCAAGTGTAAGGCGCTGTCCCCGTGGCCGTCAACGTTTGCGAGTAGGCGGTGCCCACGGCGGCGCTCGGCAGTGCGGACATTGTAATCGCCAGGCCCGTAATCGCGATGGTGAACTGTTGTGTGGCTGTGGCCGAGACGCTGTCGGTCGCCTGGATCGTGAAAGTGTACGAGCCGCTCTTAGTGGGTGTCCCGCCGAGAACTGCGCCACTTAGTGTAATACCGGGCGGCAGCGAACCCGCGCTCGTTGCAAAGGTGTATGGCGGCGTTCCACCCGCGGCCGATAGTGTCTGGCTGTAGGATACGCCCACTGTTCCGCCCGGCAAGGTAGTTGTGGTTATTGCCAACCCGCCGGCGACAAAGAGAGTGAACTGCTGGCTGGCCGTGCCCGATGCGCTGTCTGTCACGGTCGCAGTGAAGGTGAATGTGCCCCCTGCGGTGGGCGCGCCCGTAATGGCGCCGGCCGCGCTCAGCGCGAGTCCCTTGGGCAGGGAGCCCGCCGTCAGCGTCCAGGTATACGGCGGTGTGCCTCCGGCGGCCCCCAAGGCTTGCGAGTAACTCACATTGAGGCTTGCGTTGGGCAGTGTGGCCGCCGTGGTGATCGAAAGCCCGCTTGCCACGGTAATGCTGAGCTGCTTCGACGCGGTAGCCGCGGTGCTGTCGGTGACCAGCACTGTAAACGAGAACGTTCCCGCAGCGCTGGCTGTGCCCGTAATAGAGCCTGCGGTCGAAAGCGCGAGTCCGCCCGGCAGCGATCCGTGCAGGACCGACCACGTATAGGGTGGCGTTCCGCCGGTTGCGGCAAGCGATTGCGAATAGACGGCCCCGACCGTTCCGCCGTGCAGTGCGCTCGTCGTAATGCTCAGCGCCGGCGCCACTGTAATGGACAATTGTGTGGAGGCATGCAGCCCTACGCTGTCGGTTACCATTACGGTGAACGTGGACGATCCTGCCACGGTAGGGACACCGTTCACGTTTCCGGTGCTTTGCAAGGCCAAGCCGGCCGGCAGCGATCCCGACGGGTTGGTCCAGGTATACGGCGCGGTGCCGCCCGCCGCCTGGAGCAACTCGGAATAAGGGATGCCAACGGTCGCGCCAGGTAAGGTGGGCGGAGTGGAAATAGTCAGTCCGGTCGCGATAACGATCGTGAACTGACGGCTGGCCGTCGCGCCCAGTGTATCGGTGACCTTCGCGGTAAATGGGAACGTTCCGGTGGCCGTGGGGACGCCCGCCACGATCCCGACCGTCGAGAGATTCAGGCCGGGAGGCAACGTGCCGGTGGTGAGGGTCCACGAGTATGGAGGGGCTCCGTTGGCGGCCAGCAAGGTTTGCGAGTAGCTCGAATTCAGCGATCCGCCGTTGAGCGCGGCCGGAGTGGAAATGCTGAGCGCCCCCGCGATGGTCAGCGCGAACGCCGTGCTGGCCGTGACGTGGTTGCTGTCGGTGACCTGCACGGTGAAACTGAACGCGCCAGCGGCGCTCGGGGTGCCCGATAACGAGCCGCCCGCGGCCAGCGTCACCCCTTGCGGCAGTGCGCCGGCAATGACGGACCATGTGTAAGGCGACGTGCCGCCGGTCGCCGTCAGTGTCTGGGAATACGCGACGCTCACTTCTCCGGAGGGCAGCGGCGAGGCAGTCGAAATACGCAGGTTCGTGACGATGGTCAGCGTGAGCGCTTGCTTGGCTGTGACTCCCGTGGCATCCGTCAACTGCACCGTGAAGGTGGAGGTGCCCGCTGCGCTGGGTATTCCGCTGATCGATCCCGTTGGGGATAGTGACAGTGCAGCGGGCAGGCTGCCGCTCGCTATAGCCCACTGATACGGCGGTGTGCCGCCCGAGGCCGCCAGTGTTTGAGAGTAATTCACACCGGCAGTGCCATTGGGCAGCGAAGTTGTGTCGATCGCCGGCGGCGCGACGATGGCGAGTGCGAATGTCTGCTTCGCGGTGGCGCCGGTGCTGTCGGCTACAGTGACCGGAAAGGTGCCCGTCCCGGTCGCGGCGGGTGTGCCCGCAATCGCGCCGCCCGCACTCAGGGATAGGGCGGTGAACGGCGCGGGTAACGCGCCCGCTGGTGACCACGTATAGGGCGGCACGCCGCCGGCCGCTGCCAGCGTCTGAGAGTACGCTATTCCTACGGTTGCATTGGGAAGCGGCGACGGCGTGGTGATCGTGAGCCCGGTGCCTATGGTGATCGTGAATGGCTTGGTGGTGGTGTTCGGCGTCGGCGCTGCGCTGTCGCTCAATTGGACCGTGAATGGGAACGTTCCGGCCTTGCTTGGCGTGCCGCTGATGATGCCGGCCTGTGCGCCGGATGCACCCAGCGTCAGGCCGGTCGGTAAGGAACCGGTCGTCAGCGACCACGTATACGGAGGCATCCCTCCCGTGCCAGTCAGCGTTTGGAAGTACGAGACGCCCACCGTGCCGTTGGCCAGCCCACTCGTAGTGATCGTCAGCGGCGGCAGGTTCACCGTCAGGGTGAACGTCAGCGTTTGGGTTGCGTTGAGCGAATCCGTGACCGTCACCGGGAAACTCACTTGGCCAGCCGTTGTGGGCTGCCCGGACAAGAGTCCGCCAGCGCTCAACGTCGCCCATGATGGCAATCCGGTTGCCGTCCACGCGTAAACACCCGACCCGCCTTGTGCCGCGAATGTTTCACTGTACGGTGTGTTGACCAGGGCCGCGGGTAGCGTCGCCCCCGTAGTAATGGACAGGGTGACCGGCACGGTGAACTGACCGGACACGGTGCCTTTGGCGCTGTCCGTGACCTTGACCGTGAAGGTCGCGTCTAATGCCGTAGTAGGCACCGTTGTGCTTGTCAACACTCCGGCCGTGCTCAGCGCTAGCCATGCGGGCAATCCGGTTGCCGACCACGTATAGCCGCCGGCGCCACCCTCCGCCGCAAACGTTTGGCTGTAGGCCGACCCGATCGTAGCCGTGGTCAACGGCGTCGTCGTCGCGATCGCCAGCGTCACTGGCAAAGTGAACGGCGCGGAAACCGATGTGTTGTTGCTATCGGTCACCGTTAGGGAGAAGCTCGCGTTCGTAGCAGTTGCCGGCGGAGTTCCTTTGAGCGTCGCCCCGGTCAACGTCAGCCACGACGGTAAGCTCGAACCCGTCGTAACCGACCACGTGTAGCCTCCCGCGCCGCCCACTGCCCCGAGTGTCTGGCTATAAAGCGTGCCGATTGTCGCCGGGGGCAAAGGCGAAGTCGTGGTAATGGCCAGGGTCACGGGCAAGGTGAATGAGCCGGAAGTGGAGTTGTTATTGCTATCCGTCACCTTCACGGTGAAAGTCGAGGTCACCGCCGTAGACGGTGGTGTTCCCGCCAGGACGCCGGTGCTGGAAGTCATCGTCAGCCAACTCGGTTGCCCGCTCACGGACCACGTATAGCCGGTGCCCGATCCGCCGGTCGCGCCGAACGTTGCCGTGTAGGGCTCGCCGATGGTTGCCGGCAGCAGCGGCGAAGTCGTGGTGATAGTCAGCGCTGGAGTCACCGTCAATGAGAAGGAGCCGCTGCTCGAACCGCCGGCGCTGTCCATCACCGTGACCATGAAACTCACGGAGCCGGGTGACGTCGGAGTTCCCTTGAGCAGCCCTGTGGTGCTCATAGTGAGCCAACTCGGAAGATTCGCCGCCGTCCAGCCGTAGGGAGTCACACCGTCTACAGCCGCAAATTGCTGTGAGTATAGGCTGCCCACCACCGCCGCGGGCAGCGGTGAAACCGTGGTGATAGCCGGCCCGATGGCGCCCGTGAACGCTTGGCTGTTCGTTGAAGGAGGAACGCTGCTGTCAGTGGCCACGACGCTGTAACTGTACGCCAACAGGGGACTAGCAGGCGTATCGCTGACCGTGGCGGGGTTCGCCGTGGGTGTCACCGTGAGGCCCGGCGGCACAGTCGGACCGCTAATCGTCCAGGTGTAGGGCGGCGTCCCGTTCGACGCCGTACAGGAGTCCGAATACGCAACCCCCACCTCGCTTGGCCCCAACGCAGACGTGCAGCCCACCGTCACGGGATCGACCGTCGTGCCGCTGTATGCCTGAATTCCGAAGTTTTGCGCGCTGTCCTCGGCTACCACGGTGAAGCTGTAGGTGCCCGGGGGGTCCACCAATGTGCCGGTGATGCTGCCGTCCGCATTCTGCGTCAAGCCCGGCGGCAATGCGCCACCCTTTTTTAGGCCCCAAGTGTAGGGCCCGCCAGTCCCACCCGACGCCGTGCACGCCACCGAGACCGCCGTCCCCACCACCTGCGGCAGCGTGGCGGGCAAACACGTCACCGTGAGCTGCGCACACGCGGCGCCCGCAGCCAGCGCCGCCAACGCCATCGCTCTTGCAATCGTGCGCCTCATTTGGGTGGACCGAAGCTCGGGCTGCCCGGGCTGATCACCGCACCCGTATTGGCGGGCGGCGTACTGGTTGCCGGCGATTTGCCCTTGGCCAAGGCCACCGCCGCGCCCGCCGCGACTGCGCCGCCAATCAGCGCGATGATCAGGATGGTCTTCGACGACCCCCCGCCTTGCGCGGGCTCCGCATTCGTTTGCGAGATATTGGTGGTGGCCGCCTGGCCTTGAAACGACGTGGTCACGCGAATCTGGAATTGTCCCGCGTTGCCGTTCGGCCGCAGCCCATGGCCCACCGCTTGGCCGTCGCTGTCCGTCATCGCCGTGTACGTGCTGTGCCCATCGGCGAATGTCCCGCCCGCGCCCGTCTCCGGTAACACAAAGGTCACTGCCACGTTCGGAATGGGGTGGCCGTCTTGATCCACCACCCGCACCACCGGTTCCTTCGCGCGGTGCAGACGGATGTTGTTGATAGCCCCGTCGCCTTCGAGCACCTCGATCCGCGGCACAACCGTGGCGGACCGCGCCAGCACGGCGCACAGCAATACGGCCAGCGATTGGGTCGCCAGGGGCGCCCAGTGGGCCTTGAGCCCGCGCATGTCGTTCCTCCGATTGGCCATCCGATGAGTCTCGATAAAATGACCTAAGCTAGGATTGTAACCTTGCGACGGCAAGATTGCCACGCGGATCTATGACCGGAACGGCTGTGGTGTCAAAATTCGCAACCTGGAGCGCTCCCGGGAACGCCTTTCGAATCGAGTATTCCGGAGCGGTGCTCGAAGAAATCCGGCAGATTGCGGTGGAGGGATATCATTGCGTGCCCCACGGCGGCGTGGAGACCGGCGGCATTCTGTTCGGCACGCATCAAAAGAACGGAGTGCGCATCAAGGCCTGGCGGCCCATCGTTTGCGAGTACGCCAAGGGCCCGTCTTTCCTGCTTTCGGAGAAGGATGAGGCCGCCCTCGCGGAAGCGCTCAAAGCGTGGCGCGGCGATGCGGAACTGGCCGGCATGGAACCCGTAGGCTGGTATCGCGCCCACACGCGCAGCGAAATCCTCCTCTCGGATGCGGACCTGGCTTTCTTCAACCGCTTCTTTCCGCAGCCCTGGCACATCGGCCTGATTGTCCGTCCCGCCAGCTTCGCACCCACCCGTGCGGGCTTTTTTTTCCGCGAGGCGGATGGCGGCATTCGCACACAAAGCAGTTACCGCGAATTCGTCCTGACGGTTGCCGCAACCGCTAAACCTGCCATGGCTCAAACTGCGCACGTCGCTGCGATGCCGGAAGTGCCGCCCGCGGCGGCCGTGTCCGAAGCGCCCCCCGAAGCTCCCAAAGCTGTCGTGGACGCGCCTGTGCCTCTGCCCGCGCCGCCTCGCCCCGAACCGCTTCCGACGTTGCAGTCTAAACCGTTTCCGCAGCTCCAGACCCTTGGCGCGCGGTCCAAGTGGTACTTTGCGATCCCCATCGCGCTGGCCGTCGCAGTTTTGGGGTTCTGGCTGCTGAAGCCTTCCCACCAGGGCTTCAAGCTGTCGGCTACGGATACCGGTAGACAACTGCGCATCTCCTGGGATGGCACGGCCCGGCCGATCGGGCAAGCCAAATACGGGTCGATCGAGATCGACGACCATGGCGTCCGGACCCAAGTGAACCTGACACCGGCGGATCTGCGCTCCGGCAGCATCTTCTATGAAAGATTATCCGGCGATGTGGTGGTGCGGCTGACGGTGTATGTGCCGGGGAGCCCGCTGATCGCGGAGACCACGCGTTTTCTCAGACCTGGCGATACCGGCACACCGCCCACACCACGTCTGGACGCCGCGAAGAAGCCGGAACCACAGCACCAGCCTGAAGATCGGCAGACGCCCGTGGAGCCGCCACCTCCGCCGGCCTCCGTTCGGGAAATCGTTCCTTTCCGGGCGCCGCAGCAAGCCGCGCAGCAGTCCGCCACCGACATGCCGGCGATCGCACCGCCCAAGATCGAGAACCTGCCGGCCACCCTGCCAGCCGGTCTGCCATCGGTGCTGGAACCGGCTCAGGCTCCGCTGTCCGCTCCCGCCGCGCCGGCGCGCCCGGCTACTGTCGCGCCCGCCTCGGGCAGAATCGTCTGGACCGGCAAGCTCGCGAAAAACGGCCGCCTGGTGGTCGAACGCGATCACGCCTCTTCCGGCGCCATAAGCGTCGGCATGCTGCCCGCGGTGGCCGCTCGGGTTAGCGCATATCCCGGAGACCTGACGGCCGGAGGCATTACCCTTTTCACGGCGGACCCCAAGTACTCGCAGCCGCTAATCGAGAAAGGCGGAGCGGAGAACGGTTGGAATACCACGACGTTTACTTGGGATCCCAAACGCGCCGCCGGCATTAAGGTTGTCGAGCAGCCCGGACCGCAAAACGGCTACAAGCTGGTGCTCGAAAGCGATATGCCGAAGGTGTCGGTGGTGATGCTGGAATGGCGCGCCACACAGTGAGCCTCGCGGCATCCGCTATAATCGGTTTGAGGAGCAATTGTGACTAGCGAGTACATCGAACAGCGCAACGGAGGCTACTACGTGGCCGGCAGAGTTGTGAGGCATCGAGACGCGCTGATCGGGCCCGTTCGAAGCCATTCTCCTCGTCCGGTCGGTGTCCGATCCCGCCGACTTGCGTAATCGGGTTTGCTTACCTGCCCTCACTCGCTCGCCACGTGTTCCCACGCTGACTCTCTCTCTTCGTTAAAGGGCAGCGAATCGGCGAAGAATACCGAATTGGCTACTCGCCGCACAATAAGCTATTATTAAGCTACTACATCGTCAAAAAGACCGCACATGTTGACTCTCGACCCCCGCAAACTGGCGGGCTTGGAAATCCCGATCGGAACGGGCTGGCTTCTCGGCGCGTGCATGGAAGCGCGTGGAAAACAGGATCTCTGGATCAGGCAGAAGCCCGAAGTCCTTGCAGTCTTGCGCGAACAAGCCGTCGTCCAGAGCGTCGAATCGTCGAATCGGATCGAAGGCGTGACGGTGGCGCCGAGCCGGCTGCGCCCCCTGGTCGTTGGACGGGCTCGGCCGCGCGACCGCTCCGAGGAAGAACTGGCCGGATATCGGGCGGCGCTGGATTGGATCTTTTCGCGAAAGAACCGGGTAGCCATCGCTCCGGACGTTATCCGCCGCCTGCACGCGCTAGCCCAAGGCGGATCTTCGGGAGATGCGGGCGAATGGAAGAAACGCGGCAACGAGATCGTCGAAATCCTCCCAAGCGGCGAACCCAATATTCGGTTCGTCTCAGTTTCCGCCAAGAAAACGCCGGCGGCCGTCGAGACGTTGTGCCGCCGGTATCGCGCCGCAAACGAGGAAGAACGGATTCCTCCGCTCTTGATCGTCGCAACATTCATCTTCGACCTCCTTTGTATCCATCCTTTTCGCGACGGCAATGGCCGCGTCTCGCGCCTTGCGACATCCCTGCTGCTCGAATCCCAGGGATTTCGGGTGGCTCGGTATATCAGCCTGGAGCGGCTGATCGAAGACACTAAGGAGGATTACTACCGCGTTCTTAAGCTTTGCTCACAAGGGTGGCACGAAGGCAAGAACGAGATTATACCGTGGTGGAACTATTTCCTGAGCACGCTGCGAGCCGCCTACAAGGAGTTCCAGCACCAGATCGAATCGGTCGAAGCGCGGCCCGCTAAGAGCGACCTGATTCGCCAGTCTGTGCTTGGCCAAGTGGAGCCTTTCACCTTAGCCGACATGGTCGCACAGTTGCCGGCGGCCAGCTCACAGCTCATCAAAAAGGTTCTTGCAGAGATGAAGAGGGCGGGCCAAATTCGGCTGGCAGGCCGGGGACGCGGCGCGCGCTGGGAGGTGACTCGATGACTACTTTCCCGGCACCGGCAACCATCCGCGCGTGTTGAAGTCGGCGAGGCTGAGCACCAGCAGGATGCCCAGCCATAGCATCCCGCCGCCCACCACGACTTTGGTCAGAATGGTGCTGTGGCGCAGGTGCATGAAAAACAGCGCCACCAGCAGCATCTTCACTACGGCGATGAACAGGGCCGCGACGACATTGAGCGGTCCCAGGTCGATTTCGGACACCAGTGTCGTGGCCGCCGTCAAAATCAACAGCGATAGAAACACCAGAGTGTAAATCTTGATCGATTCGACGTGTTCGTGCATATTAGTGTTGTTTGTGGCGGGCTATCAGATAAAGCAACGGGAATAGATAGATCCAGATGATGTCCACGAAGTGCCAGTAAAGGCCGCCGATATCCACCGGCGTGTAATACGCTGGAGTATATTTGCCCTTGTATGCGTGCCACAGGAGAAAGAGCATCAGGCCTTCGCCGATCGCCATGTGCAGGGCGTGCAGTCCGGTCATGGTGAAATACAGCGAGAAAAACAGTTGGGCCGGTCCCTGGTCGTCGGCCGTAGCTTTCTCCAGATGGAACGTTGGACCCGGCACGTGATGTTCCTCGAACTTCTGGTCCCACTCGTAGGCTTTAACGCCCAAAAAGACTCCGCCCAACAGGATAGTCAGGATCAGAAACACGATCAGCGCCTTGCGGCTCCCGATCTGCGCCGAGCGCACCGCCAGCACCATCGTGAAACTGCTGCAGATCAGTACCGCCGTGTTGACTGCGCCGATGGTTACGTTCAGCGTGTTACTGGCCAGCTCGAATGCGCCCGCGAACTCTTTCCGGTAAATCGTATAAGCCAGAAACAGGCCGCCGAAGAACATGATTTCGGTGACCAGGAAGATCCACATTCCCAGCGTGGAGACTTCCTTCTGTTGGGCGGCCGTTTCAAACTGTTCCTGCAACTCGGGGGTTAAAGTGTGACTATCCAACTTTGGCCTCCTCCATCGCGGCGAGCGCGGCGTAATCGTAAGCCTCCGTGGTGACTATTGGCGTTTCCTCGAAGTTGTGAGCGGGCGGCGGCGAGGACGTTTGCCATTCCAGTCCGGTCGCACCCCATGGATTCGGCCCGGCAATGGGGCCATACCGCAACGACCACATGAAGTAAATCAGCGGCATCAGATAGCCCACTGCCAGTACGGAAGCGCCCGCGGTGGACATAACGTGGAGAACCTGAAACTCGTCCGGATAATTCCAGTAGCGCCGCGGCATCCCCAGGTAACCCAGAATGAATTGCGGGAAGAAGGTCAGATTGAATCCCAAATAGATGACTAGGGCCGATAACTTCGCCCAACCTTCCGGATACATGCGGCCGGACATTTTGGGCCACCAGTAATGCAGGCCGCCCAGATACGCCATAATCGTGCCGCCCACCATAATGTAATGAAAATGGGCGATCACGAAGTAAGTATCGTGAACGTGGACATCCACACCCAGGCACGCCACAAACAGACCAGTGAGTCCCCCTACGGTGAACAACCCAATGAATCCGAACGCGTATAGCATGGGCGTGGCGTAGGATATGGATCCGCCGTGCAGAGTAGCGGTCCAGTTAAATACTTTGATGGCTGATGGGATCGCCACAAAATAGCTCAAAAAAGAGAACACCAGGGCGGCGTAGACGGACTGGCCGGATACGAACATGTGATGGCCCCAAACCAGAAAACCGAGCACTGCGATGGCCACACTCGAAAACGCCACTATTTTATATCCGAACACTGGCTTCTTGGAGAAGACCGAAACCAGTTCACTGATTACTCCCAGACCCGGCAGCACCATGATGTAGACCGCGGGGTGCGAATAGAACCAGAAGAGGTGTTGAAACAGTACGGGATCGCCTCCGCGGGCGGGATCGAAGATTCCAATGTGGAGCGTGCGCTCACATATCAGCAGAACCAGCGTGATGGCGATCACCGGCGTGCCCAGCACCTGAATGAGGGCGGTCGCGTAATTCGACCAGACAAACAGCGGGAGGCGAAACCAAGTCATTCCCGGAGCCCGCATGCGATGCACGGTCACGATGAAGTTCAGTCCAGTGAGAATCGAGGAAAATCCGGCGATGAAGATGCCCAGGCCGGTGGCGATCACGTAAGTATTGGAATAATTGCTGCTGTAGGGCACGTAAAACGTCCAGCCGGTATCCACGCCGCCGGCCAGCATGGCGTACAATGCAAAACAGCCGCCAATCACCAATAGATACCAGCTCAGCAGATTGATTCTTGGAAACGCCAGATCCTTAGCCCCGATCATCATGGGCAGGAAGAAGTTTCCCAAGGTGGCGGGAATCGAGGGTATCAGGAAGAAAAAGACCATGATCACGCCGTGTAGCGTGAACAGCTTGCTATAAGTGTCCGCCGACACTAGTGTACCCTTGGGCGTGAGCAGTTCAAGCCGGATCAGCGTAGCGAAGATGCCGCCGAGGAAAAAGAAAAAGGTGATCGTATGAAGATACAGCAGGGCGATGCGCTTGTGGTCCTTGGTGAGAAGCCAGGACTTGATGCCATGACTCGCGTTGAGGTAAGTTTCGCGCTCTTGGACCGCTTCGGTAATCATAGTCTTATGGTTTGGCAGACTTCCGGCTCGATGCGGCTGCCGCTGCGCCGCCGGATGGCCGGGCCTCCTTAGGCGTCAACGACTTGATGTACTCGATCAACTGCAACACATTCTCCTCCGTTACCAGCCCCTGGAACGTCGGCATGATCGGCTGATAGCCCTTCACGATCTTCGCCGAAGGACTCAATATCGACTCCCGGATGTAGTCTTCATCGAATTTGACGTGGGCGCCGTCGGCCAGCTCCACCTGGGTGCCGAAGACGTTTCGCAGGTCCGGCCCTCGGCCTGGCGGCCCGCTCAAGTGGTGGCAGTTGGCGCATGCGAAAGTCTGGAACAACTTCTCGCCGCTGGACGCCAGCGATCCGGTCGCGCCGCCGCTGAGCCATGCCTGATAGTCCTGCGGTTCCATGACATAAATCCAGCCGATCATAGCGTAATGGTTAGTGCCGCAATATTGAGAGCAGAATAAGTGATACTTGCCGGGCCTCACCGGCTTGAACCAGACCGTCGTATAACGTCCCGGCAGCACATCCGCCTTGGCGCGGAAGGCTGGGACAAAGAAGTCGTGAATCACGTCCTCGGACGTCATGGTGAGTTTAACGGCCTGACCCACCGGGATGTGCAGCTCGTTAATCTCGCGCTGCCCTTCCATGTGCTGCAGTTTCCACATCCACTGTTTGCCGATTACATAGATTTGCTGCGCATCGTCCGGCGGCCGGGAGATTTCAAAAAACACGCTGGCCCCCCACGCGAACATGATCATGGTCAGACCGAACGGGATCACGCTCCATAGAATCTCCAGGCTCAAGGCGCCTTCCGCAGCAACTGGCAATTCCGACTCGGAACGCCGCCGGTAGCGGACGGCGAAATAAAAGATGGTGAGAAAGATCCCCACCGAGAAAAAAACCGCCACGGCCAGCAGGAAGTAGACCAGATGGTCCACGCTGGAGGCCACGCTGGAAGCCTGCACCGGAAATAGAGGTAAATCGGATCCCATGAATTTACCTGGCCTGCCTCAAAACTTGGCGGTCTCTACGCCAGTCGCGCCGCCATGCGAAGATCAGGAAGGCGCCGCAAATCAGAACGAAAGTGGCGCCGCCGAAACGGATCATATTCATGGCGATGGCGCCGTATTTGCCGGTTGCCGGATCGTAATGATAACAGAACAACAGAATCTGATCCACAGGCGACCCGATCTTGTTTTGGGACGCTTCCACCAAGCCCAGGCGCACGTCTCGCGGCTCGTATTCCACGCCGTAAAAATACCGCGAGAGTTTGCCTTCGGGCGTGAGGATCATAATGGCGCTGGCATGCGCGTATTGTCCCGTCGTTGGATCGAGCTTGTAACGAAAGCCCACGGCCGCAGTCAGCGCCTTGATGGACGCTTCGTCTCCGGTCAGGAAATGCCAGCCGTTGTCGGTGTTGGGACGGCGGTACCGTTGCAGGTAGTTGGCGCGCTTGGCTGCCGCGATTTCAGGCGTGTCGTGCGGATCGAAACTAACGGCTACCACCTCGAAATCGCGGCCGGGATCGAGTGAGATCGCACGCAGGCTGGTTGCCACGCCGGTCAGAACCAAGTTGCAGAGCATGGGGCAGGTGTAGTAAACCAGCGCCAGGACCACGGGCTTATGTCCGCTGAAGTAAGTGGAAAGCGGCAGCGCGCGGCCAAACTCGTCCCGAAAGACGAGATCGAGCGGTACCTGGTGGTTGAGGTTCTGTTCGATGGTTACGCCTTGCAGGCCGGCCGGCAGCGGGGCAGGCTTGGAATCCGGGTTACGCATGGCCGATGGCTGGGCGGGCGCGGGCTGGGCCGGTTGTCCCCAGGCGGCGGGCGCCGCCAGGGCTGCGAAAAAGGCACAACCAAGGCTAAGTAACTTCAAGCTCATTTTGTTTTCTCAGCGGGCTGGGTGCGCGTGGGCAGCCCCCGTTGCGCGATCAACTCCATGGCCCGCTCCACCGGTATGCGTACGATTCCTTTATCCGGATCGATCCACGCATATTGCTTCATAAGCTTATCCTCGTCGGCGCGCAGCTCCCGCATGTCTTGCGCCGGATGACGCTGCAATCGAGGTTCGGGCGGCTGCTTCTGCGCATTCACCATAGCCGCCGGCGACGACGGCAGACCCAACTCCGCTTCGCGATTCTTCAGATACTCGAACATGCCCCACAAACCCACCATGAAGACGAGGATCAGCAACGCCATCGACACGCCGAACTTGGTCAGAGCCAGGGCATTGACATCGCCCGGCTCGTGATGCACGTGCGGATTGCGCGGTTCATCGCCCAGGGGACCCGGGTGAGCGTTATTCCCGGCCATGTTCCAGAGCCTCCTCCAACTGCGGATCGCCCAACGGCATCAACGGGCGCAATTCGAGTTGCCACAAGAACGCCGCCAGCCAAATTCCACCCAGTCCGATGGGCAGCAGGAAATCCATCCAACTTACAAAGAACTGCCCTTGATGGAAATCCGGCGCGACCACCCAGTAAAGATCCACGAAACGCATCCCGATGACCACCATCGCCACCGCGCGCAACAGTTTGAAATTGCGTTTCAGATCCCGAGAGAGCAGCAGCGCGAAGGGCAATGCGAAGTGTAGCAGCACCAGCGCTACGCCAATGTATTGCCAGCCACCGGCGAAACGGTTCAGGTACCAGGGGATTTCTTCCGGCAGATTGCCTGACCAGATGACTAACAGTTGCGAGAACGAGAAGTACGCCCACACCATCACCAGCGCCAGCAGCAGTTTGCCCACGTCGTGCAGATGCCGGTGCGTCAGGACATCCGACAGCGGCAGCCGGCTGCTGAGGATCACCAGCAGGCAAATCAGAAACGCCAACGCCGACAGCGCTTCGCCGGCAATGAAAAGCAAGCCGAAGATCGTGGAAAACCAGTGCGGATTGATCGACAGGATCCAGTCGATGGCCATGAAGGTCACGCTGAATCCGAAGAAGATCAGGCCCGGACCGCTGATGGCCTCCAGACGGCCGCCGGCGCGCATGTCGCCGCGATCTTGATCGCCCGACCACTTGTATAGCAGGCGCGCGATCGCTATCCAGCCCACGAAATACAAGCCTGCCCGAATCAGGAAAAATGGCACATTTAGGTAAACATGTTTATGTTGCAGGACCGGGTCGTGGGCGACGATATCCTGGTGCGACCACTGATACAGGTGCGGGATGCCGATCGCGATGGGGATGAAAAGGATCAGCAGCAGAGGCAGTGTGCGCGAGGCCGCTTCGCACGGGCGCCGGATGACCACGCCCCATGCGCCTCCGGTGAGGTATTGCAACATCAGCAGCGCGGTCATCCCCAGCGGCAGGCCGATGAAGAA
>Ga0070761_10001288_pt1 | contig 15800 bp, 19 predicted proteins | sample HubBroMetageREF1_FD_66724 | JGI IMG/M metagenome (GOLD analysis project Ga0070761, IMG submission 66724) | Reference soil microbial communities from the Hubbard Brook experimental Forest, New Hampshire, USA - Hubbard Brook CCASE Soil... | ecosystem: Environmental > Terrestrial > Soil >... | reverse complement strand
ATGCCGAGCGCCGGCAAGTCCACCATGAGGCCCGTCAATGCTCCCGTGACAACGGTCGTCGTCAATCCGGGCACTGCGTGGTGTCGGGCCGCAGCATTCTGTATGCCCATTCCGACGGAACTGAGCACGATGAGAAGGAAGAGCAGCCCCGCGGCCGGGCTCTCGCCACCCCATACCCACAGGATCGCGAAGGCGACGAAGCACGCGAGCTCCGCCCATAGGAGGCGGTTCACCCGTCGTGGCCAAACGCCCAGGGGCCGGGGCCGACCGAGGATCTGACCGGCCGCGATCGCGCCCACGCAGAAGCCAACGAGGGCGACAGCGGCGTGGGCGGCCGTCGGAGCATTTTGTTCCCCGAGAGCGAGGGCGAGGAACACGACGTTACCCGTCATGTTAGCCGTGAAGATGCGGCCGAGACCGAGGTAGCTGACCGCATCCACGACCCCGGCGGCGAACGTGAGAGTGATCAGCAGCGCTTCGCGCGTGGATTCGGCGGCGCGGGCCTGGGTCGCCGGAGCAGGGGACCCGGTGGGCCAATCCGGCTTTCCGTCCATCTCGTTGAAACCCGACAAGAAACCGCGCTCATGAACCTCCCGGGGCCGGCGGATTCGGGTGCGGAGTTAACCACCCTCGATAGCTGACCGCCCCGGCCATGGACCCGTTCAGCCACCTATTGCTGGCGTACCTCCTCGGTTTCGGGATCTGGGGTCCGTCCGGTCTCCAGTACGTGGTCGCCGCCGCGATTGCAGGGGCATTGCCCGACCTGGATGTGATTTTCTTCCCCCTAGCCGGCCGCTTTCCGCTCCTTCGTCACCGGGGTATCTCGCACTCGATCCTCGGAGTGACGGTCATCGCGGTCATCGGATGCTTCGTGGTCCCTCCGCTGATGGCCCGCGGCCTGGGTCCGGCCCTGGGACAGGGATCTCCGTTCACGTTCTTCGTCGCGCTTGAGGTGGGCGGACTTTCCCACGTGTTCCTCGATTCGCTCGATCACTGGTCGGTGCCGGTATTCGCGCCGTTCTCCCCTCGGGAGTACCACTTCGACGTGGATCGGATCATGAATGTCGGGTCGATGGTCTTCACGGTCGTGGCGTACACGCTCATGCTCTACGAGCGGAACCGTGTGCCCCTCCCAGTCTGGACGTGGACTACCTGGGCTCTACTCGTCGCCGTGCTCGTGTACTTCCTCGTCCGGATCCTGGGCCGTTGGCGGGCCGGTGTCATCCAAAAGCGCGAAGGGTACACCGCAGTGATCCCGCAAGGAAATCCGCTGCAGTTCGTGTTGTTCGGTGAGGAGCGGGTCGGCGGTCAGCTCCGCCTTCGCTACGCTCGATATCACCTGTTCCGAGGCTTTCAGTCGGACCGGAAAATCGTGGAAATTCCGCTCGCACCGTCGAAGGTCGGTCCCGTCGCCAGCGAATCGGCAGCTCTGGAACGCGCCTATCCACCCTCGCTCGATACGAGTTGGACCCTCCGAGAAACTCACTCCTTTGCGGAAGTCCGACCGAGCCCGGGAGGCTACGACGTTTTCTGGTTCTCCCTCGAGTTCAACTTCTGGGGGCGCTTCTCGGGAGTGCTCTCGCATGTCGACGCCTCGACCGGGACGGTGACCTCGCACAACCGCTGGCGGTCCCTCGCCAAGGCCTTCAACTAACTCCCTCCCGCGCCCGCCACGGTGGGTGCGATCGATGGCACCTCTCGAAACGAGCGTCGGACGGAGCGAGGTCCGTCAGCGAATCCCAAGATTCATCGGGGCTTCCGCCGTCCCCCCGCTCATGGGGGTCGAAGAGAACAAGGAGATCGTCCGCCGCCAGTTCGAATATCTGAACGAGGGAAACGTCGACGGGGCGACCCTGCTGTGGGCGAGGGAAGGGCTCAATCACGGAAGGAAGGTAGATCGAGCCGGCCTCTCCCGAGTGTACGAAAATCTTCGGGTCATGCAGGAACGCCACACCCTCCACGAGACGATCGCAGAGGGGGATTGGGTGGCGGTCCGAACGACGTGCTCCGGGGTCCATTCCGCGACCCCCGCGATCCCCATTAACGGTGGGATCTTCACCGGAGTGCCGCCGAGCGGCCGTACCTACGAGGTCGGACACATCCATCTGTTCAAGGTCGTGAACGGATTGATCACGGAACACTGGGCGAACCGAGACGATCTGGGCGCAGCGATGCAGATCGGGTTGAGCCTGAAGCCTTCGGCGTCCTAACCCGCGGCTCCGATTCGAATCGGCACCCGCCGATCCGCCGAGAAGGGTCGGTCGGTCGTTAGGCGGATTCCCGTTCCGGAGCCGTTTCCAAGTACCGGAAGACCGCGCTGCTCAGGCAGACAAAGAAGATCGCCACGCCCAGTAGCACGGCGACCGAACTCGCCGCCGGTAGGGGCGAGGTAAACCCCGAGAGGGGTCCGGTCGTCAGTTCGCTCGACATGAAATCCCGCAGGTAGTAGACGAGCGTCAACTGGGGTGCGGAGCCCGGAAGCAGCACGACCAGTTCCTCCCAGAGAAACCCGTACAACAGTCCGATCAGGAGGGCCGAGCGGCTCACCAACCCCAGGAAGAGGAAGAACGCGCTGTAGGCCGCCGCGCCCAGGATCGCCGCGGCGGCGAGCGTCAGGGGCACCGCCGCCGAGTAACTCGTCCCGCCGCCGGCTACGGCGAGCACGAGCGGAAGGAGCGTCGCGGGAATCACCAGCGCGAGGGCCGCGGCGAGGGATCCCAGGTACTTGCCGACGACGACCGTCGGTCGCGTGACGGACCGGTCCGAGAGATAGAGCAAGGTCTCGTTATCGATCTCGTTGCGAAACTGCGCGACGCAAAGCACGAGGACGATCACCATCGTCACGATCGGAAGTGTCAGCAACGCGAACAGGCCCTCCGCTGCATTCGACAGGTTGTCCGCGGTGGGATGGGACGACGCCACGGCGAGAACGATGAGGCTGGGGACCAACGCGAAAGCGGCCAGGCCGATGAGCCGCGCGCCGCGCAGGCTCCCCCGCAGCGAAAGCCATGCGACAGCGGTCAGGCGAGTGAACGTGCCGGTCACCGACCGCCTCCCGCCAGGTAGCGGAACACGGCGTCCAGATTGTCGTCGGCGCTGTGGACCGACCGGATCGCCAGCCGCTCCGAAACGACCAACGCGGGCAACGCGGCGTAGAATGCGTCCGGCGAGCGGGTGAGTACCCGAAGTTTCTGCCCTCCCGTGAATTCGATGGACACCACATGGTCCCACGCGCTGACGAGACGGGCGAGTTTGCGCGGGTCGGTCGTCTCGAGGTCGACCATGTGCGGATGGGAGTCGATGAGGTCGCGGATCCGGTGGAGGTCCCCCTGGGCGATCGCGCGTCCGTGCGCGATCATCACGATCTGGTCGGTCAGCCGTTCGACCTCGTAGAGCACGTGCGAGCTCACGATCAGGTGGTGACCCGTCGCGCTGAGCTGGCGCATCAGCGCGCTCAGTTTCGCCCGCCCGACGGGGTCGACCCCGTTGAGCGGCTCGTCCAGCAGGATCAGCTGCGGATCGTGGGCGATCGCCTGTGCGATCTTGATCCGCTGTCGCATCCCCTTACTGTACGCCTTCAGCCGCCGGTCCCGGGCCTCCGTGAGGTCGACCGTCTCGATCGCTCGGGTCGTGCGCGCTTCGGCCTCCGCTCGAGAGAACCCGTCGACCCTCAGCAGGGTGGAAACGAAGTCGAAGCCCGTCATCCAATCGAAGAGGGACGCGCCCTCGGGGCAGTAGCCCACCCGCCGGCGGAACTCCCCCTGGCCCCACGCCGGGTTACCGAGGATGTTCAACGTTCCGTCGTCGACGCGGAGCTGCCCCGCGAGCAGGCGGAACAGCGTCGACTTTCCGGCACCGTTCGGCCCGACGAGTCCGGTGATCCCGGGAGGGAACGATGCGGTGAACCCGTTGAGACCGAGGACCTCCTCGTACCGTTTCGTGACCGAGTCGGCGTCGACGATACCGGTCATTCCCCGACCACCTCGACACGGGAGGTTCTCCAGCCGGCGAAGATCGCGAGGAGAACTCCTCCGACTCCCAAGATCGCGGCCGACGCGGCCGGGTTGGTGGCGAACGGGCCCGAGACACCGAACAGGCTCTGGGCGACGCTCAGGAGGTCGGTGATCGGGCTGAGGTAGGCAACGGAGGTATTGCCGGTGAGTCCCGAGACCAAGGGTGCGATGATCTCGAGGGAGAGGACCACGCCGAAGATCGAGACGCCCGCGTAGAGGCTGCGCGTCGTGAGCGACGAGAGTGCGAGGGCGAGGCCGGTAAAGAACACGGCCGCGAGCAGGCCCGACGCGAGAAACGCGCCGGCGCCGGTGAGCACGAGCGAGGTGGGGGCCAGTCCCAGGATGCCGATGATGGCGAGTCCGACCAGCCCCGGGCCCACCGCGGCGACCACGAGCCAAGTTCCGGTACCGGCGGCCTTGGCCGCCACGTAGTCGATGAGGCGGATCGGTCGTGACAGGTACAGCGTGATCGACCGGTTTCCGACGTCCTCGGCCAGACTGCCCGCCCCCGCCGTTGCGGCCACGATGAGCATGAGAAATGGCCAGATGGGCGACGAATACGGAGTTTCGAACGTCGTGAGGGAGAGCTGGCCGGTCACCGAGGCGAACTCGGTGTTGATCACCAGGATCAGCGTGATCGCGAGATACGTGAGCGCCAGGACTACGATCGTGCCGACCCCGGAACGACGAACGATCTCCCGACGGACGATCGCTAGGGTCCGGGTGGTGCGCCCGGTTCGGACGACCGGGGCCGCACCGTACCGAGGAGCGCTGATGCTCATGGGGACGCCACCGCCGGGCGCTCCTCCACGAGCGACAGGAACAGGTCCTCGATCGTTCGGACCGACGGCCCGAGATACCGGATCTGCGTCTGGGTCTCGTTCGCCGCTTCGAAGACCGGCCCCGAATCGCCCGAGGGAAGGACGACTCGGAGTTCCGATTCGTGGGATCGGGCGGTAACGCCTCGCCGGGCGAGGGCCGCCCCGAACGTGGCCGTGTCGCCCCGGATCCGAATGACCGTTTCCGGGTCATGGGTCGACAGAAGAGCCTGCACCGGCCCCGCAGCGAGCAGTTTGCCGGCGTTGAGTAACAATACCTGGTCCACCAGCCCTTCGGTGTCGGGAAGGAGGTGCGTGGAGAGCACGAAGCTTCGGCCGCCGAGACGCGACAGGGCACCGATCAGCCCCAGCATCTCCTCCCGCCCTTCGGGGTCGAGGCCCGAGGTCGGTTCGTCCAACAGGCACAACGGCGGGTCGTGCACGATCGCCTGGGCGAGCTTGACCCGCTGCCGCATCCCGACCGAGTATTCTCGGATCTTCCGGTACCGTTGCTCCTTCAGGCCGACGAACTCCAGCACCTCGTGCGCGCGGCTCATCGCCATCTCGCGGGGGAGTCCACTTACCCGACCCATGTAGGCGACAAAGCCGACCCCGCTCAGGTCCGGCATCAGGCAATCGTGCTCGGGCATGTACCCGACGAGTTCCCGAACCACGAGGGGGTCTCGTTGAGGACTTCGGCCGAGCACGGTGAGCGTGCCCGAGGTCGGAGACAATAGGCCGAGGAGCAGTCGGAGGAAGGTAGTTTTTCCCGAGCCGTTCGGCCCCACCAATCCGATCGTGCCCGGCTGGAGCTCGACGGAGAGGGTGCTCAGTGCCTCAATCGTCTCGAACCGCTTGGTGACGGCATCGGCTCGGAGCAGACCGCCGGCCACGGCGGGAGGATGGTCCCGGACTATTTGGCGAAACGAGACGGTGCACTCGAAGCCCCGAGTTCGGCGAAGTTCTGTTGCATATCACGCGGCGGGGATTATCTACCACTTCGTCGTCCGTTAGCCATGGGATACTCGCCCGCGCCGCCCCCGTCAAGTTCCGGTCCGGACCCCTCGATGAGTTACCCACCGCCCGCGTACGCACCGCCGGGGTACAGCCCACCGGGCTACGTACCGCCGCACTTCTCTCCGCCCCGCCCCCTGAATTGGTGGATGTTCTCGGGCCTCATGGTCGCCCTGGGGGGCATCTGCGTCGGCATCGGCTTCGTGATTCTCGGTGCGAGTGCATTCGCTACGACGTACTCCCCCAACTACGAGGGTGGCTTCTTCGTGATGCTGGGTATCGGTGCCATGTTCATCGGCCTGAGCTACGTGTTCGCGAGAGTGCCTCCTCGGATCCGGTAGAACTTCAGAGATCGACTGGGCGCCATCGGGCTTGCACCCAGCCTCGGGACGGTCACCGGGAGTGTTAGCGGACGAGAACAACTTGCGACTGCGCCCGCCGCGAGACCGACCGAGATACGCTTCCCAACAGGAGACTCTTCGCCCCGGTGAGTCCCCGAGTCCCCATGATGACGAGGTCGGGTTTCGAACCCTCAACGTGACGTAGGATCTGCGTTGCGATCCGGCCCCGTCGCACCACCACCGATGCCTCGACGCCCAATCCGCGTGCGATTTTCGCTTGCTCTCCGAGGACGAGCTCGGCTTCCCGATCCTCGCGCGGGTCTTCGGCCTCGGACATGAGCACCGGCAATTCCTGGATCGGGGCGACGTGCAAGAGGGTGAGCTTCGCACCGAAGGCGCGCGACATCTCGGCGGCCAATTGCACCGCCCGCCGACTGCTGGCCGAACCGTCGACGGGCACGAGGATGGAACGGATGGGATCGGTGCGTGCCTTGGCTCTCATCGTTGCTCCGGTTCGGGCGCGGGCTGGAACCACGTCTGGGCGATCACGGTCGGGACGATCGCGGTGGCGATCACCACCGTGAGCAGGATCGAGAATTGGAAGGTATCGATGATACCGGAGGTCAGTCCGTAGGTAGCCGAGATCGTACCGAAGGTGAGTCCGGTGCTCATCAGCAAGGCGATGTAGGTCGAGTCGTGGCCGACCATCTTTCGAACCACGGGGAGCACACCGAGCAGCTTGGCTCCGACCTTGACGCCGAACAGGACCACGATCAGCACGGCGCCGGCGACGAGCGCCGATACGGAGACGTTCAATCCCGCGTTGATGAAGAAGAACGGAGTGAGAATGGCGAGCGTGAGGGTTCGGAGCTTGAGGAGGACGTCCCGGTTGTGCCCGAGGACCGTCGCGAGCGCCAGCCCCAGGATGTAGGCGGGGAGCACGGCCTGAGTGCCGGCCAACTGCGCGAACGCCCCCAACAGGACGACCCCGAAGAGGAGCAGTTTGACCTCGGGTTCACCGGCTCGGCCCTTCAGGCGCGCGAACAGCCACTCGAACAGACGCGGGAAGATTAGGGTCGAGGCGGCGATGGCCGCGATCAGGAGAAAGATGTAGTCGTTGGGTCGGACGAAGAGCAGGCTCAGGGCGAGCGCGGTCCCGAGGTCGGTGATGAAGCACGCCGACAAAATGAGCTTCCCCGTGGGGGTTTGGCTCGTGCCGGTTTCGACGAGCACCACGTAGACGACCGCCACGGACGTCGTCGACAATGCCACCCCGGCGAGGAGCGAGGCATCCCAATCCCACCGGAGCACCAGCAGAGTGAAGGCCCACGCGGCGAGGAACGGAGCTAAGAACGAGACGAAGCCGATGCTGGCCGACGCCTTCCAGGTTCGTCGCATCGCGACAGGGTCGATCTCGGCACCGGCGAGGAAGGTGAGCACGACACTGCCGATCCCCGCGACGAACGGCAGCCAGTCCTGTCCGGCGGAGGAGATCCCGAAGAAGTTGCCGGCGATGATACCGGCCAGGATCTCGATGATCGCGACCGAGACTCCGATGCGGATCGAGATCAGCGATGCGAGTACGGCGAGTCCGACGACGACCGACAGCAGTGCCCACGCGACCATGCTTCCGCCCTCTGGGGTGGCGCGGTTTGGCGAGGTAGAAGCTATCAGCCCGCGCCGGGCGGTCGAAGGGGAGCTTCATCCCCTGCGACCGTAGGCACGGTCCAAAGTTTATCAGCTCTGCGACCCCATCCTTGGAACCCTCACCTCGTTCGCTCGAATGACGCGAAAATCTGCCTCGATCGACCCAAGACTTCGGCCGCTTGCGAAACTGATCGGCGACTGGAACATCCTTGGCCGAACGATCGACTCAGCGACCGACAACATTCGGGGAACGACCCACATCCGCTGGAGTGACGGCGGGACCTTTCAGGAGCACCGGAGTGTCCTCGAAGTGGGGGGCCACCGGATCCGCGCATTGGAGATCGTAGCTCCCGGCCCGAGGACGGAGGTGTTCCCCGCCTGGGTGTTCTCGGAAGGTGTCAACACGCCCCTCGAGTACCAGTGGGTCGTACGCGGTAATGTTCTCTCCCACTCCGGATTGGGCGCGACCTTCCGAGGGAGTTTCACGAACCACGGTCGGACGCTCGCGGGCGGCTGGCGTCCGAATCGCGGGACGACGGGAGGCCCGGGAGCCTCCTACGATGCGGTGATGACCCGGACCAGCCCCACCTGAGTGCGCTCACAAACCGCTATATCGGACGGCGAGCCACGCGAGCATGGCACGGACGAAGCGCCCTCCGGTGGTCTGGCCAGAGATCAAGGCCGGGAGCGCGCGAGAAGTGTACTCGGTCCCCCGCGTGTTCCGTCCCGCTACGAGCACGCCGCCGGGCCGGTATCCCCTGCTGAAGGTCTTCGTGGGGCTGGAGAAGACGGTCCCCTTCCAAAAATATCCGGGAGACGACCGCCGGACCCTCGAGATCGCGAAGCGGACCTCCGTCGCGCTCTTCGATGGACCGGGCTGGATGTATGTGGCGCCCCCGAAAACTCCCCCCGAGGTGCTGCGCCGCGGCTTTCGGATGGTGGAGACCACGAAGGATGTGATCGTGGTGGCTCGTTCCCATCTCGCCAACAGTCCCCGGATCGACGTCTATCTCGACATCATCCACGAGTTCCTCCACATCCTCCAGCGGAAGCAGGGTCGGGAGATCTGGCCGCACCGTCGGATCGCGTACGTCGATCGACCGACCGAGATCGAGGCCTATGCCTTCTCCATCGCCGAAGCCCGGAGACTCGGCGTGCCCGACACCTACCTCCGAGAGTACCTCAGCGTCCCGTGGCTCGGCAAAGGAGATTTTCAGCGCTTCCTCGGGAACGTCGGCGTGACGTCCGGAGCACCGAAACGGCCCCGTCGCCGCGCGAAGTAGGAACGCGACCGGCTTCCTACACGGCGGGGGTGCTCTCAGCCGTCGCGCGGGGACCTCAGATCTTTTCCGTTTTCGAGGACGGATTTGAGGTTCACGGCAAAGTAGGTCCAGCCCCACTCGGCCCCCCCATACAGATCCGCCCATTCCTCGGTTCGGGGAAACCCGGTGTGCTGCACTTTGAGAACGGTTCCGTCCGCGGACGGCTCCACCGAGAGCGTGAAGACCGTGCCGGTGAGGGTCACGCCGGGCCACGACCAGGCGAAGGCGATCCGCTCGCCCGGGCGGAACTCCACGAGGGTACCGGTATGGGTGGGACCGTCGGTCCACCCCAACGAGTACGCACCTCCCGCTCGAGGTTCGATCTCGGCCCGGTCGCACAGCCAACGCGTGATCCACGCGGGGTCACTGATCGCACGGAACACGTTCTCGACCGGCGCGTGGATGAGATACTGGTGGTCGACCCTTCGCTCGGAACTCGGAGACATCGTCCTTCCGTCCGAGCCGACCACCGCCCTCGCGGCGTATAATCGAATCGGGTCGCGACATCGTCGATCCTCGTCAAAACCGGGCGGACGCGGCCCGTCGTCGGGGGCCGTAGATACCGTCCGCAGCACCCTTCGGGGGTGTTCCGGCGCGGATGGGCTCCTTTAAGGTCCATCGGAACTCCGATTCGGCGCGAGTCGTTCATGTCCTCAGCCCCCGACGCATCTCCTCCGACGGAGACTCCGACCAAGGAGTCCTCCTTCGAGGACCTGCCCCTGCACCAGAAACTCCAGCGAGGAGTCCGTGAGATTGGATACACGATCCCGACGCCGATCCAGAAGGGGACGATCCCCTCAGCCGTGCTCGGACGCGACATCGTGGGAACCGCCCAAACAGGCACCGGAAAGACGGCCGCCTTCCTCCTCCCGGTCCTCGAGCGACTCTTGGAGGCACCGAAGGGCCGCACTCTCGCACTGATCCTGACCCCGACGCGCGAACTCGCCCTTCAGGCGGACGGCTTCCTTCGAAAACTCGCCGGTCACACCCACCTCCGCGGCGCCCCCGTCTACGGCGGGGTCGGCATGGGAGACCAGGAGCGCGCCCTGCGCGGCGGCGCGGAGATCATCATCGCGACCCCGGGGCGGCTCCTCGACCACATGCGGCGCGGGTACGTCGACTTCCGCTCGCTCCGGATCCTCGTGCTGGACGAGGCGGACCGGATGCTCGACATGGGATTCCTCCCCGACGTTCGTCGGATCCTCGAGAAGTTGCCGCGGGACCGACAGACGATGCTGTTCTCCGCGACGATGCCCCCGGAAGTGGTCAGCCTGTCGCGCCAGTTCCTCCGGGACCCGAAGCTCGTTCAGGTGGAGGAACGCACGGTCGCCGCGGTCGGTGTCTCCCACCTCGCTCTCCCGGTGCCCCAGAATCTCAAGACCGACCTCCTCCTCAACCTCCTCGAGGACCAGACGATGACCAGCATCCTGGTCTTCGCACGGACCAAGCACCGAGCCGACCGGGTTGCCGAACAGCTCTCGCGCGCGGGGGTCTCGGCGGGCGTCATCCACGGGAACCGGAGCCAAAGCCAGCGCGTGCGCGCCCTCGAGTCGTTCCGGTCGGGCCGCGTTCGGGTCCTCGTCGCGACGGACATCGCGGCACGCGGGGTCGACGTCAAAGACGTCAGCCACGTGGTCAACTACGACGTCCCGCACGAACCGGAGTCGTACGTTCACCGCGTCGGTCGGACGGCCCGGGCCCAGCAGCGCGGGGACGCCTACACGCTCGTTTCCCCCGAGGAGGAGTCGGACCTCGCCCGCATCGAACGCTTGATCGGAATGGAGATCCCTCGCGCCCGCGTCCCGGGCTTTACCCAGGACGCTCCGGCGGCTCGACGCGGCCCCGTGGCGCCTCCCCGACGATCCTCGCAGCAGAACCGGGGGCGCCGCCCGTATTCCCCGAACCGGCGCCCAGGCCAGCGCCAGCAGCGATACTGAGAACGCCCAAGAGACACCCGCGGCTCACCGACCCGGGCCGTCGACCGGGCCCTGGTGCGAGTTCAGTGCGACGCGGTCCACACCACGGCAGCGAGTCCGACCGCCTCGCAGAGTCCGATCGCGAAAAGGAACGGCGCGAACGAGTCCGGAATGATCGGCATCGTGGCGAGATACGAGTACACGGTGAGCGCACTCTGGATGACGAACGCCCCGGCGAAAACGAGGAGCGCGACCCCGAACCCCGTCCTGGTGTCGGCGTACAGGCGCCGATAGAGGGCGAAGAGTATCGCCGCCAGCCCGATGCTCACGATCCCGAGCGCGACGCTCGCCTCCATCAGAAAGTTGCTCATCGCGGACCTCCGGTGGGGCGGGAGGTCGGCGCCCGGACCTTCCGGGAGTCCGGTCCCGGCTCCGACCCGGGCGTGGGCTCGAGGCTCTCGAGGTACGCCTGCGTGGAGGCGCAGATCTCGTACGGTGCCGCGTAGGCGTCACCGACGGGCCGGCTGATCGCCCCGCTCCGCTCGAGGAGCTTCAGGTGATGTCGAACGGTCCGGTAGTCGAGGTGCAGGGTTTCGGCGAGTTGGTGCGCGTTCGCCGGCGAGCGCTCGAGCGCCTCCAGGAGGCGGCGACGGTTGGGCCCGCCGCGGGTGCCGAAGAGGAGGTACCACATCAGGGATCGGAAGCCGGGGCTCATAGGGAGCCCCGGCCGAACGGGTTACTGCTTATCAGGGAAACCTCCGGGTCCGCCCCGCCTCTTTAGAACGCCGCGAGGCCCTCCGTGGCCGGTGGCAACGAGAAGACCCCGTAGAGCGGGGTGAGCGTACCGCCCGCACCGATCGCGAACTCTTGGACCTCGGGCGCTCCGGCATCGTAGACGAAGAGATACTGCCCGTGGTTCCCGCCGATGGCGAGGTCCGTGTCCGCGCTACCCGTGGTTGCCGCGACAGCCGCGCTCAGGGTGAGCGCGCCGCCCGCGGTGACCGCGTAGGTGGAGAGGGTGTCGCTGTGGGCATTGGACGTGAACGCCCACGCGCCGCCGGGCGCGATTGCCACCCAGCAGGGGGCGAGTTGACCGTCCCCGACCGAGCCGCTCACGACGGTGATCTGACCGTTCGCTGCGACCGAGTACGAGGACAGCGCGCCGGGACCGGCGTCGCTCACGACCAGTGCGCCGGAGGGCGTGAACGCGAACCCGTACGGGGTCGAGCCGTTCGAGGCCGTCGTCACGGGCGGTTGGGCGATCCCCCGAGCGTTGACCGGGTACGCGTCGAGCAGGCTCGTCGACTTCTCGGTCACCACGAGCACGGAGCCCGAGGGGCTGAACGCGACTTCCGCCGGTCCCGTGGGCGCCGAAGTGCTGAGCGGCTGCCGGGCGCCGGGCAACGGCAGGAGAAGGCCGTGGTCGGCGAGGAGGAATCCGGCGATGTTACCGGGAGTCGAGGAGGTCCCGGCGTTCAGAACGTAGACGAACGAGCCGTGGATCGTCAGGCTCACGGGTTCCGCGCCGCGGGACGCGACGCGGTCCACGAACGAGAGGACCGGCCCCGAACCGTACGGGTGCACCTGGAAGACGGTGATCGAATGGTCGCCGGCGTTCACGACCAGGAGATACTGGTGGTCGGACGTCAGCGCGAGCGCGCCTTGGTCCGCGAGGCTGACCCCGGTACCGGTGCCGCGGGTGGGGAAGGTTCCGGCCGGAATGAGGGCACCGCCGGGACCGATGTGGTACGCCAAGACAGCGTTCCCGGAGGGAGCGTTCGTCATCGTGAAGACGTCGCCTCCGGACGCCGGGGCGGCGAACGGACTGGGCGCGGTCGGCGGTTGGGCAGATGCGGCGGCGGTCGCCAGGAGCAGCAGGGCTGCTGCCACCGGGACCACCCATACGACGCTCGGTCGCTTCATGGTGGGCGCCGACTCGGAGGGACGCATATACGCCGAGGCCGTTTTTCGACCCCGTTCTCGCCCTACTTGGACCCTACTCTCGCCCGAACTCGAGCTCTCCCCTCATGTGGACTCTAAATCCCCGCCGTCCCTCAGGTTCGTCGATGAACGGGTCGCCGGAACCTCTTGCCCCGGGTGCGACGTCACTCCCCCCGCCCGCTCCCCTGGTCGACCCGGGTCCTCCGGGGTCGACTCCCGCGCCCGGAATCCCGCCGCCGCCCCCACCCCCGAAGTCTCGCAAGAACCTCTACATCGCGATCGGCGCGGTCGTGGTCGTCGTCGTCGTAGTGATCGCCCTGCTCGCCGTCCTCGGCGTGTTCAACTCGTCAAGCCCCGCCTCCGGACCCATGGGCTCACCGCTTCCGTACAGTCAGGCGATCGGACCGGCCCAGACGAGTGCGAACACCACGCAGGGCGGCCCGTGGACGATCGTGGCGGCGGAAGGGATCGGGATCGCGAACGGACTCTCGAGCACCAACTCGGAAGGCGTGGTGGGAGGCTCGTGCACGTTCACGCCCGTCGCGGACAGCCCTTCGGAAGTCACGATCCCCGGGACTCCGGGCAATGCGACCGGAGGGTCGGTCGCCTTCTGGATCTTCTTCGCGACCCAGACGAACACCAGCGCGATACTGTTGCTCTCGGTCACCGCGAACGCGATCTTGCCGTGGGGCACCATTACGGGCTCCGAGTGCTCGCACGCGTTCGGCGACCTCGGGGGGATCTCCAATCAGCGTTTGATCGACTCGACGACCGCCGCCGCCGACCTCGACTCGAACGGTGGGACGGCGTTCCTCTCGAATCACACCGGCGTGTCGCAGGAGTTCATCCTGTTCGGCGCCGAAGAGGCGACGAGCAATGTGGCCGCGTGGGATGTGACGTACACCACGTGCGGGCTGACCGCCACGTCCGGGTCGGGATACGAGATCACGGCGGCCTTCCTCGCGACCACGGGCGCGATCTTCGAAGGTCCCACGAGCGAAGCGATCACCTGCGGGTCCAGTTGAGCGAGCATCCAGCGACCGGTACGGAGCGCAGTGAGCGACGAGCCGGCCCGAAAGTGGCGAATCCTGGACGCGCCGTCCAACCTGGGTCTTTCGCCGCTCCGCCCCGGTAGCGTTCCGGGTTGCGCGCGTCTGCCGGCGGTCCTGCGCGCCAACGGACTGGTCGCGCGGCTGGGAGCCGACGACCGCGGGACGGTCGTGCCGCCTCCGTACCGCGCGGAGCATCGAGAGGAGTGGGGAGCTCTCAACCTCCCGGCCATCGCGGAGTACACGCCTCGGCTGGCCGATCGGATCGACACCGAACTTTCTCCGTCCACTCGACTGCTCGTGCTCGGCGGCGACTGCAGTATCCTGCTGGGCTGCATGCTCGCCCTGCGACGTCGCGGTCGATTCGGTCTGCTCTTCCTGGACGCGCACAGCGACTTCCGACACCCCGGGAACTCCCCCCGCGTCGGGTGGGTCGCGGGGGAGGATCTCGCCCTGGTGACGGGACGGGGGGACCCTCGGTGGACGGACCTCGAATCGCGTCGGCCCTACGTCCGAGACGATGACGTCCGCCTGCTGGGCATTCGACGGAACGACGAGTGCCTCGAGGAGCTTCGGTCGCTTTCGATCCCGTTTGCGACATCGGATGACCTCCGCGGTCACGACCCGGCCTCCGCAGCGGCGCGTCTCGCCCAGTCGCTGGATCCCGCCTGCGACGGCTTCTGGGTCCACTTTGACGCGGACGTCGTCGACCCTTCCGAGATCTCGGCGGTGGACTCTCCGGAGGGCCCCGGGCTCTCCATCGCAGAATTGAGCCAGGTGCTGCGCGAACTGGTGGCGAACCCCCGGTTCGTCGGGCTCGACGTCACGATCTTCGACCCGGACCTCGACCTCGATGGAACGCAATCTCGTCGGCTGACCGACGGACTGGTGGGGGCCCTCTGGTAAGCCGCCGACCTTACTCCACGCAGGCGACCGCGTCCACTTCGAGCAGAAATTCGGGTCGGAACAACCGGCTGACCTGCACGGCGGTGCTGGTCGGGGGCCGCTTCGTGTCGATGAAGCGGTCGCGGACCTCCCGGATCTCGGGAAGATGGGCGATGTCCACGATGTAGTAGTTCAACTTCACGAGGTCGCGCAAGCTTCCGCCCGCGGACTCCGCCGCCGCACTGAGATTGCGGAACACTTGCTCTGTCTGCCGGCGGTAATCGTCCTTCCCGACCAGCTGACCGTCCCGGTCCAGGGCGACCTGGCCCGCGATGTACACGATCTTGCCCGAGCGCACTTCGGCGACATGCGAGTACCCGGTGGGCGGCGCGATCGCGGGGGGGTTGTAGATCCGGACGGGACCAGGGGACATGCGGGCGCCAGCCGCCCGACGGGTATCACGCTGGGGGACGGGCTCTGAGGCTACTTGGTCCCGGACGCCCGCTGCCGCACCTCGCCGATCGCCGCGAGCGCGCCGTCCGCATTGGCCGAGCGAGCGACCTCGGCCGCTTGGTCGAGCAGTTGGAGCGCTCCGTCACGGTCCTTCTGTTCGAGCGCGAGTTCGGCGAGCGCAACGAGTCCCATCGCAACGCCCGCGGGGAACGGGATCTCGCGTCGGAGTCGGACCGACTCTTCGAGGTGCACGCGCGCCTCCACCGGCACAGCTTCCAGGAGCGCGATGAACCCGAGGTGCCGCTCCACGCTGGAGAGCACGAGCCGGTCGTTGGCGCTCTTCGCGAGCTCGCCGGCCCGCTCGAGCGTGACGGCCGCTTCGGAGTAGTTTCGGTTCAGCG
>Ga0070761_10001284_pt1 | contig 15825 bp, 14 predicted proteins | sample HubBroMetageREF1_FD_66724 | JGI IMG/M metagenome (GOLD analysis project Ga0070761, IMG submission 66724) | Reference soil microbial communities from the Hubbard Brook experimental Forest, New Hampshire, USA - Hubbard Brook CCASE Soil... | ecosystem: Environmental > Terrestrial > Soil >... | reverse complement strand
CGCCATGGCGGTCACAGTTTCGAAATAGGTGGGATGCAGATCGACGCGTTCCTGCCGCAGCAGCGTCTCCGCGCACGCGTGTACCTGGTCGAACGCCGCGCCGAATTGGCCTGCGTCCACCGGACGTCCCGCTACCTGAATCCGCTCTGTGGGTTCCGCCAGGTGCGGCGACGTGAACAAACCGGTGCGCCATCCCGCCGCGCGCAGCCCGGATTCGATCATCGCGCAGGTCGAGCCTTTGCCGTTGGTGCCGGCCACGTGTACGATCCGGCAGGCCTCCTGCGGATTGCCTAGCGCTTCCAGTAAAACGCCAATCCGCTCGAGCCCCAGCTTGGCGGTCTTAACCTCGTTGCCTAACGCGTACAGAAAACGGACGGAATCGGGATAATTCATGAAGTAGGACAGGCCTCCTGGCCTGTCCCCCTAATCCATAAAAAACCGCAGCGCCGTGGCAACGTAGCTCTTCAACTCCAGCCGCGGCACCACCGCATCCAGCATTCCATGCTTCAACAGAAACTCCGATCGCTGAAACCCGTCGGGTAGCTTCTGCCGGATGGTCTGCTCGATCACGCGCGGCCCGGCGAATCCGATCAGCGCGCCCGGTTCGGCGACGTTCAGGTCGCCCAGCATCGCGAAACTCGCCGTCACTCCCCCTGTGGTGGGGTCCGTCAGCACGCTGACATAAGGCACGCCGGCTTCATCCAGACGCATCAGCGCGGCCGATATCTTGGCCATCTGCATCAGGCTCACCGCGCCTTCCTGCATGCGCGCGCCACCCGACGCCGACACGATCACCAATGGCATCCGCCGCGCAATGGAGCGCTCGATCGCCCGCGTGATCATCTCGCCCACCACGCATCCCATACTGCCGCCGATGAAGCGCGCCTCCATCGAACAGATGTGTACCGGCCGCCCAGCTACCGCGCCTGCCGCCGAGATCAGCGCGTCGGAAAGCGAAGTGGCTATTCGCATTCCATCCAGGCGCTCGCGGTAGGGCTTCGAGTCGAAGAAATCCAGAGGATCCGACGAGCGCAACTCCGTGTCAAACCTCTCATAATCGCCGTCGAACAGCAGCTTCAGCCGTGCCGCCGCGCCCATACGCATGTGCGCACCGCATTTCGGGCACACGTTCCAGTTGGACTCCAGATCCTTCTTCCAGATGATTTGACGGCAGCCTTCGCACTTCAGCCACAACCCCTCTGTGCGCAGTTTTCGCGAGGCATCGTTGATCTGCGCCACCTTCGCCGGCGCCGCGTTTTCTTTCTTGAACCAGGACATGATAATTCGTATACCTTAACAAAAGGTGGGGCAGGCTCGCAGGCATTCGCCAGTCGGATTCCCGTCTGGAAGCGGCGCGGTCGATTTGCTGGCGCTATTTCGTGCGCTGGATTGCGGAGGCAGCTCTGGGCCGCGCTAGAACAGTTACCGGCGGCCTCTTCGCAACTCAGGAAGAATCTTCCTCCGCGCTCAACCCGGCTTAGCCCAACCGGAAGTCATGCAGCATGGTCGCAGGTCGCGATCCCCACAGCGGTTATGCGGTAACGCTGAACAGGCCTCCGGCCTGTCCCTGGAGTTTCTACATCTACACGGTGCTGTGGGGCACCGTCGAAAACATCCCGTGGGGCAGACCATCGTTTTTCTCCGGCCTGTCCCCGAATCGCGCTACAGTCGGAAAATGCCCGGCTGGAATCCGAACCAGTACCTGAAATTCGCCGAAGAGCGCACGCAGCCTTGCCGCGATCTCGCCGCACGCATCGCGGTAGCCAACGTGCAACGCGTAATCGATCTCGGATGTGGACCCGGGAATAGCGCGGCCGTGCTCCGCGATCGTTGGCCGGATGCCGAATTCACCGGGCTGGACAGTTCCGCCGACATGATCGAACGCGCGCAGCGCGAATATCCCGGTCAGCACTGGATCGCCGGTGACATCTCCGCGTGGGCGGCAGCCAGCGGTGACCGGTTTGATGTAGTGTTCTCGAATGCCGCTTTGCAGTGGGTCGACCATCACGCGTCCCTCTATCCGCGGCTTCTCTCTCGCGTGGCGCCAGGAGGCGCGCTGGCCATTCAAATTCCCGGAAATATCGATGCCTTACCCCATCGACTCATGCGCGAAGTCGCCGCATCGCCTGCGTGGAGCCGCTGGTTCCAGCCTGGAAACGTGCGGGAATGGCGCCATCATGAAATGGAATTCTACTACGACGCGCTGGCCCCCACGGCTGCGCGCCTGGACATTTGGGCCACCGAATATCTCCACATCCTGCCGGATGCGGAGGCCATCGTCGAGTGGTATCGAGGCACCGGAATGCGCCCATTTCTGGAGTTGCTCGAAACTGAGACGGACCGCCAGCGCTTTGCCGCCGATTACCTCGCATCGCTCCAGCCGCACTACCCGCCCCGCGCCGCCGGCGGCGTGCTATTTCCGTTCCGCCGGATTTTCCTGATCGCATATAGAGGCTAGCACTGGAAGCAAGGGTGGCGGACGCCGCATGGCGGTTCCTGGTGTGTAACTGGTTACGCGTTCGCCTTCCCCAGCCGAGCCAACCCTCAGCGCGCGACTTCAGCCACCGCCTGGTCCGGCGAAGCCCACAGCTTCTGCAACGGCGCGCTCCTGCCCGGCATTGCCCATGGCGCGGTGGTCTCTTCCGGCTGCAGGTAGCCGCCCTCGAAGCCCGGCACAGCGCTGCAAGGGATGGTGGCGCCACGCGCGGCCCGCCATGGCATCCGGAAACTTCTCGCGGAAGCGGACATCGAGCATGCAAGTGTCCAGCGGGCGGCCCCACGTGCTGACGTCGAACCAGCGCGGGCGGGGGAAGGATCCGGTGGTGGTGCTGGGCAGAATCGGGTCGGCGGTAGCGGTGATGCGTTCCTCCGACCGCTTTGTAGCGAGCGGCGTCCGGTGAGGCTATTCGTGACGCAGGGCCCTGGCCGGATCCTGGGCGGCGGCGCGGGTAGCCGGAATCAGCGACGCGGCCGCGCCGGCCAGCGCCAGCAGGGCTGTGCACGCGACGAAGGTGACGGGGTCGCGGGGAGGCAATCCGAAGAGCAGGCTGGCCAGCACGCGCGTGGCAGCCAGCGCGATGGGCACGCCGATGGCGACTCCCAATGCAACCAGTAGGACGCCTTCCCGGACAAACAATCCCAGCACGTGGCTCCGTCGCGCGCCCATGGCCAGCCGGATTCCGACCTCGTGCGTGCGTGCTGCGACCGAATACGCCGTGATGCCGTAGATGCCGATGCACGCCAGCAGCAGGGCCAGCAAACTGAACAAGCCGGACAGGAAGCCGAGCACCCGTTCCCGGGAGAGATCGGCATCGCGCTGTCCAGCGAGCGTGGTCATGCGGATGACCGGCAGCTTCGGATCGAGCGCGCGGACTTGTTCGCGCACCAGCGGCATCAGCCGCGTGGGGTTGCCGCCGGTGCGCGCCATCAACGTCACCTGTTCGAAAGGACGCTGGGCCAGCGGCAGGTACGCGGTTACGGGCGCCGGGTCGCGCACATTCTGATAGTGGGCGTCGGCCACCACGCCGACGATCTCGACATCGATGCCGCCGCCCCAGCGGAAATGTTGGCCCAAAGGGCTGCCCGAAGGCCAGTAGTGCGTGGCGAAACGTTGGTTGACGATAGCCACTGGTGGAGATCCTTTCCGGTCGGCTTCCGTGAAATCGCGCCCGAACAGCAGCGGTGTTCCCAAAGTGCGGAAATAATCCGGCGAGACCAGGTTGAAGAAGTGATTGGGCTCTTCGCCATGCGGAGCATGGCCCTGCACGTGGACATTGGCGGCGAACATATCCCCGGTGAGCAAGGCCTGGGAGGCGGCGGTCACGGACTCGACGCCTGGAATGCGCCTGATGCGCTGGCGCAGATCGGAAAGAAACGTACGCGCAGCGCCTTCGTTGTAGCCGCTCATGGCCGGATTGACGGTCAGCATCAGGACGCGCTCGGTGCGAAAGCCGAGGTCCACGGTTTGCAGGTTGCGCAGCGTACGGGCCAGCAAGCCCGCGCCAAGCAGCAGAACCACCGAGAGGGCCACCTGTGCGGCTACCAGCACGCGGCGCGCCCAGGGGCGGTCGAACCCGCCGGCCGGTTTGCTTTTCAAGGCGTCGAGCAACTCGGCGCGCGACGATTGCACCGCGGGGAGCAGACCGTACAGGAGGCACGCACACAGCGAGACCGCCACGGTAAAGACCAGCACGCGCGCGTCGGGGGCAATGCGAAAAACCACGCCGGGGCTTCCGGCCGCGAGCCAGGCCGCCAGCAGGCGGGTCATGGCCAGCGAGAGCAGCCAACCCGCCGCGCCGCCGATTCCCGCCAGCAACAGACTCTCGGCCAGCAGTTGGCTGGCAATGCGCCCGCGAGCCGCTCCCAGCGCCAGCCGCATGGCGATTTCGGGGCGTCGCCGCGCTGCGCGGGCCAGCAATAGGCTGCCCATGTTGGCGCAGGCGATCACCAGCAGCAACGCTACCGCCGCCATCAGGACCAGCACCGGGTCGCGCAACTGACCCCGCTGCCAATCCACGCCCTGGCTGCCGTCCGCCAGCTTCCATAGATTGGCGCCTGGGCCGATTCCGGGGACCAGTTTGGCGGCATCAAGCTGCGTGCCGACGGCCTGCAACTCGGCCGTGGCGCGAGTGCGCGAGACGCCCGGCGCCAGGCGCGCCACGATCTGCATCCAGGACCAACCTCTGGTATCCCGCTTTTCTCCCATGAACAGCTCCGTCATGGACATCGGTACTTGCACGTCATGGCGGCTTTGCAGCGCGGCGCCTTCGAATCCAGGCTGGCTGACGCCCACGATTTGAAATGGTTTCGCGTTGAGCAGGATCGGCATCGAGAGCACTCGGGGATCTCCGCCGAAACGCTCCTGCCAAAGGCGGTAACCTATGACGCAGACCGCATGGCCGCCCTCGGCGCCGTCATCGTCGTCTGTGAGAAGGCGCCCGATTGCGGGACGTACGCCGAGCACCCGGAAATAGCTTCCACTGACCAGCTCGCCTGAAATGCGTTCGGCCTGGTTGCCTGCGGTCAGGTTTACAGGCATCGGCCAGTACGCCAAGACGCCTGAAAACGCGCGCATGCGACGCGCCAATTCGCGGTACATCGGGTAGTTGAAGGCGCTGGTGTCCCATCCGTATTGGTCATTGTGGCGGGTTACGATCGCCAGGCGGTGCGGCTCCGGTACGGGGAGGGCCTTCAGCAGGACCGCATTCAAAAAGGAGAAGATTGCCGTGTTCGCGCCGATGCTCAAGGCCAGCGAAAGAACCGCGACGGCCAGAAATGCCGGGCTGCGCGCCAACACACGCCAGGCGTAGCGCAGGTCGCGCCAGGCGTTTTCGACGAGCGTGACGCCGCGTGAATCCCGGCAGGCTTCCTTCACCCGATCGAGGCCGCCAATCTCTTCGAGCGCCGTGCGGCGGGCTTCGTCCGGCGGCATGCCGGCGTTCAGATTCTCACGAATTTGTTCTTCCAGGTGGTAACGCAGCTCATCCGTCATTTCTTCTTCGAGGCGGGGGCGGCCGAAAAGCGATCGGCGGCGCATGTAGAGGATTCGGGGCCAGCGCATGCCGCTACTCCGCCATCCTCAGCACCAGCCCGATGGCCGATGAAAGCCGGTCCCAGTTTTCGAGTTCGCTCGAGAGTTGGTTGCGCCCGGCGCGGGTGAGCGAGTAAAATTTGGCGTGGCGTCCAGCCTCGGTTTCCCGCCATTCCGCGCGGATCCAGCCCTGGTGTTCCAGGCGGTGGAGCGCCGGATAGAGGGATCCCTGCGGGATCTGCAGCACCTCTTGCGAGACCTGCCGGATGCGTTTGGCGATGGCCCAGCCGTGCTTGGGCTCGGTGGAGAGGGTTTTTAGAATCAGGACGTCGAGGGCGCCCTGGATGAGGTTGGTTGGTTTGCTCATGCGTAAGCCTTGGTTATCTACAATAGTAGATAACCTACAATGTGTGCGGGGCGATTGTCAAGTGGGGCGGACCTCCAGGTCTGTCAGGATGGGCCTGCGGCCCACGAATAGTGATGAAAACCACGTGGGGCGGGCGTCTACGCCTGCGGCGGGTCTCGAGACCCGCCTGTTCCCCAACAGGTTGCGCTGGGTTTTCGACTGTGTGCGGGTCCTCCAGGACCGCTCTTCGCGCAACGGAACAGGTGGGCGTGGACGCCCGCCGCAGGCCTGGAGGCCCGCCCCCACGATTAATACAGGTGTTCGGTTGCGGGAAAAGTATGCGGCACGGCCACTAGCCCGCCGCGTTCAACTGCCGCAACCCCCAGCGCGCGGATTCACTAACCACCGCCTCCGGTCGGGCGGCCAGCTTTTCCAGCGGCGCACGGAAGCGCTCCTGGCCGGCATTGCCCATCGCGATCGCCACGTTGCGCAGGAAACCGGCGTACCGTGCGCGCGAGATGGAGCTCGCGCGGAACATCTTCCGGAACTCCTCCTCGGAAAGCGCGGCCAGCTTCTCCAGCGGCGGCGCGAAATGCGCGGCGGCGAACGCTGGCTCCTCCGTCGTGGGCGCGCGCCGGTTCCACGGACACACATCCTGACAGATATCGCATCCAAAAACATGGCGTCCAATGCCGGGTCGCGCCGCGTCCGGCGCAGCGCCGCGCAACTCGATGGTGAAGTACGAAATGCATAGCCGCGAGTCGAGCGCCCACTCCGGACCCTCCCCCACACCGGTGGGCACGATCGCCTGCGTTGGGCAGGCATCGATACAGCGCGTACACGAACCGCAGCGGCCGGGCGGCGGCTGGTCCGGCGCGAGGTCCAGCGAGAGCAGCAACTCGCCCAGAAAAAACCATGATCCCATGGCCTGGTTGATCAGGCAGGTGTTCTTGGCGATCCAACCCAGTCCGGCATGCCGCGCGTAGGCGCGTTCCAGCAGCGGCGCCGTATCCACGCAAATCTTCCACTCGAACGCCGCCGTCGACGCCGCGCGCAAGCCGTCCACCACACGCGTCAGTCCGCGCCGCAGCACCTGGTGATAATCCTCGCCCCAGGCATAGCGCGAGATCCAACCCTGATCCTCGCTGTCGAATTGCGCCGAGTAGGCCTGCGGCCCATTGTATAGCTTACCGACGCAGAGAACAGACCGGGCAGATGGCAGCAATTGGCGCGGGTCGTCCCGCAACCCGGCGCGGCGGCCGGTCAGATAGCCCATCTCACCGGCCATGCCGTCCGCGACCCACTGGCCGTAGTAGCCGGTCTCCGGCACCGGAGCGGCCGCCGCGATTCCGGCCAGCTCGAATCCGCACTCATGCGCCAGCGTCTTGATTTGATCCGCCTGCATAGATGGCGAACTTTCCCCGATACTTTTCCGGCATCCTGCACAGCCGCAGGTCCCGCCCCAGGAAGATGTGCTTGGTTTCGCCCGTGGCCAGTTTGCGCCCGTCCGCCGCGAGCCGCATTTCGTAGGCGAACAGGACCATCCGCGGGTTGGCCTTTTCCACCCACGTGCGGATGACCACCTCCTCGTCGAACCGCGCCGGAGAGGCATAGCGGCAACACGCCTCGGCTACCGCCAGAAAGACGCCATCCTCAAGTTCCATCTGCTTGTACTCGAAGCCGCACGCTTTGCAGTATTCCACGCGGCCCACCTCCATCCACACCAGGTAGTTGGCGTAATAAACCACGCCCATCTGGTCGGTCTCGGCATAGCGCACCCGGATGCGCGTTTCGTGAGGCGGCATTGGGAGTAATTATACGCTCAAGCCGGCCGTCGCGGGCGGAGCAATTTACTCGTGGCGTAGCGCGGCCATCGGGTCGATGCGGGAGGCGCGGCGTGCTGGGGCGTAGCCTGCCACGATCGCGGCGGCGACCAGCACCAGGACGGCCACCGACAGCGCCAGCGGGTCGTGCGGTTTCACGCCGAACAGGAACGAGGCGACGAAGCGCGTCAGGCCGTAGGCGGCTGCCAGCCCGATACCCAGACCTGCCGCTGCCAGGATGGCGACTTCGCGCAGCACCATCCAAACAATACGGCGGCTCTCCGCGCCGAGAGCCATACGGATTCCGATTTCGCAAGTGCGGCGCGCGACGGCGTATGCCACGCTGCCGTATAGGCCGATGCCGGCGATGAGCAGCGCGAGGGCCGCGAAGCAGCCGCAAAGCCCGGCGAACGTGCGTTCCTGGCTGATGGTCTGATCGATCGTACGCGATTGCGTGGTCACGTCGGACATGGGAACGGCGGGGCTGGCCTGGCGCACGATCTGACGGACCGTGCCGGCCAGAGCCAGCGGGTCGCCGGCGGCGCGCAGCTCGAACACCACCCCGCCCAGACCGTCGAGATTCTGGGTGTATGGCACGTACGCCACCGCCGGCGTTTCCGTCTCTTTGATGGAATTGTACACGCTGTTCTTGGCGACTCCCACGATTTCGATATCCGCCGGGACCTTTGAGTCGCCGATCCCGATGTGGCGCCCAACTGGATTTTCGCCCGCGAAGTACTTCTTTGCAAAATTCTCGTTCACCACGGCGACGCGTGGAGATTCCAGATCGCCCTCCTGTATATCGCGGCCCAGCAAAATCGGGATCTGCATGGTGGTGAGGAAGGACTGATCGACTTCTACCTTGGCCGTCGACGGTTCCTCGCCCGCGGTTTTCGGCAAGCCCGGAATGCTGAGAGAAGCTTCGTTCCAGTAGTAGGCGGCCAGTGGATACTTGGAGAAGGTGACGTTCCGCGTTCCCGGGATGTTGCGGAAACGATCGCGCAGATTGCCATAAAAACGGGCGAGCGCGGCGCCTTTGTATCCGGCCGGACGGGCGTTCAAGTTGAAGAGCAGTACATTCTCGCGGTTGAAACCGAGTTGGATGGAGCGAAGGTTGGAGAGCGTGTGTACGAACAAGCCGGCCGCCACCACCAGCAACAACGAGATGGCGATTTGCGAGACCACCAAAACGTGGCTCAAGCCGATGCGAATTCCGGCGCGCCGCAGCCGTCCCCGCGGCGCGCTGGCACGGGTTTCTTTCAGTGCCGGAGTCAGATCCACGCGCGTACCCTGCAGAGCGGGGGCCAGGCCGAAGAGCAGCCCGCAGACGACCGCGAGGGCAAAGGTGAAACCCAATACCGGCCAGTCGATGGCGGCATGCAAGGTAAATTTGTCGCGGCCGTTGGCGAGCAGCCAAGTGATGGAGCGGATCCCCCAAGCCGCCACGAGCACGCCGAGCGCTCCGCCCAGGATGGAGAGAAGCAGGCTCTCGGTGAGCAACTGCCGCACGACCCGGAATCGGCCTGCGCCGAGACTCAACCGAACGGCTATCTCGCGGCGGCGCCGGGTCGCGCGCGCAAGCAGCAGATTGGCGATATTGGCGCACGCGATGGCCAGGATCAGGCCGACCATGGCCATCAGCACGTAGACCGGCCGCGCATACTGGTGGCGTAACGTGTCCAGGCCGGAGGCGCCTTCCTCAAGCCACAGCGCCGGCATGTCGACTTTTTCTTTGGCGGTGCCGGCGGTGCCCATGACGAACTCGTGGAACTGGCCCGCCAATCGCGCCTGGGCCTGGCGGATGCTTACGCCGGGGCGCAAACGACCCATCATTTCGACCCAATAGAATTTCTTGTCGAAGAACCTTTTCCGATATTCGTCCGGCTTCGGAGCCATCAATGGGCCGGCATGCAAGGGGATCGTGAGCTCGGGCGCGGAGCCAGGGTCGACGCCGAAGAAGCCGGGCGGGGCGACTCCGGCGATAATAAATGGCGTACCGTCGATGAGAATGGACTGCCCCACCGCGGACGGATTGGAAGCGAAGCGGCGGCGCCAGTAGGTGTAGCTGATGACGGCCACGGGCGGAGCGCCAAAGCGATCGTCGTCCTCAAGGATCAGGCGGCCGGCAGCGGGATATAAGCCCAGACCGCCGAAGAAGCCGCCGGATACCAGTTCCGCATCCAGGATTTCGGCCTGACCTCCGACGATGGTGTTAGGCCTGCCACCCCAGGCATACGCGAACAGGTTCGAGAAGACATCTCCGCCGGCGCGAAAGAGATCGAAGGCCGCATAAGGATAGTTCGGGCTGTTGACGCCATGGCGCGCATCCTTGCGGTTGGTACCGTTCAGGCGTTCGATGACCGCCGGCCGATCCTTCGACTGCCAATGGATTACTGCCAGTTGTTCGGGGTGCTGCACCGGCAGAGCGCGCATCGTAATGGAGTCCAGAAAGCTGTAGATGGCGGTATTCGCACCGATGCCCAGCGCCAGCGATAACACGGCCATGGCCGTAAATAACGGATTGGCGGCCATCATGCGCAGGCCGTAACGCAAGTCCTGCATGAATTGTTCCCAAAATGTCCAGGTCCACATGGCGCGGCTCTCCTCCTGGAGCAATGTCGTGTTTCCGAACTGGCGATGGGCCGTGGCGGAATCGCCCGCCTCGGCGGATTTCATGGCGAGGTGGTGGCGTATCTCCTCGGCAAGCTCTTGCTCGAGGCGGCCGCGGTGCAGGAAGAGTCGAAGTTTGCGGAGAAAGTCTGGCATACGATCCATAGATACACTATACAATAGTTAGACTATGGGAGAGGACCTTCGGTTAGTGTCCCGCCCCACGGTGTGTGATCCTGAGTAGATGTCCGCTTTTGAAAGCCTCCGGCGCGAATGGCAGCCCATGCTGGCGCTGGCCTGGCCGCTGGCGATCGCCGAAATCGGATGGATGGCCATGGGCATCTTCGACACCATCATGGTAGGCCGCCTGCCGGATAGCGCCGCCGCCATCGGCGCAGTGAGCCTCGCCGGCATTCTGTTCTCCACCTGCACCGTGTTCGGCGGATGCCTGTTGCTGGGTCTCGACACTGTCGTCTCGCAAGCTTATGGCGCTGGGCGGATCGCGGATTGCCATCGTTCCTTGTGGAACGCCCTGTACCTTTGCGCGGTATTGGCGCCCCCCTTGATGCTCCTGAACGCCGCCATGGGCGCCGGTCTACCTCACTTCGGCGTGAACCCCAGGGTGCTGCCGCGGGCCACCGCCTATCTCCGCATCCTGAACTGGGGCACGTTACCGCTGATCTTGTATTTCGCCGTCCGCCGCTATCTGCAAGGTATCGGCCTGGTCAAGCCGGTGATGTTCGCCCTCATGTCGGCGAACTTGATCAACCTGTTTGGAAATTGGGTCCTGATCTACGGCCACTTGGGCTTTCGCGCCATGGGCACGGACGGATCGGCATGGGCCACCTTCGCCGCGCGCGTTTATATGGCGGGTGTGCTCATCTCCTGCGTGCTGTACCACAATCGCGTGCGGCGCTCGGGATTGTTTCATGTGCCGCTGGCGCCGGATTGGCCGCGCCTGGCCCGCTTGCTGAAACTCGGCATCCCCGTCGCCACGCAAGTGCTGCTGGAGATCGGGGTCTTCGCATTGGCCACCGCCCTGATTGCCCGGCTGGATCCGGCCTCGCTGGCGGCACACCAGATCGCCCTCAACATGGCAAGCCTGACCTTCATGGTGCCGTTGGGCATCAGCTCGGCCGCGGCCGTGCGCGTCGGACATCTGATCGGGCAGGGCGACCCCGCCGCCGCCGGCCGCGCCGGATGGAGCGCGCTAGCATGCGGCGTGGCGTTCATGAGTGCGGCCGCCATCGCGTTCCTCACCATCCCCGAATGGATCGCGCGCCTGTACACCGCCGATCCGGCCGTCATCCGATTGAGCGTGACGCTGCTGGCCATCTGCGCCGCGTTTCAGTTGTTCGACGGGTGCCAGGTGGTGGTCGGCGGCGCGTTGCGCGGCACCGGCAACACGCGCGCGCCGATGTGGTGCCACCTCGTGTTTTACTGGTTCGTGGGCCTGCCGCTGGGAATGTGGCTGTGCTTCCGCGCCGGATGGGGAGCGGCCGGTCTGTGGACGGGCCTCTGCTGGGGCATCGTAGGCATCGGATCGGTGCTGCTGATCGTGTGGCGCCGGACAGTGGCGGGCTTGCACCGTAGCGCGGCCCGCATGCCGCTTCGAGCGCCTGTCTCGCGGTAGGCTATCTACGGATTCTATCGCCTCGCCACGGTGGCCTGCGGACGGCGACACGCGGTGGTCCCCGCGCTTGTTGGTTTCGATCGTATTGCGCCAGAATTTGGTTCGCGTGCTCGATGTGCGACTATTGAGGCTCGCACAATACAGTGACAGTTAGGGCGTGGGGCGGGCAACTTTGCCCGCAGCCGGCTTTCAGCCGGCCCAGGCCGCCTAAGAGGCGGCTGCGGCAAAGATTGGCCGCCCCACAAAGGGTGTCGGAATCGTAACCGTATCAGGCGAAACTCAATAACTCCGCCTCACCCGGCACTCGCCGCGGCCAGACGCCGCTTGCATTCGTCCAGTATCTCCGCCGTGCGCGTGGCCCCTACGCGCGTGACACCCAACGCGCGCACCTGCAGCAGCGCATCCAGGTCGCGCACGCCGCCCGCCGCCTTCACTTGCACGTACGCCGGCGAGTGCCGCCGCATCAGCGCCAGATCCTCCATGGTGGCGCCGCCCGTGCCGTAGCCCGTGGATGTCTTCACCCAATCCGCCCGCAACTCTCCGCAGATTTCGCAGAGCCGGATCTTCTGCGCATCGTTCAGATAGCAATTCTCGAAGATGACTTTCACCTTCTGGCCGGCTTCGTGCGCCGCCTCGATCACCGCGCCTACGTCCGCGCGCACATAGCTCCAATCGCCGCTGAGTACCTTGCTGATGTTCACTACCAAGTCGAGTTCCTGGCAGCCATCCGCCAGCGCCTGGCGCGCCTCCGCCAACTTGATGGCCGCCGTGTGGCCGCCGTGCGGGAAGCCGATCGTGGTGCTGGCATGCACCCGGCTGCCGTGCAACGCCTCCGCGCAACGCTTTAAGTAAAACGGCAGTATGCAAACGCTCGCCACATCGTACTGCAACGCCAGTTGAATGCCCCGCTCCAAATCGTCGACGGTCAGTGTGGGATTCAGGAGCGAGTGGTCGATCGTCTTGGCCACGTCTTCGTAGGTGTAGTTCATGATTTCTTATCGTCGCGCTCCAGTGTATCGCGTGGCGCAGCCACGGGTTATGCTGAACCTCATCGGCAACTGAGTATACATGCGCAATCCCAAATCGCGATTCTGGCTGACGGCCGTCTTCACACTGGCTTGCATGCGCGCTCCGGTACGGGCACAAGGCGGATTTAACGGCCCGGGCCGGTACGAAATCGCCAACGTAAGATCCGGCAAAGTAATCGACCTGGACCGTAACGACCAGACCAGCGTCATCCAGTTTTCGGCCCTCAATACGGACAACCAGCAATGGGATGTGGTTCCCGCCGAGCCCGGATTCTGGTGCATCCGCAATGCCATGAACGGGGCCGCACTGGAGCAGATGAGTCCCGGCAACAGCGCGCCCGTGCGTGGCATGCCGTTCACCGGCAGCCCCAGCCAACAGTGGCGCATTGTGCCCGCCAATGATGGCAATGCCCAGGTCACCAACCGTCTAGGCAAGACCTTGGACATCTCCAACGCATCCACCCGCGACGGCGCCAGAGTCCGGACGTACGACGTCAACGGCGAAGCCAATCAACGGTTCACGTTCCGCCGTCTGGCGGATGTCGCCCGCCACGACGACCGCGACGCCGACGACTGGGACCGCGAACGCCGGTGGGAACGCTACTACGGCCGGTTCGACGAACGCGAGCATCGTTGGGGGATGGAAGGCGATGGCGTCTGTTTTTATCGCGAGCCAGGCTACCGCGGACGATCGTTTTGCGTGCGCGCGGGAGAGGAAGTGCGCCGCCTGCCCGACCCGCTGATCGAGCGCTTCGCCTCCGTGAAGTTCTTCGGACACGTGCGCGGAGTCGAAATCTTCGGCGAGGAGGAGTTCGGCGGCCGCCGCGCCCGCATCGAGCACGACCAGCCCGATTTGACCGGCTTGCGCAACGACCGCGGCGAGGACATGCGCCGCATCGTCTCCATCGGCGTATTCTGATTACCGATCTGCTGGCCTGGCTTCCACGGGCCTCTACGCCTACGACTTCGCCATCGACATCGGCGCATATCGCGACCTGCACCGCCACCGGCGCTGTCACAAATTCCGGCAGAGCTACTCAGGGCGGGTTTGACACGCTCGCGCTAGTGAAGGAAGCCGGCGCCACCGCGGTGTATCGGGAAGCGATGGAAGCGCAACTCGAGCCGGAGCTGGGGCGTCTGATGCAAGCCACGCCGCCTTGGGCAGGAACTTCGCATCGAAGACATGTTGAAGCGCTAAGAACCTGCTATACTGGTCTTACCCAAGTCTTACCGAGACGCCTTATGGCCGTACAAACCACAAAGTTATCGACAAAGGGTCAGGTGATCCTGCCCAAATCGGTTCGGGACGCGCGCGGATGGAACGCCGGGACGGAACTCGTGGTTGAGGAAGTGCCCGGAGGGGTTACGCTGCGTCCGTTAAGGCCGTCGCCGGTGTCACGACTGGTGGATGTAGTTGGTTGCTTGAAGTATACCGGTAGAGCCAAGACCCTCAAGCAGATGGAGAAAGCGATTGCTATTGGCGTAAAGGAGCGGCGTGATCGCGGTCGATACTAATGTCGTCGTCCGGCTGCTCACGGGGGACGACGCGCGGCAGGCGGCGCGCGCAGCCGCGCTTTTCGCAGCCGAAGAAATATGGCTCTCTAAGACCGTGATCTTGGAAACGGAATGGGTCCTGCGCAGTCTCTATCGTTTTCGCGGCACGCAGCTATCCGCAGCTTTGATTGCACTCACGAGCCTTTCCGCTGTGCGCGTCGAGGACCCGGGGGCGGTGTCGGTGGCGCTGGGATGGGCTTCGTTGGGCATGGACTTTGCCGATGCGCTGCACCTTGCGAGCAAAGGTGAGAGCGCCGGATTCGCGACCTTCGACGAAAAACTGGTGATGCGCGCCAAAGGGCTGGGTGTGGCGCTGCGCCACATGTAACCCCTTTCAAAAACGTGTTCTGGCGGAGCCGAAAATTCATCGCTTGACATACGAAGAAGTTACTAGTAAACTCTTCCTATATGGCATCCGCCCCGCCCAGGCCCACCGACGCCGAGCTCGAAATCCTGGCCGTGCTCTGGAGCATCGGACCCGCCACCGTGCGCGACGTTTATACCGCCATCAACCGGCGCCGCGAGGCGCAATACAGCACCATCCTGAAATTCATGCAGATTATGGCCGAAAAAGGCCTGGTGCGCCGCGATGAGGCGCAGCGCGCGCACATCTACGAAGCCGCCCGCCCCCGCGAGTGGACCCAGCGCCAGCTTGCCGGGGACCTGCTGGAGCGCGCCTTCAACGGATCGGCCAAGGCGCTCCTGGTGGGCGCGCTGTCGGCCCGCAAAGCCACGAAAAAGGAACTCGCCGAGATGTGGGAATTGTTGGACGAGTACCGGAAGGCGGAGAAATGAGGCTGCTGGAAGCCTGGGTCGAGACGCCCCTGGCCGGCGCGGTCGGCTGGACGCTGCTGCATTCCTTGTGGGAAGGAGCGGCCATTTCCGCAGCCCTCGCAGCGCTGCTCTGGGCGATACGGTCGCCGCGCGCCCGCTACGCGGCAGCCTGTGTGGCGGTGGCCGCAATGCTCGCCGCATCTGGCATCACTTTCGTTTGCCTGATGCCGGAAGGCGCGCACGGCCTGCGCACCCTCCGCCCATCGTTCCCGGCATGGAATGTGCAGCTCGGCCCGGACGCTCGTAACGCGTCGCATGCGGATCTTGCCGCAGTCGTACCTTGGCTTGCACCGTTCTGGATTGCGGGCGTGTGGGTTTTCTACTTGCGGCACACGATCGGCTGGATCCTGGCGCACCGGTTGCGCCGCCGGGGCGTTTGCCTGGCCCCCGAATGCTGGCAACAGGCCGTTGCGCGCTTGCGCACCCGGTTGCGCATAGCGCGGCCGGTGGTCCTGCTGGAGTCGTGC
>Ga0070761_10001282_pt1 | contig 15833 bp, 15 predicted proteins | sample HubBroMetageREF1_FD_66724 | JGI IMG/M metagenome (GOLD analysis project Ga0070761, IMG submission 66724) | Reference soil microbial communities from the Hubbard Brook experimental Forest, New Hampshire, USA - Hubbard Brook CCASE Soil... | ecosystem: Environmental > Terrestrial > Soil >... | reverse complement strand
GGGTTGGCGCAGATTGACGTGATGACGGATGACGCGCACATGAGCGAGGCCGCGGGAAAATATGCTGGCCTCGATCGTTTTGTGGCGCGGGCGCGAGTGATTCTGGACCTGGAAGAACTTGGGTTGGTGGATCACATTGCGGAGCACACACATTCGGTGGGGACTTGCGACCGGTGCAAGGCGATTGTGGAGCCGCGGATTTCGACGCAGTGGTTCATGAAGATGAAACCGCTGGCGGAGGACGCCCGGAAGGCTGTGACTGGCGGGTTTGGGCCTGCTGCGGCAATTGAAGTGGTGCCGGACAATCAGCGGACCATTTTGCTGCAATGGTTTGAAAATATTCGCGATTGGTGCATTTCGCGCCAGCTGTGGTGGGGGCATCGCATTCCGATTTGGCATTGCGCGGATTGCGGCGAGATGGTGCCGGCGACGGATTCGAGCGTGGAGATTGTGGATGGGCATGCGCAGGCGGCGGGGGTGCCGACGACGTGTCCGAAGTGCGGGGCGAGCGGTGGCGCGCTGAAGCAAGATCCGGATGTGCTGGATACGTGGTTCAGCTCGGCTTTGTGGCCGTTTTCTACTTTGGGCTGGCCGGACGCGACTGCGGATTTGCGGGCTTTTTATCCTACGAGCCTGTTGATCAGCGGATACGACATTTTATTTTTCTGGGATTCGCGGATGATCATGATGGGGTTGCACCTTTCGAATGGTACGACGGAAGCGGAGCGAATTCCCTTCCGGCGGCTGTACCTGCATTCGTTGGTGCGGACGGCGGAAGGCGCGAAGATGTCCAAAACCAAGGGCACGGGCGTGGATCCGTTGGAGCTGACCCAGAAATTCGGGACCGACGCGCTGCGCTATATGCTGGCGAGCATGTCCGCGCCGGGGACGGACATTGCGCTGAGCGAGGACCGGATTTTGGGGGCGCGAGCTTTTGCGAACAAGATTTGGAATGCGGCGCGGTTTTTATTCCTGAATTTGGAGAAGGCGGAGGTGGCGGCTGGTTTTACTTTGGAAGAATTGGCTGCGCCGGAGGTGCGCGCCGCCGCGCCTTATGCTGTGAAAGGCGAAGGCGAGTTGGTCCATCGCTGGATTTTTTCGCGTTTGGCGGCGGCTGCGGCAGAAGCGGGCAAGGCGCTGGATGAATTTAGGTTTCACGAAGCTTGCCAGACAATTTACCACTTTTTTTGGGGCGATTTTTGCGATTGGTATATTGAGTGGGTGAAGCCGCAGCTTTCTTCGGCGGATCGCGGCGTAGCGCTTGCGGCTTGGCGGAATATATTTGCGGTTTTGGACGCGGCGTTGCGGTTGTTGCATCCGGTGATGCCATTTTTGACGGAAGAGCTGTGGCATAAGTTGCCGCAGCCGGAGGGGGCGCGATCGATTGCGCTGGATCGGTTTCCTGTGAGGCGCGAGGGTTGGGTTGATGCTGGCGCGGACGGGGACTTGGCTCTGATTCAGGAAATCATTGCGGCGGCGCGGAATATTCGCGCGGAGATGAAGGTGGATCAGAAGAAGAAGGTGGCGGCGGCTTTCTCGACTGGAGACGCTGCTGTGCGGAAGCTTGTGCAATTGAACCTGGATCCCTTGCTGCGTCTGGCGAATCTTTCGGGGCTGAATATTTCCGCTGGGCATCTGGACGCTGCGGGGGCGGCAGTGCGTTCTACCGCGCGATTTGATTTGCGGATTGGGTATGACGAGGCGGTGGACAAGCAGGTGGAGATTGCGCGGTTGAAGAAGGAGAACGAGCGGCTGACGAAGGATATCGAGTCGAAGAAGGCGCGGCTGGCGGATGAAACTTTTTTGAGTAAGGCTCCGGCGAAGATTGTGGAGGATTTGAAGGCTACGCTGGCGGGGCGCGAGATTGAGTATCAGAAGTTGCTCGAACGGGTGAAGCAACTCGAGTAGCACCACGAAAAGGTTCCTTGAGCGCTGCGGCGTCGCTGAACGTTTGCGTAATCTTGGATTGTGGCGGGCGAGGCAAGCCTCACCTAGGGCGTTTTTTGGCGGGGGTTGCGTTTCGACGAAGGCGGCGGCAAGCCGCCGCACTCCAAGATGCGCCGCGACGCTTCGCGGAATTCCTTTCCCTGTAAAATTTCACAGGACTCTTCGAGCGTTTGGCGGCGTCCGGAGCATTTTACTCCCGCGCGACTTGTTCGCGGCGTGGGCGTCGCGTATGCTTTTTCATTCATATGGCTACTAAGCGGATGGCTAATTTACCGGGGACTACGGACCGGCGTTTGGACGCGTTGCTTACTTTGCTGGCTGAGAATTCGACGATTGTTATCAGCGGAGCGAAGATCGCTAAGGAAATTGGGGTGACGCGGCAGCAGGTTTGGCGCTGGATCGAGAAATTGCGCGAAGTGGGTGTGCGCGTGAAGGGGCATGCGGCGACCGGGTATCACATCGAGCGGGCGCCGGATATTTTGGCGGCGCAACTTTTGAGTCACCGGTTGTACGGCACGCCGTTTGCGCGGCGGATTTATCATTTTTTCAAAATTGATTCGACGAATACGGTGGCGATGCAGTTGGGGGAGCAGGGAGAGCCGCACGGGGCCGTGGTGCTGGCGGAAGAACAGACGGCGGGACGCGGTCGCGCGGGACGGAAATGGATTTCGGAGAAGTCGGCGGGGATTCACTGCTCGGTTTTGCTGCGGCCGGCGATTCCTCCGGCGCATGCTCCGCTTCTGACGCTGGTGGCGGGCTTGGCGGCGCGGGACGCGGCTGCAGAGGAGCTTGATTCCGCGCCGGACATTCGTTGGCCGAATGATTTGCTGGTGCGCGGGCGAAAATTTTCGGGGATTTTGACGGAGATGCACGCGGAGCCAGATCGCATGCACTACGCGGTGGTGGGCATCGGGATTAATGTGAACCAAACCAAGATGCCGCCGGGTCTAGAGGAGATCGCGACTTCGTTGCGAATGGAGACGGGAAAAATACATTCGCGGCTGGAAGTGCTGATACGGTTGCTGCGGCACATGGACCGCTACTACAATCAGTTCCTCAGCGAAGGTGCGACGCCGATTTTGCGGCGGTTTGCGGAAGTGTCGAGTTATTTTCAGGGGAAACGAGTGCGTATCACGACGGCGCGGGAAACTTTTACGGGGAGCACGGCGGGCCTGGAGCCGAGCGGCGTGCTGCGCGTTTTGCGCGACGATGGCGGCGGGATGGAGCCGGTGCTTTCGGGCGACGTGGCGGAGGCCGATTGATGCTGCTGACGCTGGATGTGGGGAATACGAATACGGTGCTGGGAGTTTTTCGCGGGAAGGAGTTGGTGGCGAACTGGCGGCTGACGACAGCGCGCGAGCAGACCGAAGATGAATACGGAATTCTGACGCGTGATTTGTTTACTTTGGCTGCGCTGGAGCCGCGGGAAATTGGCGGCGTGATTATCAGTTCGGTGGTGCCCCAGCTGAATTCGCGGTTGGCGGGGATGGCGGAGAGATATTTCAGCAAGACGGCGCTGTTTGTGGAGCCGGGGATCAAGACGGGAATGCCGGTGCATTACGATAATCCGCAGGAAGTGGGCGCGGACCGGATTGTGAACAGCGTGGCGGCGTTCGAGAAATACGGCGGACCATGCATTATTGTAGATTTCGGGACGGCGATTAATTTTGATGCGGTTTCGGCGCGCGGGGAATATTTGGGCGGAGTGCTGGCGCCGGGGATTGGCATTTCGGCGGACGCGTTATTTGCTCGGGCGGCGCGATTATTTCGCGTGGAGATCAAGGATCCGGGCAAAATTATCGGGACGAATACGGCGGCTTCGATGCAGGCGGGACTTTTTTATGGGTACACGGATTTGGTGGATGGAATTTTGGATCGGATGAAGAAGGTGATGGGGGCGAAGACGAAAGTGGTGGCGACCGGGGGACAGGCGGCTTTGATTGGCGGAGCTTCGCGGCATATTGAGACGGTGGACGAATTCTTGACTTTGGAGGGGTTGCAGATTATATGGGACCGGAATCAGGAAGCGGCGCGGAAGGTGGCGCCGGCGGGGCGGACGCGGGTTTAGCATAAAGGTCTTGGCAAGCGGCGCGGGGCCGACAACTTGCCAAGCTGGGGCGCAGCAAGCAGCGCCCCTACCGTGGCTGACGCGTGAAAGCCGCGACATGTTCTACGCGAGGCAAGCCTCGCTTGGTGCGATCGCCCTGAGATTTGGGTTTTTGCGAAAGCGGCGGAAAGCCGTCGCACTCCAAAATGGGCTAGCCCTACTGGAATTTATTTTCCCTCATGGAATCGTTTAACTACTTCAATTATTTTACGGAGATTGAGGAGTATTTTTGGCGGAAGCGCGGGGCGCATTTGCTGGTTTCGCCTTTGGATTGGGCGATTTTGGAGACTTGGCAGAAGGCGGGGATTCCGATTGGGGCGGTGCTCAAGGGAATTGACCGGGCGTTTGAGAGTTGGGCGCGTTCGCGGCGGGCGGCGGGCGGGCGGCAATTGAAAAGTTTGGCTTATTGCGTAGATGCGGTTTTGGATGCTGCGGCGGAAGCGGCGGAGGCGGCTGCGGGGTCCGGGCCAGAGGTGAAATCGTCGCGCGCGGGGGTGGAACCATTTTCGCGCGAGGAGTTGCGGAAATATTTGGAGCGGAATGCGGCGCGTTTGCGGGCGGCGGCTAGGAAATTGCGCGCGAAAGCGGGGGCGGCGGCCGTGGCGGGGTTGGCGGGGCGGTTTGATGACGCTGCTTTGAAGCTCGACGATGCGTTGCCTTTGCTCGATGTGCCGGGGGCGCTTGACCTGGAGGATTTCGAGCGGCGGATGACGGTGCTGGAGGAAAAATTGGCGGCGGCTTTGGCGGCGGACGCGGATGAAGAGGCTCTGCTTGGGATCCGGCGCGAAATGGACCGATCGTTGGCACCGTACCGGCGTAAGATGTCTGCGGACCAGTTGTTGCAACTCGAAAGACAATATACGCAGAAGCGGTTGTTTGAATATTTTGAGGTGCCGCGGTTGAGCCTTTTTTATTTAACGTAGCGCGATGCGGCATGAGCCGGTTTGGGAAAAAGGCAGTGGCGAGTGTTCAGTGGCTAGTAGCTAGAAAAACCTACAGAGAATTTCGAACTGCGACACAAACTTTTCCAGATTGAGCTAATTTTTCTGCGGGTGATGAGGTGAATTCGTTTGGACATTACGATTGAAAAATTGATTTATGGTGGGGAGGGGTTGGCCCATCACGATGGGGCGACGGTTTTTGTGCCATTTGTGTTGCCGGCGGAGCGGGTGGCTGTGGAGGAGGTGGAGCAGAAAAAGAAATTTGTGCGGGGGCGGGTGGAGCGGATTTTGTCAGCTTCACCAGAGCGCGTGGCGGCACACTGCGCGCATTTTGGGGTTTGCGGCGGGTGCGATTACCAGCACATTGCCTATGAAGCGCAGCTGAAATTCAAGAGTGGGATTTTGCGCGAGACTTTGCGGAGGATTGGGAAGATCGAGTGGGCCGGGGAGATTACGCCGCATGGGTCGCAGCCGTGGGCTTATCGCAATCGGGCGCAGTGGAAGGTGCGGCCACTGGAAATTGCAGGCGATGACGCGACGGCGTCGGAAACTGGCGCGGACGCCGGGGCGAAGCTGGGGATTGGATATTTCCGCGCGAATTCTACGGCGTTGTGCGCGGTGGAAGATTGTTCGATCATTTCGCCACTCTTGCTGAGGACGTTGTTGGCGTTGCGCGCGGCATTGGCGGCGGGGACTTTGCCGCGGGGATTGCGGGAGATTGAGGCGTTTGTGGATGCGGCGGACGCTCGGCTGTTGCTGACGGCGACGTTTGCGGGATTTCCTTCGCGGGCGGCGGAGCATGCCGAAACTTTTCGGCGAGTGGTTCCGGAGATTGCGAGTTTGCTGTTTCACGATCCGAGCCACGACCGGATGGAATTGTACGGGCCGGGATTTTTGGAGTATGCGGCGGGGGGAATTTCTCATCGCGTGGGACATTTTTCATTTTTTCAGGTGAACCGGTTCTTGGTGGAGGAATTCGCGCGGGAAGTGGTGGAGCGGGAGGAGGGCGGGCGGTTGGCGCTCGATTTATTTGCGGGCGTGGGATTATTTTCGATTCCGCTGGCGCGGAAGTTTGCGCGGGTGTTGGCGGTGGAATCGAATCCGGCGGCGGCGCGCGATTTGGAAACGAATATGCGCGGGCAGGGGGCGATTGAAGTGCGGTCGGCGGAGGTGGAGCAATTTTTGAAACGCAATAAGGAGCGGCCGGAATTGGTAGTGTTGGATCCACCGCGGGCTGGGATGACGCCGGAGTCTGTGGAGCGGTTGGGCAGGTTGCGGCCGGAGCGAATTACTTACGTTTCGTGCGAGCCTCCGACTTTGGCCCGCGATCTGGCGTTATTTCTGAAGGCGGGGTATGAGTGCACAGACGTGTATCTGTTTGATCTGTTTCCTCAGACGTTCCACGTGGAGACTGTCGTTCGACTACGTAGGCGCGGCTGAACATCGCGCGTTTCGCGTTCGCCGCCTTGCGCATTTTTTTGGCATGCGGCGGCTTGCCTGCCGCGGCGAGCAACACCCGGCCTATTTTACCGATTTCCCCTCGTCCGTATTTCTACAAATATTCCACGACCGTCAAATGTGTCAGCGTGAGTCTGGAAGCAACTGAGACCCCTATGAAGTTACCGGCGTTGTGGATACTGGCTGCGGTTGCAGCGGGCATCGGGGTGGCGGAGCGATGGCCTGGGGCGCCGAGGTTGTGGGCCGTGGTTGCGGGGCTCGGGATTTTGGTTGGTGGGATTCTGGAGGCGGTCTTTTTAGCTTGGCGGAACTGTGCGGCGGTGGCCTGGGTTTTCGCGCTACTTGCGTGGGTCGCGATCGGCGGATTGGCTTTTAGCGTTGAGCGCGCGACAGTTCCTGCGAATCATGTTGCGCGATTGATTGCAGCGGGGCGGGTGGATCCTGGCATCGCGCTGCGCTGGCGCGGGCGGTTGCGCGAAGATCCTCTGACACTCCCTTGGGGACAGCGGTTTGAGATTGATTTGGAGGAGGTAGAAGCGGCGGGCGCGGCGATGAGCACTTCGGGCGGGTTGCGCGTGAATTTTTATCCGGGGGCGCGGGTTGCGGAGCCGCCGGTGGGATTGCGAGCTGGGGATCGCGTGGAGATTTTGGTGAAGGCGCGGCCGCCGCGGGATTATTTGGATCCGGGCGCGTTTGATGTGCAGGGATTCTTGGCGGGCGAGAAAATCGACGTGATGGGTTCGCTGCGCAGCGGCGAACTACTGCAGTTGGTTGATCGGCCCCCCCCCAATTTTGCAACGGTTGGCGCGCGCGCGTGGAAGTTTGCTCGCGCGGCTCGATTCCCTCTTTGTTCGGCATCCGGAGCGCGGGGCGGTGGCGCGGGCGATGTTGCTGGGCGACCGCAGCTTTGTGGATTCCAGCGTGGTGCTGGCGTGTCAGAAAACGGCGGCATATCACGTGTTGGTGGCGGCGGGACTGCATGTGGGCGCGCTGGTGATTTTTTTGTGGTAGGTGGGTAAGCGCTTGCGATTTTCGATGCTGGCGATCAGCGTGATGACTTTGCTGGCGCTGGCCGCTTATGAGGGGATTGTGCAGGACCGTGCGCCGATTTTGCGGGCGGCTTTGATGGCGGCGCTTTATTTGTGTGCGCGGCCGCCGTTCCGGCGTGGGGAATTGTTGAATATGGTTGCTGTGGCCGCGCTGATCTTGCTGATTTGGAAACCTTCCTCGCTTGGCGATTCCAGTTTTCAACTTTCGTTTTTGGCCGCAGCCGTGATTGCGGGGTTGGCGCTGCCTTGGATGGAGAGGTCGAGCGCGCCTTATTGCGCGGGGTTGAATCATTTGGGGGATGTGATGCGGGATACGGCGCACGCGCCGAAGATTGCGCAATTTCGGATTGAGATGCGGGCTGCGGTGCAGTGGCTGGCTGGCCGAGTGCCGGCGCGGATTGCGTAGTGTGGAGGCGATTTGCTGGTGCTGCCAGTGCGGGCGGGATTGCGGTTGTGGGAAATTATTTTGCTTTCGGCGGTGATTCAGTGGGGGATGCTGCCGCTGCTGGCAGAGGATTTTCATCGGGTGAGCCTGGCAGGGCCGCTGAACAACATTCCGGCGGTTATTGCTTACCGGGATTATTGTGCCGCTTGGATTTGTGATTTTGGGGACGGCGGTGGTGTGGGCGCGCGCGGGACTGGTGCTAGCGAAGGCGCTTCGTTTTTGCGTGGGGTTGCTGATCGCGAGCGTGGAGTGGTTCGCGCGGTGGCCGCGGCTGACTCACCGGATTCCGGGACCGCCGTTTTGGCTGATGATTCTGTTTTTCGCGGGATTTATTTTTCTGGAGGCGGTGGCGTGGGCTATTGCGGCACGACAGCGGGGTCCGATGATGCGGCGGCAATTATTGCCGGCAGCGCATCCGGTGGAGTGGATCGCGGCGCTGGCGGTGATTGTGTTGGCGGTTCTCGTGGCTTGGCATCCGTTCGCGCCTTCGCTTTATCGTGGGAAGCTGGAGGTGAGCGTGCTGGATGTGGGGCAGGGCGATTCGATCTTTGTCGCCTTCCCGAATGGGCGGCCGATGCTGGTGGATGGTGGCGGGCAGGCGGGGACCGAGGTGCTGGGCGGATACCGGTCGGGGCCGGACGTGGGTGAGGAAGTGCTGTCGCCGTATTTGTGGTCGCGCGGAATTGAGAGGTTGGATGTGGTGGCGTTGTCGCACGCGCATCACGATCATCTGGATGGTTTGCACAGCGTGATTGCGAATTTCAAGGCCGGGGAATTGTGGATTGGGCGAGACGAGGAGACGCCGGCATTCTCGGCGCTGGGGGCGGAGGCGCGCGCGCGAGGAGTGCAGGTGGTGCAGGAAATTCAGGGGCGGACGTGCGATTGGGACGGCATGACGGGGAATGTGTTGTGGCCGGCGGATGTGTCGGAGGTGGACAAGGCGGCGAACGACAATTCGTTGGTGATGCGGATACAGGATGGTTCGGAGAGTTTCTTGTTGCCGGGGGACATCGAGAAGAAGGTGGAGAATGAATTGGTGGATGAACATGTGCCGCTCGCCGCGAATTTTCTGAAGGTGCCGCATCACGGGAGCAAGACTTCTTCGACGGATGAGTTTGTGGGGGCGGTGGCGCCGCGCGTGGCGGTGGTTTCGGTGGGTGAAGGCAACCAGTTCGGGAATCCGGTGGATAGCGTGGTGGAACGTTATGCGCGGGCGGGGGTGAGATTTTTGCGGACGGATCGGGATGGGGCGGTTACGGCGGTGACCGATGGGAGGGAGTTGGTGGTGCGGAGTTTTGTGGAGGAGCATGCGCAGTAGAGAGGCGTGGGGGCTTATTGGCGAAACGCGAATCGCGAGGACGAGTTTGTTCGGCAGTTCGGCGCTGCGGCGCGGGGAATAAATGTTTGCTTAACATTTTGCTCTGGAAATGGTGAGATGCTGGCTCTGGAGGTGTACCCATGGCGGCTTCTGCACATTCGGTTCGTTTTCCGGGCGAGAGCGGTGCTTATCGTGAGGTGCGCAACGAATTGCTGGAGAGCGAAATCAAGCTGCGCAGGCAAGTAGAAGAGACGGCCGCGGTACGGCGCAAACTGCCGCTCGGCGGAGAGATTCCCGAGGATTATTTGTTCAACGAGGGGGCGGCTGATCTGGAGGATTTACGGACGGCGAGGAAGACGCGGTTTTCGGAATTATTTCGGCCGGGTAAGGATACTTTGGTTGCTTACAGCTTCATGTACGGGCCGGAGATGAAGTCGGCATGTACTTCTTGTACTTCGATACTGGATGGATTGAATGGAGCGGCACCGCATGTGGGCGACCGGGTCAATTTGGTGGTGGTTGCAAAATCTCCTTTGGAGAGGATACGGACGTTTGCGCGAGAGCGGGGGTGGCGGAATTTGCGGCTGCTTTCTTCTGCGGAGAATACCTACAACCGTGATTATCACGGGGAGACGGCTGACGCGAAGCAGCTGCCTACGTTGAATGTATTTTTGCGGCGAGATGGGAGGATTTATCACAGTTATTGTACGGAGCTTTTGTTCGCGCCGCCGGAGCCGGGACAGAATCAGCGACATGTGGACATGATCTGGCCGGTGTGGAACGTTTTTGATTGCACGCCCGAGGGGCGCGGAACGGATTGGTATCCGAAATTGGAGTATGGTCTGGCGGAGGTGAAGGTACAGTTGGGAGGCGCGGCGGCGAAGGGCGGGCGCAGTAGCTAAAGCGTGGAAGTGGTCGCGGAAGACACGCGTGGCAAGCCTCGCGTCAGGCAAAGCGGCGGCCCTTCGATCCCGCACTGCGGGATCTCAGGATGAATCGCGCTGCAGCGCGATTCACAAGCCGCCGCACTCCAAAATGGGCTAGGCGGCGCGCGGCGCCAATTGAGCTGAGCGATTTCTAGTTGGTGGAATCGGCCTGGTCGTCGGAATCTTCCAGGGAGACGTTGTTGGCGGACTGGTATTCGGCGATGATTTTTTTGGCTTCTTCGGCTTGGGATTCGAGGACGAAGATTTCGACGTTGTGGGGGCCTTCGGGATTTTCGGGGATTGGGAAGGGGTCGGTGGAGACGGAGCCGGGGGACTGGATGCCTTTGCTTTCGAGCAGGCCGCGTATTACCAGGGCTTCGGTGGCATTTTCAGCGACGTGGGCGATGACTACGCGTTCGTTGGTGTATTCCTCGGCCATAGTGGGGCTCCTCAAAAACAGTAAGACAGTACTATTGTGCGCCTCCGGGTCTTAGGTCCATACTAGTTTTCGGTAGCTACGGTCAAATATGGACGACCCCTCGGTTCAGCCCACGCAGCAAGAGATTGACGAAGAGAGCCGCCGCATACGCAGGCTGCGCATCCTGGTGCATATTACGTTGGAAACGATTGCAGGGGGAGATTTGTCGGCGGAAGATGCGGCGCAGATGATCGCGGAGACGCGGAAGATTGCGCTGGATATGTTTCCGGGGAAAGAGCGGGCGTTTGATTTGATTTACCGGCCGCAGTTTCAGAGAGTGATGCATGCGGTTTATCGGTTGCAGTAAGGCCGGCCACGTAACAGGACCCCATAGCAACGGCGTTCAAATAGGTATTGGCGATTGCCGACGCGCGCATGGCGCACTAAAGTGCGCCGCTACAAATTCTAAGGCAAATTCAGATACGCCCGCTTAAAACAAGCAGGCGGCCGCTACAAAATCAAAAGCAACGGCAACTGAGCCGGCGGGACGCCGGCGCTACTCGAGGCGACGGATTAGTATCCGTAGCGGCGTTGGAGCCACATGCGGAGCCAGACTGCGGCTAGGGCGGCTATGGTGCCGATGAGGGCTTTGTACTCGCGGTTGCGGCGGTAGAGTTGCCAACTGAATGCTTGGCTGGATTTGGTTGCGGGGGGTTGCATGTAGCCGGAGCCGAAGAAATCTGGGAGGAAGAGCGGGACCTTGGCGGCGTATTCGTCGAAGACGGTGCCGAAGCGGGCGCGCAGGTCTTCTTCTTCGTTGCGCATCACGGCGTAATAAAAAACTACGAAATAAACTGCGATCAGGCTGCCGGCCCACCAGGAGTGGCCTGCGATGGCGAATCCTGCGGCTAGAAATGCGCTGCCCAGATAAAGTGGATTGCGCGTGCGGGCGTACGGGCCTGCCGTGGCTAATTCGCGATCTTTGCTGAGGTGTCCTGCGGCAATGGCGCGGATCAGAACACCGAAACCGGCGACGGCTGCGCCCATGGCGATCCAGTGGTGCGTGGGCCTCGCGAGAAGCCAGTAGATCACGGCGACAGGATAGCCAATGCGGACGCGCCAGCGCATCCAGAATTTTCTGGGCTGAGCGGCGATGAGTTCGTTGGATTTGGTGGTCACTCGCGGGGTCTCACGATTTTGCGCTTAACAGACGTTTGACGGCGTCGGCAACTTGGTCAACGGTGATCGAAAGCATGGGCGAAGAATAGGACGCGCCGCGGCGGTAGGTCGTTTCGCTCCGGCCGGGGTTGCGGATGACGATACTTTGATTTTGACCTGCGCCGCCGTACGGGCCGTTGCGGGCGGGATCAGTGGGGCCGTAGAGGCCGACGACGGGCGTGCCGAGCGCGGACGCGAGATGCAGAGGGCCGGTATCCGCAGAGACTACAAATTTTGCGCGATGCAGTAGCGCCATCAGTGGACCGAGGCCGACTGGAAGTGCGATGGGCGCCGGATTCCCTGCTGCGCTGACTAGTTCTTGGGCCAAACTTTCTTCTCCAGGACCGAAGCTGATTATTCCCCGCCAGCCGTGTTGCGCGGCGAGGCGGTGATGCAGCTCGCCGTAACGTTCGGGCGGCCAACATTTCGAGCGCCATCCGCCGCCGGGATTCAGGACGAAAAAATCTGCAAGGTTGTGGCGGGCGAGATCTTGCGTCACTTGTTTCTCATCTTCCGGGCGCAGGGTCAAAGGAAATCGCGGGGTCGCAGTGCGGGCGCCGGCGGCTTGGGCGAGGGTGAGATTGTGATCCACTTTGTGGGCGCCGCGGGGATTGATTTTATTGGTGTAAAACATGGAGGCAAAACCTTCGCGCGCGTAGGTGCTGGCGAAGCCGATGCGGCGTGGGGCTCCGGAGGCGAAGGCTGGGAGCGCGGATTTGTAGAGGCCTTGGAAATCTATTGCGCAAGTGTAGTGGGCGGCGCGCAATTTACGGGTGGTCGAGACCAGGCCAGTAGCGCTTTTCTTTTCTAGCGGAATGATTTCGGTGAGATCGGGATTGCCTTCCAGCAGTCGGCGCCATTGCGGTTCGATTAGCCAGTCAATGCGAGCTTCGGGAAAAGCGTCGCGCAGCACGGAGGCCGCCGGCAGGGCGTGGATTACGTCGCCGAGCGAGCCGAGGCGGACGAGGAGGAAGCGTTGGTCAGCCATTGACTTGGTGACGCAGGCGCGCCAGCAAATCGCGCGTGGAATGTTGCTTGGGATCGCCGACGATGGCAACGCGGATGCCTAGCAGGGCTGCTAGTTCGCGTTCTGGAACCGTGTCGGCGGTGTAGTCGGTGCCTTTGGCGTGGATGTCGGGTTGCAGTTCTTTGAGTAATGAGTTCACGTCGAGCTCGTCGAAGATGACTACGTAGTTTACAGATTTTAATGCGGCGACGAGAATGGCGCGGGCGCGTTCGGTGAGGATGGGGCGGCCGGGGCCTTTCAATTTTCTGGTGCTGGAATCGGAATTGATGCCGACTACGAGTAGATCGCCTTCCGCGCGGGCGGCTTCGAGGTAACGGACGTGGCCCACGTGGAGGAGATCGAAGACGCCATTGGCGAAGACGATTTTGCGCCTCGAGCGGCGATGTTCTTCGAGGATGGGGGTGAGTCCTTGGCGTGAAACAATTTTTTCGCGGGTGTCCATGCTGGGGTCAGCGTTGACGCGGTGTAGCTGTGGTCGCCGTTATGGCTGTGGCGTCTTGGCGCAGGGCGGCGGTTAGTTCGGCGCTCGTGACTGTGGCTGTGCGGCGTTTCATGACTACGATTCCGCCGGCGTAATTCGCGAGGTACGCCGCTTCGAGATACGAGGCGCCTGAGGCTAGGGCGAGTGTGAAGACGGCGATTACGGTGTCGCCCGCGCCGGTGACGTCCACGGGAGCGTCCGAGCCGTAGATGGGAATATTTCGGGGGACGCGGCTGCGTTCGAAGAGAGCCATGCCGTCTTTGCCGCGGGTGACGACGAGGGCTTGGAGATTGAGGTCGCGGAGAGCGCGTTGGCCGAGGTCTTCTAGCTTGCGGGTGTCGGTGCCGACTTGGGCGTGATAGGCGGCTTCGACTTCGGGCTCGTTGGGCGTGGCGGCGGTGATCCCGGCGTCGCGAAATTCCAGGAGGCGGTAACGGGAATCGAGGGTGAGGAGTCTTGCGTTGAGCTTCTTTATCATCGCGGGAGAGACTGCGCCGAAACCGTAGTCGGAGACGAGGACGGCGCTCGCGCGTTTTGCGATTTGGCGGGCTTTGCTTGCGATTGCGCTTTCTGTGCTCGCGGAGAGTTTTGTGTTCGGCTCCCGATCCACGCGCAGAACTTGTTGCTCGGTCGTGTGCGTCCATCCTGCTAGGTAACGCGTTTTGGTGGCCGTATCCCAATCGCGGGCGCGGAGGATGCTGGAGACGTTGATATGCTTGCGGCGGAAGTGATCGAGGAGCCGGCGGCCGGCGGGGTCGTCGCCGACTACGCCTACCGGAAGGACGCGGGCGCTGAGGTCGGCTAGGTTGAAGACGGCATTGGCCGCGCCGCCGGGATACGACTCGGTGCGGCGATGACGGATGATCAGGACCGGAGCTTCGCGAGAGACGCGGGAAATTTCGCCGGAGACGAATTCGTCGAGAACGAAATCACCGACTACGCCGATGGTTTGGCGGGGGAAGGCGGCGACGATGTCGAGGAGACGGGTCAGGTCCACGCTGGCGTCGGATTTGACGTCGGATTTATTGGGGGCGCCGGGTGAGGATTTGGGCGGCGTGGATTTTTTGCGCTGCTTGCGTGAGCTGGTCAACCAATCTCCTTGATGACTTCGTGTTTTCGTTTGAGCGCCGCGTCGAAACGTATCACAGGGGCGTCAGGTGCGGCAATTGGACGTGGGCTGGGGGTTTTATGGTTGCACCTTCATGGTTTACGTCGCGCTTCGCCGGTGGAGAGCACCGTGCGCCAGAAATCGTCGGGGTTGTCTATTTGCATGGAGATGGAGCAGTAGAACAGCGGTAATTTGCGATCGCTGTTTGCTGGCAGATTGTATAGGTCTTTTTCGGTGCAGATCAGGGCGCTCGCTCCCGCTTCGGTTGCCTGTCGCCAAGTTTCTTGGGCGTCTTTGGAGGTGTAGCGGTGATGGTCGGGAGAAAATCTGTGGCCTACGATATTTAGGCCCCAGGCGCGCAAATCGCCCAGGAAGGCGGTGGGATTACCGATGCCACAGAATGCGAAAAGCTTGGGCAGAGCTTCGGCGGCGACGGTGCCAGCCAGCTGGCCTTCGGTGAGGCTGTGAATGGCGTCCAGCTTTGGTCTGGCGTAGAAAATCGGGGCGCTGGAATCGCGGCGGATGGCTGATTCGATGGCTGGGGCGCGGGTGCTGCGCGTGATTACGATTATGTCGGCGCGGGCCAGGGCGGAGCGGGGCTCGCGGAGCTGTCCGGCGGGGAGGAGGCGGCCGCCGCTGAAGGGATTGGTGGCGTCGATTAGGATGATGTCAACGTCGCGGGCGAGTTGCAGATGTTGGAAGCCATCGTCTAGGACGAACCAGTTCACGCCGCGCTTGGATAGTTCGCTGCCCTGTTCGTAGCGATTTGCGCCGACGCCGAATTGGACGCGCGTGCCTAGGCGGGATTGGAGCAGGCGGACTTCGTCGCTTGTTGTGGAGATGGCGTTCGTGGTGGCAGCTTGGAGATTATTTTTGGTCGCTGGCGCGATTTTTGCGCCGCGATATCCTCGGGTTAGGATGCCGACATTTTTTCCTTCCGCTAGCAGGCGCTCGGCGATCGCGAGGACCATGGGGGTTTTTCCGGTGCCACCGGTGGTGAGATTGCCGACGCTGATTACTGTACCATCGAGATGCTGCTGCTTCAGGATGCCTTTGCGATACGCTCGCGCGCGCAGGTGGGCCGCGGCGCCGTACGGCAGCGTGAGCGGCCAGAGGAGTGATTGCTTCAGCGTCATGCGCTGTGGTCCTGCGCGGAGCGATTATGCAAAACGGCGGCGATGTGGGCGAGCGAGCGTTCGGTCGCGCCGCGATTGCGTTCAGTGATCGCGCGTGCCGCCGCGCCCATGCGTTGGCGCATGGTGTTGTCTTCAATCAGCTGAATCCAGACTTTGCCGAGGCCGGGGCCTGAGGTGATTTGAACTCCGGCGTGGGCGTCGAGGAATTGTTCGGCCATCTCTTTGAAATTTTCCATGGACGAGCCGAAAACTGG
>Ga0070761_10001280_pt1 | contig 15841 bp, 13 predicted proteins | sample HubBroMetageREF1_FD_66724 | JGI IMG/M metagenome (GOLD analysis project Ga0070761, IMG submission 66724) | Reference soil microbial communities from the Hubbard Brook experimental Forest, New Hampshire, USA - Hubbard Brook CCASE Soil... | ecosystem: Environmental > Terrestrial > Soil >... | reverse complement strand
GATAGACACGGTGAAGATGCGCCAGATTGGCATCCTCAGAGTCGGCGGAGCGCCCGCGCTAGCTTTAATCGCACCCTGAGCTAGTTGCGACCTGGATTATTTCTGGATGATCATCTCTTGATCAAGGATGTCTCGATCAAGGATGTTCGCCCTGCTCCGGCATCACCCCCGGCGGCGCTGCCGGAATCGTAATATCCAATTTCGTCACCGTCCCAAGCGACGACAATGGCTTGTCAAATTCGCCCACGTTGCCCACCACCAGCACCGCCATCTGATCGCGGTGCAGATACTTCGCCGCCACCCGCGCTGCGTCTTCTTTCGTAACGCCTTCAATCCCCTTCTGAAAGTTCTCCAGAAAATCCAGCGGATAGCCATAAAACTCGTAAGCCATCTTTTCCTGCAAAACCTTTTCCGGAGAATCAAACCGAAAGACAAAAGAATTCAGAATCGAGTCCTTGGCGCGTTTGATTTCCTCATCGTTGATCGGACGCTTACCAAGGTCCGCGATCTCCTCATCCAGCGCCTGAATAGATTCGATCGTAGTCCCGCTCTTGGTGCTCACCATCAGCCGCAACATACCCGGATGATCCCACCCCGCGCCCACTCCGCCGCCCACCGCATACGCGAGTCCCTTGGTGGTTCGAATGTCGCCGAACAGCCGCGACGAAAATCCTCCGCCAAACGCCTCATTAAACACCGCGGTCGCGAAGTAATCCGGATTCCTGCGCGTGATGCCCGGCGCAACCATTTGAATATTACTTTGATTCACATCGGTCTTATTGACCTCGTAATACCCCGGCTTGGCAGGCTCCGGCTTGATCTCCGCATCTTTCGCGGCCGCGCCCCGCGGCCAAGCCGCAAATGCCTCGCGCAGACGAGCCTCCATCTTCGCCGAGTCAAAGTCGCCGACCACGCCCAGAATAATATTGTTCGGATGAACGTACTTCCCGTGCCAGTCGACCAGGTCCCGACGTGTAATCGCCGCCACCGTCGCATACTCAGGCACCCGCGCATACGGACTGGTCGCGCCATACACCAGCTTCGCCGCTTCCCGCCCCGCAATCTGCGAGGGCTCGTCATTGCGCCGCGAAATGCTGTCGTACATCCCCTTCTGCGCGATTTCAATTTTGTCGGCGCGGAACTCCGGATTCTTCAGCAAATCTTCGAACACACGAAACACGTCGTCGAAATCTTCCTTCAGACACGACCAGCTCATGGTCGTCGAGTCCATGCCGCCACCGGTTTCGACCTTGGCCGCGCGCTGCTCCAGATAGTCGTCCAGTTGATCGCCAGTCTGGGACTTCGTGCCGCCGGTGCGCCACACTTCGCCATAAACATCCATCAGTCCGATCCTGTTCGCCGGAACCGAACGCTCACCACCGCGAATACGAGCCGTGCCGTCAATGGTCGGCAACTCGTGATCTTCCTGCAGAAAAACCACCATGCCATTTGGCAATTCAATCCGCTTCGGCTGCGCCGGATGAAACGCCGGCAACTTAGGAATCGGTATCTGCTGCCAAGGCGGTTGCGAAGTTTGCTGTGCCTGCGCCCACAGCGGCACGCTGGCGCCGATTAATGCGACGAGGGCAAAGACGAAAGCGCAACACAACCCAGCCGCGAAGGGGCGACCCAGCTTAGCCCAGCGCTTAAGCGCTGGGAAAAGGGTAAGTAAGTATTCAAGTCCCGGATGGACGACCCATGCCGCGCCAAGCCCACGCTTCGTTTCGCCACAACCACGCTTCGTATCCGGGTATGGCTTCAGCGATACCGTAAATCCCCCGAAATCCGTTGCCCCTTCAAGGGCCGTGCGCGCGACCTTCACTGTCCACCTCCCTGCGCCGCCGCGCCCGTTCCCGGAGGCCCTCCCGCAAACTCAATGATCCCCACCGTCCGGTTATCCGGAGTAAACGTCTTGTTCGCGACCCGCCGGATATCCGCCTTGGTAACTTTTTCGATCCGGTCGACCGAGCGGAACAGCTCCCGCCAGTCGTCGTAGCGCGCCTCATACAGCCCCAGCTCCGACGCCAGACCTTCGTTCGATCCGAGCGACCGAATCAGGTTTGCCTTAGCGCGCGTCTTGATCATTTTCAGTTCTTCATCGGAAATATCTTCTTTTCTCAGCCGTTCAATCTCCGCATGAATCGCGTCTGCCATCTCCTGCGGCTTGTGGCCCGGAATCGGCACCGCATAAAACGCAAACAGGTGCGGATATTTATTTCCCGGCATTCCGGTAAATCCGGCCGAGTCGGAAGCGATCTGCTTGTCGCGAACCAGCGCCCGGTACAAACGAGAAGTCCGTCCACTCGACATCAGGTCGGCGATCGCGTCGTACACCTGGTCATCCGGACTGCGGTAATCTGGCCGGTGATAGCCTTCCAGATAGATCGGTTGCGACTGCTCATGCAGCACCACGCTGCGCTCGGAATTCTGCGGCGGCTCAACCGTAGTAGCCGTGTCCGGCTTCGGACGCGCCGGAATGCGCGAAAAATATTTCTCCACAATCGGCATTGCCTCCGAAGCCTTCAAATCTCCCACTATGGCGACCACCATGTTCGATGGCACGTAATACTTGTCAAAAAAATTTTGCGCGTCGGTCGCCGAGAAAGAATTCAAGTCCGAGATCCATCCAATCGTCGGACGATGATAAGGATGCGCCGCAAATGCCTCTTCCGTGAATTGCTCGAGCAACCGGCCAATCGGGTTGCTGTCGACCCGCATGCGGCGTTCTTCAATGACCACGTTGCGCTCTTTATAAAATTGCCGCAGCACCGGATGCAGAAAGCGCTCCGACTCCAGATAAGCCCACAATTCCAGCCGATTGATCGGGAACGAGTAGAAGTATTGAGTCTCGTCGTAACTGGTCTCGGCGTTCATGTCCTCGCCGCCTTCACCCTCAACAATCTTGCCGAACTCGTTGTTATAAGGAGCCGAGAACTTGTCAGCCGCCGCAATCGCGTCCTTCCAGTTTTGTTCCAGACGTTTGAGTTTCTCTTCGTCGCGGTCCACCGGCTTGTCGCGTTCGGCAATGTAGGCGGCGTAAGCCTCCTCGACTTTCGCCAGCGCAACTTTTTCGTCCGCGTAGTCGCGCGTCCCAATCGTGTCCGTTCCCTTGAACGCCATGTGCTCGAACATGTGCGCCAGCCCCGTCTTGCCCATCGGATCCTGCACCGACCCCACATCCACGTGCGTAAAGAAAGAAAACACCGGAGCCTCCGGCCGCTCGCAGATGATGACGGTGAGCCCATTGCCCAGCTTCTTAACCGTAGTGCGCTTCTCAAAAGAAGCCAGATCCTGCCCCAGAGCCAGCGAGCAAAAAACGAAACAGACAACCAACGTGTGTATAGAAATTAAGCGGACTTTCATCCAGCCTCCAAACAAAGCGCCAAAAATCGAAGTTACGTGCAGCCAGTGAAGATTGTCAAACTGAGTGCGTGCAGGGTGTTCGTGTGGGGACGGGCGCCCTCGCCCGTCCCAGTCGAGCGCAGCTCGGCAACTGCCGCGGCCACAGCGCCTCTTGATCGCTCGAAGACAAGCCCCGAGGCCGCGCCGTCACTGCCGCCCGATGCGATCCACTTCTTTTTTCAATGCGAGCCCATCGAGTGCCGCCAGAGGAAGAGAGAGAAAAAGACTGATGCGCCGGTCAAGAATAAAGAATGCGTCGCGGAAGGCACGATCAATTTCGGCGGCGTCCCCCTGAACTGCGGCAGGGTCGGGAACTCCCCAGTGCGCAGTCACAGGCTGCCCCGGCCACACCGGACAGCTTTCCTTAGCGGCGTTGTCGCAAACCGTGAACACAAAGTGCATCTCAGGAGCGCCGGGGCGCCTGAATTCATCCCAACTCTTGCTGCGGAGGCCCTGTGTAGAAATTCGAGCCCTCCTAAGCTCCTGCAGAGCTTCGGGACGAACCGTCCCCGCCGGATGACTTCCCGCGCTATAGGCCGTAAACAGAGCCTTTCCCATGTGGTTGAGAATCGCCTCGGCCATGATGGACCGCGCCGAGTTTCCCGTACACAGGAACAGAACGTTGTAGTGCGCTTCCATGACTAGCATTCCGCCGTGCAAATATGTTTATCCTGCACTTGATTTTGGGTGGTGCAGCGCTTCAGCGCTGCGATAATTAGCTCCTGAGTCAGTATCGGCTTTAGCCGCTGAGGTCAGACTCCTGCGCAGAAATAATATCTTCAGTTCTTCAACCGCACCGAAACCGGATTCGCATTTACGGAGCGCCAACCTCAACCGCAGCACGTCGAACCACAGCAAGCCTCCCGCGCCTGTTCCGGTTTTACCGCGCGCACGAACGCGCTCATGAACTTCTCATCGACCTGCGCCGCGATGGCGTCCACGTCAATACCGGATGAAGAAAGAAATTCGCGAGCATCGTCGATGCGATAGATTCGCGTCGGTTCAATCTCGATTTGCTCAAAACCGGCGGCGGAGAGCTTCGCGCGATATTCCGCTTCGTCCAAAGCACCGGCGACGCAACCCACCCACGCCAGCACACTTTGACGGATCTCAGGCGCGATCTCGCCGCGTGTCACCACGTCCGAGACCGCGAACCGTCCGCCCGGCCTAAGCACGCGGAATGCCTCGCGCAGCACGCGATCCTTGTCGGCGGAAAGATTGATCACGCAGTTGGAAATGACGACATCGACTGAGTCGTCGGGCAGGGGAATGTTCTCGATCTCGCCCTTCAGAAATTCGACGTTCTCTGCCCCCGCCTTGCGCTTGTTTTCGTTCGCCAGCGCGAGCATCTCGTCGGTCATGTCGAGCCCGTAGGCCTTGCCGGTCGGCCCAACGCGCCGCGCCGAGAGCAGTACATCTATACCGCCGCCCGAGCCCAGATCAAGCACCGTGCCGCCCGCGTTCAGCTGCGCCAGCGCCGTCGGATTGCCGCATCCAAGCGAAGCCAGCATGGCCTCTTCGGGAATTTGCTGGGCCTGCGACGCGTCGTAGAGATTCGAGGTAATCGGATCGCAGGAGAGTCCGCTCGCCGCCGCCCCGCAGCAACTGCTGCCGCCTCTGGTAGCGCGCAAAGCCGCTTGTCCGTATTTCTCTTTGACGACTTCCTTAATATCGGTATCAGGCATCGTAGTTTCTCCTATTTGCACAATTGGACAAGGTCCCGAGGCTTAAGCGCCTGGTTCCGCGTGCAACACTCGGCGTAAAGAAATTGCAGAATTTCGCGCAGCGCTTCCGTGTTGGCGGAGTACCGCAGAAACGTGCCGTTCCGCTCCACGTGCACCAGGTCTTCGTTCTTGAGCTTGTCGAGATGATGAGAAAGCGTGGAGCCCGGGATCTCGAGTTCATCTTGAATCTCGCCTACCACCAATCCCTCGGGGTGCGCGGAGAGCAGCAACTGCATAATGCGCAATCGTGGCTCGGTCCCCATGGCGGAAAACATGTCGGCGTAGCGTGCGACCCGTTCACTGTTCGTTAGAAGCTTGCCAGCAGCGTGAATCATATTTCGATAATACTAGAAACACAGATCGCCGGTCAAGAGACAGGCTGGGGCGGAAGACCCGTTTAAGCGGCGTATCCTATTGCCAGGAGGTTGGTTCATGAGCGAAAACTCCCGGCAAAGCCAGTCACACATCGACTCAATTGTGAAGCAAGAGGAAGAAGAGTTGGAGCGGAGGTCCAGGTCAGAGCGTTTCGCCGACGACGTGGGACTGTTCGCGGGCAGCCTTACTTTCGTCGTGCTTCACCTGGTGCTCTTGATCGCGTGGCTGCTGGTGAATAACCGCGTGATCCGTGGGGTGCGACCATTCGACCCTTACCCCTATTCGCTACTGGCAATGATTGTCGCCGTCGAAGCAGTCATTCTATCCAGTTTCATACTCATGCGTCAGAATCGCATGATGCGTCGAGGTGAACGCCGAGACCACCTGAATTTGCAAGTTGACCTGTTGGCGGAAAAAGAGATCACCAAGGTGTTACAGATGGTGCGCGCGATCTGCGGACATCTCGGACTTCAAGACATCATGGCGGATAAGGAGATCCATGACCTCAGCCGGACCACCTCCATCGAATCGCTCAGCAAGACCTTGGAGGATCGGCTGCCAGGCACATGAGATTGTGCTTCTCCCATCGACCCGCTAAAAAGTGATGCAAGTGGGATTCGTCTCAAGGTATCTTTGAGTTCGTAGCTCGTAGCTCGCACCACCCCATGTCCACGCCCACCATCGTCGAAGTCGAAAACCGCAAGCTCAGCCTGACGAATCTGGACAAAATCCTCTACCCCGCCGCCGGTTTCACCAAAGGTCAAGTAGTGGATTTCTACGTCCGCATCGCGCCCGTGCTGGTGCCGCACCTGGCCGGACGCGCGCTGACCATGAAGCGCTATCCGGAAGGAACCGACCACGAATATTTCTTCGAAAAAAACGCGCCAAAGTTTCGACCCGACTGGGTAAAGACCGCGCCCATCTGGAGCGAGAGCAACCACCGCACCATCCACTTCATCCTCGCCAACGATCTGCCCACGCTGGTATGGATCGCGAACCTGGCCTCGATCGAACTGCATCCGTCGCTCTCCCTGGCTGTCGACGCGCAGACCCCGACCATGATTGTCTTTGATCTCGACCCCGGCCCTCCGGCAAACATCGTGCAGTGCGCCCAGGTTGGCCTCTGGGTGCGCGATATCTTCGATCACTTCGGCGTGCAAAGTTTTCCAAAAACTTCCGGTTCGAAGGGCATGCAGATCTACGTACCGCTAAATACGAAAACCAGCTACCAGCAGACGAAGTCATTCGCCCACGCCGTGGCGCGCTTGCTCGAGCAGGAGCATCCCGGCCTGGTGGTTTCCGATATGAAAAAAGCCGTGCGCACCAATAAAGTTCTCGTCGACTGGAGCCAGAATGACGCCCACAAGACGACGATCTCGGTGTACTCGCTGCGAGCGCGCGAGCATCCCACCGTTTCAACACCGATCACCTGGGACGAAGTCGAACAAGCGCTGAAGAAAAAAGATGCAGCGCGCCTGGTGTTCGAAGCGAACGACGTCCTGGCGCGCGTGGAGAAAATGGGCGACCTGTTCCAGCCCGTGCAACAACTGAAGCAAACGCTGCCGCAACTCGCAGGACTGGTCGCTGATTTGGAAAAAGAAGAAGAGCACAAAGCCATCAGCATAGGCGCCCAAGCCGAGGCCCAGCCGCGCCAAATGAAGAAGAGAAAGACGACGACTAAGCCACAAACAAAGACAAAAACGAAAGCGAAGTCCGTCGCGGTCAAGCGTCGCAAGTTATAATTCGCGGTTCTTGCTAGTGGTCTGCCGAAAAGGTTTTGACTTTGTTTTGAAAGGGCGCGGATTCAGCCGCGCCGTTCAACATCGCGAAATTGAATGCGGCATTAGCCGCTGAGGGCGACCGCGGCGCGCCCAGCAATTTGAATCAGGCTTCGAATCCCTATGGCGCATCTCTACGTCGGCACTTCCGGATGGGCATATCCAACCTGGAAGCCCGCTTTCTATCCCGAGAAACTAGTGCAGAAAAAATTCCTGAATTTCTACGCCTCGAAACTGAATGCCGTCGAAGTCAACTACACCTTCCGCCAGTTGGTAAAAGAGACGACCGTCCAGAACTGGATCGCCGAAACCCCCGACCATTTCCGCTTCACCATCAAAGCGCACCAGGTGCTAACCCACATCAAGCGATTAAAGAACGCGGAAGAATTCCTGCGGCGCTTTCTCGGCACCTTGGAAGCTCTAGAGCGCGCAAGGCGCCTCGGCCCGGTGCTCTTTCAACTCCCGCCAAATTTCAAAGCCGATCAGGCGGTGCTCGCCGAATTTCTGAAAGCCCTGCCCAGAAGCGTCCGCGCTGCCTTTGAGTTCCGCCACGCGTCGTGGTTGACCGACCCAACGTTCACCGACGCGACCTGCACCACTCTGCGTGAGCGCAACATCGCCCTCTGCATAGCCGAAACCGAAGAGCGCGACACGCCCGACGTAGTCACCGCCGACTACGCCTACTATCGCTACCGCAAGCCCACCTACACCGCCGAAGAGCGCCAAAAGATGGTCGCACGCATTCGAGAGCATCTCGCCGCCGGCCGCGACGTTTTCGCCTACTTCAAGCACGAAGAGACGCCCGAAGGAGTGCTGTACGCGGTAGATTTGCTGCGCGCGCCAGAGAGTTGACCAGAAATCGGACCAGAAATAGCCCGTGTAGGGACGGGCGCCCTCGCCCGTCACGGCCGGACTCTCTGCAATCTCCGGCCCGCATCCCGCTCATTACTTTGCGGGCCCCTCCCCGCATCCCATACTCATGACATGGCCCCTGACGCCAACTCCCGCACGCTAGCCTCATTCCTCGACTACCTGCGCGTGGAGCGCGGCTCGGCGAAGTTAACGATTGCCGCGTACGCCAGCGACCTCGCGCAGTTCGCCGAGTTTCTGGAGAAGCGCCACGTTGTTCTGAGCCGGGCTCGGCGAGAAGATGTGCGCGAATACATCCACGAATTATTTTCGAATTCGCTCGACGGCCGCTCCGTGGGACGGAAGCTTTCGGCCATCCGCCATCTCTATCGCCATTTACTGCTGGACGGAAAAATCGACAAAGATCCGACTCTGAACATTGACCTGCCGAAGCAGTGGAAGGTCTTGCCCAAGGCACTAAGCCGCGAAGAAGTCGGAGCGATGCTCTCCGGAACGACGCTCTCCGGAACGAAGTTCTCCGAAACGAAGCCGCGAAATGAAACTGCGCGTTCCCGAGCGCTGGCGCTCCGCGATCGCGCCATGATCGAACTCCTCTACGCCGGGGGCGTACGCGTCTCCGAGGTCTCCGATGCGCGTCTCGAAGACCTGAAGCTCGATATGGGATACATCCTGGTCCGCGGCAAAGGCGACAAAGAGCGTATCGTCCCCCTCGGAGTGCCCGCCCAGCAGGCCTTACAGCAATACCTGAAAAATGCCAGAGAGGTGATCTCCAAAAAGAAGAACTCGTCGCTCCTGTTTCTGGGCACGGGAGCCCGGCGCTTGACCCGGCAGCGCGTCTGGCGGCTGGTAGGCAACGCGAGTCTCTCCTCCGGCCGTCACGCCAGCCCGCACATGCTGCGTCACTCCTGCGCCACGCACATGGTCGAGAATGGAGCCGATCTCCGCACCGTGCAAACCATCCTCGGCCACTCTGACATTTCGACGACGCAGATCTATACCCACGTAGCGCTCGACCGCCTGAAGAGTGTGTACGTCAAGCACCATCCGCGCGCCAAGGCAAAGAATGGATGACAGGCACTCGATGACGCTAGACCGCAAACAACCGCACACCACGATCGGCCGCACCACGATCGGCCGAACCATCGTCGAGAGCGCCGCCGACGACTTCCTGCGCCACCTGCGCGAGCGCAACGCCTCGCCCCACACCATCAAGGCTTACACCGGAGACCTCGACACCTTCGCCGCCTATATCGGTTCGCGCTCCTGGAAGACAATCGACCACATCGCCATCCGCGGATTCCTCTCGCACCTCTACGACAAAGGACTGAGCAAGACGTCCGTAGCCCGAGCCCTGGCCGCCGTCCGCTCGCTCTATCGCTGGCTCGCGCAAGAAGGAGTCGTCGAACAAAATCCAGCCAAGCTGGTCTCGACGCCAAAGCTGCCAAAGAAACTCCCACGCGTTCCGACGATCGAAGAAATGAACAACATGCTCGACGGCAAAATGCCCGAGGTGGCATCGTTTCCTGAGCGCGATCGTCTTCTGTTCGAACTGCTCTACGGTTGCGGCATTCGCAACTCCGAGCTGGTCGGCATCAACCTCGACGACATCAGCATGAGCAACGAAGCCATCCTGATCCGCGGCAAAGGCAAAAAAGAACGCTTCGTCCCCTTCGGAGGCTCAGCCCTAGCGGCGCTCACCGTCTACCTGCCATGGCGCCAGCAACTGCTAGCCACGCTAAAACTAAATTTGAAATTAAAGATGAAGATGAAGCCGGAGAAAGGCAGTCCCGCCCTGCTCGTCAACCAGCGCGGCGGACGCTTAACCACCCGCAGCGTAGGACGCATCGTCAAACGCATCGCAGTCGCCAAGGGATTATCGCCAGAAGTTCATCCCCACACCCTGCGTCACGCCTTCGGCACGCACATGCTCGAAGAAGGAGCAGACCTGCGCGCCATCCAGGAACTGCTAGGCCACGAGCGCCTGGCAACCACGCAACGCTACACCCAGCTTTCGGTCAAACAGGTGATGAATGTTTACGACCAGACGCATCCCCGGGCAAAGTGAGGACGGCTCAGCAAAGTCGCCTCATCTCCCCGTGCTCGCCGGCTGTGCGCGTTGCGGTTCCAAAAAGAACAACGGACTCAGCGCGAACTGAGCCCGTTCGGTCAGATTGCCGAGCGTTTCTAACATTATCCGCCGACGTTGTAATCGGTCGGGTACGTTCCCGGAGCATCAGCGCGGAACAGGTTCTTAACATGCTTCACGACGCGAGCGACTCCGTGCCTCTTCGCGACAGGCTTGGTCGAGACAGCGGCGTCCTTCGCGAAAGAGTTGCTGACCAACATGAGTGCGATTACGAGAGTGATTAGGCTTTTCATTGCTTTCTCCATCGTTCAGAAATTCCGACCACAGAACTCTGAGTGATGGTTCACAGTTCGTTTTCGTTACTTGCTCTTCATTCAGTGACGCGTCAATCGCGATGTGGATGAGTTCAGAGACTGGAATGTGCGTCTCAGCGCTCTTCTTTTTCAGCGCTTCGAGCTGCTCTTCTTTACAGGTACAACCGCAATGTCACTTTCGTCTGTGTTGTCTGGGCCCGTTTATCATCGCGCAGCCCGAACGCTGACGCTAGTTACTTCGGCCTACCCGTTGGTAAGGTCCTTGTTGGACTGGCAACGACTCCACAAGGAAGCGTCTCAGCGGCCAAACTTCAGTCGTTGTGTATCGGGAGAAGCTAAGGAAGAGCCCTAGCCTTCAGTGTGCTGGTGTCATCGCCCGCTCTCTGTGACTTTCTTCGCTGAAGGCAGGTGGCCGAATCCCGGGCGCAAGCACAACTTGAATCGCCCCTGAACGCTGACGGAGAAAAAACGAGGGGTGCCCCACGTCTCGCGGTTTTCGACACGTGGAATGCCGCGAGTGTTCCTACTGCTGCACGAGGACGCCCAACCTTTTTTCATCCCAACGATCTGTGATACGCATCACAGACACATTAGGACAGGCCCGAGGTGTGCCCGTCCCTCAGACGAACTAAGAAACGGCCCCAGAAACTAACTCCCAGACAACCGAAGCAGCAAAATCACCGCTAAGTCCTTTGTTATCAGTGACTATAGGTGTAAGTCGTTTAGAATCAAAGACACAATCAAATTTCCTCTTAACCCCATGATTCCAATGGCCATCATACCTCATGGGTTATAAACTTCCCAGTAAATCAGGTAGAAAGGCCGGCAGAGAAAAGCCGCCAGCAAACGCACAATTCCCAGACACCACTGTTGAAGAAAACTCCCATGACCCCCGTAACTTTGCAAGCGAGCGCGATTGCTTGAACATCGACCACAGGGCGTTTCTTTCTCGCGACAACGAAGTCGGACGATCGAAACGCCCGCGATGACTAAACCCGAAATGATCCTATGGAAGTGACCAAATAAAAAAGATGAGTAAAATCGCCAAAGAAAGCTTCCTCCTCCTATCGCTATTCCTGATTGCCGCGCTGGTGCAATTCTTCGCCCAGTCGCTGCCCATGGCGCTCTGCATTTATTTTTTGCCGACCCTGTATTCGGCCTATTACTTCGGACGCCGACACGCGACGCTCACCGCCTCCGCCTGCGTATTCCTGGTCATTCTGCTGGAATTCCTGAACAAAATGATGCCCGGACATAAGGTGCTGTCCTTGCCCGATGAGCGGCTGTTCAACTTTGCCATCTGGGCCGGCGTCTTGGTGGTTACCAGCTACGTGATGGGCACACTCTACGAGCGCAAGCAGGCGATGACCGCCGACATCCGCGAAAGTTTCAGCGGCCTGCTGCTGGTGCTGCAACATTTCATGGCCAACGGGAAGCTCGACATCGGCGAGAACCTGCGGGTGGTGGAGGCGGCGACCAGAATCGCCGAGTCGATGGGCTTCGGTTCGGATCGCGTCGAGCTGCTGCGATCCGCGGTGCTGCTGCGGGATCTGAGCAAGCTCGGGATCACCAACGACATTCTGTACAAAGCTGCCGACGTGAGCCGCGACGAGGTGGTTGCAAGTTTCCGCAAGCGGCGCCAGACCGATACCCGCGCCCAGGAGGTCGGCAATTCGCTGCGGCGCGTGATTCCGATCATCATCGCCCAGCAGATTGTGGAGAGCCAGGGAGCGCGGTCAGTAAACGTTCCCATCGAGGCTCACATTCTGGCGGTGGCAGATGCGTATCAGAAATTGATCAGCGGCGCCAACGGCAAAGCGCTGTCGCCGGAGCAGGCCGAGGCGGAGATTGTGGCCGGAGCAGGCCAGAGGTTCCACGCCGGCGTCGTGGACGCCTTCAAGAAAGTCGAGTGCGGACGAGCCCAGAGCGCAGGCGCATAAAATCTCAGCCCCACAAAAGCCAAGCAGGTTAGCGGAGTAAGTTAACGAGGTGCGGCTTGTAATTCTTCCCACATGGCCGCCACTCTGGTCTTCAACTTAGAGGTCAGCTCGTCATAAGCAGCCTCGCTCGCCGCACTCAGCGGCGGAGGCTGAATCGGTTTGCCGAATGCCAGTTGCAAATCGGCGAACTTCGGAAACCTCCTATGGCGGGGCCAGGCTTCGTAGAAGCCCGCAATGGCGACCGGGACAATCGGAGCTTGCGCGTGGATCGAGAGAATCGCAGCACCCTTGCGGAAGACTGTCGGTTTGCCGTCGTTCGAGCGCTCGCCCTCTGGATACAGAATCAGAATGTGTCCCTGGTTGAGGCCGAAGAATCCGGCGCGCATGGCCGACACCAGGTTCGCATCCGGATCGACGACCGCCACGCGAAGCCATCGCGCCAGGCGTCGCATGAATCCTTTGCCGAAAATGTCGCTCGTGCCCACCGCAAAGGTGTCGCGAAACAGGCCCCAGGGAAGCGCCCCCGTCATCACCAGCGGATCGATATAGCTCTGATGATTCGAACAGATCAGGTACGGGCCTTCCTCGGGAAGATTCTCCAGTCCGCGGAGTTTGAGGTGAAAGCGATCGAGCGAGAAAAGATAGATCAGCCGCCCCAGGAGAAAGAAAAAGATTTCAGCAAAAATGTTGTGTCGCGCCAGTGCGAGGACGTCAGGATCGGTGACCGGTTCGCTCAAAATTGTCGACCACGCCGGTGCTGCCGCTCTGGCTTGTCCCTCGCCGCGGTTCGCGCTGGCGAGAACAGTATCGACCAGGTCGCGCACCGAATAGATTTCCGCCAGTTGCGACTCGGGCACTTCGCCGCCAAGCTGCTGCTCGAGAGCGGTCAGCAATTCAACCCGCTGCATGGAGTCGAGTCCCAAGTCGAGTTCGAGATTGTGGCCGGGATGAATCGTGTCAAGGCGGTTCGGTGAGGACTCGAGTGAGGACTCGCGCGACGACTCCCGAATCGACGACTCCCGAATGATGCCCAGGGCGCGCTTCACATCTTCGCGCTGCAGCCACAACTGCTCGTCGCCGGTCAGCGGCCTCTCTTTCTCCGTGCCCACGTCGGAATCGCCGCCGCCGTTGTTTTGTTTCAACTCCCGGACTTGTTTTTCGATCTCGAAACGCTTTAACTTGCGCGTCGTCGTGCGCGGCAGGTCTTCCTGCCAGATGTCATAGCTTCCCAGCCGTTTGGTGGAAGCGATCTTGTGCGAGAGCGCCTCGATGGCAAAACGAACCGCCTCCTTCGAGTTGACGATCTTGCGCTCGCGCAGCAATTCAAAGTTGGGCACAACCACGGCGTGCAGCCGCTCTGAGGTCGGATCTCCCGGACGCGTCTCCAGCGCCATCACACAAATCTCCTTTACGTACTGCGCCTGCAGGTAGTGGGCTTCGATCTCCTCTGGATACACATTCTTGCCGTTGGCGAGCACGATGACTTCCTTGCGCCGCCCGGTGATGAACAGATTGCCGCCGGAATCGAAGTAGCCGAGATCGCCTGTGTACAGCCACCCGTCGCGCAGCACCTCGGCCGTGGCCTGGGGACGATTCCAATATCCCTTCATCACGATGGCGCCGCGGATGGCAATCTCACCCGACGGCGGCGCGCCGTCTTCCGCCGGTTGAGGATCCACAATTCTGCCTTCGACTCCGGGAAAAGGCCGTCCCACCGAGCCAAATACGACGTGCCCCGGAGGATTGATGAAAGCGCCACCCGTAGTTTCCGTCAGCCCGTACGCATTCAAGACGTCGATGCCAAAAGAGTAGAAATCGCGCGCGATGGCGGGATCGAATCGCGAACCGCCAGTCACCAGATAGCGCATGCGGGCGCCGAGCGTGGCGTGAATCTTGCCGAAGAGAAGTTTGCCGGCGTTGATGTTGACGCGGCGCAGTCCGCGGTTGCACGCCATCAGCGAGCGCACCAACCGCAGCGTGAACTTCCCGCGTTTATTCAGCTCTTTGAAAATGCGTTCATGAATCAGATAAAAAAACTGAGGCACAACGCAAAACGTGGTGATGTCGCGCTCCTGCAAAGCGCGCAGCAATTCGGTCGTGTTCAGCGTCTCCAGGTACACGACGCGCGCACCGTTGAATAGAGGCAGGAAAAGATTGGCCATCTGCGCGAGCACGTGAAACATGGGGAGAATCCCGAGCAGGGCATCGGTAGAGTCAATCTTTATCACCGTCAGGACCGAATTCGCCTCACCGACCAGGTTGGCGTGGGTGAGCATGACGCCCTTCGGATCGGCCGTGGTGCCCGAGGTGTAAAGCAGCGCCGCCAGGTCGCTCTCAGCCGGGACGATGGGTTGAAAGCCAGCCGGACCGGCGGCGAAGATGGAATCGAGATCGGCGGCGAAGCTCTCTGTAACTGGTAAGGTCGAACCCTGGGCGCCCCGCTCATCGCGTTTTGCGCGAGGAGCCGAACCCGCGGGTGCCGCATTGGTTGCGACGAGTTCGGCCGCCGCCGACGTCATCACCAGACCTATATTGAGCCCGCCAACTGCGTCCATCGCAACCGGAAGATGCTTCACGTCGCAGAACAACAGTGACGCTCCGCTATCGAGCAGCAACTTCTTCACCTGCTCAGCGTGGAAAGCGGTGTCGAGCGGAACCGCCGTTCGGCCGGCGGCGATGATCCCCAGATATGCGGCCACCCACCGCGGATGATTCGCCGCCAGAATCGCCACCCGCGCGTCTCGCGGAACCCGCGTAGAAAGCCAGTTCCCGACGCTCTCCGACATCCGCGTCAGTTCCGCAAAGGTCACTCGCTCAACCGTCTGCTGCCGCTGAATCTCTAGGGCAATGTTGTCGGGGAACTTCCGGGCCGATTCCTGGAACCGCTGATAGAAGGCGGGCATGGGTCGAAGGAAATATACTAAAGACAGCTGGGGAAAACTAGGAACCGCGCCGATCCTAGGTTGTAGAGCCACCATGGTGATGAAGAAAATCACGTTTCGTGCGGACGCGGACCTACTCGACCGGGCAGAACAGATTGCCAAGGGAAAAGGTACTACGCTGGAGGAAGAAGTTCGGCAATGGCTAAACGATCTAGGAGAACTTAGCTGGAAGCCCACGCCCCGAGAGCCGAAGAAGAGGAAGGCCCGCAAATCCGCGCAGGGCTGAGGATCGCTCCGCATACCCTCTCTCGCGCATCCAATGTGCTAGGCTTGAAGTCATAGCTTGGGACGTGTCCTCCGAAGGGTTTCTGTTTGATCAACACATTGCTGGGCAAGATTTTCGGGACCAAGAACGAGCGCGAGGTCAAGCGCCTGCTGCCTCGTGTCGAGGCTATCAACGCGCTCGAACC